>Ga0187889_10004192_pt1 | contig 12093 bp, 4 predicted proteins | sample June2016WEW_7_10_2_FD_132992 | JGI IMG/M metagenome (GOLD analysis project Ga0187889, IMG submission 132992) | Peatland microbial communities from SPRUCE experiment site at the Marcell Experimental Forest, Minnesota, USA - June2016WEW_7_100 | ecosystem: Environmental > Terrestrial > Soil >... | reverse complement strand
GGGGATCGTGGTCCAGATGATCTCCGCCCTCGTGCTTCCCTCCACGTACGTCGCACGGCGGCCGTCGCGCCGCCGGTACCGCACCAGGAAGATCAGCAGCGCGGCCTCCACCAGCACGAACACCGCGCCGGTGATGTACAGGATCACGTAGAAGAGGGAATCGACCTGACCGCCGACGCTCGACGCGTTGCTCGGGAACCACCAATGCATCGCCGGAACTCTCCGCCGCGAGCCGACCTCACGGCGCCCGGGGAGTTGTCCCCGGGCACGGGTGGAGGAGCCGCTGATAATGTGAAATCAGGGGGGAAAAGTAATTGCGACAGCGGAACCTGTCATTGGGCCCGGAACCCAAGGCCGGAGGCGGACTTCGGGCCCTGTCACTTCCCCGGCATTCCTCCGGGGCGTACACTACCCGGATGAACGGCACCTCTCCGGCCGCCGGGCCGCCCACCCCGATCCGCGACGAGTGGGGGGAGCGCCTCCCGCGCAGCCTGGGTCTGTTCTCCGCCGTGGCGGTGCTGGTGGGCTCCACGATCGGCAGCGGGATCTTCCGCACCCCCGCGCTGATCGCCCGGAGAGTGCCGGCGCCGGTCCCGATGCTGGCGGTCTGGGTCCTGGGGGGCGTGCTGGTGCTGTGCGGCGCCCTGACCTATGCCGAGCTGGCCGGGATGCACCCGCGGTCGGGCGGCGTCTACGTGTACGTGCGCGAGGGCTTCGGCCGGCTCCCGGCCTTCCTGATGGGGTGGTCGGAGCTGCTGGTCATCCGGGCCTCCGCCCTCGGGGCGATCGCGACGGTCTTCGCGGAGTACCTGCTCAGGTCCCTCGGCTTCGACCCCGCGCTTCCCGGGAACGCGCGGGCCGTGCACGACCTGGCCGCCGTCGCGATCGCCGTCACGGCGGCGTTCAACTACGTGGGGGTGCGGTGGAGCGCCCTCATTCTGAACCTCACGACCACCGCCAAGTACGGCGCCCTGGTCCTCCTCGTCGTGGTGGCCTTCGCGGTCGGGCACGGCGACTTCGGCCACTTCGCCGGTGTGACGCCGGCGGCGGGGAGCACGCTCGACGCGGGGCTGTTCGGCTTGGCCCTCGTCTCGGTGCTCTGGGCCTACGACGGCTGGGCGGACGTGTCGTTCGTGAGCGGCGAGGTCCGGGACCCTCGGAAGAACCTCCCCCGCGCCCTGCTGCTGGGCACGGGGGCGGTCGTGGCCATCTACCTCCTCGTCAACGCGGCGTACCTGTACCTGATGCCGCTGGCCGACGTGGCGCGGTCGCCCCTGGTGGCGGCCGATGCGGCCCAACTCTTGGTCGGGCGCGTGGGCGTCGGAATCGTCGCCGTCGTGGTGATGATCTCGACCTTCGGGACCCTGGCCGGCTCGATGCTGACGGGGCCGCGGATCTTCTTCGCGATGGCGGACGACGGGCTCTTCTTCCGCGGCGTCGCGCGGGTCCACCCGAGGTTCAAGACGCCGTCGGTCGCGATCCTGCTGACGGCGGGGATGGGGATCGCCTACGTGCTCGCGCGGACCTTCGAACAGCTGGCCGACACCTTCGTCCTGGCGCTCTGGCCGTTCTACGCGCTGGCGGCCGCCGCCATCTTCGTGCTGCGGCGCCGGAAGCCCGACGCCGACCGCCCGGTCCGCGTCTGGGCGTATCCGCTTCCGCCCATCCTCTTTCTGCTGGCGGCCGTGCTGATCCTCGGCAACGCGCTACTCACGGACATCGGCGGGACGGCGCTCGCCTTCGGCGTCATTCTCAGCGGGCTCCCGGCCTACGGCGTGTGGCTGTGGCTGAGGCGCGGGAAGCCGGCGCCGGACTCCTCCGCCGCCTAGCGGCGCCGCGCGGCGCGCATCCCCGAAATGAAGCCGCCCCCCTTGCGGAGGGCGGCTTCGTGTTCCCGACGGCGCTACGGACTGCTAGAAGTTATAGCGCACGCTCAGGTTGATGCGCCACACGTCGGAGGTCCCGGCCGTCTTGATGAACGACCCGGTGATCAGCTTCCCGCCGGTGGTCTGCAGCGTGTACGTCGGGGCGTTGTTGACATCCACGCCCTTGTACACCAGCGGCTGGGTGGTCGTGAAGGTGTAGCCCTGGCCCCAGTTGCTGTTGAGGAGGTTGGTGAGGTTCAGGACGTCCACGCGGAGCTGCAGCGAGTTCGGCCGGCCGCGGGTCAGCTGCCCGATGTCCTGCGTGATGCTGCCGTCGAGCCGCCACACGATCGGAAGGAAGACCGCGTTGCGCTGGGCGTACTGGCCGCGGTGTGCGCTCAGGTAACTGTCCTGGTTGATGAACGCCGTCCACGCCGCCTGCTGCGCCTGACGCGTGTAGGTCGTGGTGCCGACAGTCAGCGGCACGAAGTTCATCTGGCTGGTGTCCTTCGGGATGTAGATCAGATCGTTCCCGCTGACGCCGTCGCCATTCATGTCGCCGGAGAACACGTAGCTGCCGTTGCCCCAGGTCTGGCCACTCAGGTACAGCCCGATGGAGGTCGGGCCGGGCATGATGAGGTTGCCCGTGTAGGTCAGGGCCCCGAACCAACGGGTGCCCGGCGAGTTGGCGGAGTACCCGAGGCCCGGATTGTTCGGGTCGCGGGAGCTGGCAATACCGGTCCAGTTGCCGTAGGCGACGGAGCCGGGATCGCCCGTGTTCTTGCTCTCGCCATAGGTGTAACCGAGCTTGCCGTAGAAGCCCTTGAGGAGCGGCCGCTCGAGCGTGAGCGCGATGTCGTAGGAATGACCCACGCCCTGGTTCGTCAGCACGGGCGCGTCGCTGACCTGCTGGTAGAGCTTGTAGCCGACGCAAGCCGCGACTCCCGGCGGGGGGACGCAGCCGGGCCGCTGGTACCAGCGGGGCCGGTTGTCCGGGCCGGTGAAGGTGGATTCTGGCGCCGGAAGATTGACGTTCGCGTACCCGATGCCGTTGATGTCCTTGGTGTACAGGAGCTCGGCGGTGCCCGTGAACCCCAAGGGCAGGCGCTGGTCGACGGCGAGGTTGCTGCGCCAGACCCGCGGGAACTTGAAGTTCTTGTCGGTGAAGTTCAGCTCGAAGGTCTGCGCCGGACCGCCGCTGGCCGTGGCGGGTGCGTAGGCGTTCGGGTTCGGGTTGAACGGATACGCCGTGGTGGTGGGTTGCGAGACGAACCCCGTCAGCACCCCGGTGTTGCCCACCTGGTTCGAGATCCAGACGTACGCGGGCCGGCCGGAGAAGACGCCCGTGCCGCCGCGGATCTGGGTCTGGTGCTTCCCCTGTACGTCGTAGTTGAAGCCCAGGCGCGTCGAGAGCAGGGGATTGACCGGCGGCAGCGCTCCGCTGTTGTACTGGGCGATCGAGCCGTCCGCGTTGCGGAAGTGCATCGTATCCGCGATGACGTTGTCGTACGCCGTATTCCCGAACTTCGGCGCGTCAACCCGCAGCCCCGCGGTGATCGTCAGGTCCCGCGTCGGCCGGAACTCGTCCTGCCCGTACACGCCGGCGTACAGCACGTCCAGCGGCTGCACCGGCTGCGGCTGCGTCTGACTCTGGGCGCAGGACTGCCCGGGGGGCACGTTCAGGCAAACGTTCGAATACCGGTACTGGAAGAGGCGCAGCGTCACCGGCGCAGGCCCGGTGCGGGTGCAAGGGGCCGAGACGCCGTACACGTATGGTCCGCAAGCGGCCAGATACGCGTTCGCGTCCGTGTAGAAGTCGGCGAGCGAGTTGTACACGTAGACGCTCTGCGCGCCCGGGAAGAAGACGTTCTTGGAGTGGTACTGCTCCGCGCTGAAGCCGAAGGTCAGCGTGTGCTTCGGCAGGTAGATGTTGAAGTTGTCCTGCACCTGGAAGCTGTGATAGATGAGCTGGTTGTCGGGCGTGAACGGCTCGAAGCCGAACGTGGTGTAGTTGGTGCCGCCCGCGCCGAGGATCTCCACCTCAGGGAACCAGGGCGGGGCGACGTTGTTCCGGTTCTCGTCGTTCGACGTGTATCCCACGATCAGGTTGTTGGACATCTTGCTGCCGATCGTCGAGTTCCACTCCGCCACTCTGGAGCGGATGTTCTCCAGGATCGAGTAGTTCGAGTTCGCGAAGTTCAGCGAGTTCAACGAGCTGCGGCGGCTTCCGATCCCGAGCGACGCCGAGTTGGAGATCAGGATGTCGGAGCTGGAGTTCAGCACGTTGTACCGCAGCGACAACTTGTTCCGGTCGTTGATGTTGTAGTCGAGCCGCATCAGGAACCGGTTCGACGGGACGTTGAAGTTGTAGCCCTGATAGGGGCCGGTGGCGTACCCGAAGTTATTCTGCAGGTACGTGCTCAGAGTGTTCAGATCCGACGCCAGAACGCGCGTGACGTTTCCGGCGACCGGCTGGGTGCCCGTGTTGGCCAGGTACGTGGTCCCCGGCGAAGTCTGCAGGTCCTGCTCCCAGCTGGCGAAGAAGAACAGCTTGTTCTTGAGGATCGGCCCGCCGATGTTCACGCCGATGTTGTGGTAATCGAACGTGCCCGAGCTGAAGGTGCTCGGGCCGGCCTGCGTGCCGACGTACCGGCTGCTGCGGAAGCCGTAATAGATCGAGCCGGTGTAGTCGTTGGTGCCGCTCTTGGTGACCATGTTGATGCCGGCGCCCACGAAGTTGCCCTGGCGCACGTCGTACGGCGCCACGTTGACCTCGATCTGCTCGAGGGCGTCCAGCGAGACGGCCGCGACTCCCGTGCGCCCGCCCGGCTCACCGGCGAGGCCGAACGAGTTGTTGAAGTAGGAGCCGTCAATCGTCATGTTGTTGACATAGCTCAGCTGTCCCGCGAACGAGTAGCCGGTCCCGTTCGAGGTGTACTGCGGCGTCAGGCGAAGCATGTCGTCGACGGCTCGGCTGACGGTCGGCAGCGACGCGATCGTCTGGGTCGCCACGGACGTCGCGGCGCCGGTCCGCTCGGAGCTGAAGGTGGCGTCGGCCTTGCCGCTGACGGTGATGGCTTCGAGCTCGACGCTCACCTGCCCCATCATGAAGGTCAGGTCGGCGGCCACACCCAGCGTCAGGTTGATGTCGTTCTGCACCTGCCGCCGGTACCCCACCATGCTCACGGTGACGCGATACGGGCCCCCGACGCGCATGCCGGGGATCGTGAAGCGCCCGTTGGACAGCGTCGTCGTGCTGTACGACGTGCCCGACGGCACGTGCACGGCTGCCACGTGCGCCCCCGCCAGCGGGATGTTGGCGGAGTCCATCACGGTGCCGGTCATCGCCGACGTCGTGACGCCCTGCGCACGCACAACCGTCGTGCCGGCGAACGCGATCAAGGTGAGGATCAGACAGATCTTCCAGGGAAGCTTCATGCGGATTCCTCCATCATCGGATGGCTGGGGGATGAGGTGTGGCGCATGTCGAATCCGGTCGTGCCGAAGCAGCAGTAAGGGTGTGACAGGGCACAAAGAACATTCCGTTCCGGACGACGGTCGTCAAGTCACATTACTGTCTCAGGTCCTGGCTTTCGCGAAGAGTACGGCGCCCGCAGCTCCGAACAAAGTATTCGGTATCCACGCGGCCAGGAGCGGCGGTACCACGCCGCCGGCACCGACGGCCCGCATGATCTGTACCATGGTAAGGAAGACGATGGTCGTCGCCAGGCTGACGGCCACGCCGTAGGCCGGCCCCCCGCGCGTTCCGGCGATCCCCAGCGGCGCTCCGAACAGGGCTATGATGAGGCAGGTGCAGGGGATGGCGATCTTGAGCGCCCGCTCGACCTTGAGCTTGTTGGCGTCCCCCCCCGCCCGGTCCACCGTAAGTACGTAGTGCCCCAGCTCGGCATACCGCATCTGGTCGGGCGCCTTGGGCTCCACCGTGAGGTCGAGGGGGCGCTCGGCCATGGCACGCTGGCGCAGCGAGTCGAAGCTGAATGCGACCTCCTGGTCGCGCCCGAGGAAGAACCGCAGCGCCCCGTCCCGGAGGGTCCACCCCCGGTCCGCGGCGTAGCCGGCGCTCGCCGCCGTGAGGAAGTAGCTGGGAAAGGCGGGGCCCGTGCCTTGGCGCTCGATCTGCACGCCCTGCATCGAGCGGTCGGGCACCGACAGGGTGCGGATCGAGTACATCCGCCCGCCGTCGGCGCGGTAGACGAAGTTGAAGCGGGCCGTCTGGGAGCGGGCCGTGACCTCGTCGAGCAGCACTGCCCGGCGCTGCTGGCCGAGGGGGGCGAATTCCCCGAGGAAGAACGCGAAGACGCTGGCGGTCGCGGCCAGCACGAAGATCGGCCCGACCAGCCGGTGGAACGAGATCCCCGAGGCCTTCGCGGCGGTGATCTCGGAATGGCGAGCCAGCGAGCCGACGGAAAAGACCGTGGCGAACAGCACGGCCGCGGGCGTGATCAGGAAGACCTGCTCCGGCATGCCGGCCAGATAGGCGAGCGCGACGCGCCAGGCCGGCAGGCCCTTCGAGATGTAGCGGTCGACGTGGTCGGTCAGGTCGATGAGGATGGTGAGGACGGGGAAGCCGAGCGCCGTGATGCCGAAGATCTTCAGGAACTCGGTGGTGACGTAGCGGTCGAGGACCTTCAGCCCGCGCCTCACGGGTGCGCGCGCGCCGAGGCGGTGCGCAGCCGATCCCGCAACGCGGTGAATCGCTCGCGCCAGGTGCCGCGGGCCGCGACCCGCTGCCGGTTGAGGCGCAGGAAGAGGGCGATCCCGATCGCGGTCATCACGAGGTTGGCGCCCCACATCGCCCAGAATGGCGTCACGATGAGCTCGTCGGCGAGCGTCTCGCCGCCGATGAGACCCACGTAGTAGAGGCCGAAGATGACCACGCTCGCGCCGATGACCAGCCCGACGCCGCCGCGCGGGAAGCGGAGCGCGATGGGCGCCCCGATCAGCACGAACGCGAGGCAGGAGGCGGCGATGGCGAATTTCTTGTGTATCTCGATCTCGAACCGCGCCGCCAGCTGGAGGCCGACCCGGCGCCGGGCGTCCAGGGAGCTGAGCGCGGCCCGGAGCTGAAATCCGGAGGTGTCGGGCAGGAACCGCCGCGGCGGCGGGGCCGCGGGAGGCGCGGCGGCCGCGGCGCCGGGCGCCGGCGGGAGGCCGACGAAGCGGCGGAGCGAGTCCATCGCCCCGGGCGCCGGCCGCGCGGGGACAGGGGCTGGGGCTCGCCCAACCGCGCCCGGGCGCCGGCCGGGCTCCTGGGCCTTGAGCGGGCGCGGGCGGAACAGGGGGATGAGCAGCCCCTTGAGGGCGCGGCAGTAGAGGTGCGCCGCCACCAGGCGCTGCGGCGGTCTCACCTTGCCGGCATTGAGGGCGTTCGGCGCCGGGACCCCCAGCAGGCGGTCCACGTCGTTGGCCAGCGCCACGTCGCGGTCGCGGTCGACGGAGGCGACCGAGGTCAGCTGGCCCTGCAGCGCCGAGTCCATCTCGCACGTGGACATCTCGCGGTCGCCCTTGTAGCTGTCCTCCTCCGTGCGCTCGAAGGTGTTGGACACGCCGTGCACCTTCACCAGGTCGGTGTGGAAGTCCACGCGCCGGAAGACGGCGGGCTGCGCCCGGTCGTAGTCGTTGATGTAGCCGTCGAACAGCGTGAGCAGCAGCACCGTGCGGTCGGCGTTGAACGCCATGTACCCGCTGTCGGCGTAGATCGTCCGGCGCCGCGTGTCGCCGGTGAGGTCGTAGATCACCACGTCCTTGAGCCGGTCGGTCGCCTGGTCGATGCGGTTGGCCTTGAGGTAGTACTGCGCCTGGATCACCTCGTTGACCATCTGCTCCTTGAGCTGGAACGTCGGCCGCTTGCGGGCGATGTCCACCATCAGGGCCGCGAGCTTGTGGTTGGTGCGCGGCAGGACCTGGTCGATGAACAGGAAGGAGATCACGGCCAGGCCGAGGGCCGCCAGCAGCACCGGCCGGACGAGGGTCACCAGGTTGACGCCGCTCGCGCGGAGCGCCGTGATCTCGTTGTCCGCGCCGAGCCGCACGAAGGCGTAGAGCACCGCGACCAGCACCGCCATCGGCAGGGTCATCGCCAGGATGAAGGGGACCGAGAGCGCGAAGAACTCGCCGATGACGCCCCACGTCAGGCCCTTGCCGACCAGTTGCCCGAACTTCTGCGCCACCTGATTGAGGAGCATCAGCCCGGTGAGCGCCGCCAGGGCGAAGACGAACGGCGGAACGTGCTCGCGGAGGAGATAGCGGGATAGCAGCTTCACGGCGCGGATAAAGGCCTTGTCGGGGTTGAGAGGCCCTGAGGGCTTCCGTATAATACTCCGAAGCAGCCGGCCCGAATACTACCCCAAGTGCGGACGCACGTGACGCGCACGCTCGTCGCGATCACCTCCTTCGTCGTCCTCGCCGCCCCCAGAGTCATCGCGCAACAGCCTGAGTCGTTGCGGGGCGTCCCCCCGCTGCGGTTTGCCCCGGACACCCTCGTCCTGGCCCTGCCGGACGCGCTGCTCGGTGCGGGCCGCCTGGTGTCCCCTCGTCCCGATCCGGCGCAGCTGGCGCAGTCCTGGGCCGACGCGGTCCGGCGTGCGCTCGCCGTGCGGCAGGCGGCCCGCTGGCGCGCGGCGCTGCTGGGCGAGGACAGCACCTTCCTCGCCGCCCGGCGCGTGGCGGCGGCCCAGGTTCTCGCTCGGGCGGTGCTGCCGCCGCCCGAGGCGCAGTCCCCGACCGCGGTGCTGGCGCGCTACGCGGACCTCAGCATCCTGCTCAACTCGCGCTTCGAGCTGCGCTACGACCACCTCACGAACCTGCGGTGCCAGCCGTCGGAGACGAACCAGCTCTCCTCGGGCTGCAGCTCCGGCTTCACGCCGCCGGTCCTGAATCCGCAGTTCGACGTCCGCACCGGCGGGGTCATCGGCCAGCGGATCCACATGAACGTGGACTACAACTCCGAGAACGAGTTCGAGGCGTCGAACAACATCCAGATCTACTACCAGGGACAGGAAGACGAGATCGTCCGCCGCGTCGAGGTCGGCAACGTGGCGTTCAAGGTTCCCCCGTCGCGCTTCATCACCGGGGGCATTCCCGCGAACAACTTCGGCTTCCAGGTCGCGGGCGCCGTCGGCCCGATGGACTTCAGCGCCATCTACGCGCAACAGAAGGGGAACGTCGTCCGGGACCGCGTCTTCACCGTGGGACAGCAGACCGTGCAGCCACTCGACCGTACGGCGGCCGACCGCGACTTCGAGCCGGAGCGCTTCTTCTTCGTCGCCGACCCGGCCACGCTGCCCGGGTACCCGAGGGTGGACATCCTCAACCTCAACCTCGCGGCGCTCTCCCCGCACGCCCAGATCCTCCAGGTGCGGGTGTACCGGCGGAACAGCACCGCCGGGCAGACGACGGTGCAGCAGAGCGTCGGCGGCATCCCCGCCGTGGCCGTGCGCCCCGACAGCCCGCAGCGCGCCGGCCCGTTCACCTGGGAGCTGCTGATCGAGGGGCGGGACTACTACCTCGATCCGTCGGGACAGTGGTTCGCCCTCACCAACCGGCTGGACCTCGACGACTATCTCGCGGTCTCGTACGTCACCGCCGGCCGCGACACGATCGGCACCTTCCCCGCCGCTGCGGCGGCGGGGCGCGTGGACACGCTGCGGCTGATCCACGAGCCGCGGCGCGGGGCCGACGTGCCCACCTTCCGCTACGAAATGCGCAACGTGTACCGGGTGGGCGGGGTCAACGACGTGGTGCGCGACGGCGTCCAGCTGCGGATCGTCGTGGGGCAGTCGGAGCGTCCGGCGTCCGGCGCCGCCACCTTCCTGGCGCTGCTCGGCGTGGCGCAGACGAGCGACCAGACCACCTTCGACCAGTTCAACCGCCTCTTCCCGCGGCAGCGTGACCCGCTGGGCGGCTCGCCGCTGCGCGACCTGTTCGTGGTCTTCCCCACGCTGCAGCCGTTCGCCGACAGCACCGTCCTGCCGGCGCAGTACCGCAACGACTCGCTGTACCGGACGCCGACCTACCTGCTGCTGACGCAGGGGCCGACACCGCTCTACCAGCTGCAGCTCCACTACGACGCGACGGGCGGAGGCGACCGGGGCCAGCTCTCCCTCGGCGCGGTCCAGGTCCGGCCCGGGAGCGAGCACCTCACCGTGAACGGCGTGGCGCTCGTGCCCAACGTGGACTACACGATCAACTACGAGATCGGGCAGGTGACCTTCCTCCACCCGGACTCGCTCTTCCCCGGCCCGACCAACGTGACGGTGCAGTACGAAGAGCAGCCGGCGTTCGCCATCGCGCCGACCTCGATCTACGGCGCGCAGACCCGCTTCGACCTCGGGGACCACGGCTCGGTGACGGCGCTCGGGCTGCTGCAGCAGCAGACGAGCACTTTCACGCGGCCGACCCTCGGCTTCGAGCCGCAGTCCAACTTCATCGGCGGGATCTCCGGGAACTTCCGCTTCGAGCCGATGGGGCTCACGCGGCTCCTGAACAACCTCGGGCTGGTCCACACCGATGCGCCGTCGCTGGTCACGCTCGACGCGGAGCTGGCCACCTCGCGGCCCTCGCCCAACCAGCTCGGCATGGCCTGGGTCGAGACGTTCGAGGAGGAGGGCGGGACGTTCCTGTCCCTCACCGAGAACTCCTGGCAGATCGGCAGCCGGCCGGCGTCGGACCTCGGCCTTGGCGCCACCGGGATCGGCGCGGCCGGCGGGTTCTTCGATGCGGACGCCGCCTCGATCGTCTGGCAGAACCTGATCACCACGCCGAGCGGGATCGTCCGGTTCACCTCCACCGACATCGATCCGTCCATCGTGCTGCAGGGCACCGGCCAGACGGCCGAGACGGTGTTGTGGCTCACGCTGCAGCCCGACTCGGTGGGCGGCCTGCCGGATCCGAAGACCGGGCGGCCGCGGTGGCTCCTGCCACACACCGGCAGCCCCCGCTGGCGGTCGATCACCACGCCGCTCTCCACTACGGGATTGGATCTCTCGCGGGTGGAGTACCTCGAGTTCTGGGTCTTCGAGGACCCGCAGCGCCCGGCGCGCAACCTCGGCACGTCGATCGTCTTCGATTTCGGCCGCGTCTACGAGGACGCGGTGGCCTTCGTGCCGCAGAGCTTCACGGTGGACGCGCAGGGCGACACGATCTACTCCGGCCGGCGGCGGATCGGCGAAGGCCGCCTCCAGACCGAGCGGGACACCCTGACCAACACCTGGAACGCCGCCACCAACGACAACGGCATCCTCGGCGCGGTCGCCGACAGCATCGTGGACGCGCGCAGCGGCGCGGTGGTGCGCAACCTGCCCCTGTGCCAGTCGGCGCTCGGCGGCGGGCTGGTCGTCTACCCGTGGGGCGACCAGCGCGCGCAGTGCAGCCGCCACAACGGCATCCCCGACAGCGACGATCTCGACGGCGACGGCCACCTCGACACGCTGGTCGCCGCGGTCCAGGAGAGCTACTTCCGCTACGTCTTCCGCGTCGGCGATCCCAAGTACTACGTGCGCGACGGCGGGCCGGCGGACTCCGCGGGCGGGCGCTGGCGCCTCTACCGCATTCCGTTCCGGACGGACACGGTGCAGGTCGGGACCCCCGACATCCGGCAGATCCGCGCCCTCCGCATGACGGTGATCGTGCCCGAGGAGCCGAGTGGCGAGCAGGCGGCCTACCTCGCGCTCGCCCGGGTCGAATTGGTCGGGGCGCCCTGGGTCAAGCGCGCCGAGACGCCGATCGCGGGAATCTTCGGCTCCGTCGGCGCCGCTCACGGCGAGGTCGTCGCGAGCGTGGTGAGTACCGAGAACCGCAACGACCTCGGCTACCAGTCGCCCCCCGGAACGGTGGACCAGGGCGCCACCACCACCGGCGCCCTGCAGCTCGGCACGGTCCAGATCAACGAGACCTCGCTGCGGGTCATCGGGCGCGACGTGCGGCCGGGGGAGCGGGCCGAGGCGTTCTACCGGTTTCCCGAAGGCCAGCGGAACTTCCTCGGGTACCGGCAGCTGCGGGTGTGGGCGCGGGGCCGGGGCAGCGGGTGGGACAACGACCAGCTCTCGTTCTACATCAAGGTCGCGCAGGACGAGAACAACTTCTACATGTTCCGCGCCCACGTGCACGCCGGCACCTGGCTGCCGGACCTGATCGTGGACTTCACGCGCTGGCTCACGCTGCGCGCCGACATCGAGCGACGGTTCCTGAGCGGGCAGCCGCCGTCGGG
>Ga0187889_10004188_pt1 | contig 12107 bp, 6 predicted proteins | sample June2016WEW_7_10_2_FD_132992 | JGI IMG/M metagenome (GOLD analysis project Ga0187889, IMG submission 132992) | Peatland microbial communities from SPRUCE experiment site at the Marcell Experimental Forest, Minnesota, USA - June2016WEW_7_100 | ecosystem: Environmental > Terrestrial > Soil >... | reverse complement strand
TCGGATTGCTGGCCAGTTTCGGTGTCAGCCGGGCTCTGGCGAGTCAGCTCTTCGGCGTGTCGACGTTCGATCCGGTCACGCTGGTGGGCGTGGTCGCTCTGGTGTTCGTGGCCGGTGTGGCGGCCTGCCTGTTCCCAGCCCGCGCGGCCACGCGCGTGGACCCGATCATCGCTTTGCGGTACGAATAGCAGAGCCCTGGGAAGAGAAGAGGGTTAAACCGCTACCGGATAAGAGCACCCAATGGCGCCGGAGGGGCCCGAGGTCATGGCCCCGCCTACGCCACCCTCTCGCGGAAAACCGGCGCGGGGGAAACCACTTCGCGGGAAACCAGCTCAAGCCCGCAGATTCTTTCCAATTTCTGCGTGGCACAGAAGTGGCTCTTGCAATGCTCGGCGATTTCGTGCAGTAGATCGTGCCTGTACTCTTCGACCCGGCGCAGCTCCGTATTGGCGCATTCGATGTTGGTCTGCGTGGCGGAGTTACGCAACCGGAGCCTGGCTCGGTCCACGAGATCGAGAACCCGCAAGTATTGGCTCGCCAGTTCTTCTCTAAGTTCGCAGTCCATTACACTATCTAGGATACAAAGAATTAATTCTTAGAGAAAGACTTGGGAGTACCAGATCGCCTAGGTGTGGTTCTTGATGAATCTGGTGCCGCGGCCGATTCCTAAGCCGCTCATAAGTATGTGGCCGGGGCAGTCCGTTGAGCCGCGCGGGGCACCGCGGACCAGGCGCCTAACACCCTTACGTACCAGAGGCCTACTTAGTACCAGTAGTAACGGTAAATCGGTTGAAGCGGTTTGAATATCATCCGCTCTCTCAGTGCCGCGTGTACTTATCGAATGTGGTTATCACTGGGAGAGCGTTGCCGGTCTCGTCGAAGAATCCGCGGGCACCCAGCGGGCCGATCACGGCTGGTTCCCACCAAAACACGCCTTTCCCGCGGCCATCCGGAGTTTCTTGCACAACGCGATTCACTTCTTCGAGAAACTCCTTTTGTCCGGCGGGCGTTTCCGGAAACGGTCCGGGCCGCTTGGTGTACTCGGCCGGCATCCAGTTGTAGGCGGCCTCCACGACGATGATGTCCTTCCTGTACTCCTGCGCCATGAAAACCATGTTTTCGCGCAGATCGTTCAGGCTGCCCTGCCACCAGGGGTAGTAAGACTGGCCGATGACGTCATAATTGACGCGATAGGAATTGAGCTTGTCAAAGAAATACTTGGTCCGAATCTTGTCGCCGCCGCGATCGATGTGAATCATGATTTGAGGGCGCGGCGCATCTCCGGCTCCTGCGTCCACGCCCGCAACGCCCGCTTTGACCAGATCCGCGAAGTTGTCCCAATGGTCAGGGAGGCGGCCATCCGGCCAGAGCATGCCATTGATGACTTCGTTGCCGATTTGCACCATGTCCGGAGGCGCGCCCGCCTCGTGAAACGCGGAGATGGTCTGCTTTGTATATTCGAAAACTGCTTTGACCAATTGGGCGTGTGACATGCCTTCCCAGGCTTTGGGAAGGAATTGCTTGCCCGGATCGGCCCAGGTGTCGGAATAGTGGTAGTCGAGCAGAAAATGGTAACCCAGCCGCTTTGCGTCCTTGGCGAGCGCGATGGTGTACTCAAGATTGTTGTGCAGATTTGTGGGTGTATGAAAAAGTCGCAGGCGAATCCAGTTGTAGCCATGGTCCTTGAATATTTCCAACCCCGGCTTGACGACGCCCATATCTTTGAAGACCTTGCCGCGGTCCTCCGCCTGCTTCAGAAAAGAGAGATCGGCGCCAACCGCATACTCGGCCGCGCCAAGAGGCGTCACCACCAAAGGCAGCGACATCAAAAGAATGATGCTGGGAACTGTTTTCATGCGTCTTTCAGCGCCTCCTCACGCGGCGTGCTAGTGGACCGGAACAATTTGCCATTGCTGCGTCGGACTGTTTTCATCCTGCGGTTCTTGGACGGCGAACCCGGCCTGCGCGCCGGCTCCGCCGTTCATGTCCAACACCAAGCCGCTCACCCGGTTGACAAAACTGAAGTAACTGTTGCCGGCCGAAACGACGTTCCATTCCAGTTCAGGGCCGTTGCCGGATGGAGATTGAACGATGGCGTTTCCGCTGACGGTCGATCCCCCGGAGTCATCCAGCACATTCGTGGCGTTGCCCGCACCTGGATTGAGACTGGCGATCTGGAAATACCCGTCATTGTTGCTCGTGATGCGCCACTGCTGGCTCAAGGTTGGATTCCCATTATCCACCTCGACGTCGAGCAGAGCGCCGCCGGCGGTAGAAGCTTGAGAAACTGACAGAATCAGCCCGCTGCTCAGACTGACGAACTTATAGCTTAGAGTAGGATCGAGCTTGCCCCCCAGTGCATCGATGCCTGGAAGCAGCGTGGAATAGTTCGAAGCAGTTACGTTTGTCGATCCGGAGGTATCCGCATTGTCAAAGAGCGTCAGGCCATTCCAGATGCAGGTCGCGTCCGGCAGATTATCGCCATTCACAAATCCGCCGCTCGAATTGGGTATGTTCACGCCGGCGGGATCCCAGTACGCCACTCCCATCCCCAGGTTATTCGGCAGACCCTTTTCCACACTTTCGAGATCCAGCAGGAACTGACGCTGCAGCGCCGGCGTGGGCGGAGCGTACCACGGATCGTTCGAGTCGAAGCCATTCTCGTAATGCTCCCCGGATTCGACGATAAATATCGGCTTCCCGATGTTATTGGCGGCGTTAATCAATACCTCTTGTTCGATCGGCTTGTTGCCGGGATTGGAGGCGGCAGCCTGCGCCGCGGTCAAGGGGCCATGATAGATGGGGTAATAGCTCTGGCAAATGGCGTCATAGGGAATATTGCTGTGATTCGCGAGCGTGAAGAATTGTGTGAGATCCCAAGCCGGTGTGATGTGAATACAGGTCAGCGGGGCCGGAATCGCGGGGCCCAGCGAGGTATCCGCCGCCGCATCGTTCACTGCCTGAATAGCCTGCATCTGCAAAGCGGCGAAACCGCCAAAGTCCGCTCCCGTCGGGCTGCCGAGTGACCCGAGAAAACCGGTATCGACTTCATTGCCGATAGACACCAGGTCCGGCATGGTTCCTGCCTGCCGATACGACAAGAGCTCGGCTTTCACGTAAGTGTACAAGTCCGACTGTAACTGCGCGCCCAGCGTGTCGCTGGCCCACGCCGCCGGCACGCTGGAAGAGCTGCCGCCATCGAACAGCAGGGTCAGTTCGATACTCAGGCCGAGATTCTTCGCACGCTTCGCAAGATCCAAATCCTGCGCGTCTGTTTCGGCGTAGCAGGCATTGCCCTTGCACTGCGGCTGCGACGCGTTTGCGTAGGGTGGCACCGACGTCGGCCTCAATCGCACCATATTGACGCCATGGTTCTTGAAAATCTCGAGCACGTCCTGTGGCTGACCGGCATCTTTCCACCAGGACAAACCAATTGCGGCCCGAGCGGCCTCCTGCTTCTCCAACAATGCATTATCCACTCCGCGAAAGAAGGCTGGGCGGAGCAGCCACTGCTGGCTCTGAGTCGCGGTACCCGATAGCTCGGTTTGATCGAGCGGCGCTCCTGCCGACGCGGAACTCTGAGACAAATCGAGCGCGAGACCCGTGCTCTTATTCGAAATCGTGTAGTAGCCATTGCTGGTCGCGTTGAGGACCCACTGCTCGGAGTCAACCGCCGCGCAAGGATTCTGCGCCACATAGCACGCGGACGCCTGGCGGCCGGCCTCCCCGACTGCACGCCCGCGACGCGGTAGCTGCCGGCAAACCTCTAATCGCACCGCTGCGCGGCGCGCGCCATCGGCAACCTGATGGGCCGCTCCGAAGCTGGAGGCGCTATCGAAACAAAGGCCGTTGCGAATATTGCCGATTCGCCAAAACCCGCCGGAAAGCCGGGTGAAGGTCCATCTCTGGCTGAGATTCGTGAAACTGCGCGGCTGTTGAACGATGTGGCCGCCGGCGGTCGTCGAGTTGTTATCGAGGTCGGCTTGGAGGCCGCTGAGCTGGTTCACGATGTAATAGGTCTCGCCGTTGAGCGGAGTGATATCGACGGGCTCCGATGGTTGCTGACTCGGCGGCGTGGCAGCGGCAGCAATACTGGCCGCGGCCGCGACATTCATGGCAAGGCCGGGAATCGCGACGATCCAGCAGAAAAGAAGACGCGGGGAGAAAGCTGGGCTTTCATGGTTCCGCATCGGGGATCCGGTCCTTTTGCCCTGGAGGCTTCTTGTTCATCTGCCAGTACAACCCGCTGAGACGCTCCTTGGCCTGCTTGATTTCCCGAAACAGCCGCAGTTCCTTTTCGGATTCATCCTTCAGTTGAAGGCTCTTCGAAACCGATGCCAGCCGAAAGTGGGCTTCGTCGTTGAGCGGATCCGATTGGACGGCCATGCGCAAATACTTCGCCGCCTCCTGGGGCTTCCCCATGGTTGCCAGCACGCGGCCAAGACCGATTTGGGCTTCCGCATCTCCTGGATTCAGGGCAAAGGCACGGCTGTAGTGAGCGTATGCGCCGTCCGGATCTGAGCGCAGAAAAGCGATCTTTCCAAATTCGCATTCCGTCCGGGAACTGGCGCCATCGAGCTTCACGGCAGTTTCCAGCTCTTGCTCCGCCGCGGCCTCCGATTGCGCGTCGCCCGGCGCCGACTCCAGGATGGCCTCCGCCAGTTCGTAGTGCACGCCTGGTAAGTGCGAGTCGATCTCCAGCGCCTTCCTGAAGTGTTCCGTGGCTCCCTTCAAGTCGCCCCCATTGATCAGGCGCTCCGCGATCACTTGCTGCATCCGGGCGGAATCCGGCGCAAGGATCGCCAACTTGTTCAGCGTGTCGTCGGCCAAATCGGAATAAACACGCTGCGCCATGTACAAGATTTCGACATTGTCAGGGTCGATATCTACCAGCGACCGCATCACAGAAGCAGCGCGATCGAGGTTACCCTGCTGGTAGTAAATATTAGCCAATTCCAATCCCGTCTGGATTTGCAGAGTTTTGTCTTTCAATGCGGGAAATGACTTCTCCAGTAACTCCTGGGCCGAACGGTCGCCCAATCTTCTTTCGCAGATTCCCAGGAGAGCCTGCGTCTTTATTAAAGACGGATCAATCGCGAGAGCCTTGCGCAGATACTGCGACGCCTTCCGATAATCATGCTGAAAGAACGCAATCACACCTAAGTTTGCGTACGCCTCGGCGTTTTTGGGATCGAGCGCAAGGACCGCATCGAACTCCTGGATCGCGGAGTTCGGATCGTTCGCCTTGAGGTACGCGGCCGCCTTTCGAAGGTGATCCTGAATCCCCGCCGCGCGGGAAGCTGCGGTCTGTGCGGGCATCACTGCGAGCGCGCTGGCGAGAAGCGCCACGGCAAACCGAACCACAACTTCGTGAGACTTATTGGTTTGGGGCTCTTTCGTCATGATTGCGCTCTCTCCCTATCGCGGCATGCTGATCGGGGACCCTCCGGGCCCCCCGTCGCTGTGTGAAAGATAGCACGAAATCCGCTGCTTCGACCAGCTACAAAAAAATGCTGGATGCGGAAGGAGAGGTCCTTCGGCATCCAGCAGGGGTGCGTTAGTCAAATCTCGCCGGCGGGCTCAGAATGTGAAGTGACCGCCCACTTGTATGATTCGTTGGCCGCCTTCGGGGCCCGTGATCACGCCAGCCGTGCCATCGGCCAATACGCCGCCGGTGTAGCCAACGTCCGCATCCGGGTTAGCGTAGTTAACATGATTGAACACGTTATACATGTCAGCCCTGATTTCCAGTTTCATCCCCTCGCGGTGAAGGGAAAAACTCTTTCCGATGCTGAAATCTGCGTTAAAGAAGCCCGGCCCGATCAGGGTCATGCGCCCGTTGTCGCCAAAGGTCCCAGGCGCCGGGTTGGTGTAGGCCGCGGGATTGAACCACTCCTTGATTGTTGGATTTGACAGCTTCGGGTTGCCGATTAGCTCGGGATATAGCGTGGAGCCGGCGCTGAGCGATGAGTCGAGCCCTGTGTCAATACCCTCAGCAACCGAATTCTGGATCACCGGGGTAAACGGAACACCCCCGTGCCACTGGAAGATAGTGGAGACGCGCCAGCCACCCGCGATCTGGTCCGCCACGCCGTGAAGCGCAAACTGGCGCCCGCCGCCGAACGGCAGTTCGTAGACGATCTGAGCGGTCAGGAAATTCGTCGTATTGAAGTCCGCCAAACCGTAATTGGCGGCCGGGACGTATGCGTTCTGGTAGATATCGACGCCCGATCCGTGACCGTTCCCGGTGCCGGTGTCGAGCGCTTTCGACCAAGTGTAATTGGCCTGGAAGGTCACGCCCTGCGACATCCTCTTTTCCAGGTGTACTTGCAGTGCGTTGTAATTCGACCATCCTGTGTAGTTCTGAGCCGCAATAGAGTTGAATATGGGGTTGGGGTTCCCGCAGTTATAGCCCGTGCACCCCAATTTGGATACCGGAGCCTGGTTGATATCGGTTGCAAAGTTCAGGTTCTTGCCGCGCGTGTTGAAGTAGCCTGCGTCCACCAGGATGCCACCCGCAAACTGGTGCTGAACACTGAGGAGAAACTGCTGCACGTAATCGGTAGGTATGTTCCGCGGGTAATACTCCACGGAGCTATAGTTGTCGATCTCCGGCGAGAGAGTTTGAAGCGTCGGATAGACCACCGTGCCGGCAGCCGGTCCTGTTGCCAACTTGAACGCATAGCTCCCGTTGACATATCCCCCACCCCCGTTGTTGTGGGGATTGAAGCCGAGGCCGAGCGCGCCATCGGTGTAATTCTCGGCATCGCGCGCCGCGTCAAAAATACCGTAGCTCGCCCGAATGGACCACTTCTCGCGGGGCGCCCAGGCGACACCAACTCGGGGTGCGAATTCCTTGTAATCGCCGTTTTGGATTGTCGACATGTTGCTGGTCGGCCCTCCATATTGCGTGTCGCTCTGCCCGCCAAAGAGGATCGCGCCCTTGTACGCCCCGCCATCCGCGGTATTGGGCAGATATGGGTCGTAATTGCCAAACAGGTTGTGGTTCACGCCCCATCCGGACTGCATCTGCCAGCGGAGACCCAAGTTCAGCGTCAGGTGCGATGTGACCTTGAAGTCGTCACTGGCGAACAGCGCCGAATTCCACATGTGAGCGCTGGTTGCGTCGGAATCGTAAACGTACCATCCGTAAACGTCGCCAGCGAGAAAGTCGGCGTACGGGATTCCGGTGACGCCTCCGTTGAATTCGAAATTACCCGAGCTGAGATCGCCCCAGCTCGTATAGTCCTGATAATCTTTGTCGTACTCGCCGCCAACCTTGATGGTGTGCTTGCCGCGAACGAGTGTGAGAACATCCGAGACATTGTACACACCTTGGCCCAGAACGGCATCTATATTACCGTTTTCGCCGCATCCGGAGCCCAAAGCGACGCATCCAACCCCCGCTCCGTTATCGACCGTGATTTTGGGAAACACGTTGGCCGGAGAATTGGTGCCATAGGCCGGCTCAAGGCCAAGCGAGGCCGGATCGTTCTTATTGAGTGAGGGCGGCTTGTACTTATCGAGCTCGCGGTTCGCACCTAAACGAAACTCGTTCAGCACCGTCGGGCCGATCGTATAGATATACGTGAGTTGGCCGGTCAGATTGTCGGTCTGCCCTTGGGAATACGACGTAGCGTCGTTGGGGTACAGAGGATCCGCGGGGACATAAGACGACAAAGTGGGAAAATAGTTGAAGCTAAACGAGAGTCTTTGGCTGTCCGAGATATTGTAGTCGACCTTGCCCGTATACCAGGTGGCCGTATTCGGACTGGTGCCGTTAAACACGAAATTGTTGATTGTGGGGCAGCTTGGTGAACCGGGGCATCCCGAAATCCATCCGGGAGCGCTGGCCCCGGGGAAGTAGCTCTGAAGCTTCAGCGCCACGGGATCGTAGGTTCCCAGCAGCGTGCCGGTGGGGCTGAAGGCCGGTCCTGTCGAGCCTCGGATTCCGGAAAAGTTGCCCGCTTCCATGGCAGTGGTCGGGTAACTATAGAGTCCGGAATTTGGACTGGACGCCGGGTTGCGCTGGTAGTTGAAGAAGAAAAACAGCTTATTCTTCCTGATCGGCCCGCCCAGGCTGCCGCCATAGTTATTCCAGTGCTCCACCGACTTAGGCCCCGAGTGATTGTAAAAACCTCTGGCGTTCAACGCAGTGTTTTGATCGAATTCATACGCGCTGCCGTGCCAATGGTTTGTCCCGCTTTTGGTGATCACGTTAATCGAAGTGAGACCATTGCCATACTGCGCGGGTGCGTTGCCGGAATTGATGCTGATCTCGGCGATGGAGTCAATCGGCGGGATGAAGTTACTGCTGTTAAAGTCTCGCGGAGCGGTAGCGGCCGATCCGTCAGACAGGTAGTTGATATTGTATCCCTGGGTGCCGTTGATTCCGACTCCTTGCCCGACGGCCTCGCCTGCTCCTCCGCCGGTATTGACGCCGGGAATCATCTGAGTCAACTCACCGCGCCAGTCGGTGCCAACGATAGGCGCCGCGTCAACCGCCTGGGAGTTCAGGCTCACATGCTGCTCGGTGGTTTCCGTTTCAACCAGCGGCGGCGCGGCGTTCACCACGATTTCCTGCGTGGAAGCGCCGATCTGGAGGGTCGCGCTAATTTCGATGGTCTCGATCTGGAGAACGATGCCTTCGCGAACAAAGTCGCGAAAGCCTTGCTTCGAGAACGTAACTGTGTAGTTGCCCGGCGCCAGAAACGGAACATCGTACAGGCCGGACTGGTTCGTGGTCGTTGGAGTGATGACGCCGGTTTGCACGTTCTTGATCGACACACCCGCTCCCGGAACAAAGGCTCCCATCGAATCCGTCACGGAGCCTTTGAGTTCCCCCGTGTTCGCGTTTTGGGCTCTGGCGAGAGGAGCGAATACCATCGCCGCCGCCAGCAGAAAGCTGAGACTGCACTTACGAAGTGCTTGCGAATCAGTCACTTGAACCTCCTAATACGTGAGAATCCCACCAATCGTCGAATAGCTTCAAAACCTGCCAACGCCCCGCGAGACGGGCACGCCGCAAGTCACCTCGAGGTACCGCGACGCCCGGGTACCCAACAATTCACCTGGACTAACCGAGTAATTCTACGACCTGTCTCCCGGCAAAGAAATCCGTCTAAAGTAGGAGTGCCGCTAGCGAGCACCGATTCTCCGCCCGCGCTCGCGGCGGAGGGTTTCGCCGGGCGGCTCATCGGCCCACCTCGGCTACGGCCTGGTATTCCGGGACCACTTCAACTCTTTGCAGTTCAACAATTTGGCCGGAGGGCGGAAACGCGATGTCGCCTCCGGCAGGTAAGTAAATCGGAGCGTCCTTCCGCATCGGGAGGATTTGCAGTTTCAGGGTTTGCTCCGCATCGGGGGCCGCGGGCCGGCGCAGCGCGATTTCGAAAGGCGTTCCTTTATAAAAATCATCAGTCGCCAACTTGCCGTCGGCGTAGACGCGAGCGATGTCACCCATGTAGGTGATCCTCAGAAGAACATTTCGCACCGCGGGAGAAGTGATCGGCGGAACCTGAATGCTCCACTCGGCGGCGCCCTGGAATGCCTCTGCCTCCGGCGCCTCAGCCACTTCCTTGCCCATACGGACCGGTGGGCGAACCTCTGCATCGCGGAGTTTTTCGACCAACGCTTTTACCTTCTCCGGCCTTACGTGGATCTGGTATTGCTCGAAGAGACCATCGGCGCCGGAGGCGGTGAATCCCGCCGGCGCGGCGTCGAGCTTCGGGAGTATCTCGAACCCTAACTGACCGGCGTCCATGCTGCTGAGGTGGACGGCGTTGGAATCGAAATAGAGGTCGCTCGACGACAGCAACAGTCGCGAGCGGCCAGCCAGATTCGCCTTCCACGCATCGCGCGCCATTTCTCGAGACAGCAGAATAATCCGGACCTCCTGGCCCCCGGCCTTCCGAATGCATATGGCAGCCTGCTTGCCTGGTTCAACCCGGTCGACAATGACATCACCGTTCTCACGTTCGATTCTGGCATGCGGGGCTTCAAGAGTCTCATCCGCGGCGGCTTCGAAGGCAAACTCCGCTGGCAGGCCCGGCCAGGCAAAGAACACATACGTATCCGGCGCCCCCAGCCGGCAGAGAAGTTGCGCGGTCGAATACTTGAGCACGGTTGCGCCCAGATTGAGATTCACGGGCCACATGACATAAGCGCCGCTGGGGATTTCCGTCGGATGCCGCGGCACTTTCATTTCGCATGCCGCTGTTTTCAAGCGAACTTGGAAGTTTTTTCGTGCGGGAAGCGGATAGTTTCTCTGGTAGTTGTTGATGAACACGAAGCCATGATCCCGCTCGAAACGTGCAGCCACGCGAGGAGTCGCGGTATCGCTCTTGCCGGCAGGCATGCGGTCCGGAAAATACGCAGTCATGGTCGCCAGGCTGGAACCGAAGTCATCCAAGAACAGGTGAAATGTCTTCAAGTCCCGGAACGAGGGATTCATCTGGCCGAACTCGCCGAAAGGAGCCTGGTAGTCATAGGATTTCACCGGCAGGTCGTTGGGATAACCCGTGGCCTGGGACTCCTGAAGAGTTGTGCGTTTGCCGTCCGGATTGGTTCCTCCATGAAACATGTAATAGCCATACAGCGTCACGCCCGAGCCCAACTTCACCAGAACCATAGCGGCCACGTCGTCCGCGGTGAGCACCAGCCGCCGGTGGTAAGACATCTCCATGCCACCACCCATCTCCGCCGTCAGGAAAGGATAGGAAACGAAACGGGCGTCAAGGTCCGGGTGCAGGGAACGCAGATCGTCACCCACATTTTCGTCGCAGCGGATGGGAGTGAAGAAGTAATTCGCGTTGGGCGGCAGCTTCTGCACACTGCGGCCCCAAAAAGCGTCTGCATATCCACCAAACACCGGCAGAAACTCTCGCCGCGGAACCTCCGCGGCATCCCAGCCGGTAGCGGTGTAAAAGGGCGCGTCGAGACCCGCTTCGCGCGCTATCTGGAGGAGCGTCAGCATGTGCTCCGGCCCCTTGCCGGGTCCACGCTCGTGATATTCGTTCTCGATTTGAACACCGATGATGGGGCCGCCCTCTTTCCAGAACAATCCCTTCGTTTGCTGGCCGATTTGTTCATAGAGACGGCGAACATAGCGAAGATAGACCGGGTCATTCTGGCGAGTGGGGTATTTCTCGATCAACCAATCGGGAAGGCCGCCATTGCGTACTTCACCGTGAGCCCAGGGTCCAACCCGGATCCAGACGTACAATCCGTGTTTCGCGCAGAGTTGGACAAAACGCCGCAGGTTCCGTTGCGCCGTCCAATCAAACTGACCTTCCGTTTCTTCATGGTATATCCAGAAGATATACGTGGAGACAATCTGCACGCCGCCGGCTTTCATTTTCAGGATTTCTTCTTCCCAGCCACTTTCGGGGTAACGCGCATAGTGGAACTCGCCCATCACGGGAAACCAGGGAGTCCCGTCCTTAAGCAGGTACCGGCTGTTCGCCGAAAGCACGTGCCCGTCAGGCGCCCGGCCTCCAACCGGGAATGGCAGGGGTTCCGGTGGAGCGGCAGGCCGGCTTACGTCGATCAGCAAGGACGAACTTTTGTCCTGGCACACTCCTCTGGAACTGGCACAAAACAAGACGCCAAATCCAGCCAGAAGCCCGAACGTGAATCGAATTCCAAGGTGGTCTCTCATCGCCCGATAACCTGAGACTTCGCGTTGAAAGTATCAATATACCGGCAGAGGGAAACTTTGCAATCCAACTAAGGTCGTACGTCTAGAGGTGCTCTAATCCTCGTTGTAAAGCGACGATAACCGCTTGCGTGCGATCGTTGACCTCCAGCCGCAGCAGGATCACGCTGACATGGCATTTCACGGTCGCTTCCGTGATGCCGAGTGCGATGCCGATCTCCTTGTTGCTCTTCCCGCGCGCCATTAAAGAAAGCACTTCGCGCTCTCGCGGCGTCAACTCCGCGTTGGGCGTGCGGTCGGCCAGGCTGCGCATGATCGGAGGGGGCAGGAATCTCGATCCCGAATGCACCCGGCGCAGAGCATCCACCAGGGTCTCGTGCGACATGCCCTTGATCAGATATCCCAGCGCGCCTGCTGCCAATGCTTGATGAACGTCCTCGTCCCCTTCATA
>Ga0187889_10004187_pt1 | contig 12107 bp, 12 predicted proteins | sample June2016WEW_7_10_2_FD_132992 | JGI IMG/M metagenome (GOLD analysis project Ga0187889, IMG submission 132992) | Peatland microbial communities from SPRUCE experiment site at the Marcell Experimental Forest, Minnesota, USA - June2016WEW_7_100 | ecosystem: Environmental > Terrestrial > Soil >... | reverse complement strand
TGTCCATGCCCGAATCGATCAAGGCATCGTCATCGGGTCCGCCGCGGCCACGGTCGGTCTGTTGATAGCCGCCGTGGCGGTACGCGCCGGCAATGACGAATGGACACCGGCGGCCCAAGGGCTTGGCGCTGGCGCGTTGTTCGCGTTCGCAAGCGAGCTCTTCTTCGCCTTGCTCCGGGAAAAGGAGTTCCTGGCAACGGTCAACGCCTACAACTACGACGTCGTCACGGGCAAGCTCGGAAAGTAGGGTTGGCGGAATACCGGTCGCGGGGCGGGCCGATCCGCGCCTCACCGCGGCATCCGCGATCATACCCCGGGGTCCACCCCGTGGCGGTAACCTTCGGAGGCAATGGGCCCCCTTCGATATTCCATTAACGTCACATTGGACGGCTGCTGCGATCACCGTGCAGTGATCGCGGACGAGGAGTTGCACCGGCACGCGGTTGAGAACCTCAAGCAAGCTGACGCCCTCATCTTTGGCCGTGTGACCTACCAAATGATGGAGGCAGCGTGGCGGTCGCCGGCGCTGCCGAGGCCGGATTGGATGGAGCCTTTCGCCCACACCACTGACGCGGCAAGGAAGTACGTCGTATCGACCACCCTGAAGCACGTCGATTGGAACGCGCAGCTCCTGCGCGGTGATCTCGCGACGGCGGTCCAACAGCTCAAGCAGGAGCCGGGTAGGGGACTCCTCGTGGGCGGCGTTAAGGTCGCGCTGGCGCTGGCGGAGCTGGGCCTAGTCGATGAATACGAGCTCGTCATCCATCCCCGGCTGGCGGGCCACGGACCCCGGATTGGGGGTATCGTCGCCCGGGGCGGGAGGCGGCATCGTGCCGGTCCCGGGACCAGAACCGTTCCCCGTGCCCGCCCCCGTCCCAGAACCGGGCATCGACTGAACCGGTACATGTTGGTTGATCAACAAAGCCAATGCGCTACCAGACAGCAACGCATGTTGGCTGATCGACAAAGCCAATGCGTTACCGGACAGCAATGCACTGGCCCAGAGAACAACCCAGAGAACAACAGAGCGTAGTTTAGGTTTGGTCATGACAGTGTCCACCTATTTGACTTGTTGAGGTTGGAGAGCTCTGTTCGCCTGCCAACTTCGCCTTGTTTGGTGCAAGCCTGATGCCCGAAAGACACGCAATCTGCATGCCTTCAATGCGGTCACGAGCCCAGTCGATGGCTTAACCCATGAGCCACGGAGCTCGTCATTGCCAAGCTAGCGCACTGGAACGGCACACTTTCCCTTTCGACCGCGTCAGGCGCCGCGCTCACCTGTCCGGCGTCAGACACATCCGTAGGTATAGCCAACGCATGGCCGCCGCGTTCCTCGACCTCGCGCGTTGCCGCGGCCAGGCCGTCAGCTCCGCGGGCGAGCAGTGCAACCTTAGCGCCCCGCCCAGCTAACAACCGCGCCGTTGCGCGCCCGACGCCGCCCGAGGCCCCAGTGCCCACTACAACCGTATCCTTTCCTACGTGCATGTTACTCATTCCTGCTCCTGGACGGGCCTGCCGACGCCGCGACCTTGGTGAATGCAACGACTGTGCCCCTGCGAGGCGGGTGGGTGCTCATCACGTGCCTCCGGCCTTCGGCAACCGCGAGGCCACCCTTCCCCGTCGGCACCGCACCGAGCGCACGACGACCCGCCAGTCCCGCTGCTGAGGGGCCCGATCCCACTCCGGCCAGAGCATCGCCTCGCAAGCTCGACGGCATACTCCTCGCGTCGGGACTCCGCGCAGCCGACGGCATGGCGATGTAGGATGATGCGATGGCCCTGGGCGCCGCCTGAAGCTGCGCAGATAAAGCCCGAGCTCGCATTAGCCGATGGGCAGAGTTCCATGGCATGGCGAAGCTTCCTCCTCTGCCTGGTCGTTCTCAACGCAACGATCTCCACTGCCCGTGGGCAGGTGGCGCAGGGTTGGTCGCCGGCGCTCGTCCCCCCCGCTTCGACCGAGCCGATCGGGCTTGCCCCGCTCGAGACGGGACCCACGGCAGTGAAGGGCAAATGGAATCCCACCCTCTACGGCTTCGTAGAGCTCGACATGATCCACGACTCGACCGAGAGCTTTTCCTCGGCCTGCCCCGGCTACAACCTAATAGCCCGACCGGGGACATTCGCGGGCAACAACGGCCGCACCATTTTCGACGCGCGCAACACTCGCTTCGGGTTCAAGTTGGCAGCGCCCGAGTTCTCGGGCATGAAGGCGACGGCTGTCATCGAGACTGACTTTGCGGGGAGCCAGCTGCCACTCAACTACGGCACCAGCGCCGACGGGGTTTCCGAGCAGACAACCTACAGCAGTCCGATTGTGCGGCTCCGACACGCGGCCATCAAAATCGAGACCCGCTATGTGGATGTCCTGGCGGGTGAGTACTGGCAGCTCTTCGGCTGGGCACCCATTTTCCTACCGCTCACAGTTCAGGTCCAGACCGTTCCAGGGGTGCCCCTGGGCCGCGATCCCCAACTTCGTCTCAGTCATACCTTCAAGACCCTCCAAGTCAGCGCCGAGCTCGCCGTGGCGGCCGCCCGACCACCGGGACGCGATGGCGAGTATCCCGACGGTCAGGGCGGAGCACGTTTGCTGATCAATAGGTGGCGAGGGGTGTCCGCGGTTGGAGCCACCGGAGCCACCTTCTTCGAGCTGCCAGCCAGCATTGGGATTTCGGGGGCTTACCGGCGGCTGCAGGTCGCGGAGTTCACGGCGACGCCGGACACGCGCAACCAGATAGACGGCCGTGGCCTTTCCCTCGATGCCTTCTTGCCCATCATCCCTTCCCGCCTACACAAAGGTGGCAATGGCGTGAACCTCACCGGGAACTTCACCATAGGCCGGGGCATCGCCGATCTGTACGCGCCCGGGATCATGGGCGGGGCAGGCTTTCCCGCCCTGCTCAGTCCCAACGGGACACCATCCCCTAACCCCTGGCCCCAGGACATCGACAACGGCATCGTCACCTACGATCGCGAGGGTGTACTCCACGCCATCGCGTGGAAGACCTTCCTGGTGGGCGGCCAGTACTATGTGCCGCCCTCGGGGCGAGTGTGGATGGCGGCCAACTACGGCTGCGCCAGCTCGGCCAATGTCGCGAGCTACAATCTGACTCCCGCCAGCGTCGTCACCCAATATACGATGTGGGACGCCGTCGCCTATATCAATATCGTGGGCCCCGTCACCGTGGCGGGGGAATTCGCGCAAGAGCGACAGACCTACGGAGACGGCATAGTCGCCACGAATAATCGGGTGATCGTCACCTTCTTCTACTCGTACTGGTAGGCGGCCGGCCGGCGCTTGTGCTACTGTGGATCGCAATTTGCGCCGTGCGCGTAGTCCTCGCGTATTGGGCTTCAGACATTACCGGCGCCCGCGCCGACCACCGGTGGGTAAAATCGGTGCGGCCTCCCGGGGCTCCACGCCTCGGGCTAAAGCGGTGGTGGATCATGAGTTGGAGGAGAGCCACAGCGCCGACCGGCCGGCGCAATGTTGGTCGACCGAGGCATGGCCTACGACGACGACCTGGAACAACTTCGAGACCCCGCCTACCACTCATTGTTGCGTCCCGACAAGGCGGTCGGGCGGCTCTAACAGCAGCTCTAACAGCTTGCCGCTAAGGTTTTGGCTCTCCCCGCCGATGGGGAATGGTCGCAAGCGTCGTGCGATTTACTGCAAGAGGACGCAATGGTAAGACCGCATCGATCCGCATTCCACGAGTTTCTCGACGAGAGGCAAATCGCTCGGTGGAGTAGGCTCACCCTAGTGGTGTTGTTGCCCTTCACCAACTCATGCACACTGCTCTTGGACCGTGATGTCGTACAATGCCGCACCAATTCCGACTGCGCCAGATTCGAGAGCGCGAGCGTGGCGTATGCCGTGTGCAGCCAAGGGGTATGTGTCAACTCTGGTCTAGGTCCCGAGGGCTGCGTCGCTTCCGCTCCCACGTCGAACCTCGACTACCTCAACGCGTGCACCACGAGCCAGTACCTGGCCTTCGACAACTGCACGAGGCTCGGCATCTGTACCACGGGGGCGGTCCTGCCCGACCCCGTGGCTCCCCAGCAAGGCACCGCCACCGCCAGCGTGACCCCGACCGCGGCACCTACGGTACGCTGCGCGGATGCCGGCCCCAACGTGATATACATGACCGGGGCGGCCGACTTCCCTCCCTTGCTCGCGCAGGTGACTCCCTTGCTGGCCGCGAACGGCTACCGCGGAGTCTTCTTCAACGGCAGCTCGTGCAGCGGCGTGAGCTCGGTCTTCGATCCGACGGCGAGCATCATCAATGACGTCCCGGGCACCCCGACCACGGCAGCCAACTACGCCTTCTACTACGATGACTCTGGCACCCAGGTCAACTGCACGCTCGATCCCGGAGGTAAACCCGTGGACATCGGGGTTTCCGACCTCTTCTCGACCGAGTGCGGCGCGAGCTACGTGCCCGGCTCTGCGGTCGCCGAGTATCTCGGCCCCGTGGTCACCTTCGGAATCATCGTGGCCGCCGCCTCGCAGGAGATGTCGATCAGCGCGGAGGCGGCCCACCTCGTCTTCGGGCTGGGCGGCCAGAACCCGAGCAGCGGGGTACCCGCCACCCCCTGGACCAACTACCAATACTACTCGATCCGCAACTCGGGCGCCGCGGCGGTGGCTCTCACGGCCGGGCTCATCAGCGTGCCACGCACCGGGTTTTGGGGCATCGACCGCTTGTCGCCCGCCAACACCGCCACTGCGGTCATGACCACGACCGAGCCCGAGCAGGCGATCGGTCTCGTTTCCATCAACTACGCCGACACCAACCGCCACAACCTGCGTGCGCTTTACCTCCAGTCAACCGGCCAACTGTCGGGTTTCTTGCCGGACTCCTCCCCCACCGCTCTCGACAAGGCCAACGTTCGCGACGGACACTATCAGCTCTGGGGTTATGTCCACTTCTACACCGCCAATCTCGGCGGCAATCCGTCTCCGGCGGCGGCCGCCTTCGTGACCGGATTTTCGGTGCCCGATCTCAATCAGTCTCTGGTCACGGCTCTGATCGCCGCCTCGTTGGTCCCTCAATGCGCAATGAAAGTGGAGCGCCAGAGCGAGATGGGCCCGGTCGGCCCCAACACCTACGGTTTCCAGTGTGGGTGCTTCTTCGACAGCCTCACCACTGGCCACGCAGCGTGCCCCCCCTGCAAGTCGAACAACGACTGCCCTCCCACGGCGCCTTCATGCAACTACGGCTTCTGTGAAACCACCTGACCAGACCCACGCCTAACTTCAGACCCGCGCGCTCTCCCAGCATCGGCGTACGCCCGGCACCCTAACCATGACTTCCGCGCAAGCTTAGCGACGACGAAGACCTCGGCGGTATAGGAGCAGCAATGCGAGGACCTCGGAAGAGCCAAGGCAATGATGGCGGTCGCGCCGGCAGAACCAACCCCCAGGGCATTCCCACCCTGGTCATGGGCGAGAACAGCAGCGCGGCGATCAGCTGCCGCCTGACGTGGACGGGCCAATACCCCATCTTGCCGGTGGGCGGCGAGCGCCGGAAAAGCGGCTGGATAGGCCGCCTGCGGCGCAGCGACTGGACGGCGCTCCAGTCTTTGGGTTTGGGAGTGGTCCTGGGCGTAGCACTCTTGGCCTGGGCTCCGGCCCGTCTGACTGTTGCGGCGGGCCTCAGCATGTCCAGGCTGTGCTGTCTCTTGGTCATTATATTCTTGTCCGGGGTCATGAGCGGCTTTTCCGGTTTCGGCTTCTCGGCCATCGGCGCCGTCAGCCTGGTCTTCTTGCCCCCGACGCTACAGGTGCCTCTGTTCCAGGCGCTGTCCACCGGCAATCAATTCCTTTCCGCGGGCACCCTGCGGGAAGAGATGCCCATGTCAGCCAAATCCTTCTGGGCCGGGCCAGGGCCGTGCATGTTGGGTGGCCTGATCGGCGCGCCCATCGGTATCTGGCTGCTCGCGCACCTGCCGGCGGGGCGACTGACCGCCATGTTCGGTGTGCTCCTCGTGGGCTATGCGGCCTACTCGCTCTTGAAGCCTCCTGCCCTCAGGCTGCGGGGCGTGGACAGCCCGATAATCGGCGGAGCAGTGGGGCTCTTGGGCGGCATGGTCGGCGGGTTTACGGCCTTTCCCGGGGCACCTGTGGTGGTGTGGATCGGCTTGCGTGGCCTCACCAAGGCGCAGCATCGAGCGGTGCTCCAGCCCTATCTCATAATGTCACAAGTCTACGCATTGATTCTGATGGCGCTGCTGCACCCCGCGTATCTGGGCCAGCAGTTCTGGCTTCTCTTAGCCCTCGGCTTACCCGCTGTCGTGCCCGGCACCCTGACCGGGGTTGGCATCTACCGGCGCACCTCCGACGTGGGCTTCCGCCGTGTCCTGTACATGCCGCTGGCGATTTCTGGAGTGGCGCTCCTCGCCAAGACCTACGGAACCGCGCTAAAGCGACTCTTGGGGGCGCTATAGGGTGAGCCAGGAATGAGAGACGAAGAAAGGGGTCGGGAACCATGGTGAATATTACACCGCTTCGCTTGGTCGCAATCGGCGAGCGCATCCCGGCCAAGGACAAGGACGACCAGAGCGCCGCTCCCATCAGAATCAGCCCGGATCACGAGGCCATTACCCGCAGGGTTCCCAACTCGGCCACTATAGCAGCGCACGAGGTGGCTGCCCCACGCACAAGGGTGACCTCGCGGCGCCGAGGTCTGAGGCCCGCGGGTGTGCCCCTAGCCCTCGCGGTTATCGCCGTCCTGGGAGTGGTCCTGGTCGTCATCGGCGTGGGGGCTGCGCTCAGAGGCAAAGGCAAGGGGCGCTCGGCCGTGGCCCCCCCAAGCCTCGGAGTAGCCGAGTCGCCCGGGCGGCCGGCGCCGGCATCTTCTCCCCTGGCGGCCGCGCCCGTGCATGTGACCGCGCCGCCCGAGGTCATCCACCTGCTCATCAGCGCGGAACCCGCCGTGGCCGAGCTGAGCCTGGATGGCAACGTGCTCGCCGGCCACCGCCTGGATCTCCAGGTACCCAAGGATCGCGGTATCCACGTCGTCAGCGCCTCGGCCCCAGGGTACATCCCCGTGAACCAGCAGGTCAGCTTCGCCGGCGACATCACTCTCAACCTCAGCCTGCGCCGAGATCGCGCCCCGGTCGTGCGCCCGTCGCCAAGGCCGCGCGCGCGGGTCGAGGCCAAGCCGCTAAAGAGCGCCAAGACCCCGACGGGTAGAAGCGGGTCGGCCATCGAGCCCGGCATGGACCTCGATACACCATGGGAACGGAGCGGCGCCAAACCTATAGACGAAAGGAACCCTTATAAGCCATGAGAGCATATGCATTGGTCTATACCCTGGTCTTGGCGACGGGACTGACATGGGCATTGGCCCGGCTTGCGCCGGGGACGGCCGTGGCGCAGCCGGGAGGCGGCGAGGACGCGGATGCCAAAGCCGCAGCCCGCTTCCAGCGCGCCGTCGAGCTGTATCGCGAAGGAAGCTACGAAGGCGCGTTGGCGGAATTTCGCAAGGCTTATCAGATAAGTCCGGCGTATCGGGTTATCTATAACATCGCGCAGTCGCAGTACGCGATGCACGACTTCGTAGGTGCCTACAAATCGCTGGTCGAGTACATGACCGAGGGCAGCGGCGAAATCCCGGCCGACCGGCGCATCCAGGTAGACGAGATGTTCGCCAAGCTGCGCGAGCGCATCGCCCAGCTGCAGATCTCGACCAATGTGGCGGGGGCGGAGATTCGCGTCGACGATGTGGCGGTGGGGATTTCGCCCTTGCCGGGGCTGATCGCAGTAAACGGAGGGACTCGCCGTATCAGCGCCTTCAAGCCCGGTTCTCCCGAGGCGGTTCGCGTGGTCACTGTGGCCGGGAAGGAAACCGTGAAGATAGACCTCGCTGTCAATGAGCGGCTGGAGCAGCTCTCGGCCAAGTCCGCGCCTTTTGGGCCCGTCGCGGTCGCGTCGGAGACGGGCAGCCGCTCGCCAAGCACGCCTAGCCCGGCTCCCTACATCGCCGCGCTGGCGGTGACCGGAGCGCTGGCGGCCGGAACGGCGGTATTCGGCTATCTGGCCTTGGCGGCGCAAAGGGACCTGAACAACCAAGTCAACACCTTTCCCAACACGCCGGGTCGGATCGAAGACGCGCGGACCAGGAGCCGGGACTATGGCTACATCACCGATGGTTTCGGAGCCGCGACGCTGGTCGGGGCTGGCACCGCCTCTTACCTCGTGCTGGCCTACCGGGGGGAGGCGAAGGCGAGGCGGCGCAAGATGCTAGAGAGCGTCGCGCTGGCGCCGATCGCGGCCCCGGGCACGGGCGGCATGGTGCTCACAGCCCGCTTTTGAGCTGCCCTCATTTGCCCGTGTGCATCTCGGGCCGCACCGAGAGACACCGGGGTCGCCCCCACGGCCGTGTTCAGGTGGCGTGATGTCGGCTTACGGCGAAGATGCGGGCGATTCGGCTGACACTAAGACGTAACCGACACCGCGTACGGTCTTCAGAATCCTGGGTTCTCTTGAGTCATCGCGAAGCTTGACGCGGAGACGCGAGATCTGCACGTCGATGGCCCGTTCGAACGCGAGCTCGGCAGAGCCCTTGACCAGATCAAGCAGCTTCTCCCGGCTGAGCACCTGACCTGGACGCTCGGCCAGAACGACAAGTAGCGCGAACTCGCTGCTTGTCAGCATGAGCCTGCGTCCGTCGATGCTCGCGGTTCTTTCCTGGAGCGCAATTGAGAGCGAACCAACCGTCAAGATCCGAGACGGCCTGCTCCTGGCCTGCCGACTCCGAATCGAAGCGCGCAAGCGTGCCAATAACTCCTCTTTGTCCCAAGGATGGCTGAGGCAGTCGTCAGCACCATTCTCGATCCACCACGCCCGTTCTCTTCCAGTCGCCGCGCGATCTAGCAGCACCATGCAGCCTCGGTACCGGTCCAGGAGGGCTGGCATTATCGAAAAGTTCGAGCGGCCCACGAAATGGAGCAAGAGTAGGTCGCAGGTCTCTCCTCCGCTTGAAAATCCTTCTATGTTCTGCGAGCGGGCGCACGCAAAGCGAAAGTCGGCGTCGTCAACTTTGAGAATGAGTTGCCGGGCCAGGGCGACATTTTCGGACATAACCGCGATGGTCCACGGTTTCTCCGCCCGATGCCGAACATGGCCCTGGCGCAGATCATCTCTGGGCACTCCTTCAGGACAGCCGGCACGAGGTTTTCGTTACAGCTACCACGCCACTCGCCCTACCGTTTGCCGAGCGACCCTGTCGGACCGACGGCCCGCTCGACGGATCATCGGATATGCGGAGCGCCATCGCGGTTACGACTTCCTGGCACCTTCCGGCTGCCTGTGCCGAGTTGGCGTGCCGGCGGCGAAAGGACTCCTCAACACCAGCCCCGACGGTCTGCAGCTCAGAGTAGCGCTCCGAACGAGGCTTGACGCGGCCAAGAGCTATGTCGAGCCGGTTGTTGAGCTGCTCGCCGAGCTCAGCGCATTGCTGATAATCGACTGGATCTGCTGGAACAAGGAGTCATCGCCCGGCCCGGCAGAGATGCTCGACTGGGCGCTCCCGCCCCCTCCTGGGTTCTGCCCCTGGCTGGTGGGCGGTTCCAAGGAGCTCATGCTGCCAGTTTGCGAGGCCTCCTGAAAGCTCTTAGCGAGGTTGCTCACGAAGCTCGCCTGTTGTCCGCTCATTGAGGACTCGGCGCTAGTAAGCTGGCTGGCGATTTTGGCCGTGACTGCCTTGAACTCGGATGGATCGCTCTTGGCGAGGCTCTGTAACTCGCTCCACAGCTGACCAGGTCCCGACATGCTAACCGAGGCGGCTTGGGAGATGTTGCCGGACTGGCCAGACGATTGCTGCGTCGAGCTCGCCGTGATCGGACTGGTCAGGTACATGGACTGAACGCTGCTGATATCCGTGGTCATATGGGGCCTCCTTTTCTTGAACGAATCGGTTGTTTCTTCCTTCGTCACTCGAGCAGCAGACCTTTCGCCCGAGAAACAATTTGAAACATGTCGGTGGCACGCAGCTCGAGGGTGAAGATCCGCCCCTTGAGGACGCCAAGGAGGATTTCGGAGAAGCGCAGCGCGCCACCGCATCGCTGGTGGACTGTGGCCGTCCAGGTCTTGCTATGTTCAGAAGGCGATCGCGATTCCGGCAGACCAAGTGTTGTCGCCGACATGAAGCGCGTTACTCAAGCCCAGGCCGTTGATGGCGGCGTAGCTCCACTCGAAAAATAGCGCACAGGGGTCAGCGGGTGCGTCCGAACTGATGGGGCCTGAGCCAAGCCAGCCGAGCCCGAGCATCAGCCCGGCTGCGGCGTGCCAGCCTAACGACAAGCCGGTCGGCGAGTTGCCTTCCCCCGTGCTGCTAGCCGTCCACACGGTGCCGTCGAGCCCGAGCTTCGCATATGGGATGAGCGGTACGGTTCGCGAGCCCGGTAACCCGTTGGCGAAGTAGACCAGCGAAAGCGAGATGGGAATGAGGCGCAGGGCGGTTTGGTCGCCGCTGCGCGTGACCTCGTCGGACAAGAAGGCTGCGGCAGTGGCCCGGTAATACCCGGCCCGCAGACCGATCCCCCAGGTCCCGAAACGACGAAGGAGGTAACGGTCCAGCTCTGCCGCCCAGACTATGTGGCGCGAGCTCGAGAAGGTGTCAGCAAAGGGATGGGCGCCGTTCCTAAACTCGCCGTCCACGTCGGGACGATAGAGCGAAACACCGAGCTCTATACCCCACTCGGGAGAAGAGTCTGAGGGAGAGTCCACCGGCTGCGTGAGTGTCGCATCGTCCCTTTCCCCCAGCGACTGGCCAAGAGGCGACGCCTGCGGGAGCGACGGCGGGAGAGACAGCTCCTGAGGTGGCGGCTCCCTGAGCAGCGACTCCTGCGCTCGAGCAGCCGTCGGGACGAGCAGAGCGGCAAGCAACGCAATCCGTCCAAGCCGGCGCAGAGACCTCCGACGCCGATGCCGAGAACGGAACAAGATGAGTGGCGCGATGGCCGCACCGACCAATGGCCACGTTACGCTCGAGCTCCGCTGCCCGGAGAGTGAGCAACCGGTCGCCGCGCCGCCCGCCTGCTCGTACTCGTCCCAGAAGCCGATCGTAGTCTGCGGCGTGGCAGTGGCGGGTGATGAAGGCGCGCCTGTGCCTCCGCTCGGATCGATGGCAATTACCGCGACGGTGTAGGTGGTGCCGTTGGTCAGGCCAGTCACCCGAACCGAGCTCGCCGAGGCTGAGAGCTCGGCCGAGCAGAGCTGGGTCTCGTCGTCCGGCGTAATCACCGTTGCGGCCGGATCGCTCACCAGGCCGCAGCTCTCGTACCCCGCCGCCGATGCCGTGATGGGGCGAGGCAGGCAGAGCACCTGATATCCCGCTACCAGCGAAGCATCAGCAGGGGCACTCCAGCTCACCAGCAATCCCTCGTTGGCCGGCTGGGCGGTAACGCCGGTGGGGGTGCCGACCGTGGTATTCGATATCGGCAGGTCGATGGTGAGCGAAAACGTGAGGGGCGTTCCGTTCTGGGTCAGAATCGCCCACAGGGTCGTGCTGCTCGCGCTCAGGCTGGTGCAACTCGGCCTCGTGCTATCGCTCGCCGCCTCGAACACCGCACTGCTGCTAAACGTTGGTGGGCTTGCCCCCTCGGATGCCGAGAAGGACGATTGCCCGAGCGATGCGCATGACGCAGGCGCCGAGTAGCAGTTGCTCCCCAGGTAGAAGGTGACCCCGATGGTTGAGGCGCCGATGTCGGTTTGTCCGGCGGAGGTTAGCTGCAGCACCGGAGAGAAGCTCCCGGGACACTGACAGCGGTGAGGGCCAAAGACACCATCAAGATTGCTGGTGTCGAGCGAGGCCCAGCTTCCCGCTTCGGTGTACTCGTCGAGGCCCAGGCTGAAGTCACTGTCCGAAAGCGGAACCTGCGCCGCATGCACGGGCGCCGCAAGGAGCATGGCCAACGGAAATAGCAAGGACCGTGCTGTGCGGGCCAAGCAACTGGTCCACGGTCGAGACCCCGGAAGGCGGGCAAGCGCACCTTGCGGGATTGTGGCATCGGGTGCGCGACGATCATGGTTCAGTGCGCCAATTGCGCACCGTGAGCGGAGCTGCTGCTGGGAAAGACGATCAGGTGCGAGTGCTTGAACCA
>Ga0187889_10004177_pt1 | contig 12131 bp, 17 predicted proteins | sample June2016WEW_7_10_2_FD_132992 | JGI IMG/M metagenome (GOLD analysis project Ga0187889, IMG submission 132992) | Peatland microbial communities from SPRUCE experiment site at the Marcell Experimental Forest, Minnesota, USA - June2016WEW_7_100 | ecosystem: Environmental > Terrestrial > Soil >... | reverse complement strand
GGGGCCGAGGCGGCGGTGGCCGTGGCCAGGAAGTGGTTTCCCGATGCGCTCAGCGGCGAAACGCTCAAGCCCGAGGCCGTCGCCTGGTTGAGCGGATTGGACCCCTACAGCGTCAAACGTGTCTTGGACACCCCGGTTGAATGGACCTGGGCTGGCTCCGATCCCTCGAGCATGGCTGCCTTCCTCGTCTCTTCGAATGCGGCACAGGTTTCGACCTCCGCCTAGGTCGCGCTGGCCCGGGAGATGGCGCGCAACAATCCGGTGGGGGCGCTCGAATGGGCCAACGGGCTTTCCGGCGAGCGAGCCATTTCTGCCGGCAGCGCGGCCTTCGCCTCCTGGCGCAGCGACCAACCCGAGGCGGCTGCGCGGTGGTTCGACGCGCGGCCCCAAACCGATGCCCGCCGTGAGCCGTTTTTCCAAAGTGCGGTGCAGACCTTGGCCTGGGGCGACCCTCAGGCCGCCGAGCAGTTCGCCGCCATGCCCCCCGCCGACCGCGCCAGCGCCCGCAGCGTGGTCGAGAAGATGACCTCGCTTCCAGACGAGCGTCGCGCCAGCCTCCTGGACGCGCTGGGGACGCGGCAATAACAACGGAGGTTTTTGTCGCGGCACCGGCGTCCTGGCCTTATTCCGATGCCTTGCGCCGCGACAAAGACCTGACACCTGCAAATAAGCCTATCCCTATTTGGCCGTCTTGAGCAGCGTCTCGACCTCGCCGGAGATATCCAGGGCCATCGGATGCCCCGCTTTAATTATTCTGCCTCCGCCGTCGATGATGTAGGTCACGGGCACTCCGGTAACGTGGAAGGTCTGCGCGGGCGTCGAATTCCAGCCGCCCTCACCTGACCAGACGTTGAAGGTGTTTGTCCACTGGCGTCTCTCGAGGTGATCTCGGACGGCCGCGATCGTATCGTCAATGCTCAAAGGGACAATGGCTACCCGGTCCTTCCAATCCGGATGCTGCTGCCGGAGGGTCTGCAACCTGGCCAGCGGTTGCTGGCAAGGACCGCACGAGGTCGCCCAAAAATCCAGGACCACTACTGTGCCGCGCAGATCTCTGAGGTTCATCTTCCGGTCGTTGTCGAGGCGGACAAACTCGATATCCGGCGCGTCGGTTCCCGGCGGTAATGTGCCGTGCTCGGCCACATAGGCGTCCAATTGCAGCAGAATCCAACTCCATCCTGGCCTGGCTCGCCATCTCGTCGGAATCCCTTTTTACGTCCCTCGAATCTGGGTGCGCAAGCACCGTCCGGGCCACGCCTTGAAGAGAACGCCAGCCCGCCGGAAATTTGAAGAGCCGGCGTGCCTTTATGTCCACCGCCAAGCCGGACGCGGGGTTCGTCGAGCCGGTCTCGAGGCTGACGATGACTTGCACCTCTTGTGCAAGTGGCAGTCTCGCGCTTTGCCCTTTGAGGCCGGGGCATGGAAGGGCCCCCAAGGGCCTGAATCGTGCCGCGACAACTTGTGCCTGGACGCGGCCCTTGGAAAAATCCCAACGATTGCCTTGGGCGACGGCCAATATTTGTTTGGCGCTTTCCTCCACCTCCTGGCGTTGGCGCTCGACGGCATCTCGAAGGTCGCCTAACCGGGCGGGAGGGAGTTGAACCTGGTTGGTTGCGAGGATCGCCTGCCAATCCTCGAGGGCAGGCGCGAGTGTCCTGGCGAATCGCGCGGTGTCGCGGCTTTGGAGCAAATCGACTATGGCTTGGCCCACCCCCGTAAATTCCTCGCCCGGCCCCGCGATGGGCGGGGCCGCACAGGATCCGGCGGCCACAATGAACAGCCATAGGCCTGCCAGCCTGGTGTGGATAGCGTGAGCGCCATGCGCCCGCACGGGCGCTCTTGGCCCGGCTGCGGCCTGCTTCCTCTCAGTGCACATTCGACGAAATTCCGGGCGACGACCTCCTGAGCATAAGCCAGCCGCCCTCCACATTCAAGGCCAGGGGCGGCGGGCGATGGGGATTCCAGCCTTCTGCAGCTTCAGCAAGTTCTCCGCGCGGCCCGAGGTCCCGAAAACTCGCCGTTTTCACGGGAACTGAACCGCCGCCCCCGCAGAGAAATCCGCCAAACGAAAAAGTCGATACGGACCATGAAGGCCTCGCAGCCGAACCAAGGACAAAAGACGAAAGGAATAGATATGGTAAACATAAACAATATCACATTGCAGGGTCGCCTCGTTCGCGAGCCAACCATGCGATCCGGCAACGGGAGTTCGATGGCCTTCTTCACCCTTGCTGCCAACTACCGGTATCACGACCAGGGCAACGCTCCGCATGAAGAAGTGGCCTTCGTGCCTTGCAAGTGCTTCGGGAAATGGACGGAAGAGCTGGCGGGCCGCAAGAAGGGCGAAATGGCGCTCGTGGCCGGCAGGTTGCGGACGGAGAACTGGGGGCAGGGCGCAGCGCAGGAACCGAAGCTCGTCCTGATCTGCGATTCGGTTCAGATCGTCGTTCCTGCCGGCCGGAACGAGTCGCGCTCGCAGACCGCGGGCGTGGTCGCCTCCGGCAATGGAGAGCCTCCCGCCGACAACAACGCATCCGACCCCAAAATGCCCCCGTTTTAGCCAGCCTCGGGGCTCGGTCTGCAGAATTCGAGCATGCGAACGTGATTCGTGAATAGCCGCGAGGAACACTCGCGGCCATTTCATTTCCCGGATCGATCCGCCTCGGGGGTGGTTGTGCGATTACGCAATCGCAGATCGCCGACGTGTGCTACTGGCTGTCGGCCTTCGCGATCACCGCGACCGTCACGTTCCTCTACAAGCACTGACACTATGCAGACTGGAAAAGGCAGAGGTCCGAAGCGCGGACGCATAAAGATGAACCACGAAATCGCGATGGCCGCGACGCTGGATGTCGGAAATCGCAGCAAGAAAGCGGGCGGGCGCAAGATTTGGAGCGTCGATGACTGGAACGTAGCCTGCGATACCTATAACCGCCTCATGAGCCAGCCACCCGACGCCGCATGAGCCACCGTGCCGCAAACAGGGAGACACCGCTCAAAGTGATGGTGGAGGTTGCCGTGCGGCGAGCTCATCACGGCATCAACTTTCAATTCACGGCGGCAACGCGGGCGGAGGCCATCATCCAGGTTGCGATCAGGCCGGACACCCGGCTGGCCATTTCATTCTGCCTGGCACGCTTCAGCCCGACTCCGGCCTTGCCTGTGCCACACCGGAGAAGGCGGCCGTCCAATGCGATTCCAGGGACACGATTCTGAGACCGTAAGCCGCCAAGAGGCCCCCGAAGAACGAGACGTCATCGATTGAATCTTGACCTGGAAGGTTGGGAATGGAAATTGGATGGATGTTGAATGCGTCGAATCTCGGGGTGTCTTCTGAACTGCCGGCCGAAAGTGTGTTTTTCGATTCATTTTGACGCCTGCCGCCTTGCAGCCCGGCATCTCTATTCCGAAATTCATCTTTTCACCACAGCCCGAAAACCGTGCTCCACCCCAGCAGAAATCGATTCTTAATAATCCTCATCTTGGGCGCGCTCTCCACCATCAGCCCATTTGCCATCGATATGTATTTGCCGGCGTTTCCAGGGATCGCCGCCGCGTTGCACACTTCCACGGCCAAAGTCTCCCTCTCCATTTCCAGCTATTTTGTGGGACTGGCTGCGGGCCAGCTTTTTTATGGGCCGCTGCTGGACCGCTTCGGTCGCAAGCTTCCACTTTATGCGGGGCTGACCTTATTCATAGCGGCGTCGCTTCTTTGCCTGCTTTCACGCACCGTCGGATGGTTGGTGGCCATGCGCTTCCTGCAGGCGCTGGGCGGGTGCGCGGCGCAGGTTGCGTCCATGGCGATGGTGCGCGATTTCTTTCCAGTGCATGAAACGGCCAGAATTATCTCCCTGTTGATTTTGATTCTGGGGGTTTCGCCCCTGTTGGCGCCCACCGTTGGAGGATATGTGGCGCTGCACCTGGGATGGCAATGGGTGTTCATCGCTCTGGCCCTGGTCGCGTTCCTGATTCTCGTGATTTGCTGGTGGCGCCTGCCGGAGGGGCATCCGCCCGATCCGGGCATTTCACTTCGGCTCGCGCCCATTTGCCGCAACTTTGCCGCGGTTTTGCGGGAGCGACAATTCCTGACCTATGCGCTGGCCGGCGCTTTTTCGTTCTCCGGCCTGCTGGTTTATGTCGCCGGTTCTCCGGTCATTTTCATGGAGGTGTTTCATGTGAGTGCGCGCACGTTCGGCGCTATTTTTGCGGGGTTATCCGTTGGTTTCATTGGGAGCAATCAGATCAATGTTTTATTGCTCCGCAGATTTTCCAGCGAGCAGATTTTTCGCGGCGCCTTGGGCGTGGAATGTCCGGCGGCATCGCTGTTTTTGGCAGGCACCATTTGCGGGTGGTTCGGATTGGCGCCCACGCTGGCGTTGCTGTTCATTTCATTGGCCAGCCTCGGGCTGGCCTTTCCCAATGCCGCGGCGCTGGCGCTGGCGCCTTTTGACCGAAATATTGGCAGCGCATCTGCCATGCTGGGCTTCCTGCAAATCGGCGTTTCCAGCATCGCATCCGCGAGCATCGGCCTTTTTGATTCCCATCGCCTGCTGCCCGTGGTTCTCATTCTGGCCGCGACCTCGTGGACGGGGCTGGCGATTTTGGTCGTGGGCAGACGGAAGCTTCCTCGTTTGCGTTTCGTCGAAGAAAAAGGGGCCACCCCGCTCGCCCTTTAACCTCGCGCGGATGGCTCCTGGTCCCAAAGAAGCGGATTGTTTCCAGGAATGGCGAGCATGGTTCGATTCCTTGCACCCGCTCAATTCCCAACTCCAACTAACGTTGAGCGAGGGAGCGGGCTCGATCGGGTAGCCGAGGGCCCCCTCGCGTTGCGTTATGACTGCCCGGAATTGGCGCCGATCCGTGCCGGAACCAATCGCCCAGCATTGGTCCCGCTCGGTCACTCCAGAAGTGTCGATCCTGCTGGACCTCCACCTGCCGCAGGGTGGTTAGCGGTCTGGGGCGAATGGCCATGATCAAACCGTGCGGCGCCAGTCGCCCGCCGCTGGAGCGCAACCCCGCCAAGCAAATTCCCGGCCAACGGCCACTTCATTGCGCCGAGGGTCAAGCTCGCTCAGGAATCGCAAAATCCTGTTCTGAGACTTTCAGTGCTCTGCGTTCCGTGATCAAACGCTCGATTTCAGGATCGCTGAGACCACTCGCCAAATCCCGAAACTGGTCGGTTCTGCCATTGAGTGTCGCCAATAACACTGGAACCGATAGGCCCTTCACGCTGTGGCCGTTTTCATTCACAACACCCATTTTGCATACTAATCCGGCTTTGTATTCCGCGACATTTCGGTAGAATAATCCAATTCGCACTCTCATAACTTTCTTTCCTTTCTGAACGACAGCATAAGTTTTCACTCAACCCTTGCCCATTAGGCCAACACCAAATCTGGGGTCAGGATCATTCCGCCTCCGTAATCCGCCATTGCCAGTCATTATCGGGCCTGCCCTCGGATCGGCGTTTAAGGGCCTTGCGAAACTCTATCAGCGCGGTCCTATCGAGGCCCTCGCACTCTTCGGGTTTGAGGTCGACGGTGAGATCGGTCAGGTGATTGAGATCGACGAACTGCTCAATGAACGGCAGGTGGACATGATAAAGAAGCCTGGTTCCTCCTGCTCCAGTCGATGAGGTTTTCGCCAGGAGCATCCGCAGCAGCCAGACAGCCTCCGTGGCCTTCTGGACGTGCTGCGCGACCCACCCCCGGACTTCCGCCTTGTCGCCCCACCCGAACCAGCAGGACAGGAGATGCATGAAGTTCGGATGGCCGCAGAATTCAGTGCTGGCAGCAGCAGCGCGGATTTTGGCGACGCATACGGCCTAGAGTTCAGCCAGGTCATGCTCCTCAACAAGGTGCTTGTGCTCCGCCTGCTGCCGCTCTTTCGTCCGCTGGTCCAAACTGACGATGTCAACGGGCAGCACTATCCCGGAGGTTTTGGCAAAGGCTTCTTTCAGCACCACAAGTCGTCTCTTGGGATCAGGCTCCCGCATCAAGCCGAAATAGATGAGCCTCCAGGCATACATGCCTAGGCCAGGCTCGAAGGGGCCGGGTTTCGGTGCTGGCAATTCCTCGCCCAAATCGCAAAGGGCGGAGATCAGAGCTGGCATGTTCGTTAGCGGGGTTTGTTCCTTGAAGGCATCCAGGCGCTCAAATGCGACATCCAGTAGGCCACGGCCCAACAGTGCCCGGCATTCCCCCACGAAACCGTTTCGGTCAGCCGTCAGCGTCACTAACCGATCCATCTCCGCTTGAGAAAGATCACCCTCGCCCACCACCAGCGCAAAGAACTTGTCAAAAAGGTCAGGATGGCACACTCGATGTTCCCGAAGCCACAGCTGCTGCTGTGACATTCCATCCCCGATTCCGAACCCCCTGGAGATGGAGGGAAACAGCACTCCGAGGATCGCTTTGGCTTGCGCCTGCCGTTCTGGTCGCACGCGCGTAAGCAACTGCCCTGTGGCAGCCTCGACCTCATCCGGCTTGTCCTGGATGAAACTCCTCGGGCCTACCTCACGGGTCAGGATGCCCTTGGCGGAGGGAAGTTGCTCATAAAGCTCCGGCTCGAAGACCCTTAGCGCCTCCAAGCCGATGAGGTCAACCGGGTTGACCTCGAAGCTCGAACCACTCTTGAACTGCGCCACGTGGAACCCGAAAGACCCCAGAAAGCGATAAACGTGGCGCAGGTTCTGGAAGTATTTGCCAATGCCATGGGCGTAGAGGTCCTGCCAGCGATCCTGGTCGAAAAGCGGCCTGATCGTCTCCTCCTCGATGAACCTGTCCAGGCCAGAGAAGAGAGCCTTCTCGATGGCCCTGCGGTGCGCCTGGGGAACATGGAACTCCACCTGGACTATCTTTTGAAGAAACTCGTGGCCTCGGTCGCCAGAGATGCGGTCTAGCGCTTTTTCAACGATACTCCGCTCAAACAGCAGCAAGTAAATGAGGTTTGGGAAGTCGGCGTTTACTTTTACCAATTGGAAGACCTGTAGAATCTCCTCGGTCGTGAGCCGGTCGATGTCGTCGACGACCACCAGAATTGGACGCCGGAGCGACGTCAGGGCGGTCCCCAGGTCCCGCTTGAGTTCGGCTAGGCTCCGGGCCTCCGCCTCCTGTCCCGCCTTTGATGCCTCGGCTCCCGCCTGCACCACTTGCGCCGATTGTTCGGCGGCAAGCCCACCGGCTGCTACTAGCCCACCGGTGACTGGATCGGCCAAGGCGACAGCCGCCCCAACAGGCTTCGCGACATGGCCCAGAAAGTTCAAGTGCTTGGCGTAGGATGAAAGCCGTTGGACAATCCCAGCCTTCGGTTTGTGGCCCACACCAAGTGCGACTTCAAGATCGCGGAAAAAAGCGTCACCAAGGGTGCCAGTGCCGGACAATTGCCACGGGGAGAACTCGACGATTCGAGGGGACCGCGAGGGGTGCTCGCGCAGTTCTTCCAGCACCATGTTTTTGACCGAGGTCTTGCCCGTTCCCCAACCGCCATGCAGCGCGATTACCAGGGAATCCTTGCCGTCCCAATCCAAGAGGCTCTGAGCCAGCCGCACCGCAAACGCTGACCGGTCCAGGACATCAGCCCGAGCTGATTCAATCGGTCGGTCGGAGGAGAACCAGTGTGGTCTTTGATCAGCTTTGCTCTTCTTCGCAGCCTTCCTCATCTGGAACCTCCTGCCGATTCAACGGCGATCACCTTGAGAAACGCGTCCGCCATACCGGCGTAGAGGCTGGTTTGCGGGCTGGAGCGCCGCTTGCTGAGGATGCCTCGAATGTTGGTTGCGTCGCTCATGAAATCGTCATCTACTCCACTATCGCCTTCAACAGCGCCTCGCGGGCGTGGGTGTAGTAGAGAATGTTGACCTTGGTGACGAGGTCGTCGGGCAAGTCGTCGAGCTGTTTCCAGGCCGACATCGGCACCAGCAAGGAGGACGCGCCTTTGCTGATAGCCAACTCCGCCACGCTGACAGCGTTGTGAACCGGTTCAATCGAGCCGCCCAGGTTGAACTCGCCGATGACTACCAGACCACCCTTGATGCTCTTTTGGAGCAGGGCGCTGCACAAGGAGACCAAGACCGCCAGACCCGTGGCAGTGCCGCTCTTACCCGCGTCGAAGGCGCGGATCTGCGCCGAGAACTCGTGCTCACGGGGGTCGCGGTCACCGGCCAATTGCTTGGCGCGGGTATAGAGGTTCTGCTCTGCGTAGCGAACGCTTTCGGAGAACGGTGCCGGGGCGGGCCGGTTCAAGATATGCACCCTGGAGCCGGGGCCTTCGTTGACTTCGATGCGGAACAGCCCGGCGTTCTCGTCCAGACCGCCCGGAATGATGGTCCATATCTGGCCGGGAGGTAACGGATCGGACCCGATGCTGTCCTCGCTTTGCAGCTCCGGCGTTACCACGAACTTCTCCACGCCGTCCTGGCCCGCGTGCCGGTTCCACCCGCTCCTTGCGTCGAAATCCTGGAGCCGCTGAGGTGCGTTTGGGAATCTCGCCGCCACAGCTCCGCAAAGCCCTCTGCCAGGTAAGCTCATGTGCGTCATCGTCCATCAGAGCCAGCAGGCTCAGCTGGCATTGTAAGAATTTGACAGGTTTGAATCCACATCTTTGACGCCCATTTGACAGACGCAAGTCATTCAACCGCAGCGATTCAGCAAATTGTCGGCGGTGCCCGAAGTCGGCAACCGCAAGTTGACCCTGCCGTTCTGGTTACATTTTGACCGACCCCTCGCTCCGTTTGACGGCCACAATCCCTGCTGGCGCGCACCGAACGGCCATCCCGACCAGCCGGAAGCTTCTCCGGGTTGATTGAGCGCGCCACGTTTTTCAACGGGGAAAACGGTTTCGGCGTGCTCCAGGTCAAAGCCAAGGGCACCGCGAGCTGGTCACAGTGGTCGGCTCCCTGGCCTAGGCCGCAGACCGGTTTTGGTGGACCGCAGCCGCCCCTGATTCTTGCCTGGTTCTGGATTGGAAATCTCAGCGTTTACGCTTACGCTCGGCTCGACATGGCGCTAGATGAAATCAAGTTGGTGTCAGGCGGGCAAACCGGCGCTGACATCACCGCGCTCGATTTCGCGATTGAGCGCGGCATCCCGCACGGCGGTTGGTGCTCGCGAGGGCGCGAAGCCGAGGACGGCACCATCGACCAGCGCTACCAGATCCAGGGGACGCCGAGCGGCGGCTGCGTCCGGCGCAGGGAATGGAACGTCCGTGACTCTGACGGGACGGTCCTCTTCTCCATCGCCCCGGTTCTGACGGGGTGGTCGAAGAAAACGGTCGAGCTGGTGCATAAGCACCGCAAACCGGTCCTCCACCTGGCGTGGGACGGCGGTCCAGCAGCCCCCGAGCAGGCCCTGCGGCGCTTCATCCTGGACCACGGCATCAAGGTGCTCAATGTGGCCGGGCCGCGAGCGTCGAAGGAACCGGAGGTCGGACCATTTGTTAAGCAAGTCCTCGGCAAAGCCCTCGACCTGGCCGAGAGCCTTGTCCCTGACGAGCCGAGCCAAACGCCAACCCCAGAGCGGCGATGAGCAGGATAAAATACCAGCACTACGTGCCGCGTTTTTACCTGGAGGGCTTCCAGGACAACTCTTTTAAGTCATGGTGCTACGACAAGGTCACTGGGAAAGCCTTTCGCCAATCCCCCGACACGTTGGGTGGAGAGCGCCTATTCTATGATTTGCCGGAGGCCGACAAAGAAACCGGCGTAGAACAGTTCCTGGAGAAATGGTTTTGGCCGCTCGAAACGGACGCGGCTCAGACCCTGAAGCGTTGGCTCGACCGACTTACCGCCTCCGCCGTATTCTCCCCTTCCGCATCTGAAATGGCGGTGATGGCGCAGTTCGTCGCAATCCAGGAACTGCGAACCCCCACCGCCCGCCAAGAAGCTGTCGCCATCACAGAATTGGCAACGACAATCTCTTTCTTCAACCACTTGGGCGAGACGGCACCTGAAGTTGCCGCCAAAATTGAGAACCCAATAGAAGCCTTGAAGGTCAGGCTCTCAAGAGATCGCTGGCCCTGCGCCCATGCCATGATCCTTATGGATGTGCCGCTGATTGAGGAGATGGCCGAGATTCTGCTCAGGCATGTCTGGGTCGTCGCCAAGAATCCGACTCCTTCGAGCAATTACACTTCGGACCACCCAATCGTAAGGCGCTCTCATGTTCAGCACCCGGTGCTGAAGATGCGCGGGCTGACGTCGCCTGGCATCCAAATCGTTTATCCACTTTCCCCTCAACACTCCCTGAACATCTTGGAGCGCACTTTCTGGAAACACCTGGAGCCGTTTCATCTGGGGGTGCTGCCGAGGCCGATGAACGAGGAGGCTGTTCGCTTTGACAACGCGGCCCAGGTGGGCGAGTCGAGGCGCTTTGTTTACTGCCGGGATAACGACTTCGGGTTGGCGCGAGAGCTGTGCGAGAGATGCCCTGAGCTTCGTGATCCAGAAAGACCAGCCCTTATGTCAGAGCCGGGGACGGGCGGTGGAAAGAACGCCGGATGAGTTGCCCACCACTCCAATCGCCCGACACTCTTCACCTTCAAGCAGCCCAAGGCTGGCTGGAGCTGGGAAACTACGTTGAAGCCGACGCCGAGCTGGACGGAATTACGGCTAGTTTGCGGGCGCACCCCGACGTCCTCAAGGTCTGCTGGGAAATCTACGCGGCGGCGAAGAAGTGGGAGGCCGCGCTGGACATCGCTGCCGCGCTCGTGCGGCTCATCCCGGAGGAGGCGGTCGGGTGGGAAACCCGCCCCTTTTGCGTCCACGAGATGAAGCGCACCACCGAGGCCCGCGACAACCTGCTGCCGGTCGTGGAGAAGTTCCCGGACGACGCGATCAAGCCCTTTGCCCGCCGATTGCATGATGCCCTCCAAGCCCAGGGCATCCGCTGCTGGCTGGACGAAAAGCAGCTTCTGCCGGGCGACCACATCCACAGGGAAATCGACGAGGCCGTCCGGCTCTGGGACAAAGTGCGCCTGTGCTGTTCCGAGAAGTCCCTCACCAGTTGGTGGGTGGACATGGAGGTCAGCAAGGCGCTCAAAAAGGAGGAGGAACTGTGGAAGGAGCGCTGCAAACAGGTGCTGGCGATAATCCCTCTCAACATGGACGGCTACATGTTCAGGCCGGACTGGCAGGACTGGAAAAAGCAACACCTGACCGACCGCCTAGCGGCGGACTTTACCGGCTGGGAGACGGATAATGCGAAGTTCGAGGAGCAACTGGCGAGAGTGGTCAAGGTCCTCCGGGCAGATGCGCGCGCGCGGCAGCCGCCGCCCAAGCCGAAGTTATGATGAACCCGCTAGAGCCGCCAGACACCCTCCACCTGCGAGCCGCCAAGGGCTGGATTGGTCGGGGTGATCATGCCGCCGCCGACAGTGAACCGGAGCAAATCAGCCACGCCAGCCACGCCCATCCTGATGTCCTCCAGGGCCTCTGGCGCATTTATGCCGACCCGCAGCATTAGCACGCTTGCCTGTGGCGGTTCGGTTCGATTTACCGCGCCTACAACTTTAATCGGTTTGGACCCGCCCAGGAGCCAAAGACCTCTGATTCTGTTGGGAACGTTTTTGTTGCCAACTCGACTATTCCACTTCCATTACACACATGAATCCAGATGACCTAATTCGCAGGGCAATTGAGAGAGTCCAAGAGCCTCGCTTCTTCAGGACCGAGCGCGGCTACCAAGGCGCACTTGCCGCCCAGATGACTGCCATTTTGGCAAACGACGCTGTTTGGCCAGGCAATCCGATTGTCGAGGAAGAGTATCAAAAACGTGCTTGCGAGCACGGCCTCAAACTCCGTCCCGACATTATTGTCCATATTCCGTTCGGGCGTCCAGGCATGACGGACCGGACAAAAGGTAATTATCTCGTCCTTGGACTGAAGCTAGCAGCAGACCGCACGACAGCGGTCGTGGACTTCCAGAAGCTGGTGAGGATTTGCGACGCCCTCAAGTATGCAAACGCTGTGTTCATCAACGTTGCTTCTCACGAATTGTTCCTGCCGAGCTACCAACTTCCACAACCGCGAGCTTACTCTTTTAGAGAGTTTTCAGTGAGCCTTAATTGTGGGCGGGTTGCCGTTCAATCATTCATGGCCTAACGTCTGCGCCGTCCACCTGGTAGGCCCAGCGGAT
>Ga0187889_10004174_pt1 | contig 12136 bp, 10 predicted proteins | sample June2016WEW_7_10_2_FD_132992 | JGI IMG/M metagenome (GOLD analysis project Ga0187889, IMG submission 132992) | Peatland microbial communities from SPRUCE experiment site at the Marcell Experimental Forest, Minnesota, USA - June2016WEW_7_100 | ecosystem: Environmental > Terrestrial > Soil >... | reverse complement strand
GTGCAGATGGACGAACGATCCATCCGTGGCCATGCGCCGCTCCTCCTCGAACTCCGGTTCGTAGGCGACAGCCCCTGGTCGGCACCCACTTCGAGCTTGTTCTCCACAAGGCGTACCCACCCTGTGGAGAACTACAACCGTGTCATTCGACGATAGCGCACCGCCTGACCCCAGGCGGTGGCGGGGATCCCTCCTCTCGGCCGAGACCTCGGCTCTCCGAGATGACGTGGACCTGCGTCTCGAATGACCGACCTCAAAGATACGTCCCAGGCCGGTCGGGGGCCCCGTCCTCGCCTGCCGGGCCGGGGCCGGGGGGCAGTCCCCGGTGGCGCATCTGGTCGAGCTGCGCGCGCGCCGCCATCTGCTGGGCCAAGAGAGTCGCCTGGATCCCGTGGAACAACCCCTCGAGCCACCCGACCAGCTGCGCCTGGGCGACCCGTAGCTCGGCCTCTGAAGGAGCGGACTCATCGAAGGGAAGCGCCATCCGGTCGAGCTCCCCCGCCAAGTCGGGGCTCAGGGCTCCTGCCAGCTCGCGAATGGACAGTTCGTAGATCTCACGCAGTCTGCTGCGAGAAGCCTCGTCGAGCTCCGCGCTGCGCACCTCCTCGAGCAGCTGCTTCACCATGGAGCCGATCCGCATGACCTTGGCCGGCTGCTGGACCGACTCCTCCATCTCGTCCTGATCTGCTTGGTCTTGCCCGGGCCCTTGGTCGGTCCCCGACGGTCCGGGGCGGGCGAGCACGCCCGAGAGGCGGTTCCCCGCCTCGGTCACCACGGTGTCGGGTCTGTCGCGATCACTCGGGTTGGTTGGGTCCTGCGTCATGTTGGAGATCCTCCCAAACGTGTGCGACTGCACCACCTCGAGCCGCTCTTGCTCCTTGCTCCGCCCCCTCACACGGCCGAGTCAGTCGGCGGGCCAGGTGATCAACGGTACGTACATCTCGGCCGAGGTGAGAGACCCGTGGCGCGCCGCGAGGCGTGTCTCTCCGGTGTCTGCCGGGTCCAAGAAGGCGACCGCTTGGCGCGCGACCAGGGCAACGTCGCCGAGGCGGTCCGCCACAGGAGCTGCCAACGGCCCTCCGAACCAGCCTGCTTCCACGATCTCCTCGCGGGTGCGAACCCACGCTTCGTCGCCGTACGCCTCGATCGCCGCCGACAAGAGGTCGTCCTCGGCTCCCGGCCGTGCGTGGAGCCAGCGAAAGCGACCCTCTCCCGACAGCATCTGTACGTGGTCCAAGAGCTCGGCGCTCGGCACGTGGACCGCATCTCCCACCTCCACCTGTCCGTGGTCCGACGTGACAACGAGCGCGCACCCCGACGGCAGTGACTCGACCAGATCACTCACCCACCTGTCGACCGAGCGCAACTCCGCCTCGTAGAACTCGCCCAGGCCGTGGGCGTGGGCGACCTTGTCCAGCCCGTCGTAATAGGCGTAGACGAAAGGCTCTCCCGAAGACAGCAGATCGCGCACCTGCACGACCAAGCTGGAGGGAAGCGCCCACCCGACGAGCCTCGCCCCTGCGAGATGAAGGGCGGTGAATCCCGTGGAGGCGAACTCCGAGCGCGTCACCGCCGGCGCGCGGACCCCTGCGAAAGGCGGGACCGTCTGGAATCGAGTTGCGGGCATCAGACGTCTCATGTCACCTCGGCCGGTGCGCCACCGCAAGACGTTCAGCACCTCCCCGTCGACGCCGTCTCGTGCATCGCTCGGGACCCGCATCCGGTAGCCGACCACGCCGTGCTCGCAGGGCATACATCCGGTGGTGATCGAAGTGAGGGCTGTGGCCGTGGTCGTGGGAACGACCGAGGTGATGGGACCGCCCGTCCCTCCCGTCAGCGTCGGCGCGACCGCATGTGCAGAGCTGAGCTGTTCCCATCCGATCCCGTCGAGCACGAGGAGGACCAACTGTGTCGCCTCCTTGCAGGGCTGGGGAAGCCACCCCGCAGCGTCGGGCCTGCCCCGCGCCGCCAGGGCAGCGACCAGCGAGGACAGGCAGGCGCCGCCATAGTCGGGGACGACGGGACGCGAGCGATCGTCGGCTACCACAGCGAGTTCCGATGCCGGAGGGGAGTGTCGGTCAACGAGTGCACTGTACCCAGCTTCCAGGGATCCGCCCCCTACCCCCAGGTAGCATCGAGCCGTGAAGGTCTCGACCCGGGGGGACTACGCCAGCCGCGCTCTGTTGTCGCTAGCCCTGCACGCCGACATCCGGAGCCCTACCTCGGTCCGCGACATCGCCGACCGCACCGGTCTCCCGCAGCCTTACCTGGAGCAGATCCTTCTCGCGCTGAAAGGTGCCGGGCTTGTACGCTCCAAGCGGGGAGTGGGCGGAGGATACGTCCTGGCGCGTCCGGCCGAGGAGATCACCCTGAGCGAGATCGTAAGCGCCGTGGACGGCCCCATCGTGGCCGGCGACTTCGGCCGGCCGCACGAGAACGGCGCGTGCGAGCACGAGGGTCAATGTGTGCTCCTGGCAGTTTGGTCCGAGGTGGGGGAGCACATGCGTGAGCACCTGGGTTCGTTCACGCTCGCAGACATGGTGAGTCGCGCTCGGGGATCTGCCCCCGCCACGTCTCTTCACTGAACAGGCGCCCGTGACCCCCTTGAAGGCGCTGGCCGTCGTTGCCGGCACCGCGGTGGTCGTCGGCGACGTGTCGGACTTGATGCACTCCTTGATCGTGCCGCGCCCGATCCGGCGGCGCACGGTCACGGCGTTGGCTGCCGTGGCCCGACGAACTCTGAACCTCGTGGCCGCCAGGATCCGCTCGTACGAGGCACGTGACCGGTTCCTCGCCTCGGGCGAGCCACTGGTGATGCTTTTCCGCCTCGTCGCGTGGCTGACGGTCGGCTTCGGGGGGTTCGGTCTGGTCATCTGGGGGATAGGCAGGGTCCCTTTCGGAAGGGCGTTCGTCGAGAGCGGCTCCTCGTTGTTCACGCTCGGGTTCGCCACCGAGGCAAGGGCCGCTCCCGAGGTCGTCGCCTTCATCGAATCCGGCTTCGGGCTCCTGGTGATCGCTCTGCAGATCGCGTACCTGCCCGCTCTGTACGACGCGTTCAACCGGCGCGAGACGCTGGTGAGCATGCTCGAGAGCAGGGCCGGCACGCCCCCCTGGGGCCCGGAGCTCCTGGCCCGCCACTATCTGGTCGGGATCCAGGACAACCTTCCGACTCTCTACGACGAGTGGGAACGCTGGTGCGCGGACGTCTCGGAGAGCCACACGGCCTACCCGTCTCTGCTTCACTTCCGCTCCCCTCACCCCACGAATTCCTGGGTGGTGGGTCTCGTGGCGGTTCTCGACTCCGCCACCCTCTACCTCTCCCTGTGCCCGCAGGTCGCTCCCGCTGAAGCACGCCTGTGCGTCCGAATGGGCTTTACCTGCCTGCGAGACATAGCCAGGGTCATGCGTATCGAGTTCGATCCCGACCCCTCTCCCGAAGACCCGATCTCGTTGCCGTTCGACGAGTTCGCCGAAGCTGTACAGCGCCTCGAACGGGCCGGTGTGCCCGTCGAACGCAGCGCTGAGGCCGCCTGGCCTCACTTTCGCGGTTGGAGGGTCAATTACGAGGCCATCAGCTACGTCATCGCCTACCGCCTCTTCGCACCGCCCGCCCTTTGGACCGGTCCGCGCAGGCGCGCGGCGGGAGGCACGATGTCCCCCGTGCGTCCTTTGGACCGCAGACCGGGTATGCCTCAAGGCGACCCCGAAGAACAGGCGGATCGCTAGGCGCCTTCCGGTGTGTCTGGTCGTGAACGGGGCAGGCGGACGGGACCGCTCCAGACCGTCGGCCGAGAATCCGTGCTCGGCGACTCAGGCCAGCGGGTCTTCACCCCTCTCGTTCCAGCGAACCATCACCGCGACCTCGTGCTCCCAGCCGAGCACGCCGAGCCCCCCGGGGTCGAGCACGAACCGCGCCCCTTCAGAAGGTGCCAGCTCCAACCACCGGGCGCCCACCACGCGCAGGAGGTGTCCATGGGCGAACGCCAGCACATCACCTGCGCTCGACCTCACCAGCGCCACCAACCGGTCCGCGCGCCTGGACACCTCCGCCAACGTCTCACCGCCCACGACGCCGTCGCGCCAAAGGCTCCAACCCGGTCGTCCTAAACGGATCTCCGGCGTGGTTCTTCCCTCGTAAGCTCCGTAGTCCCACTCGCGGAGGTCCTCGCACACCTCCGCGGAGCTCCCGAATCCGGCCAACGCGCAGGTCTCGCGTGCTCGAGACATCGGGCTCACGAGCACCCGGGCAAAGTCGTATCCAATCAGCGTGCGCCCGATCTCGACGGCTTGACGCTTGCCCTCGTCCTCCAGCGGCACGTCGGTCAGCCCGGTGTGACGGCCCCTCCTGCTCCATGAGGTTGCGCCGTGACGCGCGACCACCAGACGACCTCGAGTCCTGCCGGAAGCCGTGGGATGAGGCACCCCCCCATCAGGCTCGACCGGCTGTGAGGACGACTCGTTGCGCATTCGCAGAAGCGCAGCACCCCGATCTCCGTGCCGCAAGCCGCCCGGCAGGAGGGCCACGTGCCTCAGCCATGGTCGCCCCGAGCCCATGGTCGTCCCTAGCCCATGGTCGCCCTTAGCGCGAGACGATGAAGACGCAGGCCCAGGCGAGGAGCGAGGCGTACGTCGAAGTGGTCGGCCGCTGCGAGCGATCCAGGTCCGACCCGGCGTCGGGCCCGTCGGATGTGCCCTTCAGCGGACGAGAGTCCGGCTTCAGTCGACCAAGAGTCCGGGTCGTGGTCAGGAATGACCCGGACGACACGGGCGTTGTTCATGGCGCAGCAGACCCGACCGAAGGGCAAAGATGGCAAGTTCGACGACTTTGGGTACCAGCGACAGCATCCGCCTCTTCCTCGACGACCTCGACAGTCACCCTCTCCCAGATCCCGACGAACAGGTAGAACTGGCCAAGCGGGTGGCCGAGGGAGACGAGGACGCACGCGCAAGGATGATCGCGGCGAACCTGAGGCTGGTGGTCCACTGGGCTCGCAGGTACCAAGACCGCGGCGTCGACTTCGCGGACCTGGTCCAAGAAGGTGCGTTCGGCCTCATGCGAGCCGTCGACAAGTTCGATTGGCGCCGAGGTTTCCGGTTCTCCACCTACGCGACATGGTGGATCCGACAGGCGCTTCAGCGTGCCGTCCAACAGCACGGGAACACCATCCGTGTGCCGATGGAGGTAGCCGAGCAGTCTCAACGCGCGGACCGCCTCACCTGGGAGCTCACCGCCGAGCTGCAACGAGACCCCACGCCCGAAGAGGTCGCCGAGGCAAGCGGGCTCGACGTCCTCGCGCTCAAGGCGTTGCATGGCGCTGCCCGGGTGGTCGCCAGCCTCGACCAGCCCGCGACGACAGAGGCGGGCACCCCGCTCGGAGACCTGGTTGCCGGGGACGAGAACGGTTTCGAAGACAAGGTCGAGCGTCGGCTCGTGCTGGACCGTGTCCTCGAGGCCGTCCAGGGCCTAGAGCCGATCGAGCGCGACGTACTGCGCATCCGCTTCGGGTTGGATGGGGGCACTCCGGCGTCGCTGCAGACCACGGCTTCCCGGCTGGGAATCGGCGTACGCCGGGCTCGGCAGGCAGAAGCACGGGCACTGCAGCATCTGGCCACACTGCCGGCGATCGAAGACGCCCACCGCGCCGCTTGAGCGGGCCCTCGGGCTCCCGGCCCCTGTGTCCGATACCGAAAACCCGCCTCCGACTCCCTCTGGCGGATCGTCCGAGAGGTCGGCTCGCCGGAGCCTCTAGCGCGGCGTCAGTCGGTCGGATAAGAGCGTCATTCGATCGAGCACGTCGGTGAGGTCAGGTGGCAGAACCGAGGTCCAGGCGATCCGCCCGCCTTCCGGATGCTCGAGCTCGAGCCTGTGCGCGTGGAGAAAGAACCGGCCGTGGCTCATCGCCTCGCCCGGGACCACTGGACGGCCTGCAGACCCGCCATACCGGTCGTCTCCGATCACCGGATGGCCTATCGCGGCCAGATGGACACGCACCTGATGCGTGCGCCCCGTGGTGAGCACTACCTTCAAGAGCGTCGCGGTGAACGGCTCGCCGTACCGAGCCGTCACCTGGTACACGGTGCGCGCCATTCTCCCCAGCGAGGTGACCGCCATCCGATCGCGAGCGCGTGCCGAACGGCCGATCGGCGCCTCGACGATCCCTACTTCGTCGTCCACCGAGCCCGCTACGAGGGCTAGGTACTCCCGTCCGGCGGTGTGCTCCCGGAACTGACGGGACAACGACCGGTACGCCTCCGCTGTGCGCGCCACGACCAACAACCCCGAGGTCCCCTTGTCGAGCCGGTGCACGATCCCGGGTCGTTGGGCTTCACCGGCTCCGGCACGCGGCAGCTCTGCCAGCTCGGGATAGCGCCATAACAGCCCGTTCACTAGCGTTCCGCGGAGGTTTCCCGCCCCACCGTGCACCACGAGACCTGGAGGCTTCTCGACCACCACCAGGTGGTCGTCCTCGTGTACCACCGCGAAGCGGACCGTTGAATCGGCAACCGGCGTCTCTTTCGCCTGTGGTGGGATCTCCACCGCAAGGCGTTGGCCGGCAACCAACCGCAGGCTGCGGACCCGCACCGCGCGACCGTCTACGACCACACGGCCCTGCGCGAGAAGCTCGGCCGCGGTACTTCTCGAAACTCCGGTCACCAACGATATCGTCTTGTCGATGCGCTCTCCGCCCAGCGCGGATGGCACCAGAATGTCGATCTCTCCCGAGAGCCGGCCGTCGTCGCTCATCGGCTCCCCTTGACCGAGCCCGGGCGCCAGAGCAAGAAGGCCGCCCACAGCGCGCCTATGACTATGGCGGCGTCGGCAACGTTGAACGTGGGCCAGAAATGAAACGCGATGAAGTCCACGACGGCCCCGTGGTACGAGCGCAGGACACGATCGGCGAGATTCCCGAGCGCGCCCCCCACCACCAGACCGATCGATGCGGCGAGAAGGTTCGAACGCGCTCGCCGAACGGACGCGAGCAGCAGTACCACGATCACCACGGTAACTGCGGCCAGGATCGGCGCCCAACCTCGCGCCAGGCTGAACGCGCTCCCGGAATTGAACTCCAGCTGGAGATCGAGCTTCCATACGACGTGCACCGGCCCGTGCGCCAGCCGGTGGACCGCCCAGGTCTTCGTGATCTGGTCGGCGATCACCACCACGGCCGCGACGGCACCCACCACAAACAAGCGGCGCACCGCGCCGTGCCTGTGGCTCTCACCGTCGCTCAGCGACGGTGCAACCCTCCGCTCTTGCACGCCACGCACAGCCGGGCATAGGGAAGCGCTCTCAGCCTGGCCTTTGGTATCGATTGACCGCAATTCTCACACGTGCCGTAGGTCTTCGCGTCGATTGCGGCCAGCGAGAGGTCGATCTCCTCGATCGTGGCTACAGCCCGCGCCGACAACGTGAGGTCGCGCTCACGGTCGACGGCCACCGTACCGCCCTCACCGGACTCCTCGTCGAACTGCGCGTCGCCGGGCTCACGTTCGAGAGCGAGGGACTCCGCCTCCGCTCGCAGGTCCTCCGCCTGCTCCTGGTATACGACGCGTTCCGCGAGCAACAGACGCCTCTGCTCTTCGAGGAATTTCTCGTCGTTCGCGTACGGACGGCGCGTCGGCTTTGCGGGCACAGCGGGCTTCGCGCGCGACGCCCTCTTCGCAGGCGCCGCGGACTCACGTTGAGATGCTCGTAAGGGTGCCCGAACGGCGGTCACTCTTGCCGGCCCTGAGCGCCTGGCCTCGAGGTCCTCGGTCCTACCCGCGGCCCTCTTCACCTGTGCCGGAGGCTTCGCCTTGTGCTCCCTCTGTCGCTCCCGGACAATCTCAGGCGCCCTCGCCGCACGAGCCTTCCTGGCCAGGGAGGCGGCCCCTTCTCTCATCTTCTTCTGGGGCTCCTGAGCACTTCGAGGCTTCCGGGGCGCCTTCAGGGGCTTCTTCGCCCTCTCGGGTTTGTGAGTCTGGGCCCTCGCGGCCGGAGCCTTCTTGGCCCGCGAGGCCACCTTCTCCGTTTGGGGTCTGGCCCTGGTCGCCCGTGCCTTGGCCGCAGGAGCCTTCTTGGCGGTGCCAGGACCGCGCCTTGGAACGGCCCTTTTGGCCGCGACGGCCTTCTTCGCACCTGGTTTCTTCACAGCCTTGAGCGCGACGGCCTTCTTCGTCACCCCAGGACCGCGCTTTGGAACGGCCCTTTTCGGCGCGACGGCCTTCTTCGGGGAGCTCACCGGTAAAGCGCGCCCGGACGCCTGCCCGAACCGCTGATGGCGTCAATCATCTAACCCTCCACCTGCTCGAAGAAGCTGGGTGACCATAGCGTCGCCTTACCGCTGCGGCAACATGCCGGCTGCTTCTGTGACTCTCTCCCTGGGTGAATCAGATCTCGATGGCCCGTTTCACGAGCCCGTGTCACTGCGACGAATACGCTGTGAGCCATGTCGCACCTCCCTGGCGACGAAGCACCCTATCCGCAGGTCGGCCAGCTGCCTGACTATCCGCGCCTCGAACAGCAAATACTCGACTTCTGGGCCGAGGACGCCACGTTCGAAGCGTCGGTCCGCGCGAGGACCGGCGGGGAGAACGAATACGTCTTCTACGATGGACCGCCCTTCGCCAACGGCCTCCCCCACTACGGGCACCTGCTCACCGGCTTCGTGAAGGACGTCGTTCCCCGGTACCAGACGATGCGTGGGCGACGGGTCGAGCGCCGCTTCGGGTGGGACTGCCACGGCCTGCCCGCCGAGATGGAGGCCGAGAAGGAGCTGGAGATCGCAGGGCGCGCCGGCATCGTCGAGTACGGGATCGAGCGCTTCAACGAATACTGCGCTCATCTCGTCCAGCGCACCACTGACGCCTGGGAGCACTACGTGACGCGCCAAGGCCGCTGGGTGGACTTCGCCGATTCCTACAAGACCATGGACCTTCCCTACATGGAGAGCGTGATGTGGGCGTTCAAGCGTCTGTGGGACAAGGGCCTCCTCTACGAGGGCGAGAGGGTGCTGCCTTTCTGCTGGGAGTGCGAGACACCGCTGTCGAATTTCGAGACCCGCCAGGACGACGCTTACCGTGCCCGCGAAGACCCCGCCGTCACCGTCGCCTTCGAGCTCGAGCCCCTTCGCACTCCCTCAGAAGCAGGCGCTGTCGTGGACGGGCCGTTGCGCCTGCTCGTTTGGACCACCACACCGTGGACGTTGCCGTCGAACCTCGCCCTGGCGGTGGGCCCCGAGATCGAGTACGTCGTCCACGAGGTGCTGGGCGTGCCCACCGCCGTCGCAAGAGCGCGCGTCGGCGCCTACCCGGAGCTGCTCGGCGACGCCGAGCCCGTCGCCACGATCACAGGGGCACAGCTGGTCGGACGCCGCTTTCGGCCACTGTTCGGTTTCTTCTCCGGGCAGCAGAACGCCTTCTGCGTGCTCGGGGCGGACTTCGTCGACACCGAGGAGGGCACCGGAATCGTGCATCTCGCACCGGGGTTCGGCGAGGAGGACTACTGGGCCTGCAAGGAGGCCGGCATCTCGGTGGTCTGCCCCGTCGACGACCAGGGGCGGTTCAACTCCGCCGTTCCGCCCTATGCCGGCATGCACGTGTTCGACGCGAACCAAGCCGTCATCGAAGACCTGCGCGAATCGGGTGCGCTGCTGGAGGCGACGCGCTACACCCACAGCTATCCCCATTGCTGGCGGACCGACACCCCCCTGATCTACAAGGCGGTCAGCTCGTGGTTCGTCAATGTCTCCGCCATCAAGGACCGCATGCTCGAGCTGAACCAGCAGATCGACTGGGTCCCCTCCCACGTGCGCGACGGCGCGTTCGGCAAGTGGCTCGAAGGGGCGCGGGACTGGGCCGTCAGCAGGAACCGCTTCTGGGGAGCGCCGATACCGGTCTGGAAGAGTGACGACCCTGCCTACCCTCGAACAGACGTGTACGGGTCGTTGGAAGAGCTGGGGCGCGATTTCGGTATCGAGCCCCATGACCTTCACCGCCCGGCCATCGACGAGCTCAGCCGACCGAACCCCGACGACCCGACGGGACGATCGATGATGCGACGCGTCGGCGACGTCCTCGACTGCTGGTTCGAGTCGGGCTCCATGCCGTTCGCCCAGGTCCACTACCCCTTCGAGCGAGCCGAGTGGTTCGAGAGCCACTTTCCCGCAGATTTCATCGTGGAGTACGTGGGGCAGACTCGGGGCTGGTTCTACACGCTTCACGTGCTCGCCTCCGCCCTCTTCGACCGCCCACCGTTCGACCACTGCTTGGCCCACGGCATAGTGCTGGGCGACGACGGGCGAAAGATGTCCAAACGTCTCGGCAACTACCCCGAACCGGACACCGTGTTCGACATGTGGGGGGCCGACGCCATGCGCTGGTTCCTCGTGTCCTCCCCGGTGCTTCGCGGCCAGGACATGATCGTGCACGCGAAGGGCATCGAGGAGGTTCGCAAGCAGGTCCTCAACCCGATCTGGAACGCCTGGTACTTCCTCTCCCTCTACGCCAACGCAGACGGCATTCGAGGGCAATGGCGTAATGACGCCCGCGGGGTCCTGGACCGCTACGTGCTGGCGAAGACGGCTTCGCTGGTGGGCGAGATCACCGCCTGCATGGACGCCTACGACCTCTACGGGGCTTGCGCGGCGATCACCTCCTTCCTCGACGCGCTCAACAACTGGTACATCCGCCGCAGCCGCGACCGCTTCTGGAGGGCGCGCCAGGGGTCGGGCGCGCTCGAAACGGACAAGGTCGACGCATACGACACGCTCTCTACGGTGCTGGTCACCTTGTGCAAGGTCGCCGCTCCTCTCCTGCCGTTCCTCACCGAGTCCGTCTACCGCGGGCTCACCGGGGAACGCAGCGTGCACCTGGCCGATTGGCCCACGCCCGACGCGCTCCCCCACGACCCGGAGCTGGTCGCCTCGATGGACCTCGTGCGCGAGGTGTGCTCGGCAGCCCATGCGATCAGAAAGGCCCACGGACTGCGTTCACGTCTGCCGCTTCGAAGGCTCACCGTCGCCACCACCGCCGCTGCCCTGCTCGCCCCGTACGAGGAGCTGATCAAAGACGAGCTGAACGTGAAGTCCGTCTCGTTCACCGACGACGTGGACACCGTGGCCGAGCGCGTGCTCAGCCTGGTGCCGGCTGCCATCGGGCCACGCCTGGGCCCCGACACGCAGCGCGTCATCGCTGCGGTGAAGCGCGGTGAATGGAAAGAGGTCGACGCAGGAGTGGAGGTCGACGGGATCCTCCTACAGGCCGAAGACGGGGAGTACGAGCTGCGGCTCCGCCCGCGCGACGAGCGAAACGGACGCGCCCTGCCCACGAACACCGCAGTCGTGCTCCTGGACACGAAGATGGACGAGGAGCTCGAGTCAGAGGGACTTGCGCGTGACGCCGTGCGGCAGGTCCAGGCTGCACGGCGCGAGGCGGGACTTGCGGTCACCGACCACATCACGTTGCAGATCGCCGCACCGGCCGACATGTCCCGCGCGTTGGAGGTTCACCGTGCCTACGTGGCCGAGCAGACCTTGGCCGTGAGCATGAAAGTGACTGAGGCGGATTCGCTCTCGATAAGGGTCGCGAAGACGCCGCGTTGACCACCGACCGGCTAGCGCGCGCCTCCGGCGGACTGAGTGGACGGCGCGCGCCGCATTTCGTCGGCTGAGGGCTCGGCGTCTCCTCCACCGTCGGAAGGTGAAGGCTCTGACCCCTGTGTCTCGCGATCGGAGCGTTCCTCGTGCCCGGCGAGAACCGAGGCGGCGGGCCGGATCTGGTCGTCGATCCACGAGAGCATCTCGGCGAGGGCACTTCGAAGGCGGTTGCGCTCGCCGTCGATATGCTGCGCGAGGCTCTTTGCATCCTCGGCCAGCTGCGCGTGCAGATCTCCGAGGCGCTCTATCTCCTCACGCAGGTGGATCTCGGCATCCTCTGTGACAGAGTGGGCCCGGGCCTCGGCGTCGACCAGGAGACTGCGCGCTTGCTGCTCCGCCTTCGACACCGTCTCACGGGCCTCGGCCTCGGCTTCCTCCTTCGTCTGGTCCAAGAACTTCTGGGCGAGAAGCAGGGTGCGTTGGAGGGTCTCGTCCGTCACGGCCTGCCTCGCCTCGTGCTCGGTCGAAGCAGCCTGTTCTCGCTGCTCGGCCAGCAGGTG
>Ga0187889_10004169_pt1 | contig 12148 bp, 6 predicted proteins | sample June2016WEW_7_10_2_FD_132992 | JGI IMG/M metagenome (GOLD analysis project Ga0187889, IMG submission 132992) | Peatland microbial communities from SPRUCE experiment site at the Marcell Experimental Forest, Minnesota, USA - June2016WEW_7_100 | ecosystem: Environmental > Terrestrial > Soil >... | reverse complement strand
TGAGTTTTGGGGAGAAGCTGCTGATCGCGCGCAAGCAGCTTGATCTCTATCAATACGAGATGGCGGAGCGGCTGGGTGTTCATGCCAATTCGCTGACGAAGTACGAGCGGGGCGAGGGCAAGCCGCACGCAGCGGTGGTGCGGATCTTCGAGATGCTGTGCGAGCAGCATGGCATTCGCTTCGACGAGTATGAGGCAACACGCAAAGGCCAGGGAGGCAAGATGAAGATCGTTTTGGCGGAAAAGGTTTCAGCGGCGACGCTGGCGGTGTTTGCGGCCGAGCCGGGGTGGGAGGTTGTGACGCACGATCAGTTGCCGCAGGGGTTGGCGGCGGCGCTGGCCGATGCCGATGCGCTGGTGGTGCGCTCCGCGGTGCAGGTGGACGATGCGCTGATGGAGCGCGCGCCCAAGCTGCGGGTGATTGGCCGCGCAGGGGTGGGCGTGGACAACATCAACGCCGAAGCGGCCACGCGTCGGGGCATTGTGGTGATGAATACGCCGGGGGCGAATGCGGTGGCGGTGGCCGAGCTGACCGTGGGGCTGATGCTGGCGCTGGCGCGCAAGCTGCCGGCGGCAAATACGACCATGCATGCCGGCAAGTGGGAGAAGAAGAGCTTGCAGGGAGCGGAGCTGCGCGGCAAGACACTGGGCATTATGGGGCTAGGGCGAATTGGGCTGGAGGTGGCCAGGAGGGCCCGCGGCTTTGGCCTGGAGATCCTCGGCAGCGATCCGTTTGTCTCTGCCGCCGTGGCGCGCGAAAACGGTATTTTTCTTGTCTCTTTGGACGAGCTTTTTGCCAAGGCCGACTATCTGACGCTGCATGTGGGGCTGACACCGCAGACGACGGGCGTGATCAATGCAAAAACATTAGCCGCGATGAAGAAGGGTGTGCGGATTATCAACTGCGCGCGCGGGGAGCTGATTGATGACGCGGCGCTGGTGGCCGCGCTGAAGAGCGGACAGGTGGCGGGCGCGGCACTGGACGTTTTCTGCGAAGAGCCGCCGAAGAACTCACCTTATGCCGAGTTGGAGAACGTGATTCTTACGCCGCACATCGCCGGCTCGACGGCCGAGGCGCAGGAGGCGGTGGGCGTGCAGATCGCCATGCAAGTACGTGATTATCTCAAGCTCGGTGTGGCGCAGAATGCAGTGAATCTGCCGTCGCTGAGCCACGAGGAGTACGTGGCGCTGGCGCCGTACATCGACCTGGCCGAGCGGCTGGGCAGCTTTCTGGCGCAGGCGGGCAAAGGCGGCATTGAGGCTATTGATCTGTCCTACGGCGGCATGCTAACCGAGGCCAAGACGGAACTGGTGCGCAATGCGGCCATCGCGGGACTGCTGGCGGGCTCTGAGAATGTGAACCGCATCAACGCGGCGTCGGTGGCCGAGGAGCGCGGCATTCGCGTACATGAGGACAAGCAGGAGTCGCATCGCGGCGGCGCGGCCACGGTGCTGACCATCGAGCTGCATACCAGCACAGGAATAACCCGCGCCAGCGCAACCGTGATTCATGGCGAGCAGCCGCGACTGCTGGAGTTTGACGGCATCGACATTGAGACACCGCTCGAAGGCAACCTGCTGGTCTGCCGCAACCTGGATGTACCGGGCGTGATCGGGCGGATCGGCACCATCCTGGGCGAGAAGGGCGTGAATATCGGCAACTTCGCGCTGGGCCGCGAGCGGAGTGGGCCGAAGCCGGTGAAGGCGCTCTCCGTGGTGCAGGTGGATGCGCCGGTCTCAACCGCAGTGCTGGAGGCGCTGATGAGCATCGAGGCGCTGCTGGAGGCGCGACTGGTGAAGCTGCCGGAGGCAGGGTACTAGAGCGAAACCAGAGTAAACGTGCCCATGCCTAGAGTATTTGAGGTGGCTTTTTCTTAAGGAAAAAGCCACTTGGCGAAGTTGCTCCGGGGTACAGGTACTCTGGCTTCGCTGTAGCTCACTTCGTTGGATCGGTCACGCGTCCCATGAATAAGATTCCGCCCGAACGATTGTCGCGGATGAGGAAGACGAAGGGATGATCCGCGCGGAAAACAATTGGCGGTGGTTCCTGCCTTGGCGGCATCGCCGTGGGTCTCGCCATAACCACTGCCGTCGCCGCCGCTGCTTCGGTTCCCTCCTCATTGACATCGATAAAAGCTTTATGGATCACCGCAGAAATAAATAATTCCCGTTTGCCGGTCATTCCTGAAAAATCGGCAGTGTCCGGATTAAACGCCCGCGGCATCCCCATTGCGCCAAGCGTGCCCGCAAGTCCGAATTGACGCGTCATCTTAAACTTCGGCATCGTCAGGATCACTTTGGGAAACCAATGTAACTGATCAAGCCATTGCTTCATGTTGGACGCTGTCATCGACTCTTCCAAAGCAGGCAGACCGCCTATTTCCTTTGGCAGGAAGACGATCATAGACAAATCACCGCTCTCATAGGGAATTGCCACGGCCTGAAATGTTCCGCCGTCTAAATAGTCGAAACCTTTGGTGAGGTGCATCAGGGGCGCTTTAACATTCCGCGCCGCGGATAGATGGAAGTCCTCATCCTCCGTGTATGCCTTGAGGAATGGCGTCCGCCAGTCGCCCTTGAAGTAGATGGCGTTGGTCAGCACCATCTTTGTCAGCGGGTCAAGCACTCCCGGTTGCAGCAGGTCTTTGATCTTGTTATCGGTTTTCTGCTCGACCCATTGATTGATGGTCAGGCGCGCTGCCTCGGTTGCGCCTTTGAAATTCACTTGATTGAATCCCGCGCCGTAATCGCTCTTGGTCAGCTTGAGAAAATCACCGAGAAACACATAGTCCCGTTGCGCCCAAAGAGCGTCGGCGACGCGAAGCTGGTATCCGTTATGCACGGCGTTGAGATCGCTCAGTAGGGCGCCCATCGCCGGATGCAACCGTTCCGGCGGCAGCGTGAAATGCAGCGTTTTAGCCATCTCCGCAGCGGTGTCGCCGCGCGCCCCGGCATAGGTCATGGCCAGCGCGGTGGAAATGCTCTCGGGCGAGAAAAATAGATTGCCGTCTTGCGAGCGCAACTGGCCATAGAGCGCTATGGCGAAGGCGTTGTTACCCTCGACGACCGCCGTTTGATCGGCCGTGGCCGATGGGGAGGTCTGCGCCACCAGTCCTGTCAGCGGTACTACAAGGCAAGCGATAATCAATGATAGAAGAGGTTTCATTCAGATCACCATCCAGTCAGGCGCGATCGTAGCCGGTTATTGGCTATTTCCCCGTCGAGTGTACGCGCGCAGCCCATCTTCTTATCTTAGGCCCTTCCCGTTCCATGTCGCACAAAGGGTGGTCTTATCATCTGCGCGGTGGAGCATCCTACGCCCAGCTCAGACATGCCCTTTGCTGGCGTCGACGCAGATTATTTCACTTTCGTTGATGAAGGTGGGCACTGAACGACAAGGCCGATCCAAGTATTATTTGGTTGGGTCGGTCACGCGGCCCATGAATAGGATGCCTCCCGAACGGTTGTCTCGAATCAGGAAGACAAACGGGTGATCCGCGCTGAAGACAATTGGTGGCGGCCGGTCCGGCTCATACCTTGCCGTTGTCACCATAGTTATTGCTGTGGCCGCCGCCGCTTCGGTTCCTTCCTCATTGACATCGATAAAAGCCTTGTGGATGACCGCGGAAATCCACAAATCACGGCTTCCGGTCATACCTGAAAAATCCGCGCTCGCTCCAAACGCCTGCGGCATCCCCATCGCGCCAAGCGAGCCTTGAAGCTCAAATTGTTGCGTCGTTTTAAATCTGGGCATGGTCAGGATGACCGTGGAAACGGGCTGTAACTGGCTGAGCCATTGCTGCATTTTGGACGCGGTCAGCGATTGCTCCAAAGCAGGAAGACCGCCTATGTCCTTAGGCAGGAAGACGATCATGGACAATTCATCGCTTTTATAAGGAATTCCCAGGGCCTGAAACTTTCCGCCGTCGAAATAGTTGTAAGCGTCCACTTGGTGCATCATGGGCACTTTAACTGACTGCGCCTTGGATAGATGGAAATCCTCATCCTCAGTTTGCATCAAGTGGAATGGCCTCTGCCAAGTTCCTTTGAAGTAGATGGCGTTGGTCAGCACGAGTCTTGTGGTGGAGTTGAGCACTCCCGGTTGCAGCAGGTCTTTGATCTTGTAATCGGTTTTCTGCTCGACCCATTGGTTGATGGTCAACCGCGCCGTCTCTGTTGCGCCTTTGAAATCCACCTGATTGAATCCCGCGCCGTAATCGCTGGCGGTCAGCTTGATAAAATCGTCGAGGAACGTGTACCCTTGTTGCGCCCAAAGAGCGTTGGCGACGCGAAGCTGGTATCCAGAGTGCGCGACGTTGAGATCACCAAGCAACGCGCCCACTGCCGGATGAAACCGATCCGGGGGCAGCGTGAAATGCAGCGTTTTCGCCATCTCCGAAGCGGTGTCGCCGCGCGCCCCGGCATAGCTCATGGCCAGCGCTGTGGAAATGCTCTCGGGAGAGAAAAAGAGATTGCCGTCTTGCGAGCGCAACTGGCCGTAGAGTTCAACGGCGAAGGCATTGTTACCTTTGACGACCGCCGCTTGATCGGCCGCAGCCGATGGGGAGGTCTCCGCTGCATATACGGCCTGCGGTACAACAAGGCAAGCGAAAAGTAATAATAGATGGCGCTTCATGGGTTTCTCCTTCAAGACAGCCCGGGAACACGACGGTAATTGTACATCTGCATGGCAAACTTATGCGCGGCTGAGGTATGCCCCCTCGCTGGTGTCAACGCGGATTTTTTCGCCTTCATTGATGAAGGCGGGGACCTGGACAACGAGACCGGTCTCGGTTCTGGCGGGCTTGGTGACGCTGGAGGCGGTGGCCGACTTGAGGCCCGGCTCAGTCTGGACGACGGTCAACTCAACCGCCGCGGGAAGGTCGATGCCCACGGCCTGGCCGTCGTGGTAGCTGACCTTGATTTGCAGATTGGGAGTAAGGTACTCGACCGCGTCGCCCAGCGTTGAGCCCTTGAGAACGGTCTGCTCGTAGTCGACCGGGTTCATGAAGTAGTAGTCGTCGCCGTCATTGTAGAGAAAATCCATGGAAATCGAGTCCACGACTACCTTTTCGATGGCGTCGGCGGAGCGGAAGCGGTGCTCGAACATGGCGCCGGTGCGCAGGTTGCGCAGCTTGGCCTGGATGAAGGCGCGCAGGTTGCCGGGGGTGCGGTGCTCGACTTTGAAGACCAGGTGCAGTTGGTCGTTGTGTTTGATGATCATGCCGGGACGCAGTTGCGTGGCGGGAATCGCCATAGGGTTTGAAGCTCCTTGCTGTATATGCGGAGTGTCCGCGAAAAGATTTGGCTTTGGCCTGTCTTCATTGTAGCCTAGGGGCGGAAAAGCCATCCCAGCGTAGCTGCTGGCGTGGTATTCTTTCGCCAGCTAATTGTCAGTTCAAGGCAGGGCGCAGAGATGAAAACCTGTCCCGTTTGCGATACCGATTACCCGGATCAGCACGCCACATGTCCCAGCGATGGGGCGGTGTTGATCGTCTCCCACGAGCTGGCGGCCGGCTCCCTGGTGCGCGGCAAATACCGCATTGTCAGCAAGCTGGGGCAGGGCGGGATGGGGGTGGTCTACCTAGCCGAGCACATTCTGCTGGGCGGCAATGTAGCGCTGAAGTTTCTGGCCAGCGACCTGGGCAAGGACCCCAAGTTCATCAAGCGCTTTCGCATGGAGGCGCGCGCCGCCCACCAGTTGCGCCACCCCAACATCGTGGAAGTGACCGATCTGGACCAGAGCGAGGACGGCAGCCTGTTTATCGCTATGGAGTATGTGGCGGGCAAGAGTCTGCGGGGGGCGATAGATGAGGAGCGCAGCGGATTCGGCGTCCCGCGGGCTCTGGAGATGGCGCGCGGCATCGTGAGCGGGCTGGCTGCGGCCCACGCGCACGGGACAGTTCACCGCGACGTCAAGCCGGAAAACGTCCTGCTGGCGCATACTGCCGACGGGCGGGAGATACCCAAAGTTCTGGACTTCGGCATAGCGGCCATGGCCGAGAGCGCGACCCAGTCGAACATGACGCGCGGGCTGTTGCTGACGCCCGGCTATGCCGCTCCGGAACAGTGGATGGAGATGCCCGCCGCCGAGATGGATGGCCGGACGGATCTTTATGCGATGGGTTGCGTCTTCTACGAGATGCTGACCGGTCACACGCCGTTTCACGCGCACAACATGGAGGGCTGCAGGCGCCAGCACATGGAGGAGACGCCCCGGCTGCCCAGCGAGATGCGGCCAGATCTAGCCGATTGGACAGGGTTGGATGGCCTGGTGATGCGGATGCTGGCCAAGAATCGCAACGACCGCCCGCAGGACGCGGAGGTGATCAGCCTGCTTGACGCCGTGCGGAGCGGTCAAGTCCAGCAGTGGCAGAAGACGGTTGCCGCAGATGCCTGGGTGCGCCCGCAGACGGTCAGCGAGGAGAGCATGGAGCGCTATGAACCGGTACAGGCGCCGGTTCAGACGCCAGTTCAAATGCCGGCTCCGCAACCGGTTCCTCAGCCGGTGATTCCTGCGCGGAGACCCGCATCGGGGAAAATTCCCATTTGGGTATGGGCAGTTGTCGTGATTGCGGTGCTGGCTGCGGGATTAGCAGCAGCATTGATCTTTGCGCCCAAGCCGCAGCCCCAACAAACGCAGGAGACTCAGCCCGCTGTCATACCACCTCTTCAGGCGGGCTCGAATACCAGTACAACCCTTACAAAGCCGGGTCAGATTTCCAATCCAACCTATACGGCTTCCCCCATTTCACAAAAGCCGTCGCCTGGGTCCAAGGCGGATATCAAGCCGGTCAATGAAGTCCCTTCAAGTTCCCAGAACCAGAAGCCCGCGCAAGCGAACAATACCAAACCTTCAATTGTTCTACCGACAGTTGTCATGCCGAAGCAGATTGTCCTACCTCCGATTGTCCAACCGCCGGCCGCCAAACCGCCGGTTCAGCAGCCAAGTAATGCCGATATCGCGCAGCAGGCTCTTTCACTCTACGGTCAGAAGCGCTTCTCCGAGGCCAGTCCTCTGCTGGACAAAGCCTGCACTGGCGGCAGTGCTGAGGCGTGCAAGGACCTGGGCAACCTGTACCACGATGGAAACACCGTGCCAAAGGACAGCTCGCGTGCAGCGGCACTCTATACCAAGGCCTGCAATGCGCACATTGGCGTGAGTTGCACCAACCTCGGCGCGATGTATCACAATGGCGATGGCGTGGCGCAAAACGATGTCCGTGCAGCGGATTTGTATTCCCAGGGTTGCGATGCGGGCGATGCTATCGGCTGCACCAATCTTGGCAACAGCTATTGGAACGGGCGCGGCGTGCCCCAGGACGACTCCCGGGCAGCGGCTCTTTACGCACAAGCCTGCAACACCGGCAATGGCGCCGGTTGCAGCAGCCTGGGGAATTGCTATTGGTTCGGGCGTGGCGAGGCAAAGAATCCTGACATGGCCAGGCAGATGTTCATCAAGGGCTGCGGCCTGGGCAACCAGTGGGGCTGCGACCGGTTGAAACAGATGAAATAGAGCGTAAAATGCAGGAATTTCATGCTTTTGCAGCCGGTGGGGCAATTCCATCAAGAACAACCGGGGGCGTGGTATTCTTTCGCCAGCAACTCTCTCAGCTTGAGGGTAGGCGCCAGCGATGAAGACCTGTCCCGTTTGTGACACGCCTTATCCGGACCAGCACACCAACTGCCCCACGGACGGGGCGGTGCTGATTGTCTCGCATGAGCTGGCTGTGGGCTCTATGGTCCGCGGCAAATATCGCATCATCGACAAGCTGGGCCAGGGCGGGATGGGAGTGGTCTACCTGGCTGAAGACATCATGCTGGGCGTGCGGGTGGCGCTGAAGTTTCTGTCCGTAGAGCTGAGCAAGGATCCCAAGTTCATCAAGAGATTTCGCAACGAGGCGCGCGCCGCCTACCAGTTGCGCCATCCCAACATAGTGGAAGTGACCGCGCTGGACCAGGCCGAGGACGGCAGCCTATTCATCGCCATGGAGTATGTGGAGGGCGTGCCCCTGAATGCCTACCATGGCGATCCGGAGTTCGCAGATATACCGCATCCCGTGGAGCGGGCGCTGGGACTTGCGCGCGAGATTGCCTCGGGGCTGGCCGCGGCCCACGCGCAGGGAACCGTGCATCGCGACATCAAGCCGGATAATATCCGGCTGACGCGCAGCAAGGATGGGCAGGAACACGCCAAGATACTCGACTTCGGCATTGCGGCCATGGCCGAGAGCGTGACCCGAGTAAGCATGACGCACGGTATTCTGCTGACGCCGGAGTACGCTGCGCCGGAGCAGTGGCTGGAGATGCCGGCGGCGGAGATAGACGGGCGGACGGATACGTATGCATTGGGCTGCGTGCTCTACTGGATGCTGACGCGGCAAACGCCCTTTCACGCTCACAACACTGCAGGCTGGATGAAGCAGCACCTGGAGGAGGCGCCCAAGCCGCCCAGCCAGTTGCGGCCGGATTTGGTTGACTGGGTTGGATTGGACGAGCTGTTACTGCGGATGCTGGCCAAGAACCGCGAAGACCGCCCCTGGGACGCGGAGCTGCTCAGCCTGCTCGATGCCGTACATTATGAGTCCCGCGAGCAGCGGCAGGAAATAGTGGTTGAAGAGGCACAGAAGCGGCCGGAGACGATAGTCGAAGAGATCAGGATGCGGCCGAAAACGATTCCTGTGGAGACGCCGGCGCCAGCACCGCCGCCCCCAACCCCTCATCCGCTTACAACGCCGCCGAAACCGTGGCCGGAGATGGCGGAGGCAGAGCCCGCCGGAAAGGTGGAGGTTGATGAAAGAGAGTGGCAGGACCAGAGCTCCGTGGCGTCAGCTCCAAGGCGCCGCCTTCGCAACTGGTTTGCCACACTGGCCGCCGCGCAACCCGGCGCGGAGCTGGGCAGGCTGTACGTTGCCGTCTGGCTTTTACTAGCCGTTTGTCTGATTGCGCGCGGCGCGATATGGCTGGCTGCAAGCCGTGGTTCGGACGTTTTGATGGTCTTGCACGGTGCGCCTTTTTTCGTTTTTTATTTCTATTTCCTCAAATTCGCCGGCCTCACAGCGATTGCCTCGGGCTTATGCATTGCGATCAGCAGGAAAACCCGCGCCGCGGGAGCGATGCTGGGCGCGATCATCCTCGCGCTCGTCTTTCTTTGCCTCTCGTACTTTTTTGCATTCTTCATTGGGAAAGGGTATTGGTATCCGACATGGATGAACGCATGCGAGGGGTTAGAGACTCTGGGTTGGTGCGGGGCTGCACTGATGATCTCCGGGCTCGAAGGGTTACGCATAGGCAAGTCGATACGCTGGTTTTCCATCGGGCGTTTTCTTTTTGCGGCTGCCACGTTGGCTTTCATCGCGGCTCGATTCAGGATCGACCTTATTGCGTTCGGCTTCAGCACTTACAATCCGCTTGATTACTACCACCATGGCTTTTATCTCTCGATATGGTGGGGAAGCTGGCTGGCCTGGCTCTATGTTCCGGCAGCGGCGCTGGCCTGCATATGTATTTTCTTCCGACGTCCGGCGCGTCCGGCGGCGCTGTTTCTGGGATTTGCCACGCTGCTGTATATCCCGCTGCTCGTTGCCTTACGGTTTGGCGTTCTCTTCCATATCTACACAGCGCGGGCGCTTCTGCCGGCGTGGCTGCTGGATATGGGAGTTGCCGGAGGCGCACTGGTTATGGCTGCGGCGCTCGGTGAGAGGAGCGAGAGCGGCATTGTCTCCGCTCCAACGCCATCGATAAGCAGCCGCATTGGCAATCTCTTTCGGCGGCGCTGGGTCCGCTGGAGCGCATTGGCTGCTGGAATTCTGGTGATTGCCCTGATCGTCCTGCGCGCAATCGCTCCCATGCTCTTCAATGAGGCAATCATGGGGGAGAATGCCGCGTGGGTCGATGCCACCGGGTGGCTGTATATTGCGACCGGCGCCAACGGCCGGCAGCCTGCCTACATGGTCCACACCGTAGTGAACCAGGCCCATGCCTGTGCGGAGGGCAACATGGATGGATGCCTGGAGCTCGGCAACTACTACCAATACTCAGATATGTCCACGTCGAGTACCGAACGGGCCGGCCATTTTTATGCCAAGGCAGTATCGGCGTACAGCGCTCGCTGCAATGGCGGCGATGGGGGCGGATGCTACGCCCTGGGCACGCTGTACCAAGCGGGGCATGGCGTCACTGAGAATGATGCGTATGCCGCTATTCTTTTTAATCAATCCTGTGACGCTAACAATACCTATGGCTGCAGGGCCCTGGCTAACGCCTACCGCGACGGCAAGGGAGTGAGCCGCGATCTCAGCAGGGCCGAAGCGCTCTTTACCAAAACGTGCAAGGGCGGCCAGGATTATGACTGCTCGAACTTCTTTGACAGCCTCGGCAACGCTTACAAGCAAGGTAATGGCGTGGCGCGCAACTACGACCGTGCAGGCGCGCTCTTTAAGAAGGCCTGCGCCTTTAGCAACTCCTATTACTATGGCTGCTCCGATCTCTTCGACATCGCATACGCTATCGATATGGGAAGCGGAGTAAAAATCGATCATGCCAAGGCAGCAGACCTTTACGCCACCGCATGTGACAGCGGCATAGCGATGGCATGCACTGATCTCGGAATCGATTACCACAAAGGCGAGGGTGTCGCACAGAATTACGCCCGGGCGGCGGCTCTCTATTCCAAGGCATGCAATGGAGGCGATGCTTCAGGTTGCAGCAATCTGGGGAACCTTTACCGGTTTGGCGCTGGGGTTGAACAGGATGTCGAGAAAGCCAAACAGTTCCTTACCAAAGGCTGCAACCTGGGCAATAAGTGGGGCTGTGACCAACTGAAAGAGTTGAAATAGCCGTAGAGTTGCGGCTTGATCTGCCAGTAAGGCGGCGGGATGGATGGTATCCAGAGCCTGAGCTGGAAAGAAATCGAAGGGTTTTTCTGAAATCGAAGAAGCAGCCTGCGCGGACCCGGCTCGATGGTTCGAAAATGGCCAGGAGATTGAATGGACCACAAGGAATTTCGCGAGCGGTACCAGTACGATGCGGAGAAAGATTTACTGGGGGCCGGCGGATTTGGCCGCGTTTATAAGGCGCACGACTCGCTGCTCGATCGCTGGGTAGCGCTGAAGATTTTTTCCCGCGATGTGCCGGATCGCTACGACCTGATCAACGAGATCAGAAGGGCAATCGATCTCAACCACCCCAATATCTGCCGCTATCACGGCGCGGAGGTGCTTAAAGGCGTCAATCCCCTGGGCGAAGCGCAGACGATTCAGGTGGGAATCATGGAGTTTGTCGAGGGTGGAACGATCGATAAATTTCTGGTGAAACGTCCCGAATTCCGCCAGAAGCTGCTGGCCGACGTGCTGCGCGGCTTGAGCTACCTGCATCGCCATCATCCGCCCATCATCCACCGCGACCTGAAGCCGTCGAATGTGCTGGTGAGCTTCCAGGACGGGACGCCCGTAGCCAGGATTACGGACTTCGGCATCTCAAAATCTATCAGCGAATCGGGCGCCCAGGTTTCTGTCATGGGGCTGGGAACCTATGCCTACATGGCTCCGGAACAACTGAATCCGGTCCGCTACAGGGTCAATGAAAAGGTGCAATGCAACCTCGATCTGTGGAGCTACGGGGCGATGATGATCGAGCTGCTCACCGGTGTCTTGCCCTTCGGCGCCGGACAGGCAGGGGCCAGCACCGGCCAGATCCTTGAGGCGATCACCCGTGGGATTTCTTCGCAAGAGCTGAACAGCTTCGAGGAGCCGTATCGCAGTGTGCTCGCCCGGTGCATGGTGCAGGATGCCGGCAAGCGCGCGCAGAGCGCCGAGGAGTTGCTCAGCCTGCTTGAAGCCGTACATTATGGTCCCGGCGAACAACGGGAGGAGACAGTTGTCGAAAAGGCCAGGGTGCGGCCGAGGACGGTGGTTGAAGATGCCGGTGCAAGGCCGGAGACGATTTGGGAAACGCCGGCGATTCGGCCAATGCCGGAAGCGTCCGTGCGCCTGGCTATCCCGGAGGTTGCGGAAGATGAGGTGAGCGCCGCGGTTCCGGTCAGCGAAGAGCAACAACCACCGCGCAAACGGGACCTTCGCAAAATAGCTATGATTGTGACGGCGGTTGCGGTCATTCTCTTAGTTCTCGAGATTCTCTATTTGTACGTG
>Ga0187889_10004168_pt1 | contig 12152 bp, 11 predicted proteins | sample June2016WEW_7_10_2_FD_132992 | JGI IMG/M metagenome (GOLD analysis project Ga0187889, IMG submission 132992) | Peatland microbial communities from SPRUCE experiment site at the Marcell Experimental Forest, Minnesota, USA - June2016WEW_7_100 | ecosystem: Environmental > Terrestrial > Soil >... | reverse complement strand
CGCGAGCAGCGCGCGCTGCACGCGCCCGAGATCCGTGTCTCCAGACGCCCCTGCGGTCTCGGCGGCCATATCCGTAACAACCGCCCCGGCCACCCCCAGCGCGTCAACCAAAGCCAGAACCATTGGCGCGAACGCCGACCGCGGCGCCGCTAGCTGCACGTATACCGGAAATGGCAAGGGAGCCCTCAAAGCAACTACGAGACCGGCGAGAACGTCCGGCAATCCCGCGGGTAGACTGGTCCCCAGGCATTCCAGCTCCGCCAGATCCCGAAGGCGCGGGGATCCGGTCAAAGCACGACCATCCCAGCCGGCCATGCGCAGGGCGTCCCGCAGGGCGAGTAGAAAACGCGCCACCCCAAACGGGTCGTGCTTCCGTGACGCCGAGTACGACCGGTTTCCGTCGTCGTGCTGGTCGAGCTTCGTGGCAAGAGCCGCAAGCCGCTGAGGCGCCTCCGCCGGCCGCGCCGGCACACCCAAAACGCGCCCCATCCGTCGCGCCAGCCCCAGGGGACCCACACACTCGAATCCAGCCCGTGCCTCTCCCGGTTCGAGTAGTTGCCGCCAAGACGTACCGCCGTCGTAGGCGCTCAGAAGAAGGTGAAGCATGGGTTAGCCTCCAGTTCGAGCCTAGGTCATTCCATCTAGCGTCGCTACGTTGGCATACTAGCCCGGCTGACTGACACGGTCTGGGGACGAAGCGCCGCCACGGCGCGTCCAGCATCTACGGGCTGAAGCATGTGAGTGCCCCAAGTAAGCTGGACGCTGGACCAGAGAACGCATTACGTCAGGTCTATCGGCCAACGAGCAGAACCGTGGCCAATTGGCAGAGCCGACGAGATGGCGCGACTTGAACGACTCCCGATGCGGGAAAAACCGGCGCCGGATTGCTGGGCAAAAGCAGGGGACTTGCAGACCTAGGGACGGGAAAAGCGCCACGGAATTTATTTGTATTGATTTACTACTAACTAACAGTAAAATACGACTATGCTTGAAGGTGAGAACTTGGAAACTAGTAGGAAATCAGGGAAAATCCCCGACGTGGGTAGACCCCGGACAAGGCCACCCGGCCCCAAGACAACCCTGAGCTTCCAGGTGAGCGATGAAATCGTCGCCGCCCTGGATAGTGAAGCCGCGCGGATGACAGCCGAACGCGGTCTGGGTGCTTCGAAGGTCACCCGGTCGGAGCTAGTCAACATCATCTTGGCCAAGTGGGCGGCGGTCCACTCGAAGCCGCGCCAGTAGTCCGGCCTATCGAGCGCCGCCCCAAGCTCCGCAACGAAAGTGGGGCACCACCGCGCGAACGGTGTGCCCCGTGGTCGAAATCCCCTTGATGGAGGAAACGACATGCCCAAGATACCACGGACCAAGGAGAGGACCGCTACGCCGCAAGAGCTTGAGGAGAACCGGCGCCTCTGCCTGGAAGCCAAGGCGGCCGAGCCCGCGCCCTCGGCTGAGAACGAAGGCGACCTCGCCCGCGTGCTCCTTCCGCACAACGTTGTTCACGGTGCGTCGATGAAGTCCAAGGTGCATAGACAGCCCACACGCTGCGAGATCTGCGCAAAGCCGGGCAAGCTGGCCGACCGCTACGGCTGGCGCGCGACCTTGTGCCAGCCGTGCGCGTGGCTGATGGAGATGGTTGAAGCGTCCAAGCTCCTTCGCGGCGTCGTCCGCAGGTCTCCCCGACTCCGTCAGAGCTACGCTCCGGACGCGGCCCGCCGACACCTGCAGCACCTCGGCCAGGCTGCTAAGTACCAGTCAGCGAAGATGAGGGCGCGCTTTTCCAACATCGATTGGAAGGGCCTGGACAGACTCCGGCCCGTCTGCGCCGCTGGCGAGATGACCGTGGCGGGGATCTTGGCTTTCATCCGCAAGCAGGTGCCGGTAATCGAAGATGCTCTGCAGCCTGTTCTCTGCGTGAAGCGCCAGCCTCGACACCCCATCACCAGCCGGCGCGGCGCCGCCCTGGCCAAGCTGGTCGGCGGCTTGGCTAAGAACGTCGACCTACACAGTCGTGTCGAGCTGTCCACCTCGCGCAAGCTGCCAGGCCTGCCGGGCTGGGTGGAGGTCCGCGGGCACGAGGCTGACATCATCCTCGATCGACTCACCCACGACGAGGCCGGGGTAGCGGTGGCCACCTTGCTCATCTCGCGTCGTGCCGCGAAGCCGCCGCGGCACGTTCCGCAACGGTCATCCCGTCCCGTGCGGTTGAGCCCGCGCCACCGTGCAGCGCTCGCCTACGCCGAGAACATGGCCCGGATGATCGACGGCACAGTGGTGGACACCAGCTCGGCAACAGACGTGCGGATCGAGGTCAGCCTCGGCAATTCGCGCAAGCTGCGCGGCCTCCGCGGCGTGGTCGAGTTGTGCGACCGCCGAGCCGCTCTCTGCGCCCTGGGCGTCACGTTCGGCGAGGCGAAGGCGATCCTCGAGTGCCTGGTGTTCATGCGGGAGTACCGGCGCAAGAAGAGAAGGCGAGGTTGAGATGCTCCGAGTGAAGGGGCCTCGATGTTGATCTGTGCCGCTGGCGACATCCACGGAAAAATCGATCGGCTATATGCCGAAGTTGCCGCCTTCGAGCGCAACCCAGGCCGGCCGTTCGACATGGTCCTCCACGTGGGTGACTTCGGCATCTGGCCAGACCCAACGAGGACCGACAAAGCCACGCGCGGGCGTGACGGCGCCGGAGATTTCCCGGTCTGGTACGCGGAGCGCCGACGAGCTCCACGTCGCACGATTTTCGTGAAGGGAAACCATGAGGACTTCGATTTCTTGAAAAGTCTCAAAACCTCTGAAGTCTTGCCCGACCTGTATTACCTGCGAAACGGCCTGATCGCGAAATGGGACGGTCTGCGCGTCGCGGGCTTGGGCGGGTGCCACTCCGAGCGAGATTCCGACACCCCGGCAGTCAAGAGCCGGCAGGCCTCCCCCTCGCACTACACGTTGGCCGAGACGCAGCGTCTGCTGGGCGGCAAGAGCATCGAGAGCGAGCGAATAGACGTGCTCGTCACCCACGACGCCCCTGAAGGTATAGACCTCGGCTCCTACGTCACCAAGGGTCCCAACCTTCGCGCCCTGATCGAACGCAAACGACCCAGGGTAGTCTTCTTCGGCCACCACCACATCCGAGCACGGTCTGAGATCGCCGGCGTGCCTGTCGTCGGTCTCGCCTACGTAGATCTTCCCGGATGGCTCGTGGCATGGGACTCGGAACGCGGCCTGCTCGCGGAATGGCCAGAGAAAGCGAGGGTGAGATGCTCCGCCGGAAGTTGATCGCTCTGAACCCCGAGGCGCGGCCCACCTCGAACGAGCCCGTTCCGCCACCGACGCGCGAGCTCCTGGCCAAGGGACTCCTGCCCTACTCCGGCCAAAAACCCGACCGGCGGACGATGACCCCTGCCCACCAGCTCTCGCTGATTGAGCGCTACCCGGGCCTCTACCGCCACGCCGCGACCACGCCAACGATGACGGTCGAGCCGTTCGCGCGCGAGGGCTTCGCGTGCGGCGACGGCTGGTTCGGCATCCTCGATCGTCTGTCGGCGAAGCTGGTCGCATACCCCCACCTGGTCGTGGGCCAGGTTAAGGAGAAGATGGGCGTGCTGCGAGTCTACTTCGCTCACCTCGAGGGTGTGCCCGAGCCCGACCCCGAGCTCGACGATCGGCTCGACGCCGAGGTCGAGGCCGCCCGCGAAGAGAGCAGGCATGCCTGCGAGATCTGCGGCCGGCCCTCCCCCGAAGGGCCGCACACCGACATCAATCATTGGATAACCGTCCGTTGCGAGTCGTGCGGTTGGCTCGACGACATGATCTTGGCCTGCGGCTTCCTCGCCGAAATCGCTGACGGTAAGACGCTCGAGACCTTCGCCGCGGACCGCTGCGCCGTCATCTTGGCGACAGATCACATAACCCGGCACCTGGGCGCGGGGGCCCGTCACCAGCCCAGGGCGGTCAGGAGGCGCTTCCCTCTCGTCAACTGGCCGAAGCTCGACCTCTGGGCCACGATCGACAGCACCGACAGGCTGGAGCGCGCAGATGGCTACTATACGAAGTCGGAGCTCGACGCGATGGTCTTCCGGGTGACGCCGGGTGAGCTCTGGAAATTCATCACTGAGGACGTTCCCCTGATCAAGAAGGCGCTCCGATGAGCAACAAGATCGTGCTCACTGAGGAGGAAGGTACCTGGTCGGCGCACGACCCGGATGTGCCCGGCGTCTACGGACTCGGGCCGACGCGCGAGCAAGCCCTCGCCGACCTGGAAGAGGCCCTGGCCCTGCTCGCCGAGTACGATGCCCGTCAGGCCGCCGAGGACGCGGACGATATCCGGGCCGCCGAGGCCAGCCGGAAAGAGATACTTGCCGGCGGCGTCTTGCTCACGCAAGAGGAGATGTTAGCCCGGTTCGAGTCACAGAGTGTCGAAGACCGCGAAGACGTCGACCTGGCCGAGGCTCGCCTCGGCTCGCAGACCCTCGCCCACATCGAGGCGGGCAAGAGCACTCTCGTGCCACTCGAAGAGGCTATGCTGCAGCGCGGACTGGATTCCAGCGCGACCGAAAATGACGCCAGCGCGGACGTAAAGATCGGCATCGTCAGCGACATCCACGGTGATTTCGACTCGCTTGACCGGGCTATCGGCTGGTTTCGGTGGATGGAAATTGAAAAAATCCTCTGCCCGGGCGACCTGCTCGACGTCGAGCCCTTCGGCGAGGAGGTTGTCCAGCGGATCAAGGCCGAGAATGTCATTTGTATCCGGGGCAACCACGAGCGGTGGGCGCTGGAGCGCCGGCGGCGCAAGCCAGACTTGCGCAGGAGTGGTATGCAGGCGTGTGAGCTCTCCGACCTGGCCGGCGGTGGCACAGAGCTCTCACACGAGGCCCTGAAGTGGCTGGCCACCCTGCCCTCACATTGGGAGAGCGTGATCGCCGACGTTCGCATCGCAATGTGGCACGCGCGGCCTGGCAGCGATATGGAGGGAATCGAGGCCGACAAGGCTACCCCGGCCCTGCGCCGGCGCCTGCTCGAGCAGGCCGGCGCCAACGTGCTCATTGTCGGGCACACACACGACCCGTTTGCGCTGGTCGCGGGCGAGGGCCTCATCCTTAACGCTGGTGCCTGCTGCTCTAGGCTCCCGGCCTACAAGCAGGCAGGCGGCGTCACGGTCGCCGGCTTTCGGCCAGCGACGTTCGGCGTGCTCGAGCTGCCCTCGAAACGCTTCCGAGTGTTCCGCGCGTTCGACGGAGTGCCGGTCTAGCTTCTCGGAGTCTTGCTCATCCACCGATGCTGATTCACCGATCATGCTCGCTCCAAGCGACGTCGCTCCAAGCGACCGCGAAGTCGAGCGCTACGCTATGGCGTCCTTGGCCGCCTTGACCGGACGCCCCTTGATCACCTTCCGCGCCGGCTTGGCCTTGAAGATCGTCGGCTCCTTCGTGAAGGGGTTGATGCCCTTACGCTCCTTGGTGGCCGGCTTCTTGACCACGACCATGCGGACCAGCCCTGGCACCACGAAGATCCCATTCTTCTTCAGCTCCGCGTGGCCGATGCTGGCAAACAAGTCGACGATCCCCTTAACATCCTTGCGGGTGAGCTTGCCCTCGAACTGGTCGGCGATCTTCTGGATGAGGTTGGACTTGGACAGCGGGCCTTTGGGCATCTTGATTCTCCTCTCGGGTTGTCGATGGCTGAAAGCGGCGGCCCGACCGGCGAGCACCGCGCATCCGCTGGGATGGAGAGCATACCCGAACGCCGGGAGCGCGGGGAGCTGAATCCCCCGTTTACGCGAGCCCGCCCAGCTCAGCTACCTGCCGGTCGTGATGTTGACGTTCCCCGCCCGGCCCGGAGCGGTCTCGTTGATCGCGTTCATGTCCATGGGCGGCGGCTCGTATCCCGGAGGCGCGTCCTTGCACGCGTAGCGCAGGCGCCGCTCCTCCTTCGCCTCTAGCGTGGACTCGCGGGCGGAGTCCTCCGCCTTGTCCTCGACGGAGTCGGCCCGGCTCCCATGCGTTTTTTCCTTCTCGACGGTGCGGCGACCGACCATGACCTTGCCCCTCTCGAGCACCTCGAAGCCGCGGTCGCCGCAGTTCCGGCCCGCCTCCTCCTTGGCCTTCTTCAGGGCGACGTCCTCGCCTTTGAACAAGCCGAACATTGCGTCACTGCCCGGTGTGTACCGGACAAGTCCTCCGCTACGGTTCTCTCGGATCGTCTCGGCGGTCCCGGTAGCCAAGCACCCGGCCAGGCCGGCCAGCAAGCTCGCAAGCGCAACCGGCGCGCCGCCACAGCCCCTTCTCATCGTCATTGCCTCGTTTCTGGTCTTGGTCCTTCGCATGGCTCCTCTCTCTGCCGGCGGCGCGAACTGCGGGCCGCTGGCACCCTGACCCCAGAGTAACAGGCTCTATAGAGCCGCGCAATAGGCTCGTTAGCGCCTCGCGCGATCCGGTCAAGACGACGATCCTCAAGCATCATCCATGGGAGCGCCTGCGCCGATTCGCCGTCAGCTCGCGACCGTACTCCGAACCCGCCGGGAGGAGCTGAGCCTCTCCCAGGAGGCTGTCGCTGCACGTTGCGACATGAGCCCGCGGTACCTTCGCTCTCTCGAGTCCGGTAGGTCCACCGCCAGCGTGGAGACCCTGGGCCGTCTACTCCCAGCGCTCGACTGGACCTGGGCAGACGTCGCCGAGAGACTAGATCCGGAGCCGCAGCGGGCGACGGGCGCGCCTCCGGACATCCACCGGGTGCTGGACGAACTGTGGGCCGCTGCTTCGCTTCGAGAGCGCAAGGTCATCAGGCGGGTTCTAGCGGGTTTCCGATAGGTCATCTGGCCAGCTGACCATCGAAGAATTCCAGAGGTTGCGGAAGACCTTCAGCGGTACCGGTAAGGAAAGCCCACCTCGCCCACGTCGACGCATGCGGTGATCGCCAAGAGGGCGTCGGTTGCGGGTAGCAGGCCGCATTCGGCCGTCACTCCCCTCCTCCGGACGGGCGCGGCTTGGATGGTGGACTCTTCATGACATTCTCGACCCGCTCACGCTCCCTAGCGGTCAGCCGTCGGCTAGCAAGAATCTTCTCGATCTCCTTGCGCACCTCGGGACCACCATCCTCAAGGCTGTCCGAGCCACATGAATACGCAGGGAGGAACAACGCTTTGACCAAGAGTTGGACGCCACCCTTCACGTCGCCGGAGCGCAACCGATAGTCGCCCAGGTCGTTCAGGATCTGACAACGGAGGTCTTCGGGTACGTTGGATTTCCTCAGCCGCGCCTCCATGGCACGCACGAGCGCGACCGTTGGGGAGCGGAGCCGTGCTCTCGCCTCGTCCGACCCCCAAGACACCGCTTTGTAGAATGCGGACAGCGCCTTGTCGGCTTGGCCGAGCTTCAATCGTGCATCTCCCTCCAGCAGGCGCGCTTCGCTCACAAGAAGCATGCTTGAAACCGGCTCCACGAAAAAGGACTCACGGTCGGGTTCCCGGTTGGCCGCTTCCGCCGCCAGCTTGTCATCACCTACTGCCAAGGCCACCCGCGCGAGAAGGAGCGATCCGCCCACGACCCGGCGCAAGTCGCGCAGGGCGCGCAAGATGCGAAGGGCGGACTCATGATCGCCCGCGCGTTCATACGCGGCGGCCAGCGCGACCTGGGCCGGCAGATGCTTGGGGTCGAGGCGCACGGCAGCTTCGGCCGCCTCCACGGTTCCGAGGGCGCGCGCCCTGACCGTCTCGATCCAGACCGAGTTGGGAACGGCCGTTCGCGCAGCCTCGATGATGTCGGCGGGCGCCTTCCGATCTGGCGACGTCAACTCGGCGGCACGCAGAACAGCGTACCAGACAGTCTCATTGTGCGGACAATCGCCAAGCCAACCGTCCTTATGGCGAAGGAATTTCTTCGCCGCCGTACCGGGCGGGGGCGGTTCTTTGGCCAGATCCGGCCCCATCATTCGCCACAAGAAGTGCTCCGATTTTCCTGGAGAAGGGCAGTCTTGGCTAACGATAGCACCGACCTCTGGCGCATTGACGGCTAGAAGCGAGACGAGCAGCGAAAACATCATCATGGCGGCCCTTTCGCATCGTATCCCTTGACCTCGATGGCAATTCCAGCCGCTAGGTAGCCCTTATCCATCATAGTGTCTCGGTCCTTCGGCCGGACGTGGATACACCCGTGCGATTGGTCCAAGGAGAATTCACGCCCGTTAGCCGTGGCGACTTCGTCTTCCGGTGTGGTGTGGATGTAGTAGACTGTGCGTTTGCCACCGCGCCGGAGATTGAAGGCCCATTTGCCGAAGTCATTGCGTTCCCAGGTCGCGACCACGGGGCCGGTCTTGTTCGTACCATCGACGAGAAACGCCGCTCGCGCATCCTCTCGGATATCTTCCGGTGGCGGCACCGGCAGTCGTTGAAGAACGTAAAATTGGACAATGGCACTGTTCATCGGCGCCCCATCACCCGTCGCCGGTTTCCAGCCGCTTCCGTCGTCGAATTCGACTTCGCCGTTCGCGGCCCTCCTTATCGAGGCGCCCCAGGGGATAGAGGAATTCGGCCAGTTCGGTGTGACGTGATGGTGGCGCGGCCCCAGCGTGTAGTGTCCGGGCGGGGTCTTTCCAATAGTGTGTCCTCGGTCCGCCGAATGGTCTACTTTCTTCGGGCCGCCGCAGGCAGTGAAGCTGTCGACGGTTTGTCCAGCTACGACGACATAGATTGTGCCTAACCAGAAGCCATTCGACCTGCCCGTGGGTTCATTGTGGATCCTGTCCGCGGGAAAGAATATCAGCCGCGGTATCGGCTGTATATGCACGATGGGATGGCCTCCACGATTGGGACCAGGCAGCGGGTGTGGCGACAACCTCCAGTTTGCCACGTCAGGCATCCTCCCCGTCGTTCTTGAGTGGTCTCATACCTGCCCAATTGCTTGGCCGCACAGCTTCCATTTCCTCGATGTCTGGCTCATTTGCGCTCGAATCGCCATCCCCAGTCGCGCCGGCCAACGATGCGAGCTGGCTGTAGGGCGCGTTGGCGAAAATGATCTCGGTCACTCCACCAGCCTCCTCAATCCGCAACGAGTAGGACAGATCTTTCCACAAACCTTCGTAGAGCAGATCGATGGTCTCGCTTCCTGGTTTCATGTCGTCCCGCACGGTTTGTGCGATGGCGATCGATTGGTCGGATGACCTCAGGACGAATGTGGCACCCACCTGCTGCGCATGTTTGGGCGCCATGTCGATCCGCACCCAAAGCGGTCCCTTCTCGCGATTTGCCGCTTCTATCATCGCCTTCATCTGCGACGGCGTGATGGCCGGTCCCGTGTCCTTCACGGGAGCGCTCAATTGGCGGATGCGCCGAAGCAGGATCAGCCCGTCAGGCTGGCGAGGCGGGCGCCAATCTTGGGTCAGCTTCGCGCTTGCTTGGACGAGCAGAGCGCCAAGGTCGCCGGCTGTGCCTGCTTCCTTGGCCAAGCCATCGAGCACGCGCAGAGCCTCGTCGCGGCCGGCCACCTCGTAGCTGTTGCGGCCGGGCACCTGGCCGAGATCCACGTCAACGACCAACTTGTACTGGCGGCCGGAGAAGTTGAGGTGCACGCCCGTCTGCTTCTCGATTTTCCTGACGAGGCGGCGTTGCTCCGTGGTGGCACTGACCGGCTTGCCAGCCTTGTCGATCTCACGCAGGCCGCACGCGGAGCGCCTCTCGATGGCCAGGCGGACAAGATTGGCGACCTCCAAATCGTTCATCTCCCACAAGTTTGCGCGCAAGCCGGAATCGGAAACGAACTGCCGGATTTTCCACGAGGACATTGGTTGGCGCTTCAGCCGCTCGAAGCGCCGGAGAGTTTCGTCGACCGGCAGATCTTCGCAAGCCTCCTCGCGGTGCAGTCGCCAGGCCACGAAGGAAGACGCAAGAACGCTCTCTCCCTCCTCGTCCCAGAAGTGCGTGAGCTGCAGCACGCCATGGCGGAACAACACGATCCCATGCTACCCAACATCTAGCTCAACGTGCATAGAAAAGAACGGACCAGCGGGCTCGCGCGTGATCGTTTGTCGAGATCGTCGAGTCGGGGCGCGATGGGCCTGCCCGGTAGGCATCACGACTGTGGGTGCCTCACCTGTTCCGAAGGCGCACGCCTCGGCTAGCCGTTGGCGGAGAGCCGGCATCGATCCTCGCGGAGGCTGATCTTCGGCGGCGAGCATTCGGCTGTGCCGTCGCCGCTGGTCCTTCGACACCCGGCCGCCTTCCCGTTTCAGCCCGAGGTAACCGCCCGCGAGTTGCGCCGAGGCACCGCGAGAAAGAAATCGCTCTCCGCGTGTTCAAGCGCAGCAGGGGCGCAAACCCAGCAGGAGGTCATCGTGCCCGCGGATCTCCGCGCCAGTCTCGATGAGTTCAAGGGGGAAAGCGTGGGAGCGCGAAAGCCTCACGCGCCTCTCGTTGCGAGCAACCGACAGCCGGGGATATCCGGACGAACTGACACGTGTCGCGCAGCTCCCGTGGCGACCGACGAGGACACAACTCACATTGGCGCCCTCATTCACCGTGGCATACGCCACCGCAGCGGCGGCTACGCCGTCTGAATACCAATCGCGAGATGAACCCTAATTCCCACTGCAGGCTCTCGGGTCGCCGCCTAAAAATGCCGGGCGAGCGCAGACGCTGAGGCTCGAGAGTCGCCTCGGTGGCGTGAACTTCGGTCAGGAGACGAAGCGCGGCATCGAGGAGGCGACGCGGAGAGACGATACCCTCGCTCGCCTCGCCAGAGTCGACGGCGTCCTTGACGCAAGACATCGCTGCTCGCTGGCAGACGTACGCAATGTCGGCGCCGGTCCCGCCTGGGCGATACTGGCCAACTCGGCGGCCAGCCGACGACCTGTCGTATCAGGACTACCTGGAACAGCCGACCACTCTGCTGCTCCTGGAAACGAGCGCACCCCCAGCGCGCCTGCGCACCGCATAACAGCAATCGCGCGCGGGCGACAGCAGGGAGAAAACGTGGCGAAATTCGCTGGCCCCCTACACCCCACCCCCCGGCCGCGATATCTTCCCATCGACACTTGAGGTTCCCATCACCAGCTTCGCCTCCCCAAGCCTATGGCCATGCCTAGCAACGGCATTCTAGTCAACGATGTCTTCGGCAGCTACCGGGTCCTGCACCAGATCGGCGAGGGTGGCATGGGCGAGGTCTATCTGGCTGAGCACAAGCACATCGACCGCAAGGCTGCCATCAAGGTGCTCCGACCGGAGTTTTCCGCCAACGCCGATCTGGTCAATCGGTTCTTCGCCGAGGCCAGATCCGCTAACCTCATCAAGCACCAGGGCATCGTCGAGATCTACGATTGCTCGGTCCTCCCCAATGGGTGCGCCTACATCGTCATGGAATACCTCGAGGGCCAGAGTCTCGGTGCCGCTCTGGAGCGCGTGGGTCACATCGACGAGATCGCGACCATGGTCGACCTCTCGTGGCAGATTGCCACCACTCTCCAGGCGGCCCACGACAAGAACATCATCCACCGCGACCTCAAGCCCGACAACATCTTCCTGACCTTCGTTCCTCACCTAGGGCCGGGGCCGGTGATCAAGGTGCTCGACTTCGGCATCGCCAAGCTGCTCCATTCCACCGTCAAGCATACCCGGACCGGCAGCCTCCTCGGCACTCCCCTCTACATGTCGCCCGAGCAGGCCCGCGGCCTAACCTCCGTCGATCACCGCAGCGACATTTATTCCCTCGGCTGCATCATGTTCGAGATGAATACGGGCCGGACCCCCTTCGTTCGCGATGGCATGGGCGATCTCATCATCGCCCACGCTTCCGAGATCCCTCCCCCAGCGTCCAAGATTCAGCCCAAGATTCCGCCCGAGATCGACCAGCTAATCACTGGCATGCTGGCCAAGCGACCCGAGCACCGCCCGCGGAGCATGCAAAAAGTCGCCGAGGTTCTGCACATGTTCCTGGTCACCAAAGGCGGCATGGCCGCGACCGTCAATGCCGGCCCCGGGATGGACGACGGACCTACTAGCCAGTTCCACCGGCCGCTCACCTCCTTCGAGCTAAGCCCCGCCTCACCTCCAGCATCTCCAGCCGCTCTATCCCCGAGACCCGTCGTACCCACCGCAATTCTCCCTCCCTCCGAAGCCGAGCCTCGCCAAGTGGCCTCCATCGTCCAAACACCCATGATGGCCGAAAACT
>Ga0187889_10004160_pt1 | contig 12170 bp, 16 predicted proteins | sample June2016WEW_7_10_2_FD_132992 | JGI IMG/M metagenome (GOLD analysis project Ga0187889, IMG submission 132992) | Peatland microbial communities from SPRUCE experiment site at the Marcell Experimental Forest, Minnesota, USA - June2016WEW_7_100 | ecosystem: Environmental > Terrestrial > Soil >... | reverse complement strand
TCACGACGGCACGACTGAACCAGCAGATAACCCGCAATGCCGCACGCTTTCCCGCCGACTTCGTCTTCCAGCTCACACGCCGCGAGATCACAAGTATGATGTCACAAATTGCAACATCAAAGCACGGGAGAGGCGGGCGCCGGAAGTTGCCGAACGCATTCACCGAGCACGGCGCCGTCATGGCCGCCACGGTCGTCAACAGTCCCCGCGCCGTGCAGATGAGCATCTTCGTCGTCAGGGCGTTCCTGCGATTGCGCCAGTGGGTGGCCGGCCAAGCGGACCTCGCGGCCCGGCTGGCCGACCTCGAGCGGCGGGTCGGCGCGCACGACCACGAGCTGAAGGCGATCATTCAGACCATCCGGGGGATGCTGGAACCCCCTGCCCCACCCAAGAAGCAGATCGGGTTTCGTCAGACCTGAGCCGCACTTGAGGCTACAATCTGCAACCTCAAGATGATCGCAATGGAATGGTACGAACCGTTGCGGGCTGGGGCCGCCGCGCCTAGTACCTCACGCTCAATCCGTCGAGTCGGTCTCGGTCAGCATGTACACGGCGAACGACGCCAGCCAGTGCTCGCCCAGGTAGTTGCCGCTGGCGACGTAAGGCAGCGAGGCTTCGGCCTGTCGTGCCGCCGAGGCGAGCAGGATCGGGCGATCCGGATCTGACGGAGGCAGCGCGGCGGCGATGGCCCGCATGCACCAGGCGCGGCTCAGGTTCAGCCCGTCCAGGTGCACCAGCCCCGGGTCGCCGCGGTCGGTCACCTTGGCGCTCTGGAGCAGGTTGGCCGGCTCGCCCCGCTGGATGCCCGGCAGGAACGCATGGAACCAGCGCGCGAACGCCGGCGCCGGCAGCACCCGCCGCATCAGGTCCGCCTCGATGAGCGAGCGCGAGAGGAAGTCGTCGCCGTCGGGCTCCCACGCCGCGGGCACGTCCACGTCGTCCCCGAAGTAGGTCCGGCTCCGCTCCACCAGCAGCGAGTCCAGGTCCCCACGCCCCTCCGCCCGCGCGTAGTCCAGCGCGAGCGCCATGCCGAATGCGGTGTTGGGATGCACGCCGCGCCGGATGGGGTACGCCTGCTTCGGCAGGAAGGCCAGATAGCGTTTGACGATCGAGTCGGCCAGCGGCTGGAGGTTGGCCGCCCAGCGGCGGCCGTCGGGGTCGTCCCAGCCGTGCAGCTCCTCGGCCAGCTTCAAAGCCCAAGCCCAGCCGTACATCCGCTCGAACGCCGCCGAGCCCGGACGCCCGAAGTAGGCCGCCTCCTTCGCCAGGTCGGGAGCGGAGAGATGGGCGTCGAGCGCGCGGCGGATCTCGGCCGCCTCCGGCAGCCCGGGACGCAGCTTGAGCAAGCGCACCAGCATCCAGTGGCCGTGCACCGAGGAGTGCCAGTCGTAGCTGCCGTAGAAGCTGGGGTGGAGCTGGCGCGGGCCCAGCACGTCCGCGGGCCCGTTCATCACGTGGTCCAGCTTGTTGGGGTACTCGCGCGTGATGCTCTTCAAGGCGAGCCGCGCGAAAGAAGACGCGGCGGCGCTGTCCAGCCGGGGGAACGCGGTGGGCGCGGCTGCCGGAGTGCCGCCGCACGCGGCCACCAGTGCCGCCAGCGCGACGGGCGAGAAGAGACGAAGGGGCGTGGTCATAGGGGCGAAGTTGCGTTCTGAGCGCCCCACGCCGCAAGGAATCGATGCTGGCGCCCAGTCGCCGACCAGTAGACTGGCCTCGCGGTCGGCGGCACTTGAGAGGTCACGCGTCTCGCCCTTCGGGGCTACCACGGTTCGCAGCCGAAGAGGTGCCTGTGTGGCGAAAGTGGTAGACGCAGTGGCCCCACAAGCCACCGGGCGAAAGCCCATGCGGGTTCGAGTCCCGCCACAGGCACCGCCGTGCCTCTTGCAACAAGGAGACCGCCGAGCTTATACTCGGCTTGCTTGTGGGGCCACAGCGGCGGCCAGTGTTCGCCGCACAGCGAAAGGCCGGGGCAATCGCCCCGGCCTTTCGCATTCCACCGCGCCTGCCGAGACCACCCGTACCGTTGCGACTCCATGGGCCACGGGACGTCCCGGCTGATTTCGTCTTGCACCTAAGCCACCGAGAAGCCAAGGAGTTGCGACGTTCAAGATCACAATCTGTGATCTTGAAGCGCGGACTGAGCATCAACTACGAGGCGACCGCCTTGAGGTCGCAATGGAATGGTACGAGCCGTTGCGGGTCCGGGGTCGCCGAGCGTATACTCGCGCGGTGTGAGAGACCTCCGCGGTGCCATTTCGCCGCACATCGAAAGGCCGGGGCAACCGCCCCGGCCTTCCGCTTTTCAGCCCGTACGCGACCAAGGGACCGGCCCCGCCTACCCCGCCTTCGGCACCGGCGCCGCCAGCGGCGTCTCCTCGTACGTGGCCTCGAAGTGGGCCTCGGTCAGGGCGGGCTCGGTCTCGCCGAGGACCTGGGCCGCCCAGTCGCAGTAGCCGTCGAGCAGCGTCTGCTTGGGCAGCAGGTCGGGCCTCCGGTTGATGGTGCGCGCCGGCATCTCGTCGAAGAGCTCGTGGCCGAACCACTCGTCGCCGTGGGAGAGCAGCGACGCGACGCAGAGCGGGAGAATGGCGTCGCCGCCCATGCCCCGGTACGCCGCCACGACCAGGTTCGGCCCGGAACGGGAGTGCATCAGGACGAACGTCTTCCGGAGCCCGAAGGTCGTCAGGTAGAGGCTTCCGCGGATGGGCTCTGCCGGCCCCGGCCATTCGAAGATTCCGCCGCGCACGTCACTGTAGCGCGGCCTTGACCTCGGTGAACATGACGCTGAGCGGCCCGCTGGGCCCGGGATCGACGCGATACACCGGGCCGGCATGCGACTCGAGCAGCCACTCGTCGAGCCTGCGAAGCATCAACTCGCCGTCCGGACCGCGATCCCAGTACACCAGGTCGCCCGGCTGGATGTTGTCGGCGGTTACGAACTTCTCTCCGATCCTCGGACCTCGAATCCCTCCCACGTCAGCCCTCTTCCGGATCCCAGCATCTCACCGGGGTGTGACGTTCCGGTCTACCGCTCCCCGCTTCCTTCGCGACGCTGAGGTAGCTCTCGAAACCCACCGGGCGCGGTGTGCTCATGCCGAAGTCGTAGCGCTGCGCGCGCTGGTGCTGCTCCTGGATGCGGTGCAGCTCGGGTACGAGGGATGCCCCGTAGGCCTCCGGTGCTTCGGCTGATGCCAGCGCCGCGGCGACGCACAGTTCCCTGATGTGGGCACCCGAGAGCCCTGCGGCGTCGCGGGCAACGCGCTCAAGCACCTCAGGATTGGCCGGCCAAGGGGAGAAACGCTTGAGGAGCGTGAGCCGCTCCTCGACGCCGGGCAGCTCGAACACGAAGATCCGGTCGAAGCGGCCCGGCCGGTCGAGGATGTTCGGCGCCAGTCCCGTGGGATCGTTCGACGTGGCGATCCACAGCACGGGCTGCTTGGACTGGAACAGCCCGTCCACGGCGTTGAGGAAGACCTGCGGCGTCATCCCGCCGTCGTCGAACAAGCGGTCGATGTCCTCGATGACGACGACGGCCGGACGGCCGTCGATCGCGATCTCGCCCAACATCCGCTCGAAGAACGTCTCCGGCGGCTTCCCGCCGGGGGGAGGGGGCGTGAAGACGCTGAACGAGCACTCGGGGTACCTGCCGAGGAGATGGCGGATCGTCTGCGTCTTCCCTGTGCCGGGTGCGCCGACGAACAGCACGCCGCGGCTCGGCGTGAGGCGTAGCGTCGCGCAGATCTTGGCGGCGCGCCAGAAGCCGTCGAGGTAGGCCAGGAGGGGCGTCTTGAAGGCAGCGGGCAGGATCAGCTCGCTCTCGGCGACCGACTGCTCCTCGGGCACGGCCAGACGGCTGCCGTACACCCGCACGCGCTTGGTCCGGAAGATCTCCGCGTACACGGCCTTGACGCGCGCGGCCAGCCGGAGCGTGGCCTCCAGCGAAGGCCCGCCGAGGATCAGCGCTGCCCGAACCAGGCAGTCGACGAGGATCTGCTCGGTCCTGAGGACGAGGAAGCGCTCATCGCCGAGGCTCAGCTCGAGCATCCCGTGGAAGTCGCCGACGCCGACCGTGTCCACGAAGTAGTCGGGGATGACCGCCCGGAGGCTTTCGAGGCGGTCATCGTCGTGCAGAGCGAGCACCCAGCCGTCGAAACCGGGGCACGGCCGCACTTGGCCGCCGAGCTTCCGGACGCAGGCGAGGAACTCGTGCCCTTCCATCCAGCCGCGAACGAGGACGGGGTGGAACGGCAGCTCCAGGGCGCGAGCGGCCGACTCCATCGCCCGGCGCCAGCCAGGGAGAACAGTCTGCTCATCGATCCATTCGTCCCGGTCCATGACCCCCTCCGGATCCCATTAAGCCCAAGCCCCGCCGGGACTTGCGCGGGGCTGGGGTGGATGCACTTCGCCCGTCGGGTGCTATAATACCGTGGGCCTGTGACAGTAGCACCCACACGTGGACGACCGCGAGCAAGCTGACGCGGCGTGACTCGCGGAACGACGACCGCGTCATCACAATCGACTCGCAACCGAAATCGGCGGAGTCTCCACATGAGATTGCGGGATGGCAAAATCAGCGGGCCGCACTGGCGTCACGCCGGCATCCACATCGTGCACCTGCTCAAGCAGGGCGTCACCCGCAGATCCCGCTGGGACCTCAGCCTCCCGGATCAGATCTGGCGTGACTTCAGGTGTAACCCGCATCACTTGCAGCGCAAATGGCACGTCAGTGCTCTGTGCGCTTACGGCCTGTTTAGCGCCATGTCGCCTTTCAGCGAGGCCGACGAAGCGGATGAGGAGACAGTTTTGTGGCCGTGCCTGATGCGCACGGCCGTCGTCAACTTGGTCAAGTCGACCGGCGGAGACACTATTGCGAACGCCAACCTGGCGAAGTTGGCGAGCGCGGACTGGCCTGCGGTCCGACGACAGCTTCGGCAGCTGAAGCCGCATGTGGTGATATGTGGTGGCGCCGCAACGTACCAGATCGCAGCAGTGCGCCTGCTCCGTGAAGGAGTGAAAGTCAGTGACGCGGAAAGGCGAGGGTGGTTCTGCTGGGGCGCTCGGTGCGTCTTCGTGAAGGTCGTGCACCCTCAGCGGAGTGACTACGAGGCATCGTATCAGGCAGTCTGCGGGGCGGTCGGTAAGGCAATGGCTGAGAAGCGCCTAACCCGGTGGTGGCACCGTCTCGAGCGGCGCGCGGCCAAAGACATCAGCCTGCCGGCCCAGCACCCCCGAGAGCATAAGCGAGGCTAGACACGCGCCGAGGCAAGGCGTGCCCCATCGCGCAGGCTCACGACGACGCCGGTGATGCCGCTGCTCACGTCGTAGGTCCAAGGGGCCCCAATCACCAGCCCCGCATTAGTCAGCTTGGCGAGAGCATTTGGAGCATACGATTGAACAAAAAGGCACGCGATACCGGTGAAGCCCGTCGTGGATACGGTTTGATATTGGGACGCGTAGTTCTGAAGCTTGACAAGATCCTCTGAGAACTCCCTCGCGAACCGACTGACCCTTTCGCCGATCATCCAGTGCTTCAGCTCAACGGCCGCGGTGACCGGGAGCGTCCACACAGCCTCGTTCGTCATTCGGCGGGAGGGGTTGTCCGCCTCGTAGTCGTCAGTGGACTGAACAAGTTCCGGATCCGTCGAACCGCTTGGTGTCGGGGTACTCCCGGTGAACGATGGGCGTGCGGATCTCCGTCGGGTCCCTGAACCAACCCGCATGCTTACCGCTCGGCCTTGTGGCAATCGTCTCCGGGAGCACGCCGCTCAGAAACTGCGACAGTTCAGCCTGCAGATCCGCCTCGTAGAGCCAGGTGAAAGGGTTCTGGAAGTAGCCGCTGACAAGTCGCCGCATTGATTCGCCTATCTTCTGCCTCATCAACGTGTAGTCCATCGTAGCCCTCCCAACGAGTTGGTGTTACAGGCTCCGGCGGGTTAGAGGCTCCGAAGGCATAGACTCACGCCACTGCCCATTCCCTGGACGGTCAGCCCTCGTCGTAGGCGCTACCCGTGTACAACAGGTCCCCCGTCGCATCATCGATGATGAGGATCGTACTGCTCACGAGTCCCCGCACCGGCATCTCCAGGTATCCTATCCAACACCTCGCGAACGGCGACCTTCCGTAGATCGTCGGTAGCCGCACACCCGGCTCATCCCAGCGTAGGACTCTCCCTATTCCCGTCGCGTCCGAGAGTTGGCCCCTCCCGCGCAGGTCGGCGAGGTATCTTTCCGCCTTCTGACGCGCCTCGTCTCGGTTCATTTCGCTGCGCGTTCCCTCGGGGCGGCCACGAACTGCACGTTGATCGCGGCCAAGTCGTCCTCGAACCAGGCTACCAGGCGACCCATGAACTTCTCGGTGAGGTAGAAGAGGTCGCGAGACTTCTTCGGCATCACGCGGGCTACGAGCACGCCGCCCGCATTCGCAACCTTGATACAGCCCGTGGACTGCACGTGCTTGAGCCTCGTCTTGGAGCGATCGGCCCAATACCAGGTCGAAGCCTTGCCGCTGATCTTCCTTCGAAGCGCTTTGTGGGCGTCCGTACCTGACGCCGGGACCACCTGAATCGAGATCATGCCGGCCCCCTCTTGGTTGCCTGCGCTATGAGGCAAGAGCCTTCAGCCGCTCCAGCAACTTCACCATCGCCATCGTGTCCAGCTCGCAGTACTTGAGCAGGCGCTCCCGCATCGTCGCGCGCTCGGCCGGCGTCAGCGCGCCCGAGTAGAACAGCAGGCGCGCGAGCTCCGCGCTGGCCTCCGAGCCGTCCGTCATCTCGACGGTGTCCTTGTAGCTGATCCCCACCAGCGGCGGCAGCACGTCCTTGATGCTGAAGCTGCCTGCGAACTGCGGGTGATAGACCGTGCGGTGCACAACCTGCTTCAGGTCGAGCAACTTGGCTTCCAGCCGCGCGAGATCATCCGCCAGCGCGGGCACGAAGCGCTGCATCTGTTCAATCCGAGTCTTCTCGAACGCAGTGTACATCAGAACGTGGTCGGCGCGGCGCGTGACCTCCACCAAATGACGCGCAAGCGCCTCCCTGGGGTCAGTATCGGGGTCAGCGAGGAACTGCTCGTGCGTGTATGGCCCGCCGAGCTTGCCCTCGTGATAGCTGAACTGCACGCCGACCTGCTCCCAGGGCTTGGTGCCATCCCAGACGGGCAGCGCCCGGCCGACGCTCTCGAAGTCCAGAAAGCCGAGGACGCCCTCGTACGGTTCCAGCTCCTTGCGGAGACTGCTATCCACCACCAGGCTGCCCGTCACCCATGACTGCCGCTGGCGCGCCTGCACCGCGTTCAGCTTGAGGCTGGTTGGGAGTTTCTTGATGGAGCGCGTGCCCCCGTGGAACAGATCAAACCGCTTCTTGTAGTGCATCCCGTGGATGCATAGCACGCTGTCCGGCTCGGGCGGCCAACACCGGCTCATGAACGGACAGTCGGGTTCGTTGCGGCAGAACGTTCCGATGGCCACCTCGGGCTCTTCGCCTGCCAGCACTTTCAGCTGTGCCCGGACCTGGTCCGGGATATCCTCGAGCAGCGTCTCCGCACGACGGGTCACGTCCTCCTGCACGAACAGATCCGCGGGCCCCGGATGCACGTATTGGTTGTTGAGATACATGATGTGGACGCGCTTGATCTTGATGCCCGCGCGTCGCGCGACGTGCGTTTGAAGCGCCGCATCGAGCACGTACTTGTCTTTCGCTTCCGTTCCAGACTTCACCTCAATGAGGGTGAAGCCGTCACCATCGCGCAGGAGCACATCTACCGCGGCCTCGACCCCATCAGCTTCGAACCACGCCTCGAAGATGGCCGGAACGCCGGACCCGAGGAGTTCGCGCGTTCGCTCGAACCGCTTGGGGTCCCGGTGGGTCAGTTCGACGAGCTCGCCGCCCGGGAACTGCGCGCGCGCCAGGCGGCCAACCTGGTTCCCTTGGTCGAAGATGTCCTGGAGCGCTGGGCTCACCTTCAGCTCCGGCGCGTCGGCCTCGTAGGTCCGAAGCCACAACAGCTTGTGGCACTGGCACCCCGCCACAAAGCGAGACTTGGAAAGACCCGCCCTCCGCTCGTGTCCCTGCTTGTTCACACTGGCCTCCTAGAGCCGCGGTGCGATGGACGTAGCCAGTGGCTGCTCCAACGACCGAATGAGGGCAAACAGCCGCTGCCCCCCGACGGACCACTCCCGTCCCCAGACCTCGGGTGGGAAGAGCGCAGCGCTGTGACTCTTGACCGCCTGCTCCCATTCGGCGCAGCTGCCGAGGGGGTGCCGAACCGGGCTCCGCATCTCTTCTGCGTCCAGAAACCCTAGGTAGATCAGCACGACCGACCACCCAAACGTCGCGACCTTCCAGGCCCACGCGAACCGATTTGACATCTGGTAATGCGTGTCCCGGTCAATCTCCCAGGGCAGTGCGGTAGCTTGGCGCAGCCCGTCCCTCGCCAATGCGATAGCCCCGCGGATCTTCTCGTGGTTCGCCCTGCTTCCTTCGGACGACTTCTTGGGGCTCGGTTTGGGTCCGGCTTCGTGCTCCAGCTCCTCCCGGTGCGCCTTCGCCTCCACCAGAAGCAGGCCCTTCTTCCCTGAAATCGAGCAGGTGCTCACGACGTCCCAGTTGGGCGTGTTGGCCTTTCCGACGGACGCCAGCCACCACTTGGTCACGGTCTCTCGCTGAAGGGCATCGAGGAACGAGGCTTTCTCTCCGAGCTTGGCCTCGCGCGTCGGCCTCAGGTCCCAGGAGCCATCTTGGCGCCTAATGGGAAGCCCCCGAGGCGTCCAGGTGTCCGCAGCGGTGACCGTGACGTCGGGCAGGGCCACCAAGGCCTGCAACCGAGCGGCCACCTCTACGCGGCTGCCGTCCGTGAACAGCAGACAGCGCGGGCGACTGCCTGCGCGCCAGTTCATCGGGAGTGCGTCAATCCAGTTCACACTCACATCCTCCAGTTCGGCACGCTCAAGCGCACCACGATGTCCTCACGCTGCTCCCCGCCCCACCGCCCGCCAGACCGCCTCGCGATACTCGGCCGGGGCAATGACCTCCGCGTCGGGGCCGTACTGGAGTACGTGGCGCACGAGCCAGGACGGGTTCGCGACCTTGAAGGTGACCAAGAGCGATCCGTCAGGTTGCCGCTTGGCGTCGGGGTGGCGCTCCTCCAGCCAGCGCGCGATCTCGGCGCTGAATCTCACGGTGACGTTGTCCACAGAATCCGCGGCCGCACGGAACACCGCCTGGTCCTTTTCGAACGGATTGAAATCGACACGGGGGCTGAAGGATTCCTGCTCCAGCATCGCGTCGATCACGCGGTCCGCCCGGAAGTTCCGCCATCCCTCGCTATGGCGGCACCAGGCCACGATGTACGTCCGCCCCTCCGCCAGCACCACCTGGTGCGGTTCGATGCCGCGCACCGTGCCGGCACGGTCCCCCTCACCCGCGTAGAGAATGGACAGGACCTTGTGGTCGGCCATTGCTTGCCGAGCCAGCGCCGCAACATCGGCTTCGCCGGCCCCAGCCGTCGGGCCCACGTGGAACGACCGCACCGCAGACTCGTCGAGCCTCACCAGATTCGCCAGGTCGCTCGACAGCGCTGACGACGCACCCCTCTCGGTTGCCAGAGCCACCTGGAGCGCCAGAACCTCTTCGGGCGTGAACCGGATCGGCCGGCGGAACGGACCCAGGCTCGAAACGGAGATGCAGTCGCCTTCCTGCCAGATGGAGAGCGACTGGAGCCACTCGACGTCGGGCTCGTCGCTCGCCTGCGTGAGGGTCCGCAGATCCCGCTGGAGCTGTTCGGGCGTGGTGCCGTGCGCGCCGGCCACCTGCGCGAGCGTAAGCGGCCGCTCACCGGCTGCCTCGCGCCGGCTCAGTTCCGCCACGACCGATACGATGCGGTTGAGCTGAGTGGACGCGGTCTCGGTCACCGGGCCCTCCCGGCATAGAGCGACGCCACCTTGCGCCGCAGTGCGGCTAGCTCTCGAGCGATCGCAGTCGGCGACGTCACCTCGACATGGTCGCGGAAGGTGAGGAGCCAGCGCAGGAACGGGCCCGGCTCATGCACGTCGAAGTCGAGGATTGCCCCCCCGTCGTCCAGCAGCTGCTCCACCGGCTTGCCCACGCCCTGCGCCATCACCCAGCGAGACTCGGGGAACGCGAACCGCACGCGCACGGTGGTGGCCGGCTGCTCGGTCAACTCCCACGGCGACCGTCTCACGTAGCTACTCACGGAGAAGCCGGCGGGAACGGTGAATGAGGCGTCCCGGCCGCTGAGCAGCTCGGCGTCCCGCATCCGGTCCACGCGGAATACCCGCATCGCGTTCCGATCGCGGGCGCGGGCCGCCGTGTACCAGTGATTCCAGTTGAAGAAGAGGCCGTAGGGCTCGATGACGCGCGCCTCCTCCGCATCGCGTCCCATCGTGAAGTAGCGGCAGCGCACCGCGATGCGCTCCGCCACGGCACGCTGCAGCACCTCCAGGGACTTCGCGCCTTCGCCGGCAAGCGGCCGCGATAGCACGGCCTCGACGCTCTTGATGGACAGCGGCAGGTCGAACTCGAGCTTCCGGCGCGCGGATGCCGCCGCGGCGGAGAGGGGGAAGTCGGTACGGTCGGCGAGGCGGCGCGTCGCGCGGTCCAGGATCGCGAGGTCGCGGCGCGACACCGCGATGCGGGCCAGGCCCCGGTAGGGCTGCTCGCCGGACCGAACCGCGTCCACCAGCTCCAGGTATGGCAGGTAGAACGAGCGCTCGCGCAGCCTGTAGCCGGTGACCGGAACCTCGCCCGCCTGGGGCGACGGTTCGACCGTCTCGATCTCGATCCCCAAAGCGCGCAGCTCGTCCTTGTCGCGCTCGAACATCCGGCGCAGGGATTCCGGCGGCGTTTCGCCTGGCTCGAGCGATGCGCGGTAGTCGGCGACGTGCTCGTAAATCTGCTCGCGGGCGACCGGGAAGCGGTGCTGGAGGAGGTAGGCGATCAGATCGAGCCAGCGCGCGGCTTTGGGCTGGGCCGTCATCGCAGGCGCACCACGTAGCCGCCGTCGTCGGTGTCGCGGCTCCAGTCCGCGACGAAGGGCGCGCACGTGCCGCGCAACTCGGCGGCGACCACGGGCCGGAGTACGGCCCCGCCCTGCGAACCCTTGCCCTTCCCCGTGATGATGTGGACCACACTACCCCGACTGGAGCGCGCCTCGACGAGCAGAAAGGCCTGAACCATGGCCCGCGCCTCGTCGGCGGAGCGGCCGTGCAGGTCCAGCGTCGCGGCGGCCCCGTCCAGCAGGTCGTCGCGGCTATCGAACTGTGGTTGGCGATTGCGAGGCTTAGGCACCGATCAGGCCGTCCCATACCCGAGGCAGGAAGTCAGCATTACGCTCAACGCGCCCAACAAGGGTGCCCATTCTAGCCGTCGAGCGTTAGGTCGGCGTTAGGACGTTCCAAGACGCTAGTTGCCATGCATCCAGCGAGTGACTTCCTCGCGCTTCAGCTCCACCCGCTTGTCGGGGAGCGGCTCCGACGCGCGCATCAGCTCCACGAACTTGGCCACGGCGGCCTTCAGGATGCCGAGGGAACGATAGAACAAGGCCTCGAACTGCTCCGGTTGGGTAACCAGAAGCTCCGCGTCCGCCCAGACGTTGTGCTGCTCTTCTAAGACTGCGACCTTGGCGACCTTGATCGCCTGGGTGGCCTGGTTGGCTGCGCGCAGAGCCCGAATCTCCTCCTCGGGACCTCCGATCCGCCAGAAGTTGGGGTAGGTCACGACCACGTACTGGTCGTCGTTGGGCAGCAGCCGGACCATGTAGCTCCCGCCCTCGTACTTGAATCGGACGTCCCCCGGCGCGGCGAGGGTGGGCCGGAAGCCCTCCCTCGAGAGGAAGTCCATCAGGCGGTTAGCGTCGATGCTCACGCTGCCCTCGGTGCTCGGGCGGACTTCTGCCAGGCGCCAAGGTACCGCTCCCCTGTGACAGTCGACTCGCGAGAGTGCGTGGAGACCGCCATCAAGCACCGACGGACGGCGAGGATGCGCTAAAGATCTGCACGGTTCGCGGCGTGCGGGTGATGCTGGACTCCGACTTGGCTGCACTCTACGGCGTGACCACCAAGCGGCTCAACGAGCAGCTCAGGCGCAACCGTGCCCGGTTTCCGGCCGACTTTGTCTTTCAGCTCACCAGTGAGGAGCTAGCACGTTTGAGGTCGC
>Ga0187889_10004158_pt1 | contig 12174 bp, 9 predicted proteins | sample June2016WEW_7_10_2_FD_132992 | JGI IMG/M metagenome (GOLD analysis project Ga0187889, IMG submission 132992) | Peatland microbial communities from SPRUCE experiment site at the Marcell Experimental Forest, Minnesota, USA - June2016WEW_7_100 | ecosystem: Environmental > Terrestrial > Soil >... | reverse complement strand
GCGTCTGGGCGATCTTGAAGCGTCGGGGAATCGATCCCGCGCCGAGACGCTCGGGTCCCACGTGGAGGGAGTTCCTTCATGCCCAGGCCAAGGGCTTGATCGCCTGCGACTTCTTCTCGGTCGACACCGTCCTGCTCCGGCGGCTCTACGTGCTGTTCTTCATCGAGCACGGCACCCGCCTCGTCCGCATCGCCGGGGTGACGGCCAACCCTGTCGCCGGCTGGGTCACCCAGCAGGCCCGCAACCTCTGCTACGAGCTGACGGAACCGACGACGCCCGTCAAGTTCCTCATTCGAGATCGCGACACCAAGTTCACCTCCTCCTTCGACGCTGTCTTCGCAGCCGCCGGGATCCGGATCATCAAGACGCCCGTCACGGCGCCACGCGCGAACGCGGTCTGCGAGCGGTTTGTCGGCACCATCCGCCGTGAATGCCTGGACCGGTTCCTAATCCTCGACCGGCGCCATCTCGAAGCTGTCCTCGCCGAGCACGTGGATCATTACAACGGGCATCGGCCTCACCGGTCCCTCGATCAACGGTGTCCCTCGGCGGTCATCGAAATGATGGTCCCGATCACCGATCCCGACTTCCCTCTCATCCGACGAACCGACGTCCTTGGCGGACTCATCCACGAGTACCGGCTCGTCGCCTGAGCTGGAGGGATGGGATTCTCGGCACCCACAAGTGCCAGTCACCCGGCAATTCGGTTGCAGGGTCCTACTCAGGAAGTACGCGCCAAACGCGCCGGGGGAGACAGCGCAATCCGGCGAACACGACTGCTAACACGTTCGGGACCCACACGATTTCTGCTCGCTGTTCGAGGCCGCGCACGACGCTCCGCGCGACCTGTTCGGCGCTCACCGCGAAGGGCGCTGTCGTCCGGGCGGCCGTCATCTTCGTACGCACGAAACCGGGTCGCACGATCATCAGCTCGACGCCAGAGCCACTGAGCGCGTCACCAAGCCCCTGACAAAAGCTGTCGAGACCGGCCTTGGCGCCGCCATACACGAAGTTCGAGCGCCGCACGCGCACACCCGCCACAGAGGAGAAGACCACGATTCGGCCGTAGCCCTGTCTGCGCATGACATTGACGAACGCGATGATTGCTGCGGCAGGACCGGTGAAGTTCGTCTCGACCGAATTCGCAACGTTCTCGGCGTCGAGGGCGTCGAGATCACCAGTGCCGAGCATTCCTGTCGCGACAAGAAGAAGGTCGATCGAGCCGAGACGTTGTTGGGCGTTTGCCGCGAACGACTCGTGGAGCATCGTCTCGCGCACATCGAAGCGATTTGCCTGGACGACGTTGACGCCAAGGCTCGAGAGTTCCTTGCCGGCTTCGACGAGTGCGGCCTCATCTCGTCCGGCGAGCACGATCGAGTGCAAGCGCCGGGAGGCCAGGCGGCGAAGCACGGCTCGGGCGAGGTCCGACGTACCGCCGAGCACGACGGCGGTCTGCGGCATTCCCGTCACGTCGTTCACGATCGCTCCGAACGTAATTGCCGTATGCGATTGGTGAGGTTCGCGAGCGTGGCGGTCTCGACGAGGACCCCGCTGGACGTAACCAACTCTTGAGATTGCTTGGGAGATAGTAGGCCGGGCTGAACCAACGCCGTCGCCGATGAACGAGAGGGTGCCAGAAGGTTCACGATTCCACCGGAACCACAAATGAGAAACCGCGACCGGGTCGTTTCGTGATGTTTGCGGCAAAAGGCGCCGAGCTCGAAGAACCGGGAGCGCGAGAGTCAATCCTCGTTCGCCGGCGGGCACCGCTGCGAGGCCCAAGGTGATCTCGAAGGAATCGGAATGTGGCAGACCTAGATGAGCGCAAGTAGGCGGAGTGCCCTGTAGCTCTCATGGAAAGGGAACGTTGCATGGTCTCCTTCTTGTCGTTGTCGAGTTCCTTGTCGCCATTCAGTTCTGAAGAGCGCGGAGACGGCGTGAGAGGTCCGAAACGAAGATCTCGCCGAGGTCGAGTCGTTCTCGAGTGGCGAGCCACTCTTTAACCCGCGGGTACATCGCGTCGAACAGCTCGGGACGTAGCCGGCCATCCTTCGCGAGGTAAACGCGTCCTGCCGCGTCGACGACAAGATCGTCGATCTCGTCGAGGATCAGCCCAATGTCTGGTCTGTCGAGCGGTAGGTCGAGCGCGAGAGTCCAACCAGCGATCGGGAACGAAAGCGGCGCCGGATCGGCGGCGCCGAAGCGCTTCAGTACCGCGAGTGCGGGTGACACGCTCGCACGTTGAAGTGACTCGATGACGTTGCGGACGGTCGCCTCTGCGCCGAAGGGTACGACGAGCTGGTACTGGGTAAATCCACGAGGACCGTAGAGGCGATTCCAGCCCCCAATGGCGTCGAGTGGATGGAAGAAACTCGCGATGGACTGGAGCTCGCCCGAACGTCGCGTCGGTGCCTTGCGATACCAGAGCCCGTTCCATGCGGCGATCGCTGCAGGGGAGACCAGGTTGATCGGTGGGGTTGCGGGGATGTCGAATGGGACTCGTGGCCGATACGTAAGCGCGTTGAGCTTCTGGCGCGACGAAAGGTCTGCGAGGCGAGCATGGTCGCCTCGGCTGATCACCGCGCGGCCGAAATGGCGACCTCGCGCGACACAGTCCACCCACGCAACTGAGTAGCGGTAGCGGTCGTCACCAGCGGCGAGCTGTGCCATGCACTGTTCGAGATCGGCTGTGCGGTCGGTGTCGACGACCATGAGCGCGGTCTCGATCGGGCGCAACCGGACGGTCGCCTCTGCGATCGCGCCGGTCAAGCCCATTGCCCCGACCGTCGCCCAGTAGAGCTCGGGCTCTCCCTCAGGGGAGAGCTCGACCCGACCGTGCGCTGTGACAAGAGCAAGACGCTCGACGTGGGCACCGAACCCTCCGTCTCGATGGTGGTTCTTTCCGTGCACGTCTGCAGCGATTGCACCGCCGACGGTAACCTGCCGGGTGCCGGGCGTCACGGGCACGAACCACCCGCGCGGGACGACGAGGCGGAGCACGGAGTCGAGCGAGATGCCAGCTTCGACGCGGAGCAGCCCAGCATCGAAGTCGGCCTCGATGACCCGATCGAGCGCCGTGCAGTCGAGGAGGATTCCGCCCGCGCACTGGGCAGCGTCTCCGTAGGAGCGGCCGAGTCCTCGGGCAAGGATCGGTGTTGAGGATTCGCGCGCAGACATGACGGCTCGCTCAAGGTCTTCTTGGGTCTCGACGTGTGCGACACGGGCAGCGGAGCTCGATCCCTTGCCCCAGCCGGAGAAGAGCTCCAGATCAGCCTGACGCTTGCTAGACGGTGATGTGCTCACGTGTAGATCCCTATCGCGATGAGAGAGAGCCAGCCAATCCCGAGAACTTGGATCACACGATTGCGGAGCACGAGCTCTTCGGGTGCACCCGCGTCGCCAGTTTCGATCGCGAGTTCGACACTCAAGACGCCGAGGACAAACGGGAGAATCGACAGCTCGAAGAAGATGCTGTCGGCGTGGGACCGGCCGGCGTCAAAGTGGGCAGCACGCGCGAATGCCCACAGGCAGTAGCTGATGATCGTCACAGCGGCGGCAATCATCCGTACTGTGCGGAGGTAGGTCTTCGAATAGTGCTCGAGCACCTTGCGATGAGACGTGCCTACCGAACCCAGTGCGTCGATCTCGGCACTGCGCTTACCGGCGACGACGAGGAGAGCAGCCGATGAGGTCACGATGACGAACCATTCTGAGATCGGTACATGTGAGGCAGCGCCGCCGGCGACCGCACGAAGAACGAATCCGGCCGATACGCAGGCGAGCTCGAGGACCGCGACTCGTTTCAGCCAGAGCGAGTAGACGACGTTGGTGAGGACGTAGGCACCGAGGACGATCGCGAGCGGCATCCCAGCGAGGAGGCTGGCTGCGACGATGGCAAGGACGAGCAGCGCGCTCCCGAGATTGATCGCCAACCTTACCGAAAGCTCTCCGGCCGCGATCGGGCGATGTCGCTTGTCAGGGTGAAATCGATCGGCTGGAGCGTCGATTGCGTCGTTGACTAGGTACGTCCCCGCTGAGGCGACAAGGAAGATCCCAGCCATTGCCACTGTTCGGCCCACCACGGCGGGACGACCGAGGAGGCCCGCTGCGCCAGGAGCGGCGAAGACGAGAAGGTTCTTTGTCCACTGCCGAGGGCGTGTGGCGGCGAGTACGGAACGAAGAAATGCTCGTTTCGAGACCGTCGTCACAGCATCGGGTCTAGCACCGTGGGAAGAATCTGAAGGAGATCGCGGCCCACTCGGGTGGATGACCCGATCCATGTGCGTGGCGATCGCCGCCGATTGATCTCCGAAGCGTGGTCCGTGCACGCGTTCGCTTCCTTTGCTCAGCCGGTGCCGCTACGCGCGGACATCGTGAAGAAGTCCCGGGACCACCACGCCTCGAAATAGCGTGCAGGAGTGGCAGTCATGGTGCTCAGGAGATCCGACCCGTTCGCCGATGTCGCCTGTGCAGTTGGCGAACTCGGATCGAAAGAAGCGAAGTTCACCCAACCGGTGTTGATGTCGAGCTCCATGGCTCGCACTGCGCCGGCGCGTACCAGGAGATTCGCGAGCGTCGTGATGTTCAACCCAGGTCCGCCCACATAGACGAGCGCACCGTCGCTCGTGACACCGATGCCGGAACGCCAGACGTAGATCTGGTTGCCGAGCGTGTAGCCCCATTGACTCGTGTCGTTCGCGTTCAGGCCGGGAACCGGCCGGCCACCGTCAACGAGCAGGTCGAGGTTCTGGCGAACGGCAACGACGTTCGAGGTCAACGTCGCGTCCCGACCCCAGTCCGCAACGGTCGCGGTCCCATTGCGATAGATCACCAGCGAGGCGGCGCCTGTTCGCAGCGGGACAATGACTTGCCCATCGGTGTAGTAGCCGCCGTTCGCATTGCTCATGAGAAAGCCGGCATTGAAGGCGGCAACAAGGCTCTTGGCCGCACCGAACTCTATGGGTGCGGTGTTCAGATACGGACCTCCGCCAGGGATCGTGCGACCGGAGTACAGCGTCGCCTTCAAGAGCTTCGTGTCCATCCAGGCGACGCCGACGACGAGGCTTGTGTGGACCGGATCAGGACGCAGGTACGCCTCATAGACGGCCGGCAGCCCATCGACCCTTCGACCGGCAGGGTGCCAGACTCCCTCGCCAGGGATCGCCGGGCTGGCGAGCGGTCTGATCGATAGCGGTACCGGCAGGTGGGACGGGAGTCGAGCTGAGGGTGCACTGGAAGTTGTCGAAGAGCTCGGAGGGGGTGGGATCGCCCCCTTCAGCGGTGCGCCACCGACCGGAGGCTGGTGATGGGAGTACCAGAGGTTCTCGGCCCAGACCACGACCGGCCCACCGCCGTGCTCGCGGGCCCATTCGGCAAAACGCGCGCCGATCGAGGTTCCAAGACCGGGATTCTCGAGCGCGTTTCCGAGCGAGATCCAAACTGGAGTGAGCCCGAGGATGATGACTGAAACGAGCACAAGGAGACGGCGTCGCCTCACAGTGCGGCGCTGAGAAGCTGCGGCAGTTCTCGGACGACGACGGTCACGCTGGTTCTTCGGGCGTTGTCGGTCATGGGTCGACGAGCAACCAGCCATGAGGTCGCCCGGCGGTGGAACCTTAGCTGCTCGGAGATGCTCGGAGGCAGGTGACCGCGACAATGAGCGATGGCGTCTGACGCTCATCGCAACCTCTGGACCGGTGGCGAGAGGAAGTGACCCGCGACGATGAGGAGGGCTCCTGGCCGGGTGAACGAGCCGCGGGCCACCTCATTGAGCGTCGCTTCGTGCGTGGAGCTATGGCCGCGCGCAGCCAGCAGTGCACGATTCGGCACCAGGAGATGAGAGCGGGAGCAGATGGCGCCATCGTCGGCGCCACGTGAACGACCAAGGGCGATCTGGGTCAACGAAACACAAGCCTATTCCTTCGACCGGAGCTGAGGAAGAACTGTGAATGTCCCGTGAACGCCATGAAACAGGGGCCCTTGCACGCAGAGGCTCTCCAAGGAAGCCATTGGCCTTCCGGCTAGCAAAGGAGCGCGCTGATGGCCAGAAGGCCGTCGAAGGAGAAGCAAATCGAGAAAGATGAGAAGAGCAAGCGCGTGGTCGTCTTCTAGCTATAGCTACTTCTTCGCGACGCGCCTGGGCGCGCCGCACCCTTGTGATGGTCGACTGCAGCGCCTCATCGAGCAACGCGACCACGTCTGCGATCAAGTCCCGACGTGCCTCGTTCGGGAAGACCTAAGGCTCACTTAGGTTCCTCTTAGGACACATCGGACGATCCTGATACCTGGGCCACAGTGGCTCCGAACCATAAAGGAGGTGGAGACAATGGTAAAGAAAGCTAGGGATCCCGAGCCCAAGGGTAAGGAGAAGAAGGACTCCAAGCACGACAAGGGATAGTGCCACGCCATTGCCCGGGCACGCCGCACCGTTGTTGGCGTGCGGCGTGCCCGGTGCGCGACCCGAATTGTTCATGAGCGAGAAAGGGCTCGCACTGTGATCCGCAGCTGGTTACAGCATCTTGACACCGGGGACTCAGAGACTGACGTTCCCAAATCGGCAGACCATCCAGCACCGCTTCCCTGGCGGCGGATGGCCGGGTTGCTTCGACCGATTCGAGGCGGACTGGCTGGGATGGTTGGCCTCAGCACCGGCGGCGTGTTGATCGGTCTCGTGCCACCATTGGCGTTCGGGGCTCTCGTGAATGCGCTCGTCGAGCGCAAGGACACGGCGGAGGGTGCGCTGCTCGCCGGCCTGATCGGGTTGGCCGTTCTCGTCGAGACCGTCGCATACGTCCTCTCCGACGGGATCTACGCCCGCAATGCCGGTCGTCTTTACCGCAGCCTGCGCTTGCTGATGTTCGAGGGCGCCTGCAACCTTCCATCGATCGACGAGGAGGAGCGGAGCGGACTCCCGTCGCGGTTCATCTCAGACGCAGAGACAGTCGGGGTCGCGGTGTCGGTCCTGGACAGTGGGTCGATGCTGCTAGTCGAGTTCGCCAGTGCAGTCGTCGTGCTCGGCCTACTGTCACCGTGGACCATCCCCGTCGTGGCTCCGGAGCTCGCTCTGACCTGGGTTGTGACCAGGAGGATGCAGGAACCTGCCGCGCTAGCTGGTCAGCGTCGTCAAGAAGAGCTCGAGCACATGACGCGGTCGGTCACGCGCGAGCTCGCTCGTCGCGACGACCCACAGTCGACGAGCAGGTTCGTTAGCGCCGTGGACCGGGTCCTCGGTGCCGAGATCCGCCTCGGCTGGCTACAAGCAGTGAATCTGCAAGGTTCCGGTGGCCTGGCCAAGCTCGGCCCCATCGCCGCGGTCGTGGTCGCGGCGTTCACCGGCACTCATCTCGTCGGCACCCTGATCGCTGTGTATCTGCTCGCGCAACGCGTGTTCTGGGGCTTCGACGGGCTCGTCGACCTAAGTCTCAACCTGCAGAGTGTTCGCGGTGCTGTGGCCCGCTGCTTCGCGCTCATCGACGGCCTGTCTCCGACAGTACGAGACTCGCCACCGCTCCCGGCCACGAACTAGGGAGAGTGAATCAGACATGGCCACCGATCCCAGAACGTTCAACGAGATGCGGTAGATCGCCATCAGCTCACGCGTGGCCGCTTGACTTCCCAAATCCCGCGGTCGGCGTTGTTCGGGCCTCTTCTCTGCCTGAATGGAGTTGCCCGCTCGATGAAGCCCAAGGACCCACCTCTTAAGGTTGATTCGGGGTTGTCCCCTCGCTGGCGGCCGCTCGCATGTTGGTTCCTGCCGCCGTCGCCTCTGGGAACGTGACCTCAACGCGGAACCCGCCGCTTCGTGAGCGTCCGACATCCATGGCGCCCCCGGCGCGCTCGGCCGTACGCCGAACGATGTCGAGGCCGAGCCCTGTCCCTGCATTTCGAGGCGGCCTGGGCGCTGTCTCCGCCGATGGTGGCGGACCATCGTCTTCGACGACAAGTGTTGAAGACCCCGAACCAGGAGGAGTTTGCTGAAGCATTATATGAAAGCTCGTCCCTTCGGGCGTATGGGCGAAAATGTTCGAGATGAGAGCGTCGATCGTGGCTTCCAGGTCATCTCTGTCGAGAGGGATCTCGACTCGACGCGGCGGCACTTCAACGCTGAAGGCGCGCTGCTGAGACCGTGCCAGCACGGCCCAAAAGGCCATACGGTCTCGGATGGTGCCGGCGAGGTCCGCGTGACCTGGGGGACGGGGCGGTTCACGAGTCTCCCGGATCAGGCGATTAACAGCTGCTTCGAGCTCTTCGAGGTCTTTGCTCAGGGTGCTTCTCGTAGTGCCGTCGGTCAATGCTTCGAGGTCGAGCCGGAGTGCGGTGAGCGGCGTGCGCAGCCGGTGCCCGAGGTCCGCTCCGGCCATCCGGGCGTTCGCCAACAAGTTGTCTATCCGGTCGGCAAGCTCGTTGACTGCGCGACCGACCTCGGCGACCTCGTACGGCCCCGCGGGCACGACTCGGCACTCCAGATCCCCATTGCTAAGTCGGTGCGTGACGTCCTCGAGATCCGAGATCGGACGGACGATGCTGCGGCCGATCCAGTCAGCGAGGACGATCGCGATCAGCACGAGAAGAAGACCACCACCGAAGAGGAGAAACCACTCGCGGGCGACTCCCTTTGTGAGCAGGCTGGAAGGGACGGCGACCATGACGGCGACCGAGGCGCTCGGATGTCGCACTGGCGCCCAGACATCTCTTCCACCCACGGGACTCGGAAGCGTCGCCGTGAGACCGGCCCGGACGATTGCGGGGACGTTGGCCAGGGATCCGGACACCGCTCCGAGCACTTGGCCGTTGGCGAGGTAGGCCGTCACAGGCGTTTCAGCGGCCTCGTTGGCCGATCTGGTGAGCCGCGCCGTCGTCGGCTGGTCCTCCACCGTGTAAAGCTCGGCGGCAAGAGAGCTCGCCTCCAAGCTCGCACCGTCGATCGCCCTGTCGTAGGCGATCGAACGCACGAAGAAGGCCAGTGGAATACAGAAGATGAGCACGACCGTGCCGGTCACGGCGGCCGCCATGAATGCCATCCTGCGGCGGATCCTCGCCCGGCCTCGCGACCGCGGTGAAGAGATCCTCAATTCACTTCCAGCCCTTCGTCTTCGTCTCCACCGCTGTCAGGGTCGACGAGCCGCACGCCGACACCGTGGATCGTGCGCAGGTACCGCGACTGTGTCGCCGACTCGCCGAGCTTGCGGCGCAGCCACGAGATGTGGACGTCGACGGTCTTGTCACTGCCTCCGTAGGGCTGGTCCCAGACATCGGCGAGGAGCTGTCGCCTGGTCACGACCCGCCCGAGGTGGGCTGCCAGGTAGTGCAACAGGTCGAACTCCTTGCGGCTCAGAAGGAGGTCCCGATCAGCGAGCGTGGCCTCACGAGTGGTCGCGTCGATCCGGAGGGCCCCGACCGTGATCGCCACCGTGTCCGAGTCCTCCCTCGCCCGGCGCAAGACCGCCCGGAGACGCGCCTCGAGCTGCCGGGTGGAGAAGGGCTTCACGACGTAGTCGTCGGCTCCCGCGTCGAGGGTCTTGATGATCTCGCCTTCGTCATCTCGGGCGGTGACGACCACGACAGGGACCGTGCTCACAGCCCGGAGCATGCGGAGTAGGTCGACACCGTCGATATCGGGCAGGCCCAGGTCCAACAGGACGACGTCAGGCTTCTCATCGACGATGGTCGACAATCCCCCAAGGCCCGTCGCGGCGGTCCTCACGTCGTATCCCATCTCGACGAGGGACCGTTTGAGCCCGGCTCGGATATTCGCATCGTCCTCGACTATCAGGACCGTTATCACGCTCGCCACAGTATTCGCGGCCTGATGCGACCGATGGCCGGGTCCCGTCCAGTCGGGACCCGGCCAATAGGGAACAAGCCGGTCAGCTTGTCGTCACCAGTACAGTCAGGCCGCCACTGTCGTTGATCTCGGCCTCGAACTTCAGCGTACGAGTGCCGTGACGGAAGTAGACGTCCACCGACGAGCCGGACGCCGAGTCAACAGAGGCGATGTAGCCCTGGGCGGCGTTGACGGTTACGACCCTGACCGTGCCCGAGTTGACGGCAGCGATCTTGACCGATCCGGCCACGCCGGCGCGATACCAGGTGGCTGTCCTCGGAAGTGGGTAGCTCTTCGAGGAACTGGAGCGCACCACGGCCGTCGCCTGCGAGCTGGGCGAATGTCGTTGTACTGCAGTTGCCGACGCTGCGCCTGGTCCGGCCAGAGCCAAGACCGTTGCCAGCATCGAGGCCGCCACAACTGTGCCGGTACCGATCTTGAATATCCGCTTCATTTCTGTCTCCTTTGGATTTGGGTTGATGTTGCTGTCTCTCAGGATGGCGGAGCGGAAGTTAAGAGGAACCTAACTAAGCCGCAGGTGTTTCCAAAGGATGCGATTGCGATCGAACATGCGCGCGCGGCCATTGGCGGACGCCACCGAGTGCTCTACCGACCGGCCACTATCCCCTGAAACCTGGGCCATCCAAGGCAAGCGCCGCCCGGCGGAGTGGTCTCCATGACCGGCAGTTGCTCGAGCCTGGTGGGCCCGAACGGGCGTTCTCTGGACTCAGGTCGGGGCCGAACAGTCAAGCGCTACTGAGCACCGGCTTGGTCGCCGAGGAAGCTATGAAGCCATCGCTCACGGGGCGGTGACGGCGCCTGGCAACTCCAACGCGACGCTGGCACCACCCTCGGCCCTGTTGCGCGCTAGGGCTTTACCGCCATGTGAAGTCGCTATCGCCTGCACTATGGAAAGCCCGAGGCCGGTTCCCCCGCCGGCCCGCGCGCGCCCTGAGTCAGGCCGGCTGAAGCGCTCGAATGCATGAGGCAGGAACTCAGGCGGGAAACCCGGACCCGAGTCGGACACCTCAATGACGAGATCGTGCCCGCGGGCGCTGGCGGCCATCACTATCTCAGAGCCGACGGGAGCAAACCGCGAAGCGTTATGAAGCAGATTGTCGACTGCTTGACGCATCCGGTCGGAATCGAGGAGGGCCACGAGATCGTCACTCGCCTCGACTCGGAATGTCACGCCGGCCTCCTCCGCCTTTCCGGCAAAGGCTCGAGCGCTTTCGAGGAGCAGCGGCCTTAGCGCCATCGGCTCCGCGTGAACCTCGATCTGCTCTTCGTCGCTCCTCGCGAGCAGGAGTAGGTCGTTGGCTAGTCTCGTCAGTCGCGCTGCCTCCTGCGATGCTCTCTCGAGCGCGGCAGTGAGCTCCTCTGGATCCCGGCCGGGGCGCGACGCCAGCTCCAGCTCCCCTTGCAGTACCGCGAAGGGCGTGCGCAGTTCATGGGCGGCGTCGGCGACGAAGGCTCGCTGGCGGTCAAGCGCGTTATGAAGGCGAGCCAGCAGCTCGTTCATCGTTTGGGCCAGGGCCGCGATCTCATCGTTCGTCCGGGGGACTGCGACGGTGGCGCCGCGGCCCGTATCGGAGAGAGCGGCCACCTCGCGCCGGAGCCGTTCAACGGGTGAGAGGGCTGCCCGACCGAGCCCGTACGAGCCGAGCCCCGCGATGAGCAGGACGACGATTCCCGCGATCACGAGGCCAGATTCAACGTCGCTCACGGCGCGGTCTATCGTCCCGAGCGACGTGGCGGCCACCGCCACCCATCCCGGGTGTGCCCTGAACGGCTCCGCGACGACGCGCTCGGGCTCGTTCTCCAGCGTTGTAGTGATCGAGAGCGCCGATGTCCGGCCCTGTCGAAGCTGCGCCGCAGTCAACAGGAGTGTGTCACCCGAGTCTGGTGTCGCGCCGCGAAGATGGCCGGAGGAGTCGAAGACCTGGAGTATCACCTGACCCGGCACGGGAAGTCCTGCGGTGCCGCTCCTGGCCGGCGTGCTCACAAGGCGCCCGGCTTGGACGAGATCGGCTCTCAGCTGTGAATCGAGCAGGTTGAGGAGACCGGAGGAGAGTTCGACGACGAACAGCCACGCTCCGAAGGCGAAGATGACTGCCGTGGCGACCGTGAAGACCGTTGCCAGCCGGAGGCGGATCGACATCTCAGGGCCTCGGCTGGCGGAGGCGGTATCCCATGCCGCGCACCGTCTCGATGTCGTCGCGTCCGAAAGGGCGGTCGATCTTGCGCCTTAGGTAGGTCACGTACTGATCAACGATGTTGGATGTGCCGTCGTAGGCGAAGTCCCAGACGGCGTCGATGATCTGCGAGCGGCTGAGGACCACGCCGGGGTT
>Ga0187889_10004155_pt1 | contig 12176 bp, 10 predicted proteins | sample June2016WEW_7_10_2_FD_132992 | JGI IMG/M metagenome (GOLD analysis project Ga0187889, IMG submission 132992) | Peatland microbial communities from SPRUCE experiment site at the Marcell Experimental Forest, Minnesota, USA - June2016WEW_7_100 | ecosystem: Environmental > Terrestrial > Soil >... | reverse complement strand
CGACGTTGTGCCTACCATGGTCGGCCCTCCAAAAGCCGACCACCCATGAATCATTGAAAAACTGATTTGGGAATCCCGTGCCGCTAAAAATCTGCCAAAGTAGTGCTAGAGAGGCAGAATTGAACTTATACCATTAAGATCAAGGTCTTCCCTGGACCGGCAGTCCGGCCCGTAATAACGGTGCGATCGATCGCGCCGTGCAGTGTTTCAGCGAGATCGGCGTAAAAGTTTGAATCGGTGAAGTACCAGCTGTGAGACCATGACGCCGCGGCGATCGGATTGTCGCCTGGTCGTCGAATAGTTGCGAAATGGGCCGAGCAATCGACGTTGACGGTGCTCGCAGGAGCGTTATTCGGAAGCCCAACGCGGCCGGCGCGCGGCGCGACACCCGCGCGCTTGACATTGGAGATTTGCAGCACCTCGTCATAGAGATTAAAATAATTTGTTAGCCGATATGCGTGCCCAAGCATGCTTTCAGTGTCTTTGTTGCCATCGACGAAATCAGCCGCATCAACGTCCCCGGCGATCATGACGAGTTGATTCAACATCCAGTCGGTGCCTGTCTTGATCCCGTCGTCGGCGTGGTCGAGAGCCTCGCGCACCACATAGGCCCCCATCGAATGGCAAAGGACATGGATGAAAACGCGACAATCATTCGTTTGGGAATTGAGCAGTGGTTTGACCCCGGCATTGACAAGGTCGATAGCCGTTTTTTTGGCGATGTCGAGTTCTGCAAGATAGGCAAACGGATCGGTCCATGAGGGCCAATCAAAGCTGATAATCGTACATGGAAACTTGCCGGCAAGCCCCGCCTTGACGTAATTTTGCTCGGCGTCAACATCGGAGATACCAACGTTAAAGCCATGCACGAAAAACAAAAGGTTGCCGGTCACCACGCCCTTATCGTCGCACCCGAAGGTCGCCATGACCCGAGTGATCCACGCTTTTAAGCCGATTGCGTGCGCGGGTGCTGGAATTTCGTTATCGGGAACGGCGAGGTAACGGATAGCGCCGAGATTGCCGCCGAAAGCGTTTGCTGAGACCGACCGCACCGTGATGAAAAATTTCGTCATCGTGACCTCAAGACTCGAATATTCACAACTCAAATTTTCTAGCTGCTGGAAAGTCACGCCAATCGCAAACTCGGTTCGATCCCATACGCACGTTGGATGCGGAATAGCCAGACCTCTTGCCTGATCCATCTGCCGCACCGATTAGCTTCGCCATCAAATCCACTCCAGCATAACCAGCCATGAGTTGCAGCGCCTAGCATCCACAATCGGGCTCGCACGTCAATGCACAGCGCACGGGTGCGGGAGCGAAGTGCCATTTGCCCGCGGAGGTGGACCATACCGTATTGCCTATGCTTTAACTCGCGGCAGTATGACATTCGGTCCGGATCCAGACCATGGCGACGAAATCGACAAGCGAGCGTGGCCGCAAATTAGTGGAAGAATGCACGTTGTTTAGCGCGCTCGACCAAAAAGCGCGCCACGAAATCGCCGCCTATGCCCGACCACGCAACTTCATTGCCGGTGAATCGATATGTCGGCTCGGCGATCCCGGCGACAGCATGATGGCAGTGGTTCTTGGCACTGTGCGTATCTCGCTTCCTGCCATCAAGGGGAAGGAGATCATTCTTGCCGATCTGCAAACAGGCGAGTTCTTCGGCGAGATCGCCCTTCTCGATGGCAAGACGCGTTCGGCAAATGCAACGGCATATACGAAATGTGAGCTTATCGTGTTGGACCGGCGCGACCTATTGCCGTTCCTTGAACGAAATCCGGTTGCCTGTGTCCGGCTGATGGAGATGCTTTGCGCGCGCATCCGCCGCTCCGACGAGCGGATGGCCGATATTGCATTTCTCGATTTACCGGCGCGGCTTGCCAAGACGATCCTGCATTACGCGGCGACCGGCCGTAGCGCGGGTACAATCAAATTATCCCTTTCACAAAGCGAGCTGGCGGCAATGGCTGGCGGGACCCGGGAGAACGTCAACCGCTGTCTGCGCGATTGGCAACGTCGCGGCATCTTGGAATTGAAGGATCGGTGGACGATCGTCCGTCAGCCCGAAGCGCTGCGCAAACTTTTGAAATCGGCGTGATTTCCATGCGGCGACGCCGTCGTTCCGGAACGCGCTGAAGACCAGACAAAGTTACACCGAGCCGCCGCGATTTTTGCTGTGACGCGCGGCACAGACGTTGCGGCTTAAGAGACTAGATTCTGTCAGTAGCATTATCGATCCGTCACGTGCAGGTAGGATTCCTGACGCGGGAGATGACCATGAATACAATGTTCCGTCCATTTCAGCCGTCGTGTTGGGCTGGGTTTAAGCGCTATTTTGTCGAATGGCGGCAACGTGCTCTTCTCCGTCGCGAGATGACGATGCTGAGCAATCGCGAATGCGAGGATATCGGCTTAAGACCTACCTACCACGACGACGTGAGAAGGTCGTTCAAGTGGTAATAGCGATCGGCACATCTGGCAGAATCTACGGTTAAATTCGCCACCAAGTGAGCCCCACGGTTTTTGCTGATTGAGGGTTGGTCGGTCTTGGTATCTACAACTAGTCGGCGGGCGCTCGACTTAGAAGGTAGAGCTGCGCGACCGATCGGCGATCGAGGGCCAAAGCAAGCCGAAGCCCTTCTCAACGTGTCGATCGGCAAGATTCGGCGCCGCTCCCATGGTGGGTCGGTGTTCGGTTTTGTAGACCCGTGCCGCAACCTACCGTGGATTGGTCAGTCGCCGTATTAGATCGCTCCCCTCCCGAATGTCGATTGATGTTTCTCCGGTTGGGAATTTACCCAGGACCTGCATGAGCAGTTTGCTGGCTTGCGCATGGCTTCCTTCACTTGCTAGCAAACGCGCCAAGTCAATTGCAGTGCGTAATTCCCAACCAACGGCCTTTAACTTTCTCGCGGAAACGAGGGAGTGCTTAAATAGGCTGATCGCAGCTGAGCGATCTCGATCTGGATTCTGGCAGGCGAGATTGGCGCGAATTCGATAGACTTCTGGCTCGAACCAGCGCTCACCGGTCCGCTCCATGATAGCTTCAGCGGCAGCAGCGAGTGACCTCCCTTTCTCCACCTGACCAACTCGACCGAACTCCGCCGCCAGCACGATTTGATACAGCGGAACCTGAATGCAACGGTCTTCCGGCGGCAGCTTGGTTAATAGACGGCACAATTGTTCGAGGACCGGCAAAGCCGGCCCCTGCGCTGCCAAGGCCGATGTCGCCCAAAGCGGGCCGATGACTCCATACATGGGATAGCCATATTCGCTGGCTATCTTGATTCCCTCCTGAACGGACTTCAGATTGGCGGCGAAATCGCGTTCGTACCAATAATCAGATACGCCGATGATCTGGGCAAATGCCAGCATAAATGGGTGTGCGATCTGCCTCGCCAACTGCCGCGCAGCACTACAACAGGTTCTCGCTCTTCCAGGCGAACCCAATAGCCATTCGATGTGCCCCAAATAGACCAGTGCCACGATCTTTGGGTCATGTTGGTAGGTTTGGACGAGTTTCGCATGCTGCCGCGGATCGTAACGTTCACAGATGTGATTCGCGAGGTCTCGCGCCTCGAGCAACCTGCCTAGGAAGAAGTTGGCGAGCAGCGCTGCCGTATTCGCCATCAGCGCCGCTTCCTCGTCTCGCCAATCCTCGGCAAGTTGCACAAACTTGCGGGCATGCTGCAGAGACTTCATCAGCTCGCAGTTCACGAGCTTCGCCACTGCAACGCCCCAGTACACGATAGACTTCTCTCGCACAGTCCCATAATTCCCGCAGAGCTCCAGCGCGCGGCTGTAAGGCCCATAGACATTCGGATCGGACCACCCGGCGATCGCCGTGTATGCCATGGCGAGATTGGACTGCAGCGAAATTTCCGCCTCGAAGCGCTGTGGTGAAGCGGGAAGCTTTGATACAAGCGCAATTCCCTCGCGCAAATGCGCGACCGCTTCTTTGGTCGCTGACCGGCGAAGCGCAGACTTGCCGGCCTGCAACCAGGCCTCGATCGCTTCGGGGATGCTACCCGCCCGGGAATAATGATAGCCAAGGACGGCCGGCTGGCTGCCTTCCCGAATGGGCGCACCTTGCCGCAACCAGGCGGCAGCACGGGCATGAAGCTCACGCCGCTCTTCCTTGAGCAGTGACGCGTAGGCCGCGTCTTGGATCATGGCATGATTGAACACGAAGAGGGCGTCGCGGTGCTTCTGAGCACGATGGACGATGCCGGCGCTCTCCAACACCTCGAGCCCGCGCGACAACGATTCACCTTGAATGGGATAGAGGTTGTGTACGCCCTCGTACTCGAATTGGCGACCGAACACCGAGGCAATTTGCGCGATGCGTTTGGCGTGCTCGAGACGATCGAGACGCTCCATCAGGGAGTCTTGAATGCTAGCCGGCACCAATGGCTCGGGTAATCGTCCGGAGGGCAGCAAACGATCGTCAACGCGCTGAACGACGCCCGAATCTAGGATCGTTCGCGTGAACTCCTCAATGAAGAGCGGGACACCGTCAGTTCGTTCCACGATCTTTGCCAGGAGCTTCCGCGGCATCGAAGCCCCGCCGGCAATGGCCCTCACCATCTGCTCGCTCTCTCTCGTGGGGAGCTTCCGCAGATGAATGCGACGCGCCCCCAGATCCGACAGCCAGCTCGGATCATGATCGCTACGATGGGTAACTAGCAGGAGAACTCGCTCGTTTCTGATCCGCGCGACGATGCGCTGCAACAGCTCGATACTCGTCGGATCGATCCACTGTACGTCCTCGACGACCATCAAGATCGGCCGCTTGCGCGAGCCCGCGATCAAGACGTCGACCATCGCCTGCAATGCGCGCTCCCGTTCGCGCGGTGAACCGAGATCAGCCGGTTCATAGCCGTTGAAGCTCGGTATCGACAGCAGCGATCCGTAATAGGGAACGACGTCAGCGGTATCGGCGACGGCCCGCGCGAGCAGCACGCGTAACTTCGAGAGCATGAGCTCGACGTCATCACCTTTGCGGATGCCTGTCGCGCGCCGCAGCCGTTCGATCTCCGGCGCGAGCGGCGTGTTGGTGTGGAACGGCGAGCACTGCAGGGCCACCGGCTCGACCTGCGTGGGCCGAAGGGTTTCGCGGAACGCCTTGATAAGGCGGGATTTCCCAATGCCCGGATCGCCGAAAATTACCGCGACCCCGCCAGTGCCTCCGGCACACTGCTCCCACATCTCCGCGAGTGTTGCGCACTCTACGTCTCGACCGATCATCGGCGTGAGTGGAGAAGTTCGGGTCCTTTCGAAGCGACTCTCGTGTTCGGCAACGCCATCCACTCGCCAGGCCCCGACCGGATGCCGTACTCCCTTGAGGTCTTGTTCGCCGAGATCGGTGCAGCGGAATGCGCCGCGGACCAATTTATAGGTATCGGCTCCGATGACGACGCCGTTAACAGGCGCGATGCCCTGCAGTCTGGCCGCGATATTTACTGAGCTCCCGAACACCTCGCTATTCTCGGTGGGCTCGACCGTCAGATTTCCGACGACGACCATGCCGGTGTTCACCGCAATGCGCACGCCAATCAGCACGTGACCCACCTCGGACGTCGGGAATTTGCGCTCGCGCATCGCCGCGGCAATTGATAATGCGGCATGCACTGCGCGTTCGGGATCGTCTTCGTGCGCTTGCGGCAGGCCAAAATACGCCAACAACCCGTCGCCAATCGTGCTACCTGTGCGCCCGCCGTAGCGTCGAATCCGCTCGTCGCAAATTCCGCGATAACCACGAATGATGCCAAGAAACTCCTCAGGATCGATCCGCTCGCTCAGAGAAGTCGAATCGACAATATCCACGAAGAGGACCGTGAGCTGACGCCGTTCCGCAGCCGAAGCCGCCGCAAACTCGCCCTCGGGGACTACTGAAGGTCGCGCGGGATGGTGGACCTTGGTGGTGCCGGCCATGGAGTTCACTCATACCCAGTCATGGCGCCAACATGTTCAGCTTATGCCGAACCTGCAGGGAAGCAAGATAGACAGCGAGCCGCATGCGGTTGAGGCTGCCGAGAGGTCGGTGTTGCCATAGGCAATTCCAGGGGTTGAACGCGCGGTTCTCGCAAGCACAGACGTCATCGGGTGTCAGGAAGTCCTGTGCCGGTATTTCAATGCGTGCAAGCAACACGTTTGTGTCAAGCGGCCCGTTCCACCAGCGGGATGCATCCTCTACATCATCTATTTCAGCCGCATGGCGCAAGCGAATGGAAAAATTTAACACCACTTTTTCCCCATAGTGGCGATCGGGGTTAAGGTCGGCTGCCAGTGCCTCTCGCAGGAAGTTGTCGGATCGGGAACGATCGGGATCTGCGGTAGGTTCATTTCCGGCGTCGGTCGGGCTTACCATGTAGCGTACGACTTTGTCCTCGCCGAACAGGTACGGTGCCATGCTGTGATAGGTCGCATGCAGGGGATTATCAATTTTCCTCATGCCGATCCGCACAAACAGGGAAAATTGTCGTGGATGTTTTCCGATGAACCTTAACCATTTGCCGAGCCAAACCAGCCGCTCGCGCCAGCTACCCGTGGGCGCAACGACCGCATCCATCAGCTCCGCATAATCGAATATGTTGCGACAAAAGAACACCGGGAAACTACCGAACAGAAAATCCTGATCGCGCAGGTGCGCCAGATCGGGAACGAGGGTGGACAATGCCGTGGGTCCATTCACGCCGGTGAGCTTGATGGCTAAGCCACGCCCGTCCCATTTCTTGTCGCTTTGCGGCGTCGGTCGAGCATTCGAGAAGCGCAGCACCGCGTCGTAACGCGCGCCCCGGCGAAACACACCGATGGCGAATTCGTCCGCCAGTTCGTCACGAACGATGAACTCGGCTCGCACACAGCCGTGGGCTTTGGCGTGCTGGTCGCGCAGCGCCTTGGCGGCAGGATCGGCGCTCTTGCCGTGACAATAATTGGTCACGACGGCGCACGCGGCAAGACGTGCCATGCGCCGAATCGTGCTGGCTTCGTCAGGCAAAGTTTCTTCGAACGTGGTCTTCTGCGGTCGATCGGGCAGAGCCAGCGACTGGAGAAATTCATCGGAGCACTCTACGGTGCATTGATCGGGTACATCACTCGACTCCGTCGGGCGCAGCAGCGGGCCCAGCATTCGCCCGAATTGCGTCGTCCAGCGGAGCGCTCTCAGCGACCGTACCAAGATCGATTCACCCGACGTGAATGGCGCCGCAGCACGCGCGCGTCGCGCTCGGCGTATGACCATACCGTTCATGAAACCCGGACTTGGCCAGAGGCGATCAGCCGCAGGCCGGTCAGGCTGGGCACGAAGAAATAATCGCCTCCCTTCGTGGCGACAAACCGGGGGATGTCGAAGCACAGAAATGGCCGGCGTCGTCTTGTCGCATCACCAGGGATCATCATCCTGCCGTTGGTTTGACTTCCCGCAATCGGATCCATGTCGTTGCCCTGCTGGAAGTCGTCGCCTTGATTGATCCAGTTCTGTTGCACAAATTCGAACTGATCGAAGCCGGAGTTAAAAGCGAGGAACATGATGCCCCGCTCCTCGCCGTCCTCTTTTCCAGGTGGCAAATAGTCACCGTAGGCGATTCCTCGTCGGATCAACCTGCGGCGATTCACGAGCTTGCCGCCGAAACCGAGCGAGTCGCGTGGATAGACTCGCCGGATGTGAGCCCCGAGCGGACACCGTGCGCCGGACGGATCCTCGGCGTAGCCGAACCCGTTGCTCGGATCGCCCCCGGCCCGGTCCGGATATTCTATCAACGGCGACCCGTCTGGCCAACGACCAAACATCTTTGCGGAAAGAAACTCCGCCGGGAGAACGTCGGGTGCGAGCGCCCCCGCAATCGCGTCGTTCAGGAAATTAGCTTGCATTGCCAGAAAAGAGCGAAATCGGGTGACTTCCTGTTGCAATTTGCGGATGACGAGATACGTCGCGTTATATCCTAAAAGTCGGGGCAGCGGCATCGGAGCGACTTCACCACCCTCGCCAGGATAACCGAGGATGAACTCGCCGACCGGCACCTGACGGAATACCCCCGGACCAGTTGGGTTGCCGATGTCTTGACCGATTCCGCCTTCGGCGACGCCCTCCACGTCGGGATTGCTTATGCCGTCGGTGAACCCGAAGTGTTCCTTTCGCGTGAGTTCGCCGTCAATGGTCAGCCATTGAGCGTCTTGATGCTGCAGTTCCGAGATTTGGGCCGTCGGGAACCGGCTATTGATGGTTCGCGCCAGGAGCAAAATCTCATCACTGCGCGCCTGCCGTCTCGCGGGCTCATTCGCGTACACCATCACAACGACATGGACTCCACCCGTCCGCCAAGGATCGTCCCATCGCTCCGGATCGCTCTCGTCGGTGTCGCCAAGAGCCTTGGCCCGCACTCGCATTCCTTGCTGAAATTCGACGGGAAAGCTCGCGAGGCACGCTAAAGGCAAGCCGAGGGAGCGCAGTCCCGCGAAATTGATCGCCACATTAGTCGCCTGCGTTGGACGCTCCTCGCCCCATTCGGCCGGCGTGATGAAACGCAACAACCCACCAAGGAATTCTCTGCCTCCGCTTGCGTCCTCGATGCGGAAGAACATGAACCGCGCAAAATGGAACGAACGATAGCCGCGGAGGATATTCCCCTGGATGTCGGAAAAATCGAGCTTTGGGGCACCGGCCGTCATCTTCGTCGTCTCACAGGCTTCCCGGATCCGGCATCGGTCTTGTTTCCAGGCTTCGCCACATCCGCCGGAATCCACGTCGCAACAGGTCCGGACGCGGCCGTTTGCGCTGAATCATGACAACGAAGCGGCCGAACTCCCGTTTGAACATCAAAGCAGTGAGAATATCGCTCACCGTATCCTGGGGCCGATCCGCCAAGAACAGGTTGGTCTCGAGCTGGCATTGTTCGAAATAGGCAATAACACCATCGCGGCTTCCGATACCTGGGAACTGCTCACAATGTTCCCAGATCGCTTCCACGACACCACCTATGTTCTGGATGAGGGCCCAGACCAGTGGTTCAAGGGCCTCGCCGTCGAAGTCGCACATGAACAGCAGATAGGACCGTCGCAAATAGTCGCTGCGTGCTGGAAATCCCTGATACGCAAGACGATCGATGATCACGAATCGCGCCATGTGCACTATGGGAACGTCGCAGAGCGGTGATCCGCGGGGATAAATTCGCGTGTCGTCAAGGGAGCGCAGATAGGTTCTCAGTTCCGCACAATGCTCCCCCGCCTTAATCGGAAACAGGGCGGTCAAGCCGTACTTCTTGCCGTTCTGGTTCGCCATCGTCCCCCTCGCCAATGATCGGGCTATCCGGGAAGCGGTCCAAACGTTCCGAGCATGTTTTCTGTTCGAATGAGCAGGCGGTCGAACTCGGCATCAAAGTCTTGCGGTGATAAATCTGCGGCACTCCGGGCAAAGCTCGCGAGCTCGCTGCGCAACGCAATCGCTGAGCGGACGTCGCGGACCGACGCGCCCGGGTAAGCGCTGTACGAATGATCGGATTCGATCTGGTTGCGCTCGATGTACCGCTCGAGCGGATGTACCGGCCGGGCAAATGGATAACCGATGCTCCAGAACCAAACGAGATCAAGTGGCTTGGAGAGAACATCGGAAAATGCCTCGATATAAGGCCCCCACGGTCCATTGAAGGTACTCAGAAAGAACAAATAATCATAGTGCAGCTTCTCCGGTGCCTGCCGATCATCCAACCGGTAAAAATGGTCGCGTTTGACCACGACCCAGTGCACAAAGGGAAGAAAGGCCAGCCCTTTTGCGTCATCTTGGGTCGAGTTGTGCGAGCTAAAATATCGCAGCAAAAATCTCACGACCCAAGTCCCTATACGGGTCATCGGCGTGATCACGTTAAAAGTGACCGCCTTGCCCAGTCCGTCCCTGTTACGCGCACGATCGGCCATGAAATAAGCCACAATGTCGAACTAAAAAAATATTGTACAACCTACGATGTGAACAGTCCAGATATGTTGCATCCGCAGAAATCAGCCACTTCGGTCCATTTTCATCCGGGGGACCGGCTCGCAAGACTCTAGAAGCCACGAGATCAAGACGCCCTTTGCCACCATAGGGGCGCCCGGCAGTCGATCCGTTCCAGAAACTGATCGCCGAGGGTAGTGTTGCCGTGGCGCAGCCAGTCGTCGTGTAGCTGTGCGACGAACCATTAATATGCAATTACAGCGGCTTCGACCTGACACTCAAGCGGTAGTTCGCTGCGATGATACCGTTGACCGCGCGTTCCTGTTTCGATACCCCACAAGCGAATGTGCGAAGCAAGTTGGAGGCCGATTCGGCTCGCAATTCATTGCGTTTTGCCGCTTGTTTTGATCAGGGCGGCCTTTGCGCAAGAGATTGTCACCGATTGCGATAGGTATGCGGCGTCTCACCTTGATCCTCAGCGCAAAGCCGCTGGTGTAGACCTTGATAAAATAGATTTGGCCCTAGCCGTTCCGGCCTGCGAGCAGGCGGTGCGGCAATTTCCGGACGGCTTGCGCCTAGCCTACCAGCTCGGGCGGACATACGAGAAAGCCAACAAACTCACTGCAGCCTTGGAGCAATATCGCAAAGCTGCTGATCAGAACTACGCCGCCGCACAACTGGCTATCGCTGAATTGTACGCAACCGGTCAAGGCGTCGCTCAAGACGATCAGCAATATATCTTTTGGGTACGCAAAGCTGCCGACCAGGGATACGCGGTTGCGCAGGATGCGCTTGGCTACGTTTACCTCGAAGGGCGAGGGGTGCTCAAAGACGAGCAACAAGCCGCTGCTTGGTTCCGCAAAGCGGCCGACCAGGGATACGTGCCAGCGCAAAACAAACTCGGTTTTTTGTACCAGAACGGTGAGGGCGTCGAGAAAGACGATCACCAGGCCGTCGCATGGTTCCGCAAAGCTGCTCGGCAAGGATTTGCGCCCGCACAGGACAGGCTCGGCTTTATATACCAGAACGGCGAGGGCGTTCCTAAGGACGACGAGCAGGCTCTCGCATGGTTTCGCAAAGCGGCAGATCAGGGATACGCGCCGTCACAAGACAGGCTCGGCTTTATGTATCTGAACGGTGAAGGTATCGCCAAGGACGACCGACAAGCCGTCGCATGGTACCGCAAGGCCGCCGATCAGGGATACGCGTTCGCGCAATACAGTCTTGGCGCGATGTACGCGAACGGTCGAGGTGTCCCCAAGGACGATCAGCAGGCCGTCGCTTGGTATCGCAGGGCCGCTGAGCACGGACTCCCGGACGCTCGATACAGCCTCGGTCTTGCATACGAGGCTGGCCGGGGGGTTCCGCAAGACCTGACACTCGCTATGGCGTGGTTTCGCAAGGCTGTCGAACAAGGTCACAAAGAGGCGAAAACAAAGCTCGATGAACTTGAAGCAATTCAAAACGCAAATGAACGTCACTGACGACGCAGCGAGCGCGTGACCTGTTCTACCCGGCCGCGGGCGCCGCCATCGCGGCTGCTCGTTCCGTCGTCCGGCGCGCCGTTTCGCCGGTGCCGATGTCGACCAGGACCAGCGGCGCCGGCGCGACGCGGTTACGGCCATCGGCCTTGGCGCGGTAAAGCGCCCGGTCCGCGATCGCCAGCAGCGCCGGCAAACTGCGGCCGGCTTCGCTCGCCATCGCCACGCCGACGCTGACGGTGGCGTTGCCCTCGAGACCCGCAAAGCGCATCGCTTCGAACTCGCGGCGCAACTGCTCCGCGGAGTGCAGCGCCTGCGCCATGGACACGTTCGCCACCAGGCAGGCAAATTCCTCGCCGCCGAGCCGGCCAAACAGATCGCCCGGCCGCATCGACGCTGCAACCAGGTCGCAGAACGCCTTGAGCACGTGATCGCCGGCCTGATGGCCGGCCGTATCGTTGACCTCCTTGAAGCGATCGAGATCGAACAGCAGCAACGCCGCGGGCCGGCGGTCGGCGATCGCCCATTCGAGCAACGGGCCGCCGAGATCGAAGAACGCGCGGCGGTTGGCGATTCCGGTCAAGGAATCGGTGAGCGCCGCCTTCCTCTGCTCCAACTCCGCCCGTTCCTTCGACATGGCGACGCGCAAGAACGGCAGGCAGAAGGCGGCGAACAGCGCCTCAAAAGCCATCACGTAAACGACGGCGCCGTGCGGCTGACCGCTGGCAACCGAAAATGTCAGCGCGGACGCGAACGGAATG
>Ga0187889_10004148_pt1 | contig 12193 bp, 11 predicted proteins | sample June2016WEW_7_10_2_FD_132992 | JGI IMG/M metagenome (GOLD analysis project Ga0187889, IMG submission 132992) | Peatland microbial communities from SPRUCE experiment site at the Marcell Experimental Forest, Minnesota, USA - June2016WEW_7_100 | ecosystem: Environmental > Terrestrial > Soil >... | reverse complement strand
CGGCACGAAGATGACGCGCCGCGTCCAGTCGCTCACCGAGATCGTCGGTCTCGACCCCGAGACGAACGAGCTGATCACGAACTCGGTCTACTCCTGGAACCCGTCCGACGACACGTTCCTCTACTCGGGCCACTCGTACATCTACGAGCGGGTCGCGCTGATGAAGAACCTCACGATGAAGGAGATGGAACGAGAGGTGCGCAACCGCGTCGAGATCCTCGACTTCATGATGGCGAAGGACGCCCAGGCGACGCGGCAGAAGCCGTACACCCACCGCGACGTAGGTCAGTTGGTCTCCTTCTACTACAAGGAGCCGCAGAAGGCGCTCCAGGAAGCGCGCGCCGAGCTCCAGCGCGTCAAGACCGCGCCCACGGCGACCCCCCGCCCGTGAGGTAGAGGGTCAGCCCTATCCGCCCGGGCGCCTCTCCTCGACCGGAGGCGCGCATCTGTCGCTCTTCGACACGGTTCCCCTCGGTCGGGGCCGGTCGGTCCGCCTCTACTGCGAGGACGCCCTCTCGGGGCTCCGCCCCCGACTGGGGCGCGCCCGGGCCGACGTGGTCGTCACGAGCCCGCCCTACAACCTCGGGGTCCCCTACTCGACCTACCGGGACGACCGGCCCCGGGAGGAGTACCTCCGCTGGACCGGGGGGGTCCGGGACGCCGTGCGGGAGGTCCTTTCCGACCGGGGTTCCTTCTTCCTCAACGTCGGGGGCCCCCCGTCCGACCCGTGGCTCCCGTGGGACGTCGCGCGAGAGGTCGCCCGAGGGTTCGTCCTCCAGAACGTCCTCCACTGGGTGAAGTCGATCGCCATCGACCGCGCCTCTGCCGGGCGCGCCGCCGGCCTCGCGGGCGACCTCGCGCTCGGCCACTATAAGCCGGTCCGCTCGGCCCGGTACGTTCACGGCGCCCAGGAGTACGTCTTCCACTTCACGCGACGCGGGGACGTTCCCCTCGACCGGCTCGCCGTCGGGGTCCCGTACGGCGACAAGTCGAACGTGACGCGGTGGCGGAGTACGGGGGCCGCGGACCGGCGATGTCGGGGCAACACCTGGTTCCTCCCGTACCCGACGATCCAGTACCGGGCGCGCGACCGGCCCCACCCGGCGACGTTCCCGCCCGAGCTCCCCGAGTGGTGCGTCCGCTTGCATGGCCTCGCCCGCGCCCGTCTCGTGGTCGACCCGTTCGTCGGGATTGGCGCGAGCGCGGTCGCGGCGGCCCGGCTCGGGGTATCGTTCGTCGGCTTCGACCTGGACGCGGAGTACCTGCGCATCGCCGCGCAACGGGTCCGCCGCGAGGTCGCGGACCGAGAGCGGCGGCCGCTGCGGACGGCTCCGAGGCGCCGACGGCGGGTTACGGCTGGTCCGGGGGCGGCGACTCCGACTCCCCCGTAGCGGGGGGAGACCACTGGCGCATCGGGGTCCGCTTTACCCCAGCGGCGGCGGCGAGGGCGTTCTGCGTGCCCGTCTTCGCGGCCTTGCCCGCGGCGACGACCGCGTCCCGGGCGGCGCCCGCCGCGCGGACGGTCCCGGAGCCGATCGCGATGCCCGCCTCCGAGATGCGCTGAGGGATGCGCCGCATCTCGGCGTCCATCGTCTTGCCGAGGTGGGAGAGGTCGTCCTGGATCTCGAGGGCGAGGTACTTCGCTTCCTTCGCGGTCGCGTTCCCGAAGCGCTCGATCTTCCGGTCGAGGTCGGAGAACTCGTGCGCGAAATCGGTGCCCAAGCCGCCGGCCGCATGCCGCATTTCGGCGAGGTGCGCCCGGAACTGGGCCTGTTGGCGGAGGTCGGACATGGTCGTTCGGTCGGTCACCGTCGGTTCGGAAGATAAAGGTTGACGACCATCCGCAACGCCGGTCAGCCGCCCATCCGACGGTCGGACTTGCGTCGGCGGCCACGGGCGGTGGCTTTCGAGGGCGCGGGGGGGGCCACGGGGACGGTGGTCGCGAGGCGGCGCTCGGTCTCCTCGCCGTGCGCCCACCGCACGAGGAGCTCGATCCCGAGGTGCGCGGGGTCGGTCACGACCATCTCTCCCCGGAGGGTCCGGGCGATCGCCCGAGCGGCCGGTTCGTACTCGGGATGCTCGGATTTGAGGAGCAGCACCGTGCTCTTGAGCGACGAGACGGTCGAGAGCTCGCGGGCCCGCTCGAGGGCATGCTCCATGGCGACGTCGAGCTGTCCGCTGCGGACGCGGCCCTCCTCGTCCGTGTACGCCTCCGGAAGGCCGTCCGTGAGGAGGTAGAACTCCCGGCGGGTCGCCCGGGAGGCGCGCAGGAGCAGGTGCGCCGCCCGAAGCGCTTCGGCCGTGTTCGTGAAGGCGCCGGCCCGGCACTCCCACAGCTCGACGAGGTCGAGGACCTGGACCTCGTTGTCGAACGCGAGCACGTCGATCGTGGCGTCGGGGTACCGCCGGCGCACGGCGACGTAGAGCGCGAGCAGGGCCTTCTTCGCCGCGTCGAGCTTCCCCTCCTCTGCCATGCTGCCCGACCGGTCGAAGGCGAGGACGACGTGGACCCGCTCGCTCGTGACCTCCCGGAACACGTAGCTCGTCGATTCGTCGATGTGCTTCGAGCCGGTGAGGCGGGCCGCCAGGAGCGAGCCCGGGACGTCCAGATGGGCGATCTCCTCCGAGCGCTGGAGCCGCGCCTTCTCGTAGACGCCCGTCGACCCCCCTCCCCGCAGCGACATCCGGATGTCGCCGGGGAGTCGCTGGCTCTCTTCCTCCAGCAGGAGCCGCGCGAACCGCTCGACGAGACCGTAGGTGACGACAAGCTCTCCCCGGTGCTCGGCGACGAACCCCCGTTCCTTGAGCTCCCGCTCGACCCGGCGCTCCTCGGCCTGACGGACTTGAGATTCGGCTTGCGCCTCGGCCCTGCGCTGCGCCTCGGCGCGCTCCTCCTCGAGGCGTCGTCGTTGGGCCTCCGCCTGGCGCCGCTTCTCCTCGGCCTCCTTCTCGATCCCGCGCTCGCGGGACTTGAGGGCGCCCGTGACGCTGTTGGCGAGCTCCTCTCGCTCCGCGCCGGAGAGCTGCGCGAGAGCGTTCCCGAGCTCGGACGGACCGATCGACCGGCCGTCCGCCGCGGCGGTAGCGAACGCCATACGACGTCCCCGCAAGGGGGTTGGACGCGGGGTGCGCCGACGGGAGAAGAGCCCTCGCAGCCACGCGAAGAAGCGGGCGAACGCCGCTTTCAGACGCGCGAAGAGGCCCGGCGGCCGAGGAGGCCGGTTCCACGACGCGCTCGGGAGCAGGAGGGCGCTGCGGACGTCGTCCAGGAACTCGGGGGGCGGCAAACGGGACCAATCGATAGCGCGGGCCGAGCGGAGCCGCTCCTCGAGCTCGGCGATCTGCTGGGCGACCTCGGCATCGGTCCGGTGACGGACCTCGTCGAGCGCGACGACCTGCTGGTCGTACTCCTCGACGACCCGTTTGACCCGCCGACGGCCCTGGCGGCGGAGGCGGTCGCGCAACCGCTCGAGCCGCTCGCGGAGCTCGGGGTCCTCGTCCGAACGCTCGCGCAGGAGGCGGCGGGCCCCCTCAACCCCTTCCTCGGCGAGGGCGCGGACGAGGGCCGCGGAGTCGACCGTGTCGAGCAGGTCGTCCGAGACGACGTCGTCGGCGTACTCACTGCAGTCGGGAAGGTGGAACGCGTCGCTAGAGGGGGTCGTCGTCGCCTTCGTCCTCCTTGCAGGAGAAGAGCGAGAACTCCTCGAGGAGACGGAAGACGCTCGCCGCGGCGTCGGCGGAGGAGATCGTCGGCCCGGGCTGTTCGCGCTCCTCTACGTAGTGGACGAACGTCCGGAACTTGGGGAAGATCTCCGGGTTCGTGGCGAGCTGGGCACGGAGGCTCGCGTCGTCCTTGATCCGTCGGCCCTCGCCGACCAACGCTTCGGCCTCGCCTCCGTTCTCCTTAAGCACTCCGCGGTAGAACCGACACCAGTAGACGCCGGCGCTCCGCTTCAGCGACGCGGTGAGGTACTGCTCGACGAACTCCGCGACCCGCCGTTCGTTCTGGCGGAACGAGTCGCCGCTACGGGCCCGGATGCGGCCTCGCATCGCGTGGAGAAGGCCGGCCTTCAGGTCGGGGCTGGCGGGAGGGACGCGTCCGGCGAGGGTCGCGATGGCGGCCGTGCGGGCGGCGACGTCGATCAGCGTTCGGTTCGAGCCGACCTCCCCGATGTCCGGGTTGTCCTCGCTCGTCTTCAGGCGCCACGCCTCGATGACGCGCACCCCGGCATCGACGAGGACCTCGGGCACGTAGACGGAAGGGAGGTCGGTCCGGGCGAGGTTCACGATCTGCCGGTTATCGGCATGGCGGGCGTTGTAGCCCACGTGCAGGCTCGTGAGACGGTCGGAAAGAGGGTCGTTGATGTTGTCGAGGTCGGAGAGGTTCGACGTGCTGACCGCGACGAACGAACCCGGGAAGCTCTCCCGGGACTTCGACGGCGTGACGGTCCCCTCCTGCAGCGCCTGCAGGAGGACGTTCTGCGTGCCGAGCGGCAGCTTCCCGATCTCGTCCACGAGCAGGAAGCCGCGATTCGCCTGGAGGAGCTTCCCGGGCTCGAGTACGAGCGGGCTCATGGGATCGCCGATCTCCTCGAGCTTCCGCAGGTTGATGTTGCCCGTCAGGTGGTCGGGGAACACTTCGGAGCTCCCCTGGAGCCGGGCGAACCCGAACCCTTCGCGCAGGAGAATGAACTCGGCGGGGACCTTCGCCGGATCGACCGCGCCTGGGTCGAAGCGGGCCGGGTCGCCTCCGGCGGCGAACCGTCGGGTGCAGATCGGACAGGGTGGGAACCGGGCGGCGGCCGCGCGGTCGACGATCGAGAGGGGATGGTCCAGGACGGGGCAGCCCTCCACGACCCATACCCCCTTTGGAAAGAGGCTCCAGAGCTCCTTCGCGAGGCTCGTCTTCCCCGCGCCCGACGGACCGAAGAAGAGGAGGTGCGCGCCGGAGATTATCGAGGTGACCACGTCCTCGTAGGTGGTGTCCGTGAGCACGGTGCGCGGGAAGAGCGCTCGCAGCGCCTCGGAGCGGCCGAACCCCCTCTGGTGAAGACCGTCGAGGGTGCGCAGGACCTCGTCGCGGAACCGTTCGGCCGGGCTCTCGACCGGTGCCCCGGCGGCCTTCAGGTCCGCGGCGGTCGCTCGGGTTCCCGGTTGCGCCGACGTTCGTGGCGTGGCCGCCATGGCGCGCGGAGTCGGGGTCGGGTTAATTAGCTTGCCGAAACGCACCCTCCCCAAGCTCGGGCCGCGCCCACCGTCGGTCGTGAGCCCGAGAACGGGCGCGGGTGCGACCGGGCGGCACTTTTAAGTAGCGTTCCCTGGTCCGCGCCCCCGCGAGCGATGGCCGAGAAAGAGTCCGGAGCGAAGAAGCCCACCTTGGCCCGTACGGTCAAGGACAAGTGGCGCGCGAAGCACTGGTACAAGGTCCGCGCCCCCGGGCTCTTCCAGCACGTCGAGCTCGGCGAGACGGTCGCGAACGAGCCCGCGCAGGTCGTCGGTCGGACCCTCGAAGCCACGCTGCCCGAACTCTCGGGGTCGGGGGACTCCGGGAAGGCCCACGTGAAGCTGCGCTTCCGCATCGAGCGAATCTCGGGCGAAGGGATCGCCGAGGCGCGATTCGTGGGCCATGACCTCACGAGCGACTACGTTCGGAGGCTCGCCCGCCGGAAGCGCTCGAAGATCGACCTTGCCCTCACCGTCACGACGAAGGACGGCGTCCAGATCGTGCTCAAGCCGGTCGCGGTAGGGGAGCAGCGCCTGCAGACCCGGCTGCGCGCCGAGCTCCGCCACAAGATGGTCCAGATCCTCCTCGAAGAGGCCCAGCTCCGGACCTCCCCCGAGTTCGTGCGAGAGATGATCCAGGGGGACCTTTCGAAAGTCCTCGCCCACGGGGTGAAGACCCTCTACCCGCTCAAGAAGATCGAGATCCGGCGCTCGGAGGTCCTCGGCATGATCTCGGAGGAGATCCCGGTACCGGAGCCGACCGCCCTCTCCGAACCGTCGTCGATACCCCCCGAAGAGGCCTCCGCCTCCGCGGCCGGCGCGGGCGAGGGACCGGCGGCGTAGTCCCGAAGGGCGCGAGATGACGCGTCCGATCCCTGTCGGAGTGGCTCAGCCCGGTAGAGCACGGGACTCATAGCGGGACGCGTGCCGCGTCCCGGGAGACATCCTGGGGCCGGGGGTTCAAATCCCCCCTCCGACATTCAATATCTGAACCCCCGGGGAGAGCGAATCACCCCTCCGAAAAAGGGTGGTTTGACAAACCACCCCGTGTAATGGGTCAGGCCCCTCACCCCTCCGCTAAGATCGAGGAAGATTTGGAGACGGTTCATGAGCCGGAACCCGGCTCTAGGGTCAGGCTTCCCGGCTCACGCGGGTCGCGGAGAATCCGTTGATCCCGATTCGCGGCTCCTACGATGGGAGGTAGAACTCACTGGTGTTAAGGTTGATGTCCGTGACGTACCTCTCGCCGATCTACGCCCATGCCGTCGCCAAGACCTAGCCCGTGCCGTCGGAGATCACGGTTACCGTGTTCGAGTCGAAGTTGGCCACAAAGAGCTCCCCCGTCCCGCTGTCGTACCCCACGCCCATGGTGTAGTTTCCCGCGGTGACGGTCGACACCACCTGGTTCGTCGCGACCGAGATGACGAACACCGTACTATGCGGCGAGTGGGCGCCTGCGACAAAGAGCCGCCCCGTCGCGCTGTCGTATGCTGCTCCGAAGGCGCTTAGGTTGAGTGATACTGTCGCCACGACCTTGTTGTTCGTATCGTTAATCACGGTCACCGAAGCCTGGCTGGGGGTGTCCCCGGAGTTAGTGATGAACACCTCCCCGTGGGCTCGGTCATACACGACGGTCTTGGGATAGCCGCCCGCCAGGATGTCCGGAGTCGTCACGGTGTTCGTCGCGCAGGAGATGACCACGAAGCTGCCCAGCCCGTGATGGCCGTACACGACGCTGACAAACAGCTCATTCTTCGCGCTGTCATACGCCAGCATGTAGGGGTCACCCGGCACAGATATGTTCGCCACCACCGTGTTGTTAGTGTCGTTGATCACGTTGACTTCACCCAAACTGGAGTAACCGTTGGGGTAGGCGTAATACATGTCCGCCACGAAGACCTCCCCGCTTTGAGCATCATACGCGACACCGACCGGGTTGGTGCCCACTGAGATGGTCGCGACGACCTTGTTCGTGGCGTCGGAGATCACGCTCACATTGTTCGACAGACCGTTCGTGACGAAGACCTCGCCCTGCGCGCGGTCATACGCCAAGAGTTGGTTGTAGCCAAACCCGATCCCAGCGCTGTTGCCGACCGGGATGGTTGCCACCACCTGGTTCGTCGTGTCGTTGATCACGCTCACATTGCTCGAGCCGGTGTTGTGAACGAAGATCTCGCCCTTCCCGCTGTCGTACACCACGCCCGCAGGAGAGGTGCCCACCGGGATGGTCTTCACGACGTGGATGAGCGTATTGTCGATGAACCCGGCCTTCGAGTTCGAGAACGCAAGAATCCCGACCACATCGGCCCGACTCACTCCACCCACGTGAAGGGTCTCCGTCTCGGTGACGTTGTAGCTTCCGGAGTTGAGCTGCGCCTGCCCGATCATGACGCCGGTCCAATTTCCGCCGGTCCCTTTCGCGTCGATGACCAACCCCGGAATGCCCCCCAGGACGATGGTGTTGTCCTGGCCACCACTCAGCCCGATCACCACAATAAGCGCGGACTCGGGCAACACCAGTTTCTCGGTGAGCGTGCTGTTGCTTTGGGTCGGTGGGATCAGAACCTTGGTCAGCTCTCCGTAGTACTGGAATCCACTGACCCCCACGCCGCCGAGGCGGTAGTGGAGGTCGTTCGTCGCGAAGTTGTCCGAATCTGCTTGGGTAACGGCGATCGCCGCCGCGGGATGCCCGGCCCGATCGGTGGCGGTAACGAGATTTCCGGACGAGAACCCAGTAGATTGGTAGTACCCCCCGTTGGCCATGGCGAAGATATTCAACTCGCCCGGGTGCTGGAGAGTTAGTGAATCCTGGTGGTAGTGAACCGACACACCCGTCACGTAAGGAGTGGAGGCGTTCGAAGTGGTCGCGGTCGAAGCGGGCGATACGCTATGTTGAGATAGGGCTCCACTCGCCGCCCCGGCCGATGCCGACGAAACCAGCAGCAAGAGAATCGGGACGACGACTCCGACCGACAAGCGCCACGTGAGGTTTCTGTGTCTCATAGGAGGCCCTCCGACCGAGCCGGGTAAGGATGGGAAATCGATAATTGTATGGCTTGCCACAAAGGGGCTCGTTCTGTGACAGGAGGCCTTGGGCCGACCGCGCGAATCGATTTCTAACGACGGGGTTGTGTAAGGGGGGGGTTTCCCGTCGGATGCGGCCGGACGCCGACACGCCCGGAATTTACCGATACTTGAACTCCCGGAGGGTTCGAATCCCCCCACCGACACTTCCATTCGGTTCGTACCCCGGCGAGCATCTCCGCTTCGAGGATTGGCGTGGTGGTCGAAACGTCTGTTGCACCCACTTGGTTAGAGTCCTATAGGCTCGGTGCCACCAGCCTTGCCCCCACCGAACCCCACCCTCGGTCCGCTAAGCGAGTTGAGTTTCTCTCAGCAAGTCTTCCAGTCGGGTCATCCGGATGCCCCATTCCTTCTCCAAGGCAGGAATGTCGATACTGGGCACACCCCGGTCAAAACCGCGGTACATGTGGAGGCCATCCTCTCCCACCTGTGGGAGAGCTTGCTGATCCGTCATCTCCACATACTTCACCGGAACCGCCAGCTTCTTCGAGAAGAGGTCGGCCACCTCGGGGAGAGTCTTCCTGTCACCGGCGAGGTCCACCGACTTTCCGACCCGTGCGTTAGGGTCCTCAAACGCTCGCGCCGCAATCTCGCCGATGTCGCGGACGGCCACCATTTGAATGCGAGTGGTCGGCTTGACCGGCAGGCTGATGACTCCACCCCGGATCCCTTGAAGGGCCCAGGGGTTCAGGTGATTCTCCATGAAGTACGACGGCCGAACGATTGTCAGGGGCACCGACAGTTGTCGTGCCTTCTCCTCGATTCTCACCTTGCTGTCGAAGTGGCCAATTCCGGTCGGTCCCTGCACTGATCCGGCACTCGCTATAGTACTGAGGACGACGTGAGGCGTGCCCGCTCGCTTCGCCGCTTCTAGCGCGGAGACACCGGCCTTCACTTCCGCCTCCAGGTCGGGAGGCTGACCCCAACCTCGGACGTACGGAGTTGTCACGATGAAGAACCCCTCCGCTCCCTCGAGGGGTCCGGCCAGGCTTTGACCGTCGTGCAGGTCGCCCTTGACCCAACTAACGCCCGGGTGCTGGGAGGGAGCCGCCTTGGTGGGATCCCGAGAAAGCCCTCGAACCGTGAAACCGCGTCGAAGGAGGCTACGTGCCACGGCTCCACCTTGGTTTCCGGTCACCCCCGAAACGAGGACTGTCTTCTTCGAGTGTGTCGAGACCCTTTCGTCCGCCTTGGGCTCATGGTCACTCATATCGGCCCCTTGGTCTGCGGGATTGTCTTCGAGGCTATTATGACTCGGCTGAAGAGAAGTCGGTCACGGCGATTGCGGCAGCAGCCAAACCGAACGCCTACGGGCATGCCGTTGGGACCACCGCCTTTCCCGCTCCGCTAACCTCGTCGGGAATCGCCAGCCTAGGGGGGTCTTGGAACATGGTCGAACCTCAGGGTTTCGGCCACTCGTAGAGGCCGACAACGTTCCCTTCGCTGTCCTTGAAGTAGGCAACCCATCCCATGCTTCCGTCGCCGACCTTCTGCTTCCGCTGGATGATCTTCCCGCCGTTCTTCTCGATCTTCTTCTCGGCGGCGCTGACGTCATCCACGATGATGGTTACGACCGGGTGTTCGAGTGGGCCCCCTCGCTTACCGATCCCTCCTCCGATGAAGCCCGGCTCTTTGGGCATGCCCTCGTCGTCGACGGCGCCGGTGCTCACCATCGTGTAGTCCATATCGGGCATCTGGTTCATTTTCCAACCAAAAGTTTCCGAGTAGAACTTGCGCGCTCGTTCGGTGTTGTCTGCAGGGATCTCAAAGTGGCCGACTTCGCCGCTCATGGGTTTTCAGTAGGGGATTGGGTCGGGTCTTAAGGACACGCGGAGGGGTCGTGAAACGGTTCTTGACCGGGAACCCGACTCCGACAACAAGATTGACCCATCGATAAGGCTCGGTGGCTAAGGCATCCGGTTGCGAGGGGACAGTTTGCGCGCTGTGTGCAACCGCGCCTTGCACCCAGACATCTATGCCGACACCCTCAGAGATCAATGATCGACAAGCGGCCTGGTAGCTGCCCCTACATTTATTAGTCATAATGGAAATACCCCACTAACGTAGGGGCAAGCGCTTTGGAGATTCAGGCTCGTCGTCGGGGTCGTCAAACCTACTACTACCTTACTCACTCCTACCGTGAGGGAGGAAAAGTCCGCAAGATTGAGAGATACCTAGGGCGAACCATCCCGAAGAACCTCGACTCAATCAAGGACGACCTCCGCGTCGAGTTGTTCTCTCGTCAGTGGGAACCAGCTCTCGACCGGGCGCAGCACGAATACTTCGCCAACCTGCGTGAGATGCCCGCCACTATCCGCGAGAAGGAGCTCGACACCTTCTCGACGAAGTTCACGTACAACAGCAATCGAATCGAAGGGTCCAGTCTTACGTTCCGGGAAACTGCCCTCCTCCTAGGCGAAGGAATCACTCCGAGCGATCGGCCGTTAACCGACGTTCAGGAAACACTTGCCCACCAAAAGGTGTTCCGGGAGGCTCTTCGGGGAAGCCCCAGGCTCGACTTAGAAACACTCCTAAAGTGGCATGAGGAGCTATTCCGACAGACGAAACCGCGACTGGCGGGAAGGATCCGGGAATACCGAGTAGGCATTTCTGGGAGCGCCTTCGAACCCCCCACGCCCATCGAACTTGACTCCCTGTTGCAAGAGTTCTTTTCGTGGTTGCGCGCCTCTTGGAGGACACTGCACCCGGTTGTGCTCGCAGCCTTGGTGCACCTGAGGCTCGTTACTATCCACCCCTTTGGCGACGGTAACGGACGAGTCACCCGGATTGCGATGAACTACGTTCTGTATCGCAAACGGTACCCCATGGTTGACATTCCTTACACTCGGCGGGCAGGGTACTACAGAGCATTGGAGCAGGCCCAGGTGATGCAAGATGAAGGGGTGTTCGTCCGTTGGTTCCTTCGCCGTTATCTCGAAGAGAATGCCCAGCGTGTGAGAAAACCCAGGGTTACAAGCTGACTTCGGACCGGATCGCCTGCAACCACCACACAAATCGCAATCAGTCCCCCATCCTTAGGTCGGTGGGTGCAACAACCGTTGCAACCACTCTGCTCGCCCGTGACAGAACGCATGGGCGCAGCGCCTGCTGCACCCCGTGCTTGGCACGGACCTTCCCGGCCTCTACGGCCGATCCCACGGTCCAAGGGTTCTCCTCAATTCTCGTTAAGGCGGGCCTTAACCGTACCCCGTCGCTCGTCGACTCAGTTAACGGTGGAATTGAGATGGGAAACTACGAGCAGAAGTCGAGGATCAGATACGTGACCAACGATTACATTCCTGGCACGGACGTGCTGGCGGTTGACAGAAAGGAAGGCGATTGGGTCGTGACTCCGGCCCCGAAGCAATCCATGCCGGAGGTCGTCCGCGACGTGACGTTGGTGAGCGTGACACCCGAGGACCCAGTGACTGATCGAATTGGGTGGGCTCTCGATCCCCCGACCGCGCCCCCCGCGTAGGACACGTCTCAGCGTGAATCACTTGGAGGTCCAACCATGAGTGCGGAAGGCGCGGCGAGGTCGATTGTCAGTATCATCTGCCTTGTGATCGGGATTATATTCCTCGTCTTCGCGGCGGTCGATTTCTTGGAGGGATTCGGGTTGCTCTACTGCCTGATCCTGGTCATCATCGGTGTTGTGTTCCTCGCCATTTCCGGGCGCTTCTAGCGGGCCCAACGCCCGGAACCATTTCTCTCGTGTGTGTGCATCCAACCTTGCACCCACCCTAGGCTGCCTGTGCTTTTTCCGGTCGGGTCATTGGCACCGCGCCCCACGGAATCCCAAGTCCCGGATGACGCAGGTGCCAGATTCGGCATCGGATGAATCCCTCGATTCTAGGCGGCGGACTCGGTAGCTGGCCGCATCTCG
>Ga0187889_10004144_pt1 | contig 12209 bp, 9 predicted proteins | sample June2016WEW_7_10_2_FD_132992 | JGI IMG/M metagenome (GOLD analysis project Ga0187889, IMG submission 132992) | Peatland microbial communities from SPRUCE experiment site at the Marcell Experimental Forest, Minnesota, USA - June2016WEW_7_100 | ecosystem: Environmental > Terrestrial > Soil >... | reverse complement strand
GACTGCGCCGCTTCCTCGCGAACGAGATCGACGACGAGGAGTTCATCCGCATGGACATCCGCGTCTGGTGGCGCCACGCCCCGGAGCTCACGGTCGACGACCTCGAGCGGATCCTGGCGTCGGTACCGCTCATGCCCGGGGCCGCCGAGCTCATCGACGGGCTCCACGCCCGGGGCGCGCGCACGGCGATCGTGAGCGGAGGCCTCGACCTCCTCGCCCGACGGGTCGCGCGCGAGCTCGGGATCGAGGTCGCGCTCGCGAACGGGGTCCGGGTGGACGCCGCGGGCCGTCTCACGGGCGAGGGGATCGTCCGCGTCCCCATCCACGGGAAGGAGGGCGTCCTCGCCGCGCTCCAGCACCAGCTGGGGGTGACGCCCGAGGAGACGGCGTCCGTGGGGAACTCCGAGATCGACGTGGGCCTCTTCCGTCGCAGCCGGGTCGGGGTCGCGTTCCGGCCCGAGGACGACACGGTGAGGAGCGCCGCGACCGCGGTCGTCACCGAGCGGAACCTGGTTCGCGTCCTGGACGCGCTCGGCGAGTTCGCCCGGGCCTCCCCGTGACCGGATAGCCTTTTACCCCGCCTCTCGGTCCCCGGCCCCTCCGATGGAGTCCTACCAGGCTCTTCTCGCGCGTGCGCACGAGAAGCTTCCGCCCATCCGCACCGGCGGCGAGCGCTTCCAGGTCCCCGAGCCGGACGTGATGACCGACGGGAAGAACACGGTCATCCGCAACCTCCAGGACATCACCGGGGTCCTTCGGCGCGAGCCCGCGCACGTCATCGGGTTCCTCGCGAAGGAGTTCGGGTGCCCCGGCGTCCTCGACCTTCCGCGCGGGGTCCTCAAGTCGCGCCTCACGAAGGACCAGATCGGCGGGCGGATGCGCGATTACACCGTGAAGTACGTGATCTGCTCGGAGTGCAAGCGGCCCGATACCCACCTTCAGAAGGAGGGTCGGTTCACGCTCCTCATCTGCGAGGCGTGCGGCGCCCAGCGCCCGGTCACGGTCCGCAAAGTGGTCACGCCCGAGAAGCCGAAGACCCCGGTCGTGGTCGGCGAGGTCTATCGCCTCACGATCGAGGACGTCGGCCGCCGCGGGGATGGGGTCGCGAAGAAGGAAGGGTTCGTGATCTTCGTCACGGGCGCGAACCAGCGCGGCACGACGGTCAACGCGAAGGTCACGAAGGTGCTCGGCAACAACGCGTACGCCGTCGTCGAACCGTAACGGACCATGCGGAGCCTCCGCTGGATGGGCCTCCTCGGCCTCTACATCGGGGCGCAGGTGGTCGGGCTCGCGCTCTCCGAACCGTTCCGCTCGGAGGGCTTCACCTCCACCTCCAACCCGCAGAGCCCGACCGCTCCGCTCCTGATCATCGCCGTCATCATCATCGCGCCCCTGTTCATCCTGTTCTTCGCGCGACGGAGCGGGGGCATCGCCGCGCTGCGTCATTTTATCCTGATCGCGATCGCCGGCGCGCTCTACGTCACGCTCTTCGCGACGTTCTCCATCTTCCCGCCGGGGCTCATCCTGCCGCCGCCCTACGCGGCCGAGTACGCGTTCGACCCCGCGCTCGTCCTCGCCGCCATCGTGAGCACGGGGCTCTACTTCGCGCTCCTCGTCGAGCCCCAGTGGTACGTCGTGGACCTCGCGGGCTTCCTCGCCGCCGGCTCGCTGATCGCGATCCTCGGGATCTCCTTCGGGATCCTACCGGCGTTCATCCTGCTGATCGCCCTCATGGCGTACGACGCGATCGCCGTCTACCGAACGAAGCACATGGTCTCGCTCGCCGACGCGGTGGTCGACATGCACCTCCCTATCCTCATGGTCATGCCGGACTCGGCCGGCTACGACTACACGAGCGCGCCCACGCTCGCCGAACAGCGGGGCCAGCCCACGGAGGAGCGCGCCGCGCTGTTCATGGGCCTCGGGGACGTCGTCATCCCCGGGACGCTCATCGTCTCCGCGTTCATCTGGCTCCCCACGGCGCCCGTCTTCCTCGGCGTCGGCGCGAACCTCTGGGGGGCGCTCGGCGCCCTCGTCGGCTCCCTCGTGGGCTACGGGGTCCTGATGCGCCTCGTCCTCCGCGGGAACCCCCAGGCGGGGCTGCCGCTCCTCAACGGCGGCGCGCTCCTCGGCTACGCCCTCGTCTACCTCTTCCTGTTTCGCTCGTTTACGCTCGGCCTGACCGGAGGGCTTTAACCCCTCAGGCCTCCCCCGGGTCGTGCCGCGCAAAGTAGAGGACGTTCGGATCGACGACGCGCCGTCGCTCGACACGCTCATCCGTCGACTCGAAGCCGGCGGGGGGTTCAGCGCGAAGGAGGTCGCCACCGGCGTCGACCTTCTCGCCCGGATCCTCTCCGACCGCGAGATGACCGTCTTCCTGTCGTTCCCCGCCGACATCGTCTCGACGGGCACCCGGGGGGTCCTCGCGACCCTCGTACGGGAGGGGTACGTGGACGCGATCATCACGACCTGCGGGACGCTCGACCACGACCTGGCGCGGTCGTTCCGCTCGTACTATCACGGGGATTGGGACCTGGACGACGCGGAACTCCACCGTCGGCATGTCTACCGGCTCGGGAACCTGGTCATCCCGGAGGCGAACTACGGCGCTATCATCGAGCGAAAGATGCGGGGGATCCTCGACCGGCTCTGGGCGAGCGGGACCCGGGCCCTCTCGACCCGGGCGCTCTCCGCCGCGATCGGGGAGGCGATCCCCGCGAAGGAGCACTCGAGCATCCTTCGCGCCGCCGTCGAGCGCCAAGTGCCGGTCATCGTCCCCGGGATCACGGACGGGGCGGTCGGGTCGCAGGTCTGGCTCTACTGGCAGGACCATCGCAGCCTCTCCTTCGACCTGCTCAGCGACGAGCAGCTCCTCTCCGACCTCGTCTACGACGCGAAGCGGGCCGGCGCGGTGATCCTCGGGGGCGGGATCTCGAAGCACCACACGATCTGGTGGAACCAGTTCCGAGACGGCCTGGACGCGGCACTGTACATCACGACCGCGGTCGAATGGGACGGAAGCCTCTCCGGCGCCCGGACCCGCGAAGCGGTCTCCTGGGGCAAGGTGAAGGCCAACGCTCGCCACACCACGGTGACGGGCGACGTGACCGTCCTATTCCCCCTGATGGTCGGGGCCGCGCTCGAGCGGATCCGATAGACCCGAACGGTCCGCCCGAGACCTACGGGCGGAAGGTCCGGGACGCGCGACGGTGTTTGCGCAGGGTCCGTTCGACCACTTCGACACCGATCCCCGGGCCTCGGGGCACTTCGAGAGTGCTCCCGGGTCCGAGGACGAACGGAGGGTCGGTGATGTCCTCGCGATAGTACCGGTCGCTCGCGGAGAGGTCGGAAGAGAGAACGAACGGAGGCGTTGCGGCGAGCGCGACGTTGTGCGCTCGCCCGACCCCCGACTCGAGCATCCCACCCACCCATGACGGCACTCCGTTCCGAGCGGCCCGTTGGGCGAGGGAAAGCCCGATACCCAGGCCGCCGACGCGAGCGACCTTCACGTTGAGGCTCGTCACGGCCCGCGCCTCGAGGGCGTCCTCGAGCGACGACGCGTCCACGATCGATTCGTCGAGGCAGACACGGAACCGGGCGCCGCGCGCGAGCTCGGCGTGCGCGCGTACGGCCCGTTCCGCGAACGGCTGCTCGACCTGCGCGACGCCGTACTTCTCTGCCCAGACCCGGATGCGGTCCGCCGCCCGAGGGGGATACGCTTGGTTCGCGTCTACCCACAGTTCGACGTCCGGGTATTCCCGTCGGACGGCGGCGACGGGCCGCGAATCCCATCCGGGGCGGACTTTGAGCTTGATCCGACCGTATCCGGCCTCGAGGTACCGACCCACCCGGTCGACGAGCTGGGGCACGCCCGACTGGATCCCGACGCTCACCCCCACTCGGATGCGCTTCCGATGTCCGCCGAGGGCCCTCGCGAGAGAGAGACCCTGCCCTCGGGCGCGGAGGTCCTCCAACGCGATCTCCAGGGCCGCCTTCGCCATCCGATGACCCCGGAACCGGGCCGCCTCACGCGAGAACGCCTTGGGTGTCGGGTCGCGGAGGCGAAACAGGAGCGGGACCAGGCGTTCGGCGATCATCCATCGGGCGGTGGCCACGCTCTCCGACGAGTAGAGGGGGTCGGCCGCGGCGGCGCACTCTCCCCAACCGACCTCCCCGTCCTTCGTCTCGGCCCGAACGAGCAGGAAACGGCGACGATGTTCGACCCCGAAGCTAGTCTCGAACGGTTCGACGAGCGGCAGCTCGACCTCATCCAGCCGCACCGACGCGAGGAGCATGTTGACCTTTCCAAGACTTCCCACGCCTACATAAGTCGCGGACACGCGCCGGCCCCGAGAGAACCCTCGGCCGCGAGGCTTTATCTCCCGCGTTCTCGTCGGGCCGCCCCACCCTTGGGCCCGTAGCTCAGCTCGGTAGAGCAGGCGGCTCTTAACCGCAAGGTCAGGGGTTCGAATCCCCTCGGGCCCGTCCGCCGACCGTGGGACCTTCGTTCCTACGGGCGGTCTAACCGGGCGAGCTGGGCGCCGGGAGACCGGCCCGGGCGACGATCTCTCCCGGGTGTCGCCACCAGTAGTACAGGATCGCGCCCGCCACCGCGGCGCGGGCATAGATCGAGAGACCCATCATCCAAGAAGTGACGTTCACGCTGAAGCTGCCACCTTCGAAGATCGTCACGACGTCCGACCCGCGGAACCCCAGCTGCCCAGTGATCCAGGGGCCAAGGGCCTGGTGGAACCCGAACAGCAGGTTGCCCACGAAGTAGTACCCGACGTCGTTCATCAGGGAAACCAGAAGGCCGAGGCTCGTCGCGAGGGGCCACGACTCCCAACCCTCGAAGACGATCAGGACCCCGAAGGGGGCCATGTACGTGAGGATCAGCCAGACCCCGTAGGCCGGGACGCTCTTCCCGAACAGGTCGATCCAGTTGATGAGAATGAGGCCGTAGAACGCCGAGAAGAGGATCAGCTTCAGCAGCACGAACTGGCGCGGGTCGGTCGGATGGAGGCCCGTGACCACCGTCTCGATGCCGGTGACGAGCAGGATGATGCCGACCAGGATCGCGAAGCTGGGGAGGGCCAACCCCTCGAACGCGACCGAGACCACGACCAGCAGGACGATGAGCGCTCCCGTGCTGAGCAGAGAGCCGCGAAGCCACAGGGGGACGGACACGCCACCGGCCTGGAAGATCCGACCGAACCCCATCAGGACGAGCGCGATGGCGAGTACGAACGTCACCGCCGTGGCCGCGAGGTTGGGATCGAGCAGGGCGAACGCGGCCAGGCCGAACGCGAACAGGCCCACGCCGACGATCCCCCACGACCGAATGGCGTGCCACCAGAACCGCGGCGCCCGGAGCTCGAACCAGTTCTCGGACAGCACCCGACCTCCGGCAAGGATCGTCTGGGCGGAAACGAGGACCACGGCTTCCGCGAGGAGGAGAAGGAGGCCCGTGAGCGAATACTCAAGGGTGGCGAGGACGGCTACCGCGAACCCCACCGAGAACAGACCCAAGAAGACCTGGGTCGCCCGCCCGATGTTGACCCGGCGGCGAGCCCGCCTTTCATCATCTGGGTCGGGGCGAGGGGCACGGGGGCGCCACGAAAGCCATGAGGACCGTTCTCCGGAGGGTCGCGATGAAGGGGATCCAGGCACGGAAGCTTCCGAAGGCCCGGCCTGGGTCGAAGACACGGCCTAAGCTCTCTGCGTTCCCTTCGGAACGTAATCGAAGAACCGCTCGGTGATGCCCTCGGAAGTCCATTCCGCGCGCAGCCGCGTCTTCTTCTCGGCCCGGCGCAGTTCGGACAGGAGATAGCGGTTCAGGTCTCGCGCGCTCGAGCCTTCCATCTCGGCCTGGACCCGAAACTCGTTCTTCGCTTCGCCCGCGGTGACCGACCCGTGGGTGATCAGTCGTGCCAGGACGGGTTTGACCGCGGCGGGGTCATCGGTACTGACCCGGGCCTTGAGAGAGTACCGCTTCGGGGTCATGTCATCCACCGGAAGGAGAGGTCACGAAAGACCTTAGCTCACATCGGGCCGCGCGGGCGTGCCAACCGTTCCCGCGGGGAACGAACCGACGAGGGCACCCGCCGAGCGTCGAGCTGAGTTGACCCCTGCGCCTTAGACTCGACTCCCGTCCTTCTTCCGGACCCATCCATGGACGTACGGGGAGTGTGGAAAGGCGGGTTCGAGACCCGCCTCGAAGACGACCGTGGTCACACCGTGACCGTCGATCTTCCGGTAGATGAAGGAGGGAGGAATGCGGGCACGTCCGCGCTCGAGCTCGGCGTGCTGTCGCTGGCCGGATGCATCACCACGATCTTCGGCCTCGTCGCGAGGAAACGGAGATTGGCGTTCACCGGGCTCACCATCTCGTTGACCGCCGAGCGGCCCGCCGGGGCTCCGACGATCCAGAGAGTCCACGGAAGGCTGGAGGTGCAGACCGAAGCATCGAAGCAGGAGGTGGAGACCGTCCTGCGCCTCACGTTGAAGACCTGCCCAGTGGGGGTCCTGTTCGACCGGGCCCACGTTCCCGTCGACGTGACCGCCGCCATCGTCCCGCCCTCGGGTTCGATGGGCCCGCCGGTGTGACCCGGGAGCCACCGCGCGCGGAACGATTAAGCCCCTCCGAGGAGTTTGGGAGGCTCGGAACCTAGCTTTGAGGGAACTCGGTCAAACGGGCCTCGCGATCACGCCGGTCGGCCTCGGAACATGGGCGATCGGAGGGGGCGGATGGGCGTTCGGGTGGGGGCCCCAGGACGACGAGCGCTCCCTGAAGGCGATTCGGCGCGCCTGCGAGCTGGGGATCTCTTGGATCGACACGGCTCCGGTCTATGGAACAGGCCACGCGGAGGAGGTCGTCCGGAGAGGGGTGGCGGGGCTTGACCCGCTCCCCAACATCTTCACGAAGGTCGCGCTACGATGGAAGGCCGACCGGCGGATCACCCCTAGCCTCAAGGCCGATTCGATCCGCGAAGAGGTGAAGGCGAGCCGACAGCGACTGGGCCTCGATACGATTGATCTGGTCCAGGTCCACTGGCCGGACCCGGAACCCGATATCGAGGAAGGGTGGCGCACGCTCGCCGAACTGAAGGATCAAGGGGTCATCCGGCATATCGGCGTCTCCAACTTCGACGTGGCCCAAATGGAACGAGTCGCCGCCATTGCCCCGGTGGAGACCCTCCAGCCGCCCTACTCGCTGGTCAATTCGGGGGCCGAAACGGAGATCCTGCCCTACGCGCGGGCGCACCGGATCGGAGTGATCGTCTACTCGCCGATGGGGTGCGGTCTACTGACCGGCACGATCTCGGCCGAACGGGTGGCTCGCATGCCCTCCGATGATTGGCGGTGTCGGGACCCCGAGTTCCAAGAGCCGCGGCTCTCTCGGCATCTCGCCTTGGCTCACGTCCTCGCCGACATCGGGAAGCGGCATGGGGGACGGTCCGCGGCCGAGGTAGCCATCGCCTGGACGCTCGCGAACCCCGCCGTCACCGGGGCCATCGTCGGGGCCCGATCGCCGGAGCAAGTGGAAGGGTTCGCCGGGGCGATGTCTCTGCACCTCACTACCGAGGACCTACAGCAGATCCAAGCCTTCCGTACGGAGCACCCATGATCGGTGCGGCTCCGACATGAAACGGTGGTCGTAACCACGTTTGCGCCCACCAGGGTGCATCTGACCTTTCACCCGCTTTGCAGCCGCAGCGACGGGACCGATTCCCTTCCCACGCAAATGCACCCTCGACGGAAGGCCGGGCAGGCTCGATCCCGCTCGGAATGGGAGGCGGGCGACTCGCCGTTCAGCGGCGCCCGCGTCCGGTGGCGGCCCGGGCCAGGCGGTAGGCTCGTGAGACGTTTCCCGGGAACATGAAGGAGAACCGCCAGCGTCGGAACTGCGAGGGAATCGGGGTATGCACGAGGTCTCGGGGAGGGGTCCGGTCGCGGATCGCTGCGCGGGCGATACGGTCGATTTCCTGGAGATAGATCCGGGTGTGGGAGAGCGTGCTTCGGGGACCCGGTGGCCCGTGGCCGGGCACGACCGAACGGGCGCTCAGCTTCTCCATCCGTCTCAGGATGGAGATCCACGACACCGGCCAGCCGCTCCCGACCGAGGGATGGAACCCCCGTATCGCGAGGTCGCCGGTGAAGAGGATCCCCTCGTCCGGAAGATACGCGAAGACGTCACTCGGAGAGTGCCCGCCCCCGTAGGTCAGTAGATGGAGGGACCGTCGCGAGCCCTCGAGGACCAGTTCGTCCTCAAAAGTAACCCCGGGAGGCACGATCCGGTGGGAGCGGGGCATCTCGAGCACCCCCTCGAACCAGGCTCGCAGGAGGGGGCGATCCGCCTTCGAGTAGAGTGATTTCGGTCCGTCCAGCAAGGGGAGCTCGTGGCGCATCTCTCGTCGGTCTCCGTCGAACTGAGGCCGGCTAAGTTTCAGGATGTTGGCGCGGACCGTGCGACTTGAGACGATGTGGCTGCCCACGAACGCGGAGTTTCCCCAGATGTGGTCCCCGTGCCAGTGACTGTTGACGGCCCAGCTGGGTCGACGGCCGGTGACTCGCTCCGCAGCCCGGACGAGGTCCCGTCCCGCCATCGGCGTAAGCATGGTGTCGAAGACGACCGTTTCGCCTCCGAGATCCACGATCCCCGCGTTGCAAAGGCCAAACCCCTCTGGCGTCGCAATTGCGACGTGGACGCCTGGCGCGAGGGTCTCGATGCCAAAGTGACGAGACGATTTCGCGTGCATTTTCGGGTGGGGGTATGGGTCCTTCCCTTGTGAGGTCTTCGATGGCGTAACCGCGCCGCGCTCGAACGCTGGATCTCTGGCGAAGGCCGGTAGCTGGCGAACCAACTCACATTGCCGTTCTCATCGCGGCATCACAACCAACCGCTCTCGCCATCCGCTTCGATAACGGGGAGGAGCTCATCGCGGTACGGGTTCAAGGTGGTGGTGTCGTGTCATCTTGACCACGACGGGGTGGAAGCTCAGGGGCACCTGCTGTTCTGGTGAAGCGAGGGAAACGGGTTCCCAGCCGGTGGAATCGACCACCGTGCCCGTTCCGCTCTGGCCGCAAGTGGTGAGGACGAACGAGACCTCAAGGGAGCAGGGTCCGCGGGACTGTCGGCCCATGAACCGATTCCGATCGGTCGACCCGAGCGGGGCCGTCGTCACGAGGACCAGTCGTCTTCCTTGGGCGGCTCTCCGTACTTCGCGCCCCTTCCCGTCTTCGGCGGCTTCTTCACGATCGCGTCGCTAATCTTGTCGACCTCGGCGATGAAGTCATCCGGCTCGTACCCCGCCTCGGCCGTGACCGGCTCGGTGACCGCGGCCGCCGCTTCGTCGGGCTCTGCCGGTATGTCGGCGGGCGACGGTTGGTCGGTCTCCTCGGGCGTTTCGAGATAGTCTGGCACGACCGCGGGAGGAGGGCCGCCCGTCGTAGAAGCCCCCTCCGTCGGCACGGCCTGTTCCGGGGGTCCGGCTGCGGCGTCCGGTCGGCGCCGGCGACGGACAAGGAGGGCCACGATAATGGCCGCGACAATCACAGCGAGGGCGATTCCGAGGTAGACCCAGCACCACGAGAAGCTCGATGACGCCGTCGTCACGGTGAGCGTCCCGGTCGCCGTCTGGCCACCCACGTCCGTCGCCATGACCGTCGTCCCGGACGTACTGCTCGGGATCGCAAACGCGCAGCTGAAGGCACCCGTTCCACCCGTCGTCAAGGAGCCGCTCGTGCAGCTCGTGACCGTCACTCCGTCGAACACCAGTCCCACCGTGCTCGAAACCGAGAAGCCCGTCCCGGACACGGTCACGGTCGCGCCCACGGGGCCTTGGGCCGGGGTGACTGCGATCGCGGGCGTTGTGACCGTGAACGCCCCGGTCGCCGACCCGCCAGTGACGTCCGTCGCCGCCACCGTCGTCCCAGACGCGCCGCTCGGCACCTTCAACGTGCACGTGAATGCACCGGTGGCGTTCGTCGTCAAGGAGCCGCCCACGCAGCTCGTGATCGTCACAGAGTCGAACACCAGCGACGCCAACGCCTTCGACACCGTGAAGCCCGTCCCCGACACCGTCACCGTCGCGCCCATTGGACCCTGGGTCGGAGTGCTGACCATGATTGTCGGCGTGGTGACCGCGTAGGCCCCGGTCGCCGTTTGGCCGCCGACGTCCGTCGCCGTGACCGTCGTGCCCGACGCGCCGCTCGGAACCTCGGACGTGCAGCTGAACGCCCCGGTCGTGTTCGTCGTCAAGGAACCGCTCGTACAGCTACCGATAGTCACTCCGTCGAAAACCAACTCAACCGTGCTCGACACCGAGAAGCCCGTCCCCAACACCGTCACCGTCGCGCCCACGGGGCCCTGGGTTGGGCTCACCGTGATCACGAGCGGGGTCACCATGAACGTCCCGGTCACCGTCTGGCCGCCCGCGTCCGTCGCGGTGACCGTCGTTCCCGACGACCCGCTTGGAACGGTGAACGTGCAGCTGAACGCTCCCGTTCCGTCTATCGTTAAGGAGCCGCTCGTGCAGCTCGCGATCGTCATTCCGTCGAAAACCAGTGATGCCAGTGTCGTCGACACCGAGAAGCCCGTCCCCGACACCGTCACCGTCGCGCCCACGGGGCCTTGGGTCGGACTCACCGTGATCGTCGGCGTCGTCACCGTGAACGTCCCGGTCGCCGCCTGCCCACCGACGTCCGTCGCCGTGACCGTGGTCCCCGACGTGCCGCTCGGCACCTCGAACGTGCACGTGAATGCCCCCGTTCCGCCCGTCGTCAACGGGCCGCCCGTGCAGCTCGCGATCGTCACTCCATCGAAGACCAAAACCACCGTGCTCGTCACCGAGAAGCCCGTCCCCGACACCGTTACTGTCGCACGCACGGGACCCTGGACTGGGCCTACTGTGATCGTCGGTGTGGTGACCGTGAACGCATACACCGTGGTCGGATTGCCGGTCGCCGTGTCTAATCCTATCACAGAGTGAACGCCCGGGCTCCCGCTCGGAACCGTGAACGTGCAGACGAAGCCTCCCGTCGCGTCTGTCGTGATTGTGGTTCCGGCGTGGCTACAGTCCGACCCGCCCGTAGGAGTCTGGAGCACCGAATTGAACGAGACCGTCGCTCCCGACGACACGCTGAACCCGGACCCCGTCACCGTATACGTCGCCCCCATGGGGCCCTGCGCCGGGTTCACCGAAATCGTCGGAGTCGTGACCAGGAAGGTCTGCGACGAGGTCGGAGAGCTTGTCGCCACGTCCTCTCCCACCACAGAGTAGGGGCCCGCCTCGGTCCCGCTCGCAACGGCGAACGTGCAGGAGAAGCCTCCGGACGAGTCCGTCGTAATCGTTGTCTCAGCGTAGCTACAGTCCGACCCGCCCGTCGGAGTCTGGAGCACCGAACCGAACGAGACCGTCGCGCCTGACGACACGCTGAACCCGGACCCTGTCACCGTGTAGGTCGTCCCCACCGGACCCTGCGCCGGGCTCACCATGATCGTAGGTGCCGTGACCGTGAAGGTCTGCGCCGTGGTCGGAGTGCTCGTCGCCGTGTCCTCCCCCACCACATCGTAGGTGGCCGCGCCCTCGGTCGGAACGGTGAACGTACAGACGAAACCGCCCGCTGCGTCGGTCGTGATCATCACGCCGGAGAACGTTCCGTCCGAACACGCAACCGGCGCCTGACGCACCGAATCGAACAAGACGACTGCTCCCGACAAGACGCTGAATCCCGACCCCGTCACGGTGTACGTCGTCCCCACCGGGTCCTGCGTCGGGCTCACCGTGATCGCCGGAATCGTGATCGTGAACGTTGCCGTCGCGTTGTCAAAGCTGCCGTCGGACCCGGTCGCCGTCACCGTGTAGGCCGCTGCCGCCCCGCTCACCGTGAACGTGCAGCCGCTGAACGTCCCCGTCCCGGTCGCTGTACACACACTCGCCGACCCGATCGTTCCACCCGCGGTGATCGTGAACGTAATCGTCACGCCCGGCGTGAACCCACTGCCCGACGCCATCACCGTCACTCCGCTCGGCCCCTGTGTCGGAGCGAGCGTTACCGGAGTCGTGATCGTGAACGTTGCCGTCGCTTTGTCGGCCCCTCCGTCCGACCCCGTCGCCGTTACCGTGTACGGTGTCCCTGACGCCGTCCCGGTGATCGTGACTGTGCAGCTGAACGTCCCCGTCCCCGATACCGTCGCGCCGCACGCG
>Ga0187889_10004126_pt1 | contig 12240 bp, 12 predicted proteins | sample June2016WEW_7_10_2_FD_132992 | JGI IMG/M metagenome (GOLD analysis project Ga0187889, IMG submission 132992) | Peatland microbial communities from SPRUCE experiment site at the Marcell Experimental Forest, Minnesota, USA - June2016WEW_7_100 | ecosystem: Environmental > Terrestrial > Soil >... | reverse complement strand
TACAGGGGCACCGTGGTCCCTCGAACGACTGAAGATCACCGCCATCCGCGAGGGGATCGTCGAGTTGATCAGCGAGGAGCGACCGCGCGAGATCCTCCACGAGGAGGCAGCAAGCTTCCAGACTAGGAAGACCTGGAAGAAGTCGCACAACCCGAAGTCCGACTCGAAGGTCCGACGGCCGAGGGAGCTCACCAATCGCGAGCACAACCCAACAATCGTGGTGGCGGCCGATGAGATGGGCCTGCTCTCCCTCAAGCCGTACGAGGGCCGCACCTGGGCACGGTCGGGGCACCCCGACCGCATACGCGCGACCTACATGCGGACCTTCGGAACTCGCTACCTGTTCGGAATGTACGACCTCTACCACGACCAGATGGACGGATTCCTCTCGTCCTCGAAGCCCACTCGGGTCTGACGGCGGTTCCCGCGGTTCGTGCGAGCCCACTACCCGAGAGGCGGTTGAATCTACCTGATCGACGACAACCTGTCCACGCATTGGACCGAGAGCGGACGCCGCACCACGCGCGCACTGAACATCACGATCATTCCCACGCCGACGATCGCCTCAGAATACAATCCAATCGAGGTCCACTTTGGAGAGCTGAAGGATTTCGGACTGACGGGTTCCGACTGCCCGAGCTGGTGGCACCTTTTCAAGGCCTTGCACGATGCCATCGACCACCGGAACCAGCACGCCGAGCGAAAATCCACAAAGTTAAGCGACAATTGTAGGTTCGGCACTAAACGGCCCCTAGGACGTATCGCAATCAATCTTTGAGAAACTCTCTATATGTGTAGGACATAGCAATAGCGCTGGTGACCCGACAATGGGAGCAGATGAAAACCTACGTGTAATCGAGAATGAGATGAAGGCGTTTAATGCCCACGATTGGAGCGCCTATCTAAGGTGTTTCGCAGAGTCCGTGGTCACCTACGAACCCGATGAGAGTGAGCCGATTCGTGGGCGCGAAGCGCTGAGGAAGCGTCTTGCCGCGTACTTGGCCGCTTTCCCTGATGTGCGCCTACAGGAAGAGAGGCTGTTCGGGGACGATGAGTGGGTCTGTCTCAACAGTCTCTTCATTGGCACGCATAGAGGCGACCTACCGGGCCCGGGCGGAGTCACAATCAAATCTACTGGACGAAAGGTGAGTGTGCACGGCTGCTCTGTGTTCCGACTTGCGGGCGGGGTGATAACTGAATTCATCGGATACTATGACCAGATAGAACTGCTCTCTCAGCTCGGGATGGTGATTCGTCCTCTCACAAGGTGATCCGTGACCTTGGCAACACGCTCTCAATCACAGGTATCGCTCAGAGTGTCGGTGAGGCATTTCACACAGTCGTTCGGGAATCGGCGAGCCCACTGGAACGAGTTGCTGATGTCAAAGGAGAAGCCGGTTCATCTTGTAGTAGGCGGACATCTCCGATAAAGCGCCATGGATTACGTTTCGTTGGGCTGTAGCGACGCCCGAGTCTCCCCGATTGGCTTCGGCACTTGGCAAGCCGGAGACGACACATGGGGCCCGGACGTCAACGATATGGATTGTGCTCTTGCACTCGTGCATGGGGCCGAGCTGGGCGTCAATCTTGTTGATACAGCCGAGAACTACGGCCGAGGCCACTCGGAAGAGGTGGTAGGCAAGGCCATCCGTTTGGCGGGCCGGGAGATGATGTTTGTCGCTACAAAAGTGTCCGAGCACCACCTGCATCCCGACGATGTGGCAAGGGCCTGTCGAGGCAGCCTGAGAAGGCTGAGGGTGCAATATATTGACTTGTACCAAGTTCACTGGACTGACCCTTACGATCAAGTCCCGTTACGAGAAACGATGCGAGCGATGGAACGATTGCAAAGGGAAGGCAAGATTAGGTATATCGGAGTGAGCAACTTCGCGGTGAGAGACCTCGAGGAGGCGCGATCAAGTCTCTCTAGGACCGATATCGTTTCGAACCAGGTGCAATACAACCTGCTGCACCGTGAAATCGAGACAGAGGTCATACCTTACTGTACGCGCGAAGGCATAACAATCCTCGCCTACAGCCCCCTAGCCCGAGGGCTGCTCACCGGCAAGTACGGATCGAAGCACCGTCCGACTGACCAGGTACGTGAAGGTGCCGTCTTGTTTAAGCCAAAGAACCTCCGTGAGGTGGTGCCGGTAATCCGGGAGCTCCGGGAGATCGCAAAGTCGCGAGGCAAGACCCCTGCCCAGATTGCACTTGCCTGGCTGCGGTCACATCCGGGGGTGGTCCCCATCCCCGGTGTCAAGCGGCCCGCGCAAGCGGGCGAACTCGCAGCGGCTTCAGAGGTAACGCTCAAGCTCCAAGAACGGCGGAGCCTTGACCGCGTGTCGTCCCTATTGCGACTCGATACCTTCTAAGTGTGAGAATGGAGGATCTCGGCGGTACACACTTGAAGCACTAGGCCGGAACTGAGCCATTGAAGTCAACGATGTTAGAACCCGGATTACGGAGTAACCCGACCTGGCTGAGAGAGGGGGCTCGGCCTTCCACGAGTTCGCGAAATCTTGCGCCCGGTACAAACTGTTGGAGGAACTCAACGCGTTTTCTATGACCCCTCAGCCGTCTGCCCCTAGTGACCCAGGGTCGATTCGACGGCAGAGCCGACGTGTGACTGAAGGGACGGCTAGGGCTCCAGCCCGCGCCTTGCTCCGCGCTGCCGGATTTACCGATGAGGACTTTTCAAAGCCTGTCGTCGGGATCGTGAACACATGGAACGAGGCAACGCCGTGTCAATTCGCATTGAATGCAATCTGCTCCCGTGCCAAGGAAATCATCCGAATTCGTGGGGGTGTCCCTCGGGAGTTTGCGACGATTACCGTTTCCGATGGAATAGCTATGGGCCTTCCGGGGATGCGAGCATCGCTTGTGAGCCGCGAGCTCATCGCGGATTCAATCGAGCTGATGATGTGTGCCCATGGCTATGATGCCTTGTTGGTCTGCGCCGCGTGCGACAAGAGTATCCCCGGAGGTTTGATGGCCATGGCCCGGCTCAACGTTTCCTCGGTTTTCACCTACGGCGGACCGATGATGCCCGGGACATTCCGGAATCGTGACGTCACCATTCAAGACGTTTTCGAAGGTGTCGGGGCTTGGGAAGCCGGTCTATTGGATATCGAAGCCCTCGGGGAACTGGAACGGTCGGCGTGCCCGGGAGGCGGAACCTGCGCCGGCCTATTCACTGCGAACACCATGGCAAGTTGCGCGGAGGCCCTGGGACTAGCATTGCCGGGCGACGCCGCCATTCCAGCGGTCCACCCGGATCGAATGGAGGCAGGAGGACGAGCTGGATCTGCCCTGATGACGGCCTTGGAGCACGGCATAAGGCCAAGTGACATTTTGACCTTTGAGGCGTTCGAAAACGCCATCGCCCTTGACGCCGCAATGGGAGGTTCCACAAACGCTGTGCTACACCTCTTGGCATTGGCACACGAAGCGGGTGTCAAGCTTAGCCTAGACGACTTCGAGCGGGTGTCTCGCCGAACGCCCGAAATCGTGAGCATGAAGCCGTCCGGTCAGTACGTTATGGCGGACCTTTATCGAATCGGAGGAGTTCCCGCAATCTTGCAGAGGTTGGTAGAAGCCAATCTCGTGAATGGCGATTGCCTCAATGTGTCTGGCCAAACCTTGCGCGAGGCCGTTAAGGACGCTCCGCGGCACAACTTGGAGGGGTTCGTTCGCCCTGTCGACCAGCCGTTCCAGCCGACAGGATCGATTGTCATACTCCGTGGGAACCTTGCGCCGGAAGGAGCCGTCGTCAAAACGGCGCATACCACACACTTGCTTCACGAGGGTCCGGCCCGCCTCTTTGAGGACGAGGACGCGTCCCTTGCAGCTATTCACGACCAAGAGATTCTACCGGGGGATGTGGTGGCAGTGCGCTATCAAGGGCCGAAGGGGGCCCCGGGCATGCCCGAGCTGTTGGCTGTCACCGCTGCCCTAGTCGGACAGCGCTTGGGTGACAGCGTCGCACTCATTACTGACGGTCGGTTCTCTGGGGCAACTCGCGGACTGATGGTAGGTCACATTTCGCCCGAGGCGGCCGTTGGTGGCCCCCTCGCCGTCCTCAAGGAGGGGGAGATTGTGCGAATTGATGTACCAAACCGCATAATTCAGGTTGATTGTGCGGACCCCCAGTTTATCAATCGAATGCGGGATTGGACTCCCCCGCCTTCTCGATCGAGTCCTGGGGCGTTAAGCAAGTACGGACAACTCGTCGGCTCTGCTTCATTCGGTGCGATTTGCTCGTAGAGCCCTCCAGTTCCCTCACGAATCTCCCCAAAGGGTGGCCATTCTTCCGTTGCGAGGCCGCTAGATCCCAAACACTTCGGTTGCTTCAGCCTGACTCTGTTCGAGAAGGGTCACGATTGTGCCCTAGTCCAAAAGTACCCCTGCGATAGGTCGCCACACCATCCAAGTTGTGAATCTAGAGACTGGTCATCCTCATGTGCCGTGAACGGACCATCCGTTCAGCCAGTTTCTACCCCTGGGCTCCTTCCGGATTCGCTATTGCGTCATGTTAGAACGCAACCCAACGGTCCCTGTCTTTGCGATTAGGGGATAGCCTGTCCCCTATTCCCCTAACGGACGCCGGGATCTACGACTTAATTGGGTGAAGTCCCTCCCGGACGCCCGGTCTGGGAGTACTCATCTGACGCGTTCGATCCCCTCAACCTGGTCAAATGCGGCATTGAACGAGAGGATCTTCGAGACTCCTCTTCGTGCCATGATCGCGAGGGCCGCGCACTGGGATAGAGACAGGTGGCCATCGAATTGTTGATAGTAGTTTCCAGCCTCATCGAGTAGCCTGGAGTCCACATATTCAACCTCGCACGATTCCTTCAGGAATTCGAAAAGACTCCTGGCCACTCGGCTTCCGCCCCGATTCCCGACGGTTGTGACCGTTTCCGAAATAACGAAGTCGCTCACGAGCAATCCCTTGTTGAATGCGCTGCTCAAACGCAGCGCTTGGCGGTGCCACCGATCCTTGCGGTCGGCAATTGCAACAAAATAGGAAGAATCGACGAAGATCACGCCTTTACCCGCTGCGTCTCCGCCTTTGTTTGGGTTGAACCTCCGCCATGGGCTATCAAACCTGCGATGTCTTGGAGCGTCTTCCTATGCCTGGGCTTGACTACGATTCTGTCACCCTCAATCGACCAACTAAGCATATCCCCAACATTAATCCGGACCGACGTTCGGATATGCTTAGGGACAACGGTGAGGTAACCTTTGGAGATGGTTGAATCGCTCAAACTAGATGAGCTAGTTATGGTGGCTACTTAATTCTTGGCACAATATCCAAATATCCGTTGGCACGCCTAGTGAAGTAATTTGCGGTAATACTAGTGTCGCTTCCAGATAGTTCGTCGGTGGATCTTCCCCTTCCGCATCCGTGTGTCTCGGAACCGCTTCTTGCGTAACCCTTGCCTCGATTCCGGTAGGCGATCGCTCGTCTTATTTCTCTCCGAACTTCGGTCCATGAGCCGAAGTTCGACTTCGATAGCACCAGCTTCTGAAGATCCCCCTCGTGGCTCTCCATCGGGTTCATCCAGCTCGCCTGGGTCGCCGAGGCCACCAGCGTCATTCGATTGTTCCTCGCCCACTCCCGTACCTCGGGAGTCCAGAGGGCGCTCAGGTTGTCCTGGATGAGGTAGACCCGTTGGTCCTTCGGATACTTCTCCACCTCTCGCTGGACGTAGTCCAGCCATGGCTCCCCTCCCTTGTGCCGATACAATCGGCCGCTCAGTCGCTGGTGGTAGACGTTGAGGGTAAGGTAGAGGTACCGGGTTCCCTTGAGGCGCTTGTAGGTGGAAGGGATCCGCTCGGGGTGGCCCGAGCGGAACCACCCTTGACCTCCGTGGGGTTGGAGAGAGATCGGCCCAATCTCGTCCATGCTGAGCACGATGGGAGGGTTGTGCTTCTTGTGGGTGAGCCGGTCGATCCGCCGCCTCTTCTCCTCGAATTGGGGGTCCTTCGACTGCTTCCACGTCTTGATCGATTGATGGCTCATGTCGGCCTCGTCGAGCACGATGCGGAGCCACTCCAGCGAGATCGAGTCGACGATGCGCTGGTTCCTCGCCTCGTCCCTCAGTCGGGCGAGGGACCACTGGGAGTAGGGAAGACCGAGGTCTCTCGGCCGACTGGTGGCGAGGGCCACCAGTTGGTCCTTCTGCTCCTGGGTGACCTTCCAGTTCCCCCCGGCCTTCCAGTTCGGCTTGAGCATCTTGAAGCCGTGGAGATTGAACTCCCGAATGAGGATCCGAACCCAGTCCGGAGAGTAGCCCACGAGCCGCGCGATGTAGGGCGGAGTGAACCCCTGGGCGCTGGAGAGGATCACCATCGCGCGGTGGAGCTCGATGGCGTCACTTGGGTGGCGGCAGAGTCGGGCGAGCTTCTGTCCTTCCTCGTTAGAGATCGTTCGAACGCGACGGACCATGCTTTGGGGGTATGGGGTTCCCTAGCCTAGACTTTTCGGTGGACTTCGAACTACCTGGCTAGAAGCGGCACTAGGTGACTCCTCAGTTCAGCACCAAGAGGCTGCGGCTGCCCCGGGTCTTCGTCCTTGTCAATTCCGAACACTCGGTTGCGAACGTCCCACCAGTCAACGACGAGGTCAGCGAAAACGGGTCCCTGGAAATGCTCCCACACCTCCCAGTGCTCGTTTGCCATCCAGTGTCTGTGTCGAATCAGGTCAATTCTGGGGGTCCCACCGTGGTCGCGGTAGAACTGGTCGAGGCTGAATGTCGTGGGGGGTCTCCCGCGCTTTGTCACCTCGACGCTCAATTCGGCGCTCCGACCACGTAACGGTCATGCCCAGCTTGGCTGATCGGCTTCCATCCCTTCGAGTGGAACAGGTCCAACTCGGAGACCGAAACTGTCCGTGCGTTATCCCCCGCCTTCGGCGCGGGGACCTCGCGGCCCTCGGAGCGTTTCGCCCTGATCGCCGTGATCACCTGCTCTTCGTTGAGGTCACCCATCGCATCGATCTCTTTCTTCGAGTAGCCGGCGCCGCCGAGGAGGACCCGCAGGATCGGGCGGTAGTCCACGCCACTGTCGGAGACCGTCAGGATGCGGAGGAACTTGTCGGCGGCGCGGGCGTACGCCTCGCGAACGGATTCCTCGAGGTCGGACCTGACGCGACCCTTCGCTAGGTTGTATTTCCGTCCGATGTCGCTCGAGTGTCCGAGGAGTGCCTCGCGCACGTCGCGGGAGCAAAGCCCCGCGTTCTCGGCGAGCATGAGCTGGCTGGAGGCGAAGGACCGGAGAACGTATGGACGCCACCGAACGCCCGCCGGTTGCGCTCTTCGGAGCGCGAGGCGAATCTCATGCGAGAAGCCCTTCTCGCTCAGGAACGCGACCCCATCCTCGGCGGCCCGAAGGTGCGCGATCGCCGTCTTTGGCTCGGAGGCAATGACCGCCGATGCGGGTGTGAGCTTCTCGCCACGGGTGACCCGGAGCCGAAAGTAGACGAGGAGGGCTTCGGCGGTCTCCTCGGTCCCGAACGTGAAGTAAGACGCGCCGCTCTTCGAGAGTTCGTCAGGGACGACGATACGGAACGGAACTCGGGAGAAGGAGAGCTTCTGGACGTTGAGATCGGGGAGGTCGCGCAGCCGAAGACCATTTGCCGTCGCCCGCGACCCGATCACACCAGGGCGGATCCCGCTAGTGCTGAGCAGGAGAATCGCGGCGCGTGTCCGGGGAACGGTCACGCGATCAAGCACCGCCCGAAGCTGCTCGGGAGTGGGTACAACCTCATTCAGAATCGTGGTCGAGGACCGTATCTTGAGTCCCGGAACCCAAGAGGGCGCGGCCTCCTGGCTCTTCAGGAATGAGCGGACAGACGCCCAAGAAGTGCCGAGGTACGCATCGGGACGGCCAGCCTTCCGTTCGGTTTCGACCCACCGGAGGACCACGTCCGCGAACCGACCGTCCTTGCCATCTCCGTTCCGTTGAGCTCGTGCGAGTTTCAGGAGACCCTCAACGTCGAGATGGGTCCGACGGAGGAAGAGTTCGAGATTCGCGAGGTAGCCGTCGGACGTGCTCCGGGTGCCGCGATTCTTATACCACCGGAGGACTCGCGGGTCGGCAAGGAGGCGCTCTCGTGATTCGCGGACGACTGGTTTCGCCGGCATTCGAAAGGGTCAGGGAGTCCGTCCTAATAAACACAGTGCCGATGATAAAGGGGCCCGTAGCTTAGTTTGGCTGGAGCATCCGGCTGATAACCGGAAGGTCGCCGGTTCAAATCCGGCCGGGCCCACTTCACGTCAGAAAATCGCTTGACTTTCAAAACGCCGTTTGCCATCGGCGGCCCGAAAATGGGGGGTTCATACCCGCCAGGATATGGGTGTCGAAAACCGCGAATCCTTCGGGCATCTTCCCGTGGTCCACCCCAACGTAGTGCAGGGTCTGGTCGATGGAGATGTGCCTGTGGATCCGCTGGGTGGTTGGGGCGGGGACCCCGGCTTGGCACGCCACCCGCCCGACATCGCCCCGATGAGGCCGGATGGACGACAGGGATCGTTTCGCACGCTCCCTTCTTCATGCCTGCCTGTGTGAGAGAATCCTGATCAGTTGCGGGCCTCTACGTCAGGCGTCCCGCTGGCCGTGGGCGAAACCACGCAACTCGGCTTTCACGCGCTGCCGGGTGACCTAGGTCTGGCCACGGGTCGGGCAGTCCGAAGGTCCCCTCAGGGGGCAATCGTTTTCAGAGAGGAGAGCTATCCGGAGCAATTGATTCTGGGACCGAACCGGTGCCCACTCAGGAGATCACGCTCTAGGGATTCCTGACGCTGCCATAGGTACACGCGATATGCATCTACTCGTTCGTCCTGCGGCTGGAGGCAATCGCAGATGACGCAACCACAACCGGTGGAGGAATCCATTGGTGGTGGCCAATCCGCGAGTGAGATGGATTTGTTGGCCCATCTCACAGCCTTTCTTTCGACCCCGTCTCCCCATCTGCTCTTGGTCGCAGGTCCCCCCGGAATTGGAAAAACAAGCCTCCTCACGGCCCTACGGCGCCGCCTCAACGGCCCATGGATCCTCATGGCCTACAGACGCAATCTCATGGTCACCACAGATCCCGCCCTCTCCGTGGGCCCGAATCCTGTTGTTTCGCTCCTTATGATAGATCCGGAAGGATCGATTCACTCGGAAACATCTTCGGGCGGAGCGGCACCGTCGTTTTCGTTAGCCTTCTCCCCTTCCGCAACTCAAGCGCTCGATGACTTAGCACCCCCTCCGGTCCTTGCCGCACTCGAGCGCTTGACGGCCCAAGGGCGAGCGTTCATGTTCGTGGACGCTTGGGACCGACACATTGAGACGACGTTTGACATCCACCCCGGACAGGGAGGGGTCGTCGAGTTCGTCGCGACCACCCGTATGCTTCGCAATCTACTCAGCACGCTGCGGCTAAACGTGATCTTCTGCGCGCCGTCCCCACTCGACCCCGAACTCCAATCGCTCGCGGACGGCGTGGTCGAACTCGGCTGGGAAGACCAGGACGGATGCCGGATCCGCGTGGCCTCGATTCCTAACCTGAGATGGATGTCGCTTGGCGAATCACGTTTCGGCTTCACCCTTATTAAGGGCGAGTTCAACTGTCCTCCCAGGACGGCGGCGGCTTTCTTCCCTCGCATCGGACCACCGGCCCCAGATCCTGAACCCATCGAAGGAACCCAATGGCCGGGTTCTGTGGACTTCGCCCAGGCCTTCGGTCGCCTCCGCGACCACTCGCTCACGGCTTTCGAGATGCCCCCCGCACTTTCGCAAGAGTACATGGATGTCATCGCCTTGCCCGTCGCCGCACACGCCCTCCTGTCGGGGGGTAGGGTCATGTGGATACCGTCGCCGCAGATCTCACCCTCCTTTGTCTGCGGTGAGCTCTTACGGTTCGTTCCCCGGGACTCGGTTAGTGACCGGTTCCGGATCCTCTCTGCCAGCGGGCCCGACCCCGCGCTCGGGGACTTGAAGGGAGTCGTGCTTCCGGTTCGGGTGGCGACCGGGGAGGGCGACGACCTTCATGCCGCGACTGCGGCTCCGGTGCCCCCATCGCTCTCAGACGCCTACCAGTTCCTACAACAGGGGCGGTCCGACCGACCCTCCCTGTTCGTGCTGTCCCTCGACGGCCTTAACGCCGTGGTTTCGGTGAGTGGCATGCGCCTTCGACCCGAGTTGATCCCGTTCACGCTTGCGACCTATATGCAATTGCCAAGGTTCCATGGTCTCGGTTTCGGGCGGACCGGAGACCCCCTTATCCAAGCGTCCCTTCTCTCGATGAAAACACATCTCAAGTTTCAGCACCGGTTAGGACGCACGATTATCTTCGGCGCTCGCCCCGAGACGCCCGGGTACATGCTGCGGTGGATGGACCGAGAAGGTCGCTACTCTCTCCTACGCATGCAGTAGCTACCTCCCTGTTTTCTGCCCGGATCGCGGAAAGCAGGTCGCGTCGTAGACATTCCCCGTCGTTGCGGCGAGTCGCTAGGTCCATCGATCACCATGGCAGAGCCAGTACAGAGTAGGTGCAATCGCGTTTGCACTCACCGGGGCTCATCCCCACTAAGAACGCTTCTCTCGCACGCTGCGCGAGCCACTTCGGAATCAACGAATCATTGACAAAGGGTCCGTTTACGGCGTCCACCAGGGTACGGCATTCTCTCCTCCGTGCGAACCTTGTGGAGTTGAAATAGGAGATTGGCGTTCCCTCTTAGCGAGAGGTACTGCTCCCGTGAATTTTGATGGCGGCTCGGCCCGCCCGCACTCCCTCAGTGAACCTCCCATTTTGAAGTCCGAAACCTCCCTTTCCGTGCAGTGCCGGTGCTGCGGGGTTCGCATCCCCGCCGGCGGCGCGGTCTTCGTCATCACTACAGTACCCGCGTCCCTGGAGTACGTGTTCCGCGGAGGAATCTTCTGCTCGGAGAAATGTATCCGCGCCTTCTGTCGCGAATCGCTCGAGATTCTCGACGTGCTCGACGCACCATCTTCGAAAGCGATGGTCATCGACCTTCACGAACCTCATCGTGAGGTCGCCAAGACGCTGGTCACGGTGCTGGGCAAGTAGGCTTCACGGTTCCCAAGGGGCCTATGTTTCTTCCGGAGTCGGCGCTCTAGGCCGATGTGGCTCGAGTGCCCAACTCACCGGATAGCACGGCCTCGCCGAACTGCCGTAAGGGGAACGGCCGGATCAGCTCGACGTCCGGCCGGGCCGCCGGATCCGGCGTAGAAGCCTGGGTGCGCAAAGCGGGCGCGATGAGGATTACTCTCAACTGCGGCAGGATTGCCCGTGCGTCCGCAATCAACGTCGAGGGACTTCCCTCGGTCAGGTCCACGTCCGTGACCATGAGCCACGGCCGGTGGTCACGCAACAGCTCAAGGGCTTGAGTCGCTCCTTCCGCCTCGCCAACTACCTGCAAACGATGGAGCTGGAGAAGGCTTCGCAACACGAACCGAGCATGCGTGTCGCCGGCGACCACTATAGCGGTCGCTCCAGTAGGGACTGGGGGAATGCTCAAGGTCTTGCTCCCGGTGCGAGACTCCGTCGCTCGGCCAGTCGGAGTACGTCGACCTTAGGTCGACGGTCTACTTCTATCTACGTACTAGCCGTGGAATTCGTCCGATTTGGCACTGTGAAAGAATTCGTTGATGGTCGGGGGACCTCTCCCGAGTTAGAAACGCCAAAATCCCGCTGGGAAAGGAGATCGCGCGAACAATCGGGTCACGGTTAGTCGCACATCGTTGACCCGGTTCGGGCTTCTCCACTTCCTCGCGGGGGCCGCCCGGAAAGGGTTGCCTCTTGTCGGCCACGTGCCTCCATCCACGAATCGATGGAGACCTCAAAGAAACCGCCAATCAGGTCGCCGTCCAAGACGCACCCCAAAGGAAGCCCATGCCGGAACATCCCCTCTGTGACCCCGAATCGCGCCGCGCCTGGCTCGTTCGAGTTTCTGTCCTACTCACTCCCGGCGGATCTTAGCTGCCGAAACGCATGGTATCAGGGCCGAAGCCGGGGCCGCCGAGTCATACGATGCGGAGAAGCCGGTACGGTGTTTCCGCTTTCTCCTCCGCCTCGGCAAGCACGAACGTCGGCGTGGCCGGTTGCTCTCCCCAGACGAAGACACGGCCCGCGTTGGACCTCAAACGCACCCGTGTTGCAGCCATCGTCCGGAGCGAGGCGGTCAGAGGATCATCTTCCGGGCCCACGAAGACCGTGTGGGCCGGGGC
>Ga0187889_10004120_pt1 | contig 12250 bp, 7 predicted proteins | sample June2016WEW_7_10_2_FD_132992 | JGI IMG/M metagenome (GOLD analysis project Ga0187889, IMG submission 132992) | Peatland microbial communities from SPRUCE experiment site at the Marcell Experimental Forest, Minnesota, USA - June2016WEW_7_100 | ecosystem: Environmental > Terrestrial > Soil >... | reverse complement strand
GGGCATCGCGTCCCTTTTGAAATTTATGGAACAACACGAAACCTTGTCGGCCCCGCCGGCGGCCAAAACCGCGCCAACCACGAACTTTGCGGTTGGCGCCGACCACGGCGGCTACGAATTAAAAGAAGCCTTGAAACAGCATTTGCAGCAACGCGGCTTGAGCGTCACCGATTTCGGCGCGAAATCGAAGGAACCGGCCGACGATTACCCCGACTTCGCCCAGCCGGTGGCCCAGGCCGTTGCGACGGGCCGGGCGGAACTGGGCCTCCTCATCTGCACCAGCGGGATCGGGATGAGCATGACCGCCAACAAAGTGCCGGGCGTTCGCGCGGCGCTCGTGGTCAATGAACAGGGCGCGACGCTGGCGCGACAGCATAACGACGCCAACGTGCTTTGCCTCGGCGGAAAAAGCACCCCGCCCGAACTGGGCCGGAAAATCCTCGACGCGTTCTTGAACGCGAAATTCGAGGGCGGGCGGCACGAACGCCGCGTCAACAAAATGGACGTGCGGCTCGCTGCGCCGCAACTCCGCCTGCGCAATGTGGATCCCGCCGTGGCCGAATTCATCGAGCACGAGCGCCTGCGCCAGCAGGAAAACATCGAGTTGATTGCGTCGGAAAATTTCACCAGCCCGGCAGTCCTGGAAGCCCAGGGTTCCGTGCTCACCAACAAATACGCCGAAGGCTATCCAAAGAAGCGCTGGTATGGCGGCTGCGAAAACGTGGACAGCATCGAGCAGCTTGCCATTGACCGCGCGAAAAAACTGTTCGGCGCGGAACACGTGAACGTCCAGCCGCACTCCGGGAGCCAGGCGAACATGGCGGTCTATTTTGCGGTGCTGAAACCCGGCGACAAGATGCTCACCATGGATCTGAGCCACGGCGGACATTTGACGCATGGCAACAAGGTGAATTTCTCCGGCAAGTTTTTTGAAATCGTCCATTACGGCGTACGCAAGGACGACGAACGGATTGATTACGACCAGCTCGCCGCCGTGGCGCGCGCGCACAAGCCGAAGATGATCACCGTCGGCGCCAGCGCGTATCCGCGCATCATTGACTTCAAGCGGATGGGCGAAATCGCCCGCGAAGTCGGCGCGTATCTGCTCGCCGACATTGCGCACATTGCCGGCATGGTTGCGGTGGGAATCCATCCCAGCCCGATTCCGCACGCGGATTTTGTGACGACCACGACGCACAAGACCCTGCGTGGACCGCGCGGCGGCTTGATTTTGTGCCGCGAAAAAAATGCGAAGGAAATTGATTCCACCGTTTTCCCCGGCATCCAGGGCGGACCGCTGGAACACGTCATCGCCGGCAAGGCGGTTTGTTTCCTGGAAGCGTTGCAGCCGTCGTTCAAGGCATATCAGGAGCAAATTGTAAAAAATGCGAAGGCGCTGGCCGAAGGCATGAAACGCAACGGCTACCGCATCGTCAGCGGCGGCACGGACAACCATCTGATGCTGGTGGATGTGGGCGTAAAAAACCTCACTGGCAAGGATTGTCAGGTGGCGCTCGACGAAGCGGGCATCACCGTCAACAAAAACACCATTCCGTTCGAGACGCGTTCGCCATTTCAATCCAGCGGTGTTCGGCTGGGTACGCCGGCGGTGACGACGCGCGGCATGAAGGAAACGGAGATGGCGGCCATCGCGGACATGATTTCCGAAGTGCTGCTGGACATCAAAAATGTCGAGGCCGCGCACAAGGTCCGCGACCGCGTGCGCGAGTTGACTGCGAAATTCCCGCTGCCGTATTGACAAAACCGGCGTTGTGTGGGATTATCCCACCATGACTGTAACCGCCGACACAAAAAGGCGCGTGATCGTTCCGGGTGCAAAACCCGGCGACGTTTTCGCCTGCGAACGACAGGATGAAAATCGCTTTCTCCTAGTCCGGCTTGCCGCGCCACCGCCGCCGGAAAAAAAGACAAAGGCGCAAATCCGGCAGGCAATCAAAAACAGCAAGATGAAACCCATGATGCCCTGGGATGAGTTGCGCAAGCTGACACGGGAATGATCTTGTTCGACACCAGCGTGATTCTGGACGCCCTTTATGAGGATGCAGAGCATTTTGATTGGGCAACCCGTTTGATTGTTGAGTCAGCGTCCACGGTTGGCGCGGCGGTCAATGCAGTGACCGTGGCGGAATTATGCGCAGGCGACCGCCACCCGGATAGGGTGGAGGCCGATCTGCGGAACTGGGGTGTGAAGATTTTGGATGTTCCGGCCGCTGCCGCCAGTGTTTGCGGCCAAGCGCATCGCCGCTACACGCTGGCAAGGCGCGCTTCGGGCGGCGGGAGTGCGCCGAAAATTCCCCTGCCGGATTTTTTCATCGGCGCGCACGCGGAAATCATGGGCTGGAAACTGGCTACGCGCGACGCCGAACGGATTGCCAGGTATTTTCCAAAAATTCATCTTTTGACGCCGAAGAAAATTTTGTAGGAGTTGAGGTAACGAGGCTCAAATTTTCCAGTCAGAGATTCCTTACGTCGTCTCCTGCGAAATAAAAGTGCGCGAACGGACGGCGAAATTCCCGCTGCCGTATTAAGCTTGTTGCCCTGCGTTTGCGGCAGCGGCGAATTTCAAGGTCGCATCAAAACCACGCAACGTTCTCTCGTCGCCAAAAACAATCCGCCAGCCGTCGCCAAATTGATGCAACGTCACTTGATTTTGACGAACTCGCCCGTCTTGGTACTGATGCTGTTCGATCAAAGTGTCTTCATCGCCTTGCATGTTTTGTGAGACGACGGCAAAACCTGCGATGGGCGGAATGTCAGACAACATTGCATAGAGCACCCCGTCAACGGAGCCAAACTTTTGCCTGACGGATTCCGGCGCAGCAGCAAAAAGTGCTTCCGCTTTGGCTTCGGCATCAGCGTCCCAGGCAACGAGCGAGGAAAAAGCATTCGCATCATGTTTCGACATGGCCCAATTTAAGGTTTGCATCGCCGCCGCCGGCGACGCGTTGCCGACGTTCGCCCAATCTGCGGCAGGCGAAAGCGGAACCGTCGGCGCATCCAGCACTGCGGGCAAGTTGGCTTCCGTTTGAGACAATCTGGCCTGATGCGCGTCCGATTGAGCCTTACCGTGATTTTCATTCTGCCGGCGAAAAGCTCCTACTTCACCGCGAAGCCGCAGCAATTCATTGAATTGCTTGTCCGGAAGCGAATTGGAATCGCCCGCCGTGGCCAGACGATTTGAAAGGCTTTCGTTGTCGGTTTGCAGCTGGCTTATTTGCTGTCGCAAGGATTGATTTTCCCCGCCGAGCCTGGTTTGCGTTTGGTGTTGAACCACCAACGCCGTCGCCGCGCCAGCCACGACAAGCGCGGTGACGCCAAGTTTTAATTGGGTCGCAGTCATAAATTTAAAAAGGGTGAATGTGGTTCCCGTTCCTGCGCCAGCAAGCGAAGTACTGGCCAATGTCGCCGCCAGACCAGCAGGCGCGATTTGAACCGCGTTCGCCGAGATTACGGACGCCAGCGCAGCGGTGGTAACGACGCCGCGTTGTAGAAAGGCCGCCCGGAGCTTTTCCAGCGCGCGGTCCACCCGCATCCGCGCGGCGTTCTCGCCCAGACCCAACGCCATCCCGACCTCCTTAAGGCTCTTGTTCTGAAAGAAGCGGAGCAGCACCGCGTGCCGATCCTTTTCCCCGAGTTCGTGCATGGCATCTTCCAAGACCGGGCGCAAATGGTCCCAGTCCGGTTCCGGGGTGGGTTCGCGGAGGAGTTCGTTCATGGTGGTCGCCTCCTGTTCGCGGGCGCTGCGTCGCTGCTCGGTACGAATGGTGCGCAAGGCAGTCAGCCGCGTCGTCGTGTAAAGCCAGCCGACCGGAGCGGGGTGTTCCATTAGACGTTTCGCCTGCCGGGCGAAGTCGGCGAAGACCTGTTGCGTCACGTCCTGCGCCCGATGAGCGTCGCCATTCACCAGCCGCAGGGCGGCGGAATAGACCAGGTCCACGTGCCGCCGGATCAATTCGGTGAATGCGGCTTCCGAATGTTCAACGGCATAACGGCGCAGCAGTTCAGCATCTTCGCTCATCACGTCTCATAAGCTAATGCCCACAGACGCGAAAACCGCACAAAAAAATCAACATTCCTGCCTGCCGAACCTGGTAATGAATGTAATGACGCTTGCACGGCGAGATTGCGCCCCGAGGCGGATTGGTGAAATAAGGTTCGTTCGGCTCATTTCTGCCCATACTTGTTTACCAGCCACCGGACCGCAGCCTCGTCGCCGAAGAGCATCTTACGATCTGTGTAGCTGATCCAATCCTGATCCGACAGCGTTGGCAGCAACGGTCCGGCCTGTTGCCCCAATGCATTCAACGCCGCTCTTTGTTGGGCGATTTGGTTGAGCTGATCCTGAACGGTCTGGCCGCTATCGCCGTAAGGGCTGTTGGGATCCATCGTGCTGAGAGCCATTTTTTCGACGACCAGGCCGACAAGTTGATCGATGGCCATGCCTGCTGATACATTCCCGTAGCGCTGGCCCAGATTCATTGCCATTTGCAAGGCGGCCTGCGCGGAAGCCTGGTCGCCTGATTGACTATAAGCCTTCGCCAGATCAACCAGGTCCATACCCAATTGTTTCACTTGCGCGAGCTGAGGTATTTCCAGCGACATATAGGAAATGCTTTCGGCTTCCCCTGCCGAATAACCTGCCGCAAGGTAGGCTTCCTCGTCATCCTCAACGCGATTTAGTGTGTAATCCTGAAACTGTTGCTTGCCGGATGCGGCGGTGAGTTCCTGCACTCCCTGGTTTGTCTGGCCGGAGTTGAAGTAATTGAGCGCCGAAAGATAATTCGCCAGCGCATTGTCGGGAGCCGTTTGCTCGAACGTATTCAACCATTGACGTTGTTGTTCGGGAGACAAGTCCTTGTCGAAAACCGCCTCGAAGGCCACTTGCGGGTCGTTGGGATATTTTTCCATCGCTTCCTTTAGCAGCGCCGGGTCGCCGCTGGTGCGATAGGCGGCGAGAAGGCTCGAGGCTTTACGCCCATTGGCCTTGAGGTAAGCCTCGACTTGCGCGGCGGTCAACTTCGGTGGCTTGCCTTTGAACCGGGCATACCAATTGGTGGATTGCAAATCTTCCGTCGGCGATACATTCGCTTGTGCGGTGATGTGCATTGGCGGTGCGGGCAGGTGTGGAGTGGGCGGGTGCTTTGAAAGCCGCTCGTTCTCTGTTTGCAGTCTGGCCATTTGCTGCCGCAAGGATTGATTTTCCTCGCGCAATTTGATTTGAACCTGGTGTTGAACCACCAAAGCGGTTGTCGCGCCGGCGATCGCCAGCACGCTGATGCCGAGTTTTAATTTTGTTGCTGTCATAAGTTTTAAGAGTGTGAAGGTTGTTCCAGTTCCTGCACCAGCAAGCGAAGTGCTGGCAAGTGTCGCCGCCAGATTTGCGGGCGCAAGTTGAACTGCGTTCGCGGAAATCACAGAAGCCAGAGTGGTCGCCGTCGTGATGCCGCGTTTGGCGAAAATGGCGCGGAGTTTTTCCAACGCGCGTTCCACCCGCATCCGCGCGGTGTTTTCGTTGAGTCCGAACTTTTCGCCGATTTCTGCGAACGCACGGTTTTCAAAATAGCGCAGCAAGACGGCTTCGCGGTCGGCTTCCTTGAGTTCGTGCATGGCGTCGTCGAGCGCCGGCTGGAGTTTTTCCCAGTCAGCTTCGGGCGCGGTTTCGTGGATGGGTTCGCGCATAAATTTTTCCTCGCGGTCGCGCCGGCGATCTTCCGTCCGCGCGATTTTCGCGGCGGCAAAGTGCGCGCTGGTGTAAAGCCAGCCGGTCAGGCTATCACGGCGCGAAAGCGAGACCGCTTTACGCGCAAGGTCGGTGAAGACGGTCTGCGCCACATCCTGGGCCAGATGCGCGTCGCCGTTGACCTGCCGCAGCGCGGCGGAATAAACGAGGTTAACGTGCCGCCCGACGAGTTCGGCGAAGGCGTCTTCGGAATGGGTTCTGGCGTAACGGCTAAGCAACTCTGAATCCGGCGTCATGTTCAATTTATAGCACCCGCCGGAATGAAAATCGCACAGGAAAAAAGACACGGATTTCATGGATTTGCACAGATTGAAGCAGCGCAAAACCGGTTCTGATAATTGGTGTCTAAAATTGCGGTTTGACACGACGGCCAGGGTGCGCCATTATATTGACGAGTTGACTGCGAATTTCCCTTGCCGTATTGAGGCCACGCTGCCTCGAACGCTTGGTTGACGTTAATCCATTTGAATTTTTCCGGCCACGGGGCGTCCAATGCGTAACGGAATTTCACGCCCGGTTGCTGAAATCCCAGTCAATCCAGTCGGTTTAATTTTGTTTTATGCCAAGAGGCTCAACCAAAAAGTCCAAGGCGAAAGCGGTGGAAGCATCCGCCGGGGAAGCGCCTGAATTGAACAATGGTGGTGCGGCCACGGAAACCGCCGTCGCCGAGCCGTCGGGTTCCGCCGACTTGCAGCCGCCGTCCACGCCGGTCGAACTGGCCGAAGAACCGAAGGTGGAGGAGCCAAAAGCGGAAGAACGCCGTGGGCCGCAGCGCGACAAAATCGCCGCGTCGCTCAACATCGCCAAGCTGCAGGCGATGCAGATGAGCGAGTTGAACCACATGGCGCGCGACCTCGGGGTCGAAAATTTCGGCACGATGCGCAAGCACGAGGTTATTTTCCACATCCTCCAGAAAAACGCCGAGCGCGCGGGTGTGCTGTTTTCCGAAGGCGTCCTGGAAATCCTGCCGGAAGGCTTCGGCTTCCTGCGCTCGCAGAGCTTCAATTATCTGCCCTGCCCGGAGGACATTTACGTTTCGCCCTCGCAAATCCGCCGGTTTGACTTGCAAACCGGCAACCTCATCGCCGGCCAGATCCGGCCACCGAAGGAAAAGGAAAAATTTTTCGCGCTGCTCAAGGTCGAGGGCGTGGACGGCGAAGACCCGGACAAGGCGAAGGAAAAGACGCATTTCGACAACCTGACGCCGCTATTCCCGGACAAGCGGTTCATCCTTGAAACCGTGGCCGAGGAAGTCAACACCCGGGTGCTTGATCTTGTCTGTCCCATCGGCAAGGGCACGCGCGGACTCATTGTCGCGCCGCCGCGCACGGGCAAAACCGTGCTCATGCAGAAAATCGCCAACGCGATTCTCAAGAACAATCCCGAAACGTATCTCTTCATCCTGCTGATTGACGAGCGGCCGGAGGAGGTCACCGACATGGAACGCACCTGCAAGGGCGCGGAGGTGATTTCATCGACGTTCGACGAGCCGCCGGAACGCCACGTGCAGGTGGCCGAAATGGTCATCGAAAAGGCGCGCCGCATGATCGAACACAAGCGCGACGTGGTGATTTTGCTCGATTCCATCACGCGCCTCGCCCGCGCCTACAACACCATCCAGCCGCACTCGGGCAAAATCCTGTCGGGCGGCGTGGACGCCAATGCGCTGCACAAGCCGAAGCGTTTCTTTGGCGCGGCGCGCAACATCGAGGAGGGCGGCTCGCTCACCATCATGGCCACCGCGCTGGTGGACACCGGCAGCCGCATGGACGAAGTGATTTTTGAAGAGTTCAAAGGCACGGGGAACATGGAGGTGCATCTGGACCGCGCCCTGGTGGACCGCCGGATTTTTCCTTCGATCAACATCGAACGCTCCGGCACGCGCAAAGAGGAACTGCTTTACCATCCGGACGAGTTGAACCGGATTGTGCTGCTGCGCCGCGCGCTCACCGGTGTGCCGCCCGTCGAGGCGATGGAACTGGTATTGGGCAAGCTGAATAAGACCAAGAGCAACATTGAGTTCCTCCTGGGCATGGGCGTAAGCTGAATCCGGTGCGGTTCTGATTTGCCGCCGGTTTTCACCCCCCAAACCCCATTTCACCCTGAATTGGCGCAGTTTGTTTGCGCTTGACGGGTTCAAGGCAACTTCTTAATCTATCCCCCAAGAACGGTAAAGTATGCTGGGTCAACCAGCGCGCCAAAGTCGGAAGATGTCCATCTCCGACTTTTTTGTTCCCCGAGCGGGAATGCCGTGTCGAGCGTATGAATGCGGATTTTTTGGCAGTTTTGGAATTTTGGGAGCGCGAAAAAGGCATCAATCGTGATGTCCTCGTCGGTGCTGTCCAGGAGGCGCTGTTGTCCGCCGCCAAGAAGGCGGTCGGCCCGGCGCGCGAATTGCGCGTGGAGATTGACCAGAAAAACGGCGACATCAAGGCGTTCGCCAAGCTCATCGTCTCCGACAAGGTCATTTCCAAGCACGATCAAATTTCCGTCTTCGACGCGCGCCGCCTCAAGCCCGGCGCCCAGATCGGCGACGAAATCGAAAAGGAAGTCACGCCAACCGGATTCGGGCGCATCGCCACGCAATATGCCAAACAGGCGCTCATGCAGAAAATCCGGCAAGCGGAAAAGGCGCTCATTTTCACCGAATTCAAGGATCGCGTCGGCGACATTGTCAGCGGTTCCGTGCGGCGGTTCGAACGCTCGGACGTGATACTGGATTTGGGCAAATACGAGGCGCTGTTGCCGAACCGCGAGCGCGTGCCCACCGAGGAATACCAGGTGGGCGAACGCATCCGTTGTTACGTCAAGGCGGTTGAACAAGGTCCGCACGGACCGGAAATCATTTTGTCCCGCGCCGACCCACGCTTCGTCATCAAACTTTTTCAGCTTGAGGTTTCGGAAATCAACGACGGCACGATTGAAATCAAGGGTATCGCCCGTGAACCGGGGTTCCGCACCAAAATGGCGGTCTATTCGCGCGACAACAAGGTGGACCCCGTTGGCGCGTGTGTCGGCATGCGCGGACAGCGAGTGAAAAACATCGTCCGCGAACTCAACAACGAAAAGGTGGACGTCATCCCGTGGTCACCGGATGCCCGGACGTTCATCACCAACGCGCTGGCGCCGGCCAAGCTCAAGAGCTTTGAAGTGGATGAGGACGCTAGGCGCGTCAAAATTCTGGTGGCGGAAGATCAATTGTCGCTGGCCATCGGCAGGCGCGGCCAGAACGCGCGCCTGACGGCCAAGCTCACCGGCTGGGAAGTGGACATTGAGGCTGAACAGGTCGTCACGAAAGGGTTTGAAGAAAAGGTCGCCGAGGCCGTTGAGTCGCTCGCGGCCATACCGGGAATTTCGCGCGAGCAGGCCGATGCGCTGGTGCACGCCGGGTTGACGCGGCTGGAGGATTTACTGTCGGCGGATGAAGGCGATTTGAGCAGCATTCCGCAAATCGGTGGAAGGGCGGCGGAAATTTTGAAGGCGGCGCGGGCCGAAGCCGAACGCCACACGTTGAAAGTCGGCGAGCCGCCGGTGACTGGTTGAAGCAGGAATGATGAATGAAGGATGCGGAATGAAAAAGCGAAGATTACAACGATCGGATCGCTTCATTCCGCCTTTCGCCCTTTGACCATGCGCGGCAGCCCGAAAAATTTGCCCGCGCAACCGCGGCGGCTGATAGCAGGAAAAGTTTATGCCCGTTCGCATTTACGACATCGCGAAGAAGCTTGGCTTGGAGAACAAGGCGATTCTCGCCAAAGCCAAGGCGTTGGGCATTGCCGCCGCCAGGGTCCCGTCCAGTTCACTCGATAAAATCAGCGCCGAGTTCCTCGAGGAGGAGTTGCTCAAGGATTATCCGGAGCTGGCCGCCAAATTCAAGGCCCCGCCGGCGCCCACCGTTGAAGAACTGCCCAAACCACCGCCGGTCGAGGAAAAAATCGTCGTCATCACCGCGCCGCCGCCCGAACCGCCCAGGCCGGAAATCAAAGCCGAACCGCCACCGGTCATCGTCGCGCCCAAGCCGCCGCCACCGCCACCCAAGCCGGTTGGCCCCAAAATCGGGGACAAAGTCGGATTCATTCAGTTGCCGCACAAGCCGCCGAAAGTCACCGAGAAAGCCGGCCCGGCCAAACCGCCGCCCCGGCCGGCGGCGCCGGCCAGAGGAGGCGGCAAAGCCCCTGCGCCACCGCCCCCAAAAGAGGACCGCAAGGCGCCTGCTCCCGCGCTACTGCCGAAATTTGTTGCTCCGGCTAGCGCCGAAGTCATTGTCATCAAACCGCCAATTGTCGTCCGCGAACTCGCCACGCAGCTCAAACAAAAGCCGTTCAAGATTATCGCCGATTTGATGGAACTGGGCGTTTTCGCCAACGTGAACCAGGCGATTGACGAAAAAATCGCCCAGCAACTTTGCGCCAAATACGGTTTCCGGTTTGAAGTGGAAAAACGCGAGCGCGGCGGCGGGGTCGTCCATGCGCCGGTCAAGAAAGTCGAACTCGACGTGGAGGACAAACCGGAGCAGCTCAAACCGCGCGCACCGGTCGTCACCATCATGGGCCACGTTGACCACGGTAAAACGACGTTGCTCGACGTCATCCGCCAATCGAACGTCGCAGCGGGCGAGGCCGGCGGCATCACGCAGCACATCGGCGCTTACACCATTTCCGTGCCGCATCCGGAACGCAAAAAGGAGCTGGCGCAAATCACGTTCCTCGACACGCCCGGCCACGCGGCGTTCAGCTCGATGCGCGCGCGCGGCGCGAACGTCACGGACCTGGTGGTGCTCGTGGTGGCGGCCAATGACGGCGTCATGCCGCAGACGCTGGAGGCGCTCAACCACGCCAAGGCCGCCAAAGTCCCGATTCTGGTCGCGGTCAACAAAATGGACCACCCGAACGCAAATGCGATGAAGGTCCGCCAGCAGTTGCAGGACAAGGGGCTGGTGCCGGACGATTGGGGTGGCGACACGATTTTCGTGGATGTTTCCGCGCTCGCCAAACAGGGCGTGGACAAATTGCTGGAAATGATTTTGCTCCAGGCCGAGTTGCTCGAACTCAAGGCGAACCCCGACCGCCGCGCCAAGGGCAACATCATTGAATCCGGCGTCGAACCCGGCGGCCCGACCGCGACCGTGCTGGTGCGCAAGGGCACGTTGCGCGTGGGCGACATCATTTTATGCGGCGAGTTTTACGGCCGCGTCCGTGCGCTCATTAACGAGGAAGGCGACCGCCTCAAGGAAGCCGGGCCGTCGGTCGCCGTGAAAGTGCTCGGTTTGAACGGCGTGCCGGACGCGGGTCTGGAATTCAGCGTGGTGGAAGACGAGAAAGCCGCGCGCGAACTGGCCGAGCAGCGCGCCCACGAAACCAAAACGCAGGATTTGGAGAATCGCGCGAAGGTCACGCTGGAAAACCTGTTCGCTTCGCTGGCGGCGGCGCAGAGCAAGGTGCTCAAGGTCGTGGTCAAAGCCGACACGCAAGGCTCGGTCGAAGCCATTGTCGAGGCGCTCAAAAAAATTGAGGCGGAAAAAGTTTCGCTCGAAATCATTCACAGCGACGTTGGCACGATTACCGAAAACGACGTGGCTTTGGCATCCGCCTCCGACGCTGTCATTCTCGGCTTTCACGCGCGGCTGGACAGCACCGCCGCCGAAAAGGCGAAGCATGAAGGCGTGCAAATCAAGCTTTACGCGATCATTTATGAATTGATTGATCAGGTCAAAGAAGCGATGGCCGGATTGCTTGAACCGGTTGTCAAGGAAACCATCATCGGCTCGGCAGAAGTGCGGCAGATTTTTGAACTGTCCAAAGGCGTGCCGGTCGCTGGTTGCATGGTTGCCAGCGGCCGCATCGTCAAAGGCAAGGTCCGCGTGCGCCGGCGCAAGGATGTCATTTACGAAGGCATCGCGCAATCGCTGCGCCGGTTCCAGGACGAGGTCAACGAAGTGCGTGCCGGCATGGAATGCGGCATTCGCATTGAAGGTTACAGCGAATTCCAGGTTGGCGACACCATCGAATGTTACACGACTGAAAAAGTGGCGGCGAAATTATGAACCACGGGGTAATGGATTGTCGGATTATTGGATTGTTGAGCAGTAGAGACATTCACTGCTCCAACACTGCAGCAATCCATCAATCCATCAATCCACCAATCCATTTCTGATCCATGCCTTCACTCAGACTCCAGCGCGTGCGCGAACTTTTGAAGCGCGAAATCGGCGAAGCCATCCGCCGCGAATTTCACGTCGGCGAGTGCGGGTTGATTTCCGTCAACGACGTGGATGTGGCGGGCGACCTCAAGTCCGCGACCGTGTTCATCAGCATTCTCGGCAACCCCGACCAGCAGAAGCGGGGCTTTCAGATGCTCAACGACCATCGTGTCCGCATCCAGGGTCTGGTCGGGCGCGCGGTCGTTTTGAAATACACGCCGAGGCTGAAATTTGCCTTTGACGATTCCATCGTGCGCGGCAACCGCGTGCTGCAAATCATCGAGGAGCTG
>Ga0187889_10004119_pt1 | contig 12251 bp, 9 predicted proteins | sample June2016WEW_7_10_2_FD_132992 | JGI IMG/M metagenome (GOLD analysis project Ga0187889, IMG submission 132992) | Peatland microbial communities from SPRUCE experiment site at the Marcell Experimental Forest, Minnesota, USA - June2016WEW_7_100 | ecosystem: Environmental > Terrestrial > Soil >... | reverse complement strand
GCGGCGGCGGCAAGTTTACCATGGTGGACAGCATGGACGAGGCTTTCCGCGACGCCGACGTGGTCGTCCCCAAGAGCTGGGGCTGCCTCGACACCATGGGCGCCAAGCCCGAGGAATCGTTGCGCATCGCCAAACAATACACCGGCTGGATCTGCGACACGGAGCGGATGAAGCTCGCCCGGCCGGACGTCCTCTACATGCACCCGCTGCCGGCCGACCGCGGCAACGAAGTCACCGATGAGGTGATCGACGGGCCTCGCTCGGTGGTGTACCAAGAGGCGGAAAACCGCCTGCATACGGCCAAAGCCATCATGGCCCTCACCATGGCGGATCGGGAGATCGAATACGAGCGGTAGCGGTATGCCTGAGACTCTGGTTATCGCGTTGGGCGGCAACGCCATCACCCGGCCCGGCGAACCGGGCACAATTCCACAGCAGTTCGCCCACACCGGCGAGACGCTGGAGCATCTCCTGCCGCTCTTCCGCGGCGATTCGAACCTGGCGATCGTCCACGGCAACGGCCCGCAGATCGGCAACATTCTGATCCGCGTGGAAGAGGGAGAGCGCAGGGTGCCCCGCCTTCCGCTGGACACCTGCGTCTCCGATTCGCAAGGCGGCATGGGCTACATGATCCAGCGGATTGCCTGCGAGTTGTTCCGCCGGGAAGGCATTGGCCGCAGCGCCGCCACCGTCATCACGCAGGTGCTCGTCGCCGGGAACGACCCCGAAATGACGCATCCGACCAAGCCCATCGGGTCGTTTTATACCCAGGACGAAGTCCGCCACGTTCAACGGGAGAAGCCCCACTGGATCATGCGGGAAATCGAGCCGGGGCGATTTCGCCGCGTGGTGGCCTCACCGCGGCCCATCCGCATCCTCGAGGAGCAGGCCATCGCCCGACTGGTGGAGGCGGGTGTGGTGACCATCGCGTGCGGCGGTGGAGGAATCCCGGTTGCCTGGGAAGGCGATCGGCTGGTGGGCGTGGAAGGAGTCATCGATAAGGATTTCGCCGCCAGCCTGCTGGCTCGCCGTCTTCACGCGCACAAGCTGATCATCGTGACCGGCGTGGAGCAGGCGGCCATTCGCTTCGGGCGTCCCGGCCAGCAGTGGTTGGGCGCCATCACGCTCCAGCAGGCGCGCGCGTATCTGGCCGCCGGCGAATTTCCGCCCGGGTCGATGGGACCCAAGATTGAAGCCGCCATCGACTTCGTCGCGCAAGGCGGCGGAGAGTGTATCATTACTTCAACCGAGCACGTCGCCCGCGCCGTGCGGGGCGAGACCGGCACTCACATCGTGGCGTCATGATTATCACCAACGCTCGCATTCTGACCTTCGACACCACGAATCGCGTGCTCGATTCCGGCAGCGTCGAGATTCGTCCCGATGCCAGCATCGGCGATGTGAACAGTGTGCGCGCGCGCGGAAAGAACGTCATCGACGCCAAGGGCAAGCTCTTAATGCCCGCCCTGATCAACTGCCACACGCACCTCTACAGCACGCTGGCCCGCGGGATTGCGCTCCCCGGCCGCGCGCCCAGGAATTTTCCCGAAATCCTGAAGAAGTTGTGGTGGCGCCTCGATCGCGCGTTGGACGAAGAGGACGTGTACTACAGCGCGCTGGTGGGCCTCATCGACGCCGCCAAGTGCGGGGTGGGCACGCTGGTGGATCACCATTCCAGCCCGAACGCCTGCACGGGAAGCCTGGACCGCATCGACCAGGCGTTTCGGGAAGTCGGCCTGCGCGGTGTGCTGTGCTACGAGACTTCCGACCGCAACGGCCCCATACAGGCCCTGGAGGGCATTCGAGAGAACATCCGCTTCATCGATCGGGCCCAGAGGGCGCCCCGCGGCGACGGCCTGGTGGCCGCCACCTTTGGCTTGCACGCTTCGTTCACGCTCTCCGATGAGACGCTTCGCCGCGCGGTGGAAGTGAACCAATCGCTGCGCGCGGGCTTCCACATCCACGTCGCCGAGGACGGCTGCGACGCCGGGGCGGTGAAGCGCCTCCGCGACCTTGGCGTTCTGGACGAGCAGTGCCTGGCGGCCCACTGTGTGCACGTCACGGCGGCCGACATATCGACTCTCGCGCGGCGCCGCGTCAACGTGGTTCACAACCCGCAATCCAACTGTAATAACGCCGTGGGCGCCGCCAGGTTGCTGGAACTCTTTCGCCGCGGAGTGCTGGTGGGGCTGGGTTCCGACGGCTATTCCCCACGCATGTTCGAAGAGTTCAAGACCGCCCTCCACATCCAGAAATTGCAGGCGCGCGACCCCCGCGTGGCTTACGCCGAAGCTTACGCCGCGGCGTTTCTGAACAACCGCACGATTGTCGGGAAGCTATGGGGCATGGAGGTTGGCCGCATTGAGAAAGGTGCGCGGGCCGATTTGATTCTGGTGGACTACTACCCGCCCACGCCGCTCCATAGCGGCAATCTGTTTGGCCACATCCTGTTCGGCATTGCCAACGCCCCCGTGGATTCGCTCATAGTCAACGGCCGCTACGTGCTGCGCGAGAGCCAGTGCGTCACCGTAGACGAGCGCCGCGTTGGCGAGAAAGCCGCCGCGCGTGCGCGCGCTTTGTGGGAGCGATTCTAGTGGGGCAGATTGGCAATCTGCGGCCGATTTTCAATCGGCCAAGCGCTGGACCATGGAAACTCCTCCTCCGCCGCCACCAGCCCGCACTTCACCGGATTCATCTCAATATAGTCCGCAATCCGCTGAAGCTCCATCTTGTCACGAACCAGTCGATCATAGCTCTCGTCCTGCCAGAACGGCTGCCCCGTCAGCCCCAGAATTCGGTTGGCTTCCCTGGCAGTGAATCTCTTGAGCGATTGCATCACCTTGGAAACCTCCGCCAGCGGCGTCATCAGGAGATGCACGTGGTTCGGCATCACGACATAGGAGTGAAGTTGGTAATGTTGCTCCCGCTCGTGGTAGTGAATGGCTTCGACTACCATATTTGCGATCTCCGGCTGTCGAAGGTACAGCGGGCCCGTGCGGGCGTTGTCGAGAAGCCTGTCCATCGCCACGAAGGCTTGTCCGGAGGTGGTTCCACGCGGGAAGCTACGACTCGCCGGGAGGCTGCCATGCAGGCGCCAGGTGACGAAGATGGGCTGTCCGATGGAGTAGTAGTGCGGCAGGCGGCGAGTGTGGAACGTGGCCACGAGGAGAGAGTGGGTGGGCAGGGGGGAAGTTCTCAGGAAATGCAAGAAGGCCGATTGCCAATCGGCCGCAGATTATCAATCTGCCCCACAGGAGACCTATGACAACTACCGTACCCGGCCCGACCTATGAAGAGATGTTACATCCGAAGCTGCTGCCGCCCGCCGGCTCCGATGAATTGGACCCCATCAACTTATTCAACATCACTTGGCGCGGGCCCGGTAATCGCATCCGCCACATCGTGCTTCCCAGAGAACTGACGGGCATCGCGGCCAATATCGTGGTTCTCACCGGACGGTATTTTCCTTCCGGCAGCCACAAGGTCGGCCCGGCCTATGCCACCCTCATGGAAGGCGAACTGGCCGGCGAGATCCAGCCTGGCGAGAACACGATCATTGGGCCATCCACGGGTAACTTCGGCATCGGCGTGGCATACATCGCGCATCTCAAGGGCTACCCGGCAATCGTCATCATGCCGGAGCAGATGAGCGACGAGCGCTACCAGCGCATCCGCCAATACGGCGGCCAATTGGACCTGACGCCCGGCTCGGAAAGCGATGTCATCCTGGTTCTGGAGCGCACCGAGCACTATAAGAAGGACCCCAGGAACAAGATCCTCGCCCAGTTCGAGTTGTTTCCCAATTACCGGTTCCACCGCTACGTGACCGGGCGCAGCGCGCTGGAAGCGGCCGCGCAGTACGGAAACGGCAGGGTTGCGGCCTTCGTTTCGGCGCCGGGTTCGGCCGGTACCTTGGCCGCCGCCGACGAAATCAAGGCCCGCTATCCGGAATGCCTGGTCTGCGCGCTCGAGCCCAAGGAGTGCTCGACGTTGTTCAACAACGGACGCGGCACGCACCGCATCGAAGGCATCGGCGACAAGATGGTGACCCTTATCCACAACGTGCTCACCACCGACTACCTGGCCCTGATCCACGACGACGATTGCGTCATGGGCCTGGAACTTCTGGAACGCCGCCGGAGCCTGGTGGAGCGGTTGCTGGGCCTGCGTCGCGGATACCTGGATTCGCTCGAAGGCATGTTTGGCATCTCGACCATCTGCAACATCGTCGGCGCCATTCGCATGGCGCGATACCTGGGCCTCGGCCCCGAAGACAACGTGGTGACCATCGCCACCGACGGTATGGACCGCTACCCCTCGGTGCTGGCGAATCTCGAAAAGCGCCGCGGTCCGCTCGATGACGCCATGCTCAGCGCCAGCTTCGAAGAGATTTTCCGCGGCGGCGACGCGCGAGATATTCTGGACTTACGCCCGCCCGAACAGAAGCAGCGCCTGTTCGGCTACAAGGAACAGGTCTGGACCGGTTTCGGCTACTCCCGCCCCTATCTGGAGAGCATGAAGTCCCAGTCCTTCTGGGATGGGGAGTTCGACAAGATCGGCAGCATTGACCAGGGCCTTTTGGCGGCGCGAAAGTTCTAAACTGTTCTTGAGAAGGAGAAGATAACTGTGAGCCAAACTGTAACCTATGTCATCGATTCCAGCCACTCGACGGCGGGGTTCAAGGTTCGCCACTTGATGGTATCGAATGTGCGCGGCGAGTTTTCGGGAGTGGCCGGCACGGTGGTATTCGATGCGGAGGATTCGGCGAATTCCAAAGTGGAGGCCGTCATCGACGCCACCACCATTCAGACGCGCGACAACCAGCGGGACCAGCACCTCAAGAGCGCGGATTTCTTCGATGTGGAGAAGTTTCCCAAGATCACCTTCATTTCCAAAAAGGTGGCGCCGGTGGCAGACGGCGAATGGAGGGTGGTTGGCGATCTGACCATCCATGGCGTTACCAGAGAAGTGGATCTCGACGTCGAAGGCCCTACCCCGGAAGTGAAAGATCCATGGGGCAACATCAAAATTGGCGCCACGGCCACCACCAAGCTGGACCGCCGGGATTTCGGTCTGATGTTTAACGTGGCGCTGGAAGCCGGCGGCGTCCTGGTGGGCGACGAAGTGGCTATCCAGCTTGAAGTCGAGCTGACCCGGCAGGGGTAGTATGCTGGTCCGGGAAATCGACACGCCCGCCCTGGTCGTAGACCTGGACATTCTCGACCGAAACCTCCATCGCGTGGCCGGGTACGCCAGGCAGCACGGGCTGAGACTCCGCCCGCATACCAAGACGCACAAATCCATCCGCCTGGCAAAGCGCCAACTGGAGTTGGGCGCTGTGGGCCTGACGGTTGCCAAGGTGTCGGAAGCCGAGGTCATGCTGGGCGCCGGGCCGGCGGACCTGCTGGTAGCCTTCCCCATCATCGGCCGCGCCAAACTCGAGCGCCTGATGGAGGTGGCGCGGCGCACCCGCGTCACCGTGGCGCTGGACAGCGTCTTCGCCGCCCGCCAGCTTTCCGAGGCCGCCCGCGCCGCGCAACTCGAGATTGGCGTGCTGGCCGAGGTGGATGTGGGGCTGGGCCGCGTGGGCGTGGCTCCCGGCGAAGCGCTTCTGCAACTGGCCCAGTCCATTGCGAAGCTTCCCTGGCTGCGCTTCGAGGGCATCGCGTTCTACCCAGGGCACATCAAAGATATGGACGAATCCGGCCAGCGGGCTTGGGCGCAGTTGGCGGAACTGCTGCGCTCGATTCTCTCCGATTTCCGCCGTGTTGGAATCGACGCCGGCGTCGTCAGCGGCGGCTCCACTCCTACGCTATTCCATTCGCATGAACTGGAGGGCTTGACGGAGATCCGTCCGGGCACTTACGTCTTCAACGACATCAATACCGTCCGCAGCGGCGCTTGCGCGATGGAAGATTGCGCCGCCACCATCCTGGCGACAGTGGTCTCCACCGCGCGCTCCGGACAGATGATCGTCGACGGCGGCTCGAAGACCTTTTCGTCGGACCGCCTGGTGAATTCCCCCGAACCGAGTTTCGGCCACGTGGTGGAAGCCCCCGGCGCACGCTTCCACAAGATGAACGAAGAGCACGGCTTCATCGACCTCGCTCGCGCCGGACGCGAGTTTTCCGTCGGCGACCGCATCCACGTCATCCCCAATCACATCTGCGTCGCCGTGAACTTGCACGAGCAGGTCTATGGTATTCGCGGCGAGATGGTGGAGGATATCTGGAAAGTGGACGCCAGGGGCAAGCTACAGTAGGAGTTGTATGCGCACACGTGAGAGTCTGATGTTTCTCGGGGGCCTGTTCGTCGCAGCCGGCCTCTGCTTGGCCCAGGGGCAGTTGCCGCGGCTGCGCGTCTCCGATAACGGCAGGTATCTGGTCAAGCAGGACGGCTCGCCGTTCTTTTACCTGGCGGACACCGCCTGGGGGCTATTTCACTTCAACCGGGAGGACGTGGATCTCTACCTGAAGACGCGGGCCGCACAGCGCTTCACCGCCATTCAGGCCATCGTGGCGCACTATGGAGGCCTCGACAGCCCCAACGCCTACGGCGAGACCGTCTTCGTGAACAAGGACCCCGCGCATCCCAACGAGGCCTATTTCCAACAGGTGGACTACGTGGTCAACGAGGCTGAGTCGCTGGGCCTTTACGTCGCCCTGGTTCCGCTCTGGTGCAAGGAATACGTCAACGAAAAAGGGTCGATTCTCACCAAGGAAACGGCCTTCAGCTACGGCAAGTTCCTTGGCAGCCGCTATCGCAACAAGCCCGTCCTCTTTATACTGGGCGGCGACTGGTATCCCGACAAGGTGGAAGATCTCATGCGAGCGATGGCCGCCGGCATTGCCGAAGGCGACGGCGGCGCGCACCTGAAAACGTACCATCCGACCGGGATACAGAGCTCCAGCACCTGGTTCCACAATGACGCCTGGCTGGATTTCAACATGGTCCAGTCGCGGCACATGATCTTGAACCGGACATACGATCTGATAGCGGCGGACTGGGACAAGACGCCGCCCAAGCCGGTGGTGGAAGGCGAATCGGTCTACGAGGGTATCCAGGACGACCTGGTCTACAGCGATCCCAACGCCAAGCGGATTCAGCCTGAAGACGTGCGCCGCGCGGCCTACTGCTCGCAGTTTGCCGGGGCGGCCGGGTATGCCTATGGCGCCGACGGTGTGTGGCAGTACCGTGGCATAAGCGGCGCCCGGGGCACTCGCCCGGCCGGCGGGACAATGAATTGGAAGGACGCGCTGCAGCGGCCCGCCGGGACGCAAATGCAGCATCTGCGGACACTGCTCGAATCGCGGCCGATGCTCATCAGAATTCCGGATGAATGGCTGATTGTCAACGATCCGCTGAGCACTGTCGATCGCATCCAGGCCTGCCGCGGATCGGACGGAAGCTACTTATTTGTCTACACCTCATCCGGCAAGCCGGTGCGAGTCAGGTTGAGAGACAAGATTCACGACAAGCTGACCGGAAAAGTAGCTCGCGCCTGGTGGTACGACCCGCGGAAAGGCACTTCGACGCTGATTGGAGATTTCCCCAAGACAGAACCCGGTGACAGGCCCGCCGACGTCCGCCGCCTGGATATCACGCGTGAGTTCACGCCGCCCTCCAGCGGCCCAGGGAACGACTGGGTCCTGGTGGTTGACGACGCATCCAAGAACTACCCCGCGCCGGGGAAGTTGGCGCAGTAGGCCGCCGAAGCCGCGGTCTCCGGCTGTTATCGCGGGTCCGTCAGGCGGCCGATGAAGAGCACCACTCCGGTGCGCGTGTCGCGGATCAGGAAGAGGAACGGGTGATCGGCGCGGAAGACAACGGCCGGTTCCGACATGCGCATGGCGGTGGCGTGCATGGTGATTCCGGTCGCGGCGGCGGCTTCGGTCCCCTGCTCTGAAACATCGACGAAAGCCTTGTGCACCACCTCGGAGATCGCCAGGCTGCGTTTCGGGTCGATGCCTGAGAAGTCGGCCTTGTCGGTGAAACTTGTGGGCATGCCCATGGTCGAGAGTGCCTTGCGGAGAGAGAACTGCGATTCGGCGCGGAACTTCGGCAGGCTCACCTGCACGTTCCGAATGGTGAGGTTCCCGAGCCATCCGGTCAGGTTTCCAGGTGTCAGCGATTTCTCGAGGTTGGGAAGCCCGGAGAGGGTCGTCGGGAGCAGGACGTCGAAGGCCATTCCGGTGCCGGCGTAGTGCATTTCCAGGATCTGGGCCAACGGCGTTTCGGTGTAGCCGAAGTCCGAGGTCTGGTTCATGAAGTTGGCCTGGGTGGTGGCGCCGGCCGGCAGAGTGAAAGGCGCGGGCTGCGTGTGCGAGGTGACAAACGGGTCCCGCCACTTGCCATAGAAGTAGATAGCGCTGGTGAGGACCAGGCGGGTTTGGGCATCGAGCGAGCCGGCCGGGAGCAGGTTCTTGATCTTCTCTTTGGTGTGCTCTTCGGTCCAGCGGTTGATCTGGGATCGCGCGGCCTCGGGATTCGCGATGAAATCGAGGGACGTGGGCGGAGCCTGGTAGTTGTTGGTGAGCGTGTTCTCGAAGCCCGGCTGGATGGCCAATCCTTTTTGCACCCAGAGTCCGTTCGCGGTGTGCAGTTCGTTGCCTCCCGTGTTGCCGGCCTTGGTGAGGTCGGCGAGCAGTGCTCCGAGGGCGGAATCGTAGGTGGAGTCGTAATGGACGTGCAAGACCGCTTGGATCTCCTCGGCGGTCTGGCCGCGGGCGCCCCCAAGGGCCATGGAGAGCGCAGTCGAAATGTTGAAGGGAGAGAGAATCAGGTTCCCGTCGCCTCCCATAAGTTGTTTGTAGGAGGCGGTGGTGAAGGCGTTCATCGCGGTCGTTATACGGGAGTCGGCGGCCGGCAGCGCGGCGGCCAGCAGGATCGGCAGAACAAAACGTTTCATGGCGCCTCCCTACTGCTTCGCCCCTTCGAGAACTTCCAGAAATTTCTTTTCCCAGTCCGCATCGGAGCTGTTGTACCCAATCTGCTCCCACCGAAATACGCCCTTGGTGTCGAAGATCCAGTTGCGCGGAATCCCCACCTCCGGCAGCACCGTGTTCACCAGCGACTGCGCGGGAATTACCGGGAAGGTGTAGCCATTCTTCTTCATGTAGGGCTCGATCTCCGCCACCGATTCATCCACGTTGAACGTGAGCAGCACCACGTCCGGCCGGTCTTTCAGCTTGTCGTACAGCTTCTGGAACGCGGGATGCTCGGCCACGCAGAAGCCGCACCACGTCGCCCAAACGTTGATCGCCACCGTCTTGCCCTCGAGCGATTTCAGCCGCCACAGTTTCCCAGCGGTGTCTTCCAGTGCAAAGTCCGTCAGAGTCCCCTCGGGTTTCCCCCATTCGGTCTCGGAACTGGCTTCCACCACCGGCGGCTTGCGCCCTGCCCACAACTGGCGGGTCTCCGGTGTTCCGCCGAGTTCTTTCCATAGCCGCTCGATATCGGCGCCCACGTCGGCCTTGTCTTTGGCCTGGCCCTTCCAGTGGTCCACGGCGGCTTCGAGATATGCCAGGGCGTCCAGCTTGTGCCCGTTCAACTCGGCCACGCGCGCAGCCTGGCGGTAGAACGCGCTGTCGAATCCATCCTTGGGCGGATGCGCGCGCACCTCTTCCAGGGCCGCTGCGGCTTTCCCCGGCTCGCCCGTTTTGGTGTAGAGGTCCACCAGGATGCGCAGACCCTCCACGCGGTAACGCTCCACCGATTTGCGGTCGTTTTCCAACTGCTTGAGGTCGGTGCTGTCGTCCTTGGCATCTTCCGCCGTCCGCCGCTCCATGCCGCCGAGACCCTTTTGCACGAATTCGGGAACGCGTTCCAGGCCGATCCCGCGCTTCACATAGGTTTCGGCTGCGCGGTATTCGAAGGGCGGGTAACCAAAAACATCGTGGTTACTCCACATATGTTCGAGGAATGCTTCAACCACCTGGCGGACCCGGGCCGGCGGAGCGTCGTCCAGCGTCACCATCGCGTCGAACTGCGCTACCTTCTGGCCGAGATCGTCGGGCCACTTCTTCAGCATCTCTTCGGCGAATGCCAAATTTGCAGCGGCGTATTCCTGCTTTTCCGCCGGGGAGAAATCGGACTTGTAGCGGTGCGATTCGCGGAAGCGGGAGTTCAGAATAGCGAGCGAAGCGCTGTTGTTCGGAAAGCGCTTCAGGATCTCGTCTTCCGCGGCCGTGACGCCCTCCGTATCCCCGGCGGCCTTGGCGCCGCTCTTGAGCATTTGATACCAACTGGCGCGCGCCGGCGGCGAAACCGCGCGCAGCTTCTCCAGGTCGGCGGCAACAGCGGCGCGTGCGTCCTTCAATCGGCTGGGCGGCGTGGCCTTCAGTTCCAGATCCCAAAGTTCGGAGTACCGCTCCAGCAGCTTGGGGTCGTCCTCCTTGGCCAGCCGCGCGCGAACCCCGGCGGCGATCTTCCCGGCGGTCTCCGGGCTGGTTCGCTCTACGGCTGCCTCCAGCGCCGCCGAATCGAGCGACCCCGGACACACCTCCCAAAACCTGGTCACTTGTTCCGTGGATTTCTGCTTGTCGACCAACCGCCCGTACTGGTAGATCTCCGAAAGTGCCAGGTGCGGCCACGGGTTGGAGGGATCGGTTTCAAGCGAGCGGTTGAGCAGCTTCACCGCCTCGTCGGTCTCGCGGCCATCGAGCATGAGGCCGTAGAGATACAGGTAGAGCGAATCGTCCGGATGCTCATCCACGAGCTGGCGGTACTTCTCGGCCGCGGCGGCGATTTCGGCATCGCCCAACGTTTTCACAAATCGCTGATACTGCCGGTGCACAAAGAGGTCGTCCGGCTGCTCGCGAAGAGCGCCGTCCAGCAGCTTCCTGCGAAACTCTTTCTTTTCCTCCGCGGTGCCTTTGGGCGGATTGCGGTACCGCTCCTGAATCTGGAGAGAAGTGCCGCCGGCTTCGCACGGCCAAGTCCTCGGGGCCGCGGAAAGAGCGCCGGCCACAACTGCCAACAACGCTATCAGGCGCATGAAAACCTCCGTCCGAATGATACCGCCTCACATCTCGCGACGTTCCACGGTTGGAATCTGCGTGTCCGGCACCGGCGTACAATCATGGGCCGTGAAGTTCTCCACGTTCTTGAGTACGACGGTTTGAACGCCCGCGGCCTTCTGCGCTTTCACATGCTGGAAGTCGACATCGTTTACGTGGTCCAGGACGAAAGCCGGCCGCCGGTCTTCCTGCATGAATCCAACCTCCACGTCGTTCAGCTCGATGCCCTTGGCATGGCGAATGAAGAACCCATAAGCCGGCAACATACCGAACATGGAGGGTTCCGGATACTCCTTCTCCCGTTCCGGCGTATCGAACGCTTCGCGCGGCGGCACGCCCCCGGAGGCGCGGAAGAAGAACGTATTCACCAGGTCCGCCGGCTGCTTGGCTACCTGATCCAGGTTCAATCCGCCGCGATACAAGATGCGGATGTTGTTGAGCTTGACATCTTCCACGTCGTGGCCGGGAATGCCGCTGATGATGGAACCATAGCGCGGGTCGGCGTCGTACGCGATGACGTTGCTGATGCTCACGCGGCGTATCGAGCCGATCGGCGTCCCTTCCGGCGCCCGCATGCGGCTGCCCAGCCGGATGAAGATGGGGGCGTTCGAAACATCGCGCATGGTGATGTTTGAGACCGCGATGTCTTCGATGTGCGCCCCGTCCACGGCCTCCAGGGCCAGGCCGCGCGAGCGGTCGAACACCACGTTGGAAATGGCGATGTTCTTGAAATCGCCTTCGGTTTCGGTGCCGATCTTGATGCGGCCGGTGGGGCCGTCGCGGTCCGGCGCCTGCTTGACGTTGCGCTTGAATGTGCCATCCAGCAGCGAGCCGATATCGTAGCCGCTCACCAGGACATTGGTGATGGTCATATTCTCGGTGGCGCGCGCAAAGCCGAGGGCGTGGCTGCCCTTCAGGACGATGGCGTCGTCGTTCGGCGCGTTCACGCTGGTGTTTGAGATCCTCACGTTGCGGCAGGAGTCGATATCCATTCCGTCGCGGTTGGTGTCGATCTTGAGGTTGTCGATGGTCAGGTTATCGACGCCCGTTACCAGGATCCCAAAGTGCCCGCCGGTGAGGATGGAGAAGTCGCGCAGCGTCACGTTGTGGCAGAGTTTCAGGGCGAGGGCTTTGTCCCCGCCGCCGCCGCGCTCACGTCCCAGCGCCTTGCCGGTGATCAAGCCGCCTCCCACGATGGAGACATTCTCGAGCCCATCGCCCCAAATCAGGCTG
>Ga0187889_10004115_pt1 | contig 12254 bp, 17 predicted proteins | sample June2016WEW_7_10_2_FD_132992 | JGI IMG/M metagenome (GOLD analysis project Ga0187889, IMG submission 132992) | Peatland microbial communities from SPRUCE experiment site at the Marcell Experimental Forest, Minnesota, USA - June2016WEW_7_100 | ecosystem: Environmental > Terrestrial > Soil >... | reverse complement strand
TGGCATCAGGCCGTCCTCGGTAAGCTATGCGAGGGCGGACGCTTCAAGCAATTTGCAACACTCCTGACATAGAGGACACGATTCTGAGCAGCGGCAACGGCCATCGGCCCTGTAAAGAACCTTCCCGCCACTCTGCATAAGGAAAAGCAGCTTGCCGCAAAGAGGACACTTCTCTTCCACCCCAGCCAGGGAGCAAGTGTGCCCAGCCAGGTGTGGGACTACGCCGCAGCCGTCACAGTGATCGGCGAGGATGTACTGCGTTTTAAGGTCGTTCATGGGTCTCCGAAGAATCCTTCTATCATTCTGCCCGGTAGGGCGGTGTTTTGGGCGAGCGTAAAACTAAAGTTTGCCGCTCGCCCGCACGAGCTTCCTAAGTTCTTTAGTTAGGCGATTTCAGCAGCGCCGTTTTCAAAGGGTTTTTAGCTCGCTCCTAACCGCGCTCGCACCGTCCCATATCCAATTCCGAGTCGGTCCGCTATCTGCCGAAGGCTGAGCCCTTCCGCTTTCATCTGCAGAATGCTTTCGCGATTAACAATTCGCTGCGGGCGGCCAAGTTGCTGGCCTTTCGCACGGGCGTTGCGCAACCCGGCCTTCACGCGCTCCTGGATTAACGAGCGCTCGAACTCGGCCATCGCGCCAATGACAGCAAACATCAGCCGGCCGGACGGCGTGCTCAAATCAAGGTTGTCGCGGAGGCTGACGAACGCCACGCCGAGTGCGCCCAACTCAGCCAGCGCGTTTACCAAGTGGCGCAGCGAGCGGCCGAACCTGTCCACCTTCCAGACCAACACAGCGTCAAACTTGCGCTGGTGGGCGTCAGCTATCAGTCGGTTGAGTTCAGGCCGCGATTCCCGCGAGCCGGAGACGCCGTGGTCAGTGTATTCGTCTGTGATTTCCCAGTCGCGACGAGCGGCATACTCGCGCAATTCACGGAGTTGCATTTCGGGGTCTTGGCAGTTGGTTGTGGACACACGGGCATAGAGGGCTGTTCGCAAGCTGTCCTCCGGTTTGGCGGGAGCGGGAAAGCATGCTTTACCGCTCACGCCTGAAATCTACCGGCGAAGACGGAAGGTGGGTAAACAGAGTCGCAATGCGAGAGCTTCCTCAAAGACGGGCGAAACCAGCTCGCCTCCACCGCCTGCTACGCTGCATCTGCAATGTTGACTGGTCGGTTATCTGGCGTAGGGGGCCCGTGTCAACCCCCGCTTCTCTCCAAGAATCGTTCGTGTTTTCAGAAGCTTAGCTCAAGCGCATTTTGCTATTGCACAACTCCCCTCTCGGGCGTACTATTTAACTCGCTGTTACGCTTAGTTACATAATGTTACAAAGTGTAACCTCTTGGAGACTTATGCCGATTCTGATTGGCCAAGACACCTACATTTCATCTGCCGAGTTAATACAGGAATTGTCTGTCTCTCGGCAGACGTTCTGGCGGTGGCGGCGCGAGGGCAGAATTCCAACGGGCCATCTGTTTCGAGGGGGGAGGCTGGTATTCAGCTCTTTGGAGGCCGATCGGGTCCGTGCGTTCGCGAATCGGCTAGAACCCACAGCACCCAGTTCGCGCAATCAATTAAAGCTGTTTAACGGTGGGGAGCAGGGCACATGAGCCACAATGCTGTCGTTCTACTTAGCGGCGGTTTGGATTCCACGACGGTGCTGGCCATTGCGGCAGCTGAAGGGTTCAAGCTAAATGCACTGACGTTTCGCTATGGGCAGAGGCACAGTGCCGAGATCGAAGCTGCTCGCCGGATTGCAGCTGCATTGGGAGCCGCGCAGCATTTGATCGCGGACATCGACCTGCGCATGTTTGGTGGGTCAGCTCTTACTGCGAATATCGCGGTCCCCAAGCTCCGAACACCCGAAGAAATGGGCGCTGGAATTCCCGTGACGTACGTCCCGGCGCGAAACACAATCTTTTTGTCCTTTGCACTTGCTTGGGCCGAGGTTCTTGACTCTTCGGACATTTTTATCGGTGTTAACGCGCTTGACTACAGTGGGTATCATCGCAGATGGCCGCGTGGGATGTGCGGGCGACCCCGTCGGCCGATCATCACGTTAAACTTGTAGATGCGATCGAGCCGTTTTCTCATACAACAGACGTTGGCGATCTCCGCATAGGTGGTGTCGATGGCAGCGGTGACTTTCCGGTCGTCGCGTATGGAGATTCCTTCGTCTACGCCACGGTTGCTGCGGCGACACTCTACCAAGCAGACGCTGTTCACGGACTTCGGGAGTTGGACACCGGTATCACTCCACTCGTCGAATTCACGTGGCTTTCCGGGAGCGAACAACAGAGAATCGCGTCTTTACTGGAGTCCTTCGAACGTCTCACCGGCTACAGCGTCGAGGATGTCATCCGTGGATCCGACTACTCGGAGATGCGTCGCGGAGGACGAGGGGGTGTGGCGTCGGTTCGAGCCGGCTTGATCGTCCCACCTGCGCACGATGCCGGAAACGTGGGTGTTCAACTTCGGACAACAGCCGAGTTGGCAGCAGCGCTTCGGCTCATTGAACTCGCTCCATCCGGCGCTTAGTGCTTACGGATGGCACCATGACACTGCCGTTCGTACAACGCGAACGGCAAAGCCTCTTTTTTGAGCATCTACGTCGGTTTTGTTGTGTTCGGGCACGAGACCGCGGAGTTATTTTTGCGGCGCTCTCAAAATCACACGGATTGCCGTCGGGAGTCCGACTGGAAGAATCCGCACGGGAGAAAATCGGGAGACCCGACCCAGAGCACTGGTTCTTCCGCATGCCAAGGAGGGACGGAGACGGATGGTCGCCCGTGCCTCCAGACGGACCGCGTGTTCCACCGGTTGGGGCAGTCACCTATCTGGTCCGATTTCATCGCACAACTCCCATCATGCGCCTCGATTTTGACGCACGTTATTGGGACACCGCTGTGACGTCGTCCATAACTCAGCGGCGGCTTTTCGAAGCTCTCGACTTCGCGGGACACGATCAGAGATGCTTCGGATACCCTCGGCCCATAGCCTGCGAAAGGTGACGCGAGGCGCCAGTGGGCCCATTGCGCATCCAACGTACCTAAAACGCTGCCAGTGCCGCTTTATACAAACGGCGAATGGCCCTCTTTATGGTCAAGACATCTGCCCCAAATGTCTTCCAAGCCAAGAGGCGCGCGGTATTGGCCTGAATGAACTCCTTCACCATTGCGTCCAAGTCAGGTTTGGACATGTTAGCTACCAATGTAGCACCCAAACCCGGGCGATACACGACTGTCGGCATCGTGGTGCGCACTTTCGCTATCCTGGCGCGAGTATAAGTGTAGAGAAACAATCCAGCTTGCCGAAGTAACCCGCTGAAGAAATTTGTCTCTACGGTGTAGTTCAGAGCCTTGCCGTTGTTCTCGGTCAGATCCCAAACGATAAATGAAAGCCGGGAGCTGAGTTCTTCGTAGCCAGTCGTCGGATCGATGTCCAACGAAGCTGCTCTATCCTCGTCGTCCAACACGGTTTGCAAGGATTGGGGATTTCCTAGAGCCTTGCAGTACTGCGAGATGAGCTTGATTGCTTCAGTACGCGTCTTGGGAGCGTTTCCAGCCTTCTTCCAGTCATCCCAACGGGCAGTGCACGCCTGAGAGTACTGGTTCTTACTCAACGTCTTGACCTGTTGCGCAGGTTTTATTGCTGTTCTGCTATGAAGGGGTGATTTCGGCTGCATCGGTGGTTTCGGGTTGGCTGCCATAGTCTCCTTTGGAGGGTGCCGCAACCTCAACTCTGGGTCTCCGTATCTCTTTGAAGCACCCTCAGGTAAAACTAAACTCTATATCGACGTACGAACTCTGGGGAACCTGGGGTGGGCAATGATTCTATGGGTCTCAATACATGGAATAGCCCACCCCGAGCAGCCTTTAATCAGCTGCCATTGCAAATCCGGCACGGCTCTTAGGGGTCTCAAGGTGCACTTGGCCGGGTTTACAAATTTGAAGCCAATACTCACGAAGAACATCTTTCTTTGAAGCACCCTCAGGTAAAACTAAACTCTATATCGACGTACGAACTCTGGGGAACCTGGGGTGGGCAATGCTTCCACGGTTCTCAATCCATGGAATAGCCCACCCCGAGCAGCCTTAATCAGCTGCCATTGCAAATCCGGCACGGCTCTTAGGGGTCTCAAGGTATTCTTGGCCGGGTTTACAAATCTGAAGCCAATACTCACGAAGAACATTTTTGATCACCCGGCGACGAGCTCGCGCTCCACTATGGCCTTGCGAAGTTTCGCACTTGCATTTTTCGCCATGAACCTTCAACTCCTCGGCCAAGTAACCGTCGTAAATACTGCGCCAGATGTTCTCCCGGTGTTTTATCATGCTGTCCGCCCACTTCCAGAGGGTGCAACGCAGCTCCGGGTTCCAGGTCACCACCGAACCTTTAGCTCGCTTGGCGGCCTTGCCGTTGACGACATGGAAGCCAGCGTAATGCCACAGCTTAGAAACAGTGGCGAAACGGTGAACGTCGCCGATTAGAGCTACGGCTGAGGCGCTGGTCAACCAACCATCCTTAACATCTAGGATGGCGTTTAGTTGGATGCACTCTGGAATTGTCTTCGCTAGCTTTTTAATATCGCGCTCGATTGGCTTTTCGGCTTTGCGAACATCATTGTTGTTTTCCTTTTCTGCGCTGGAGAACCACTCTGGAACCGTGGCGTCGTCACTGAAGCCCAGCGACCGTTTTTGCTCCAGGATCTTCTGTCCCGCAGCGATACGGAATTTCATTACGGCTGATCGCAGCGCTATCATCGAGCGAAGCTTATAAAGGTCTTCCCGGAGGGTAAAGGGTTTGAAGATGTCGTCAGGCAGGGCAGCGAAAGCTTCCGCTATCGCTTGGGGATCTAAGCCTTTCTGTATGCCGGTATCGTGCCAGTGACAAGAGCTAATCTTGACCCCGCGGTCCCGCAACTCGATAAGAACAGGCAAGTATGTGGAGAGGCTGGTGATGCGGACATTACAACTGAAATCCAGGCTGCTAAGCCAAAGGTCAATCTTGACACCTGTATACGTCTGAGTTTTACCATCCTCGACGACATAGTAGGTGGCGTCCCCCTTTCTCTCTCCCTCAAACGTCCTGTGCAACACAATATTGTGCATTTTCCTCTCCTTTAGACTGGCGGCATATCGTCCAAGGGTTTCAGCCCACCATTGGCCACCCAGTCATCAACTACGACCGGCTGTACTAAAAGTATAGAAAAGCGGAGATTAGCCTAATTCCGCATAACCTGGTTCCTGCAAGAATGCGAAGCTGGCATTTACGCGATTGCGGGTCGTCGGCTTCAGGGCGCCCTCCGCACCAGCAGTCTCAGTGCCTAGCTTTCATTGCCAAGCCAGCGAACGCCGCCGCCGTGTTGGCGAATCCACAATTCGTCGGACGGCATCAACCGCGCCGGATAGAGCAGAAACCGCAGCTTTGAAAGAGCGTGCCGACGCAACAATGAAGTCTGCACGTTTTCGAGCAACCGGCGCGTGTACCGCGACCACCCGACCCTGTGCCTGATCGCTTTCAATGTCTCAGCTTCGCTGGCGTATCCGGCATCCCGCAGCGCCTGCTCCGTGAGCCCGAGCCCCGGCCCGCGGCCGTTGACTGGCTCCACGAAAACCTCCTCTGCGCCGCGGTCCAATACGAAGTCAACGAGATCGTACACTTCAGTTCGGCCTGAAAATCCGGGCAGAAGGGGGCATAGCATCCCGTACGTTCGAAGTCCCCGGCGACTCGCCTCCCTGAGCACCTCCATGCGCTCCGCGATCGGCGAGGCTTGTGGCTCGACCGCAGCGACGATGTTCGCCTTGGAGAGTGGCGCAGTGAGGCTGAGTCCGACCAGCACGCGCTCGCGGTATTTTCCGATCAGGTCAAAGTCATTCATTACAGCGGCATTCTTCGTCAGAATGCGGACTGTCCACCCCGGCCGCGAAAGGATCGCCTCAAGGCATTTGCGACCGAGCCCGTATTGCTGCGCTTCCGGCGACCAAGCATCTACAGTTGTGCAAAGCTGAATTAAGCCGCGTTGCCTCAGTTTCGCGGCGTCGTAAGCAACCCTTTCGGGTGTTGCTGGATCAACAATCGCATACCCGGAAGCAAAAGGGTTTTCCCCGGCCTGTTTAAACGCGGGGTGCATGCGCAGCATGGCGCCTGTACTGCAATATGAACAGCCGTGCCCGCACTTAGTCCCTACGTTTACGGCAAACTCCGCGAGCCCTTTCTTCTTGAACTCGGCTGTTTTTGCAATGCCCCTTTTCAGGGTGGTGGTGTGGATCCTCATCGTAAACCCTCAATGAGAAAATGACAGTCATTCTCCATCTCTTGGCGGGACATCTTCTGTCCGAATTTGGACAAAGCCCGAGTGAAGCAAGCTTGCGCCTTGCGTCCCGACGAGCGAAAGGAAAATTCTGTTTCGGCGCGACAATTAGGCAGGCAATTCTGCCATTAGGTGTTGGCTCTTCCGAAAACTATCGTGTACGACTGCCCTTCCATTCGGGCGAGCAGCAAGTTGCCGGAGCTCAAAGTCGAGCCACGGTCGCTCCCCTTGCAAGACTGGTCATGTTGGCCGATGGGCAACTAGGTGACAATGTCAGGCAAACGATGCAAAGCTGTGATTTACCTGCTCGCGGGTGCGCTTACTTCGCATATCAGCCACCTGCAAGTAAGCCAGCGTTGTCTCCAAGTCGCTGTGCCCAAGCCAGGCCTGAAGCGTGCGCGCACTAACACCAGCTTCGTGGTGCATCGTGGCGTACGTCTTTCGGAATTTATGGAGCTCCCATTCGCCGCACACCGGATGTGCCTTGCAGGACAACCCACGCTTGTTTACACAGTGGCCGCAGTTTAGACGGGCGCGCAAAGCGAGCTTCTTAAGTTTGCGGAGGAAGTGCCCCTCGGGGCCCCCCTGCCCGTTGCTGAAGATCAGCCGCTCATCTGGGTGGAGGCGGCGGCGCACCTGTAGAGCCGCGATTAGTTTGTCCGGCAAAGGCACCGGCCGCTCCTCATAATCTTTTGGCGTGAATCCAAGGTCAGGCTTTGCGGTCACGCTGAATGTCTTGTTCTTGAAACTGACGTCTCGCCAGGCGGCGAACTGGACTTCCTGTTCTCTTGCACCCGTCTGAAGAAAGAATTCGAACGCCAGTCGTTCATCGTCGTCAGCCGCGTCAAACAGGCGTTTCAGTTCATCCTCGTCGTATGCGGCAACCACCTTTTCCGTGTATCTGGGCATGTCGCCGCGCGTTATCAATCCAGTGATGCCGTTCGCGCGGAGAAATATGTTAAGCGCCTCCGCGCGGTTAAAAATGGTGTGTGCAGCCAGCCCCCGATTCTTGAGAAATGTCATGTAGTCGAGGAGGTCCCGGCGCTCGATTTGGTCCAGATAAGTTTTGTTGCATGATTGCATAAATATGTCCAGCGTCCGCTTGCGGCCGGCAAATGTCTTCCTGGCCCTATGTGCCTGGCAGTCGCTTAGGTACTCCGCAATCGCGTCACAGATGAGGACCCGCTCCTTAACACTGTCTCCGACGACAGTCAGCCCGGCCTCGGAGGCGCTCTGCCGGGCAGCAAGCTCCTTCTCTTTCCGTAGTTTCGCGGCGAGTGCAACACCGCTGTCCTGGCCAATCGTTTCCCAAGCACGACGCCCGTTGCTTCCGCGATAACGCAAAACGTATCGAGCTTCCGGGTGGTGCTCCGGCACGCCGTTTACCCAAGCCCAAAATGGCCTTAGGGAATGGTTCTGACTGAAAACGGGCTTAACATACTTCTGTATCCCATTTAGCCGGATGCGCAGAAACAGTTTTACCGTGGGCGTTCTCATTCCATTACCCCAGTAATGCGCCGGTCGGCCTCGACGGAACATGCGTCTGACATAAATGCAAACGGTTCACAGTTATTTCCATACCGGCCTTACCCGTAAATAGCGGCCAAGTAAGTAAAAAGCTAGATTCACCATGTGTTCTGCTGCTTCTGGTAAACAACTAAACTGAAACAACAGTTCGACTCGTTCCGGTGAGCGACTCTAGCTTTTGCCACACGAGAGCTGCAGCCTCGGTCGGTGAAAACTCTTCAGTGATCCTCAGAAAAGCCCGTGGTTCCCGGACAAAGCGCCGTCGTGCGTATTCCCAAATTGAATATGACCGACGACGCAGAGAAAGGAGATGGCGGTAGGTCCTATCGGGCAGCTGTGCTTCCAACTTGCCGCTCGCCGCCCGGCGTGCCATCAGTCGGGCAACATTGATCTCTATTGGCAGATCAATGAGTACGAAAACGACTGCCAAATCCGGGACAGGTAGCTGCCCCAGCCATTCAACGAATCTGCAGCTCGTGCGAAAGGCATCCACGACTACGACGTTAGAGTTGCGTAAGAGTAGTTCTACCGCAAGTTGCAGGCCTTCAATGGAGCGAATCCCGTCACTCCCGCTCCTCAGGGTTCCGGCGATCGCGACGCCACGCTCGCCGATAGTGTAGCGCACCCGTTCCAAGCGATAAGTTGCCGTCTTACTATCAAAATGATTGATCGTAATCGAGCGCTCCTCCGCGCCACCTCGCCGCAGTGTACGGGCTAATGTAGTCTTGCCGCTGCCGAATGGACCCAGAATCACAACGACGCACTTTTGCATGCGATGGTTCCTCACATGACTTCCCGCGCCGCAAGCCACTCGGCGATACGGTCGGGGTTATATTTGACTGTGCGGGCGCCCAGGCGAATGCTCGGAATGCGACCGTTCCGTGTCCAGTTACGGACTGTTTCTGGGTGCAGCCCGAGCACCCGGCTTAGCTCGTGCCCGCTCATCAATCCCTGGCGCGCCCGCAATGCTTCAATGGTCGTTCGCAGAATAGGGTCACTGTCCTTCCTCATGCGCCCCACCGCCATTCGTTTTTCTTCTTTTCCGGGCTTCCGCCATGCGCTGCCTCGCGCGGCGCCGCTCATCTTCAGGGCAGAGACATTCCTGCATGCGTTCTCGCAGGTAGAAAACCATGGCGAGTCGGTCGAATCCCTTTATTACCGGTTGCGAGTCAATGAGGAACGGAGCATTACAATGAAGCTCGTGGACATTGATCAACAGCACGTCGCCGTTCCGCGCGCGAATGCCGGCCGCATACTTCGGGAGGATCAGTTCGCCGCCGCCGGGTGTTTCAGGACGCCCCGTCATGACCGTTATCACGCCGAAGCCGGGAGCGTAGTCCCCCGTATCACGGTGAGGCGCAGTTCTGACGTTAACGTTTATAGTTATTGATGAAATGCTCGTTCCCGGAAGTCGGTACCACGGGGCCTTATTCGCGGCAGCGTTCTGCACGGCGTGCCTGTCGGGAAGGTAGCAACAAAAGACCTGATCTACCCTTTGGACATATGGCATTCCGATGTCTAAGGATTCTTGGTTTTCCTGGGTCCAGGAGGTTCGTCGGCAATATTGAAACCGTCCACCTTGGCGATCCATGAAGCCAGCCACTTTTTCGAGGGCTTCCTGGTCCTGGTGCGCGGGATCGCCACGGCCAACAGAGCGTCCCCGGCTGGAATTTCGTATGTGGTCACCGCCAGTTCGGAGATTATCCCAAGCTAGCCGTACCAAGGGCTCACTTACGACGTTTTTACAGAGCGTGAAGACTAACTCCTCCCCGTAGTAACCCTCCACATCCTCGTCGGGGTCTATGTAGCCCCCGCTAACTCGCCAACGGTCATCCTCAGGGAAGATGACGTAGCGATCGCCAATGAACTGAGAGTTTATCCACGGCTTCTCACGTTCAAGCCGGGCTAGTTCTGGCCTCCCGAGCTTGGCCTTCAGCTCAAGCCGCCTCATTGATCACCTCCCCGAGATCGTCGGAGACCACGTGCACCAGCAGATGCTGAGTGTCGCTTGTCAAGCGGTCGGCGATGGACTGAAAGTAACTACGAAGCTTCACAACGAACTCCTCCGGAGCTTTGTCGCGGAGGGGAATAAAGACTGCGGCGATCGGGTCATAGGTGAGGTCTAACAGTTCCGCCTTTGTCACCAGTTCAGGGCCGGCTTCAGCTTGCGCCACCTCGGAGGCTTCATCGTGAGCGTCTTCCCGCGGCAGGTCCGCAGCTCGTAACGCCGCCTGATAAATGCCAAAATAGGTGTCGGTCGGATTCTCATTCTTGCCGATGGCTACAAGTCGTTCTGCCTCAGCCGTGCTTAAAGGAATTTCAATCCGGACTGTATCGCTCGGGTCTGGTTTTGGCTTTGGTTTTGGCCTTCCACCACCTCGCGACTTTTTGACGCTAGGTTCCACCAGCCACCGCTGGACAGTCCTGATTTCGAGCCCGAGGTCGTCTTCCACAAATTCAGTCCAGCTCGGAAAGCCGTCGACAGGAACCCGGCGGCCAAGCTGCGAAAAACGCTCGTGCCCCTCACGTAAGTAGGGCAGGATGCTCTCCCGGTGACGCCCAGAACGGTTCCGGAGCTGCTTGATGAGTGCCGCATCATCGAGAGCCTTCGCGCGGCGCTCGTCATCATCAGCAGGTCCTGCGGTACCTTGCAGTGGCGCCTGCGCCGGCTGACCCAGCGGTCCTTCGGCGTCAGCCGTTGGGCTTTGCACGCCGTCGACGGCTTCGTCGTTAGGTGCCCCTGGCACCGTCGCCGTGTCCTCGCCGGGCGGCGTGCCGGGATTTCCGGTTGAGGCTTGCTCCCCTTCATTGGCGCCTTCAACCGTTGGCGGGGGTGGAAATGGTGCCGTGCTGTTGTCAGACTGTTGTGCTTGTACTTCCTCATTCATCTAGTTGGTTCTCCTTACGATCGATTGTGGTTGCTGCCTTCAAGCCGGCGAGCGCCGGCATGACCGATCCCCTTTACCGCCGCCGGGCACCCCGCGACATTTTGTCGCCAGGTCGAATGGATGGCTTGGGTGTTGAAAGCATCGCCCCACGGCGGCCTCCGCCGTTATGCTCACGTGAAGCCGTTCGGCTTCCGGACGTAAACCGCTCACGGGTGTCCCGCAGGTAACGGAGAATGCCCTCGTGGTGTCGCCTGAAATCCTTCACGATCAAATACAGCAAATTAGCTTTCACGTTCCGAACGCCCGGAGAGAACGTCGCTTCGACTCGCTGCGCGAGCGCCTCATCGCTCAGCGATTTCGCGTGACGTTCGGGGCTGTCAGTCGGTTCTGTGGTGGTTTGAGTTGTCTCGTTGGATTCCGCCGGCGGCGGCGGAACCACAGGCATCGTTCCATTGCTGTCCTGCTCTTGTGGTTCAGGCACTTCTTATATCCCCCCTTCAGAGCTCCGATCCGCTCTATACTTTCAGGTGCGGGACATTTCTAGTCCGAATTGGGCCATTGCTTGTCCGAACTGGAGCACGATTGTGGACTGCGTGCGTCAAGAGCAGGGGCTCCGGCGGTGCTATCCGGAGAACGCTTTCTCGTTGCGGGGCCTACGGGAGAGGTCACGTTATTTCTGAAACTTCCATGCGGTTTCCGGCCCAGTGTAACGGACCCTGTAACCAACTCGTATGTGCTTGCGGAGAAACTCGCCGGCTTCCGCATCAATGGTGGCTATAATGGCAATTGCTCTACCTATGCCTTTCTGGACGGCGTCTCGTGAGAACTCCGCAGTATTTGCCAGCTGGCGCGGCCGCTTGTTGATGCCCCTTCCGTTCTTCAGATACCTGAGATACTGCTTTTTTTCGCTCGTGAGTGAATCGATCCGGGACTGATCATTTAGTAGCTCGGCTTGCCGAAGCCGGTGCTCGATGTACTCTAGTTCCTTGTTAATTTGATTTTCTGTAGCTGGGTCAAATGCATCTTGACGAGTCTCATAGCAGTCTAGGCCTTCGTTTTGATCCGGCCCCGACTCGTTCTCCGCACCGGTGTCCATCGTGCCCGCCATGTCGGAGATCGGATAAGCAATGCCAGTGCCTCCAGCCAGCACCCGTACTTGCTGGGCCGTCAAGTCTCGCGGATGGGCCTGCAATATGGTTTGGAGATACGAAAGCCCAACGCAGTCTCCTACCGCGATTACCTTGCTGGAAGCTGGCGGTAAAGATAAGTGCCACACGGAGGCCGGATCCTTGTACCAAACGCAATAATTGGGTGAGGCCGTTTCCGTGTCACTCGGATCGACGCGCCCCCGAGAATCCTGTCGGGTTACGGCACGTAAGACTGCGCTGATGTCATTCACGATTTCGCGGCGCACTTTCTGAAGTTCGGCGCACAGAGAGTCTAGGTTGATCGGCATCATGCCTGCCCCACAAAAGGAATTTGATGAAGGCAATCGAGCCGGAAACACTCGGGCGAAAAACTAAGCGAAAT
>Ga0187889_10004114_pt1 | contig 12256 bp, 12 predicted proteins | sample June2016WEW_7_10_2_FD_132992 | JGI IMG/M metagenome (GOLD analysis project Ga0187889, IMG submission 132992) | Peatland microbial communities from SPRUCE experiment site at the Marcell Experimental Forest, Minnesota, USA - June2016WEW_7_100 | ecosystem: Environmental > Terrestrial > Soil >... | reverse complement strand
CTGTGCCATCCGCCAGCGCAATGGCGACTAGCAGGCAATTTCCGGTGACAACGGTTGAGTCCGCTCATCGGCAGCCTCCTCGTCCACAAAAGGTGGAACTACTAAGGCCGAAATGACAGCAGATGCTCCGCGCGGGCAGACATCACAGTGCTCAAGTCGCAATGGCGCAGAGCCGCCCACTGTCAGCTCTTCATTCGTACTGGGGAGGGTCGATTGCCTGCTGAACAAAACTGGCAAGGGCATTGATGCCAAAGACTGGAATCCCGGTTACTTGGGCAATCAACTTAGAAAAGGGCCCCATATTCGTACACTCCAGAACGATGGCTCCAGCCTGCGGGTTCTCGGCAATGAACTCTTGAGCCATCTCCTGCATTTCGGCGGATAAAACAGCGGTATCCAGGGAGCCCTTGTTACCGATGAAAATCGAAGGAAAGACAGCATCGTCTTTCATGCCTTTGACGACGACCGGAATATCGGACGATGACCATCCCACACTGCGGAAATGTTCTTCATTCATATACTTCGCTCTTTCGGTGAAGATCCCGATCGATCGGTTGCTTCCCAACATGGCATGGACCAGCGGAACCAACATCAGCGCAGATGTAAACACCGGGACTTTGACTGCGCTCGCGATCTCGGATTGAAAGCGGGACAAGAAACCACAACTCGTGGTGATTGCCTTTACGCCTTCTGCTTCCAGTTCTTTCGCCGCCTGAATAAACGGATACAGCAACTGTTTTTCTGGTGAATGCCCCATAATCCGCTCCGGTTGGGCTCCTTTGACAATCTTGTAACGCACTGGGAATCCATAGGTCAGGGCATTGCCGATGTCGCCAGGAATGCGCGGAAAAGCGGTGTCCAACATCAGTATGCCGATAGACTGTCCGTAATTCGTATACCCCCCAACGACCTTCATCGCTTAATTCCTCCCATGTTGTGCTGATATGGTAAGGAAGCGCAGGGTTCGGATTTTCTGGAAGCGCTCCCCTCCCCAAGGCACCGCCCAGATTACTCACCGATGTGGCGAGTGTCGAGGGCAAAAAGGCAGAACCTGTAGAGCGACTTTTAGCAGGCGAGGAAGGAAAGAAAGGCTTTTCCATGCCCGGCATCTTTATGGAAGATGATTTGGGTTCGCCTTCCGTCCCGGTTTCATTGCTCAAATCGCAATGTCGCAGACCTTTGTCGCGTGCCCTGACGATGAAATCTGCCAGACAATCGCCCTTGGCGGGACTCTCGAGGATGCTTTACCATTAATGGCGCGTATCCACGCCGAGCAGACCGCAATGCAGCCCTGAACCATCGCAGATTGTCCGACCTTTGGGTCGACCCTCACTTCTGCCAGGGTTCATCGTTAGCAACGATCACCCGTATGGCGGGAAGGATCAAAAGCATTACTTTGTAACTGCGCCCAGAAGGGTTATGCTCCAGATGCTCTGGAGAAACCATGAAGCCCTCTCCCACCAGAAAACCTCCGATCCGCGTTGCTGTTGTCGAAAGCGATCCTCTTCGTTTCATCGGCTTGCGTACCCTGTTCGAGTCCGAACCAGATCTGGAGCTGCACGCGGTGACTGCGCCTGAAATCGCGACCAAAAGCGACATTGACTTAATCCTGCTTGCCGGACGTGGCTCACAGAACGTGTTCGATTTGATGGCGGGATTGAAGGCTTCACGACCCGATCTGCGAATCCTAGTCACGGGCATGGGCGCCGACGACGAGACGATCCTGAAAACGGTCGCAGGGGGCGCCAAAGGCTACATCGATGAGGCTGCCACCCCAGCCGAGTTCGCCCAGGCCATCCGTACCGTACATCAAGGCTCGGTGTGGGCGCCGCGGCGTGTACTTTCGATGTTCATCGAGCGTGTGAGTTCCTCTCCCGGAAAGATCTTCCCCGCCGGTCACGTTGTGTTCACCGATCGCGAAAAGGAAGTGCTAGAACTGCTTGTTGCCGGGCACGCAAACAAGGAAATCGGAGCCGTTCTTGGAATCAAAGAAAGAACGGTGAAGTCGTTTGTTGGCAAACTGATGCGCAAAGTGGGCGTGGAGAGTCGAGTCACACTCTCGGTGCACGCAATTACCCATTCGCTGGTCACACGTCGGTAGCCGCTAGGAAACCAAGCCTGCAACAACGGCAGTAGACACTCAGTGTCAGAAATGCTCGACAGGCAGTGCTGCGACCGCGGCGCATCGATTTCAGGGGGCAACAGCTTTTTCGTGTCAACTCATTAGGAAGGACGTTTCCGCCATACTGGATCCGCGGCGTGGGAGGCTGCCAGTATCGGGTTTCAGCAAACACAAGGCGACTGAGCGGGGCGAGCATTGTAAGTTACTCTCGTCACTTGCAAGGCGTACGACTCTGGGAGACTCTTTGCTCTACGGGGAGACCGACCATGGTGGTGCGCACCGGGAAATTCATCCTGATGTGCTTCGGCAACTTAATCTGGCCTGGCCTGGGCAACTTGCTCATCGGCAATCCAGTGGGCTGGATATCCTCACCAATTGCAGCGGCCAAACACGCAATCGCAAGACGGATGGAAGAGAGGTAAGGTGATCTGCCTGGATAGTCTCCGGCCGCGAAACATCTGTCACGCTTGATCCAGAAGGCGACCCAGCCGTCGCTTCACATCTGGCCACTCCACCGCCACAATCGAATAGCGCACCGAGTCACGAGCGGTGTGGTCAGCGGCCAATCATCGCGGCTAGGCGACTATTGTGGCTCGAGCAAAGCTTGCCTCAAGAGCGGGGCTGCCCACGGCCTAACCGCGCGACGCGTCCGTGTCACGGAACCTTGACTGTAATCGACTTGCTGAAGCTTGTGCTTGAATCCCAGGCCTTGACTGTGATCGTGTGCGTTCCGGCGCTGATGTTGACCGCTGTATTGACGAGTTTTGCCGCCGTCCGCTGCGCATAGACTTGCTTGCCGTCAACGTAGATGATCATTTGTGTTATTGCCTTACTGTCGGTCGCATAGGCGACGATCTGTACAGGCGAAGTGACCGTGGAGTTAGCGGCCGGGGTGCAGATGGTAATGCTGCGGTTGGTGCTGCTGATTGCGCAGCCCTGGGTGGCGGTTACGCTCTTTGTGGCGAAGGCTGTCGCGCCAAGGCTGTCCGTCACCGTGCCTGTCACTGTGAAAGTGCCGGGCACGTAATAAGTATGGCTCGCCGTCAGGCCCGTAACCGTCGCGGTGCCGTCCCCGAAGTTTATGGTACCGCTGCTGATTGTTCCATCGGGCGATGAGGATTGCGCGAGCGATGCGGAAACGGTCAACACGGTCTGTCCGCTGAGTGGAGTAACAGCCAGGACTGCAGTTGGGGTCGCCCGCGCAACAATGACCTGCTGCGTCGCAGTAGCCTTTACGCCATTGCTGTCGGTGACTGTTCCGGTGACTGTGAAATTACCGGGTGAGCTGTAAATATGACTCGCCGTCAGGCCCGTGACCGTCGGGCTGCCGTCGCCGAAGTTTATCGTGCCGCTGCTGATCGTGCCATCGGGGGAAGAAGAATTAGCCAGCGATGCGAAGACGCTCAGCGGAGCAGCGCCGCTGGAGGGAGTGACAGACAAGGCGGCAGTCGGGGTGGCAGGTGAAACCGTAACCTTCTGGCTCGCCGAAGCAGTGGCGCCGACGCTGTCTATTACCGTAGCAGTGACCGTAAATGTGCCAGGCGAGCTGTAAGTGTGACTCGCCGTCGGGCCCGCGACCGTCGCGGTGCCGTCGCCGAAGTTTATGGTTGAGCTGGAGATTGTTCCATTCGGAGAGGATGAGTTGGCGGCGGAGGCTGATATGGACAGCGGAGCTGTTCCGCTATTGGCACTGAGTGTAAGCACAGCGTTGATCGCCTGCGTCTGCGGCATATATCCGACGGGGGCCGACATTTGATTCTGTACCGAAGGTACGCCAATGGCTTCGACGAACAACTGGTAGGTCGTGTTTGGAACCAAGTTGTAGGTGGAAAGATTAAGAGTGTGCGTTCCCGCGGCGACGCTGGCCAGATTCATTAATTGCTGGCCATCCAGGGAGATGAAAACCGCGTAATGATCGACCGCATTCTCGTTGCCGGTAATTGTCCATTGCAGCGACGTTCCGTTTATCGAAGGTGAGATCGTAATGCAGTTGCTAATCCCGCTTTCGATTTCTGAGCCTTCCTCGTAATCATTCCAAGTGACAATTTGAATTGCCTGTAGCTGATTGCTTGCCGAGTAGCCTGCTTTGGCAACCGCAGCGAAAGTGTCTAGCCAGGTTTGCCCGCAGTGTTGATTCATGATGCGAGGATTGCTCTTGACCCAGGGCGCAAGAGATTCATTGAAACCGATGTAGCTGGCGCCATAAGTTAAGTCTCCCGGAAGGGCCTGCATTCCGGAATAGAAGGTGGAAAGAACTTTAAGACTTTCGTCGTCGGGATTGCTGGTGTCGATAATGACCCAGGTGAAGTATCCGTCGGCATCCGGATGAGTCAACCCATTCACGCTATTGAAGATGAAATATGGATTGCCGGGGACGCTGGTGCGCACCAAGGGCCAGTTGATCGCGTATTTGTCGACGCCGAAAAAGAACACAGCCGGGCGGCCATTGACAGTCATGTAAGCCGGAGAGCTCTCGTAATTGTTGTAGGCGTAAGCCAGGTCGCTGATGAGCTGCTGGGTTATATTGCATCCCGATGTAGCTGCGCACGTGCTCAGCGCGCCCACATCTTCCTGGACGGCGAAGACGAAAGCACCGCTTCTGCTCTCCGCCTCGGCCTTGACCAGCAAAGTGGTATTGTTTTCGACGGCTGCATTCGGCCCATACCAGTCGACGATGGCGCCGGAGATACCGCGGCTCAACATGTCGGTAACTTGCTTGTGCACCTGCGTGGAATCGTCAGAGTTGTAACCTACATTGATGTGGCTGGTTTGGCCGAACCACGGCATCAATTGCGCGTAGATAGCGGTTGTGGCGCCTGAGTAGAGCAGGTTCGCGGTCGCCAGCTTGCTGACGTTCCCCGGTGCGAGATCCCCGTTGCTTAGCGCGGTGAACGAAGAAGCGGCGCTGGTGTTGTTGGCCGTCTCGGCGGAAAGCGTGGTTGTCGAGTTAAAAACAAACTGCTGCGCCATGGCAGAAGGCAAGCCGATCACAGTGATGCTGGCCAGTGCTGCCGTGAGCGCAAACTTTACGGGGTTCAGGTACTTCGAGCGGAGTAGCACAGCAGATCTGATGTCCAGAGCTCGTGCTGGTTTGCCTCAAATCGAGAGTTGCTGGCCGGGTACACGGAATCTCAGGGTTGATGTTACTGCTATTGGAGGGCAACCTGCTCCGGGGGAGGGCTCCGTGCAACTTATTAGTATCGAGCATGGGGTGTACCAGTTCGGGCAAACGGGATTTGTGTTAGTTTCTGTAACGCTCGCATTATGTGTAAGTTCCGGCCTGAGCTGTCTAACCCAGCAACGGTCGTTGATCCGAGCGCGGGATCAATACAACCATAAGCATACCGGCAACTTCCGACTGAGATGATGGGTTAAGCTAAGGTCCTGGGCGAAGGCAGCATGGGCGTCGACTACAAAGCTACGGACCCGGCCATCGGCTGGCCGGTGGCAATCAAAAGATGGGCGGCGCGGAGAGCGCCGGGGCCTAAGCCAGGCGGCGCTATCCTACAGGTTCAAAAGAGCCGCGATCCGAAGATCGCGGCCTTGCAGTCTCTGACTCAGCCGAGGGCGGCCGAGTCACCCCCTTGGCGGTTCCTGCATGGTCGCGGGCGCGTACACGTCGTGCCTGTGGACGGCACCGGCGTTGGCGGCTGGGTGGTGCTCTGTGTAGGCGGTATGGTCCAAGGCACGTTGACGAAGTCGAAGAAATCCAGCAGATTCGGCTGCGCGGCAGCGCGCAGGGTGAGGTACTTAGTTTCCGGTCACTGGAGGAACACTGAATGCCGATTTCAGGCTCATCGCGGGCGCCGGCAATCATTGAGCGGCAACTGAGTGTTCTTCCGCGCCGGTCGTCCATGATGTATTCGGTGATGAGCGCAATAAATCCCAAACGTGCATCCAATTCGCGCACCAGCAACAGACCACCGTCGGAAGTGACTCGCAATTGAAGGCGGCAACGACACCACGCCAACGGCGACAATTAGTAAGCAAATGACGCCCAGCATCATCCTGGTATCCACACCATCGTGCCAACCACATATTCGCCTGCAATCCAGTTTTAGCGGCCGGCCGGGCGTCTGATCATTGCTCACACCGTCAGCTTGGGTTGTGAAAGGCCAGGTATCTCCGAAGGCACGGTTCTAGGACGAAATGAGCAATATTGCACAGACGTGAGTTTCTGGAACGAGGAGACTGCTGTTTATCTTGACCAGCACGATGAGGCGCTAGCCATGAGCAACACACCTAAGTACCGAATCCTTGTTGTAGACGACGATCCGAGCATTCGCGAGATCATGGCGAGGGTGCTCGAGGGGATCGGATACAACGTCAGTACTGCAGAACATGGCTTTGATGCTCTTTTGCAGCTCAGAATGGTCACCCCAGACGTCATCATCTCCGATCTCAACATGCCGCAGATGTCGGGATTCGAGTTCCTCTCTGTCGTGCGCCGCCGCTTTCCTGGAATCCCGGTGGTCGCGGTCAGCGGCGCTTACGAGTCCAGGGATGACGTCCCCGGCGGAGTCATAGCCGACGCGTTCTATGCCAAGGGGCAGCATCTCGGAGAACTCTTGCGTACTGTCGCAGAATTGATTCGAACTGCGCCGGCGCCGGCGATGAACCATCATCGGCAGTCGGCTCCGGTCTGGATACCACGGAACGGAAAGGATTCCAAGGGAGTTCCTTACATCGTGCTGACCTGCACGGAATGCCTGCGGTCTTTTCCATTGAGCGTGCTGCGTGAAGACGTGCAGGAAATCCAGGAAACACCATGCCTGTTCTGCGCAGTCCCGGTCAGATACATCATTGATTTCTCGCTTGCCGTTACTTCGCCAGCACACGTCGCCAACAGCATGAAAAGAGCTCAAGCGCATTCGTGCGGAGCGGTTCAAACTCATGTCTCGCATGGCGCAGCTTCCGCCTGACTCTGTTTTATTCACGCAGATCACGATGGAGGTGGCAGAGAACCCGCGGTTCCTGAGGCAACATGGATGGGACTTTTCTATTGCAATCAGCAATTTCTCGTGCTTAGATTTGAGTAACTAGGGGAGAAGCCTTATGTCGCATCAGAGTTTGATTCTAGACGAGCTCCTAGACGCGCTGCAGTTCCTTTCAAGCAATGGATCCGGTTTCGCAATCGAAGACTGGCAGGCAATCGCTTCCGACGCTCTTGCCGGTTCCGCGCCGGCGCAATACCTTGTCGCAGCGGCATTCGAAAGTCTCGGCGATTTCTCACAGGCGCGCGACTGGTTCGCGCGATCCGCAGCACAGCAATACCGCCTTGCCTTGTCGAGGCTCGTCGACCTTCAGTTCGCCTCCGCTGCCTAGCAACGAAATGCCCCCGGCGTAACCGGCAGACGCCGAAATCGGTCTGAGCTGATCTTGACGGTGGAGGATAAGACCGCGGGGACAACAGACATTCCGCGCGGTCAGACATCACTGTGCTCAAGTCGCAATGTCTCAGATTCTTGCTGTGTCCCTAACGATGAAATCTGCCAAGAAGTCGCCCCGCCTTGCTGGGGACTCTCGAGGATGCGCACCGCGCGAGCTAAATGAGCTCCCAAACGTGCATTGAGCTCCAGCTAAGTTACTGAAAATGCTCGCTGGCCAGTCAAAGCAGACAGGGGCTGTTAAACCCAGGCTTGCAGGCGTATCTTAATCGGACCAAGCTCTGACACAAGGCCGCAGTTCACGGACACAACCCAGGGGTACGAAGCGGCGAGCGTCACGCTGATTCGAGTGTTCATGGCCTCTATTGGAAAGACGAAATCAGGTCCACAGATCTCTGACCCGTCGCACGGGGTGCTCCGGCCGGCGGAGCATACATTAGACCCGATCTTCAAACCAAGGAGCGTGGCCCTGGTTGGTGCCAGCAGCATCGGGCGCGCCATCCTTCGAAACCTTATCATCAACCCATTCGGGGGAACACTTTATCCAGTCAGCTCTGAGCGTTCCAATATCCTGGGAGTTCGGACCTATCCCAGCCTACGGGATCTCCCGGAACTGGTGGATTTGGTCGTCGTGACGACTCCGGCGGAAACTGTTCCAACAGTAATGAAGGAAGCGGTAGCGCTTGGCATTCCGGCGGCGATTGTGACCTCGGCTGGGTTCAAAGAGTCCGGTGAGCGCGGCAAAGAGCTTGAAGCCGAGATTAAGCAGACCATCCGCGGCAAATTGCGCCTGATCGGCCCAAACTGCCTCGGGGTTATGAACGTTGCAATGGGATTCAACGCAACCTCCGCGAAGACCATCGCGCAGCGTGGCGACGTGGCGTTCATCAGCCAGAGCGGCGCGCTCTGCACAGCGGTTCTCGACTGGAGTTTGAAGGAGAACGTCGGGTTTAGTTCTTTCGTCTCGATTGGATCAATGCTAGACGTGAGTTGGGGAGACCTGATCGACTACTTTGGGAATGACCCGCACACGAAGAGTATCGCCATCTACATGGAGTCGATCGGCGATGCGCGTTCCTTCCTCTCGGCCACGCGTGAAGTATCGTTGACCAAGCCGATTATTGTCATCAAGGGCGGCCGTACGGCTGCTGCGGCAAAGTCGGCTACTTCACACACCGGCTCATTGACTGGCAGTGACGATGTGCTGGAGGCTGCGTTCCGGCGCACGGGCGTACTGCGTGTCAACTCCATTGGCGACATCTTCTACATGACTGATGTACTTGCCAAACAACCCCGTGCGACGGGTAGGCGCCTCTGCATCATCACCAATGCGGGTGGTCCGGGTGTGCTTGCTACTGATGCGTTGATTCACGGTGGTGGTGAACTAGCTGAGCTCTCGCCGAGAACGATAAAGGAATTGAACCAACTCCTACCGTCAACTTGGAGCCACAACAACCCAATTGACATCATCGGTGATGCCGACGCGGAGCGCTACGCGAAGACGCTGAAGATCGCGGCAGAGGATCCGAACATCGATGGCATGCTAGTCATCCTGGCCCCACTGGGCACAGTGAATCCGACACATATTGCCGAACAACTGCGCCCCTACGCCAAGAACCTTGGAAAGCCTGTGCTGGCGAGTTGGATGGGCGCAGCCGCCGTTTCGGCCGGCGTGAACATACTGAACCAGGCCGGCATTCCAAGTTTCGAGTTCCCTGATACGGCGACCCGCGCCTTCAACTACCTGTGGAAATACTCATACAACCTCAAGGGTATCTATGAGACGCCGCAGTTGGGCCACGCCGATGACCACGGTTCGGCCTGCAATCGGGCTAGCGAAATCATCAGCTCTGTTCGCCAGACGGGCCGAACAGTGCTCAGTGAGTACGAGTCAAAGAAACTGCTGGAGGTTTATGGCATCCCAACAGTCCCCACTGAGATCGCAAACACGAAGGAGGAAGCGGTCAAGATTGCGGGCAGTATGGGTTTTCCCGTCGTGCTCAAGCTCCACTCGCTGACGATCACGCACAAGACAGATGTGGGCGGCGTCGTGCTCAACTTGGTTGACGCCGAAGCCGTAGACAAAGCGTTCGAGGAGATCAAAGAGTCGGTAACAGAGAAGGTCGGCGCTAACCATTTCCAGGGTGTGACAGTACAGGCGATGGCGAAGCCCAATGAATACGAACTCATTCTTGGATCGAGCATTGATTCCCAGTTCGGCCCGGTTCTGCTGTTTGGTGCCGGCGGCCAGTTGGTTGAGGTTTTCAACGACAAGGCCTTGGCGCTTCCGCCCCTGAACAGCACACTGGCGCGGCGCATGATGGAGCAGACCAAGATCTACAAGGCCCTAAGGGGGGTGCGCGGCCGGGCGCCGATCAATATGGAAGCACTTCAAGAGTTGATGGTCCGCTTCAGCGAACTGGTAGTCGAACAGCGTTGGATCAAGGAGATCGAAATCAACCCGCTGCGGGTGTCTCCGGAACACCTCGTGGCGCTCGATGCGCGCATCCTCACGCATGGGCTCGAAGTTTCTGTAGAGGAACTGCCGAAACTGGCGATACGTCCTTATCCGGCACAGTACGTGAGCACCTGGAAAATGAAGGATGGCAAAGAGGTCATCATCCGGCCGATCCGCCCTGAAGACGAGCCGCTGATTGTGCAGTTTAATGAGAAGTTATCAGAGCGTTCGATTTACATGCGTTACTTCCAGCCAATCAAGCTGAGCCAGCGAACTGCACATGAACGCCTGACGCGGATCTGCTTTGTTGATCACGATCGTGAAATAGAACTCGTGGTCGAACGCAAGATCGAGGGTGGTGATAGGGAAATCATAGCGGCTGGACGCATGAGCAAGTCGCACGGCCGCAACGAAGCCGAACTCGCCGCACTCGTCCGTGATGAGTTCCAGGCCAACGGTCTTGGTACGGAACTCTACCGCCGCATGATCGGGATTGCCAAAGACGAGGGGCTGGACAAAGTCAATTCCGTGATGCTGGGCGAGAACCGCGAAATGCGATCACTAGTGGTAAAGCAAGGCTTCAAACTCAAGGTAGACCTGATGGAGGATCTCGTCGAGGCAGAATTGATTCTGTAGCAATCCGGATTCGGTTTGCAAAACGGTTCCACCAATCACACGGCAGGCTTCTTGGTCCCTTCCATTGCCTTGCCTTGCTGCTTCACTGAATCCAATACCGCTTTCTCCATTTCAATAGCGCGCTGAATCGACTCCTGAATCAGCCCGGTGATACCGATCGGCTGCAGCCGCGTATCCACGCTGAGCAGACCGCAATGCAGCCCTGACCATCTTTCTGAGCTGAACTGAGGGCGGCGGGTAGCAGTGCCGCCTGATCAGACCTTCCGCTGCCAGGAAGGCACAGCGATCAACAACGCTACGATGCCAGCGCCGCAGATAGCTCGGTTCGGGGGGCCGGCCCTAATCCGGCGGGAGATTGCCGAATGCTAGTCGCCGTTCACTGTAATTACGACCGTGCGCTGGCGCCCGCGCACATCGCATTCAAGGTGAAAGATCTGCTGCCACGTTCCGAGGATCGGTTTGCCGTCGGCGATCGGCAACGTCAGTGATGGCCCGAGCAGTGTTGCTTGCAAATGCGAGTGCCCGTTCCCGTCGTGCCATGTCTGCTCATGCCCGTATTCGCGGCTGGGGGGAATGAGCTTGTCGAGCACAGTCGGCAGATCACGTAGTAGCCCGGGCTCAAACTCAATTGTGCCGACGGCGGCAGTGCTGCCCACATTGAAGACATTGACCATTCCAGTCTGAATCGCCGAGGCAGCCACCACCGCAAGAACCTGCTCGGTAAGATCGTGCATATCGCCGTGACTGCTGGTGGGAATGGAAATCTGCTGCTGATACGTTGTCACCTGTCCTGCCTCCGAAACCATGCAAAAGCCAGATACGCTCACCGCCGAGACCGACCGCTGAGAACGCTTCAGTAACCGTTGTCGGCATCGCGGCCAGCCTCCAAGTTCTACCGAGGTGTCTGTGCCGCCGGCGGCAAGCCGAGGCGGCAACCGTCTTGATGCTAGCGAGTTCTTTCATGTCCAACAATGGTTTTAGCGACCGTTTGGCGACCGATCAGTTAGCGTGAGTTCTCTGCCCCACGCGCCAGTTCGCTCTCGATCACCTGCCGGATGACGTGCTCGGGATACAGCCCATTAAGTCGCTGCGTCCCGATGATCATGGTGGGAACAGCAGTGACGCCGACCTGTTCGTATGCTGTTCGTAGCAGTTGCTGGACGCGGTCGCGGCAAGTTCCCTGTTCGAGCGCAGCCCGAAACTGCTCCGGGCCCAAGCCGACTTCCTTTGCAATGTCAACGAGCACGTCGATACGGCCGATGTCCCTGCTCTGTTGGAAGAAGGCCCGGAACACCGCGTCGTTGTACTCGTCGCCCTTGCGCTGATCCTTCGCGAACTCAAGCCCCTGGAAGGCGAGGTTGGTGTACGGATACGGCGAGACGGTGGGGAGCTTCATGTTCACCCCCAGCTTTTCCGCCATCGGATAGACCTTTTCCTTCCACGCTGTCTGCAAGTAGTTGTCTTCTGGCTTTCGCGTGGGGGTGGGAGCAGGGTGTAGCTCAAAGGGCATCCAGTCGATCTGAACGTCCTTGCCTTCGGTGGCTTGTTTTAGCGGAGACTCCGCCAGGAAGCACCACGGTCAAACGTAGTCGGAGAAGACCAGAATCGGCAGCGGCATAGGTCTCTTTTATATCAGACGCAGCTACCTGAAAT
>Ga0187889_10004113_pt1 | contig 12257 bp, 10 predicted proteins | sample June2016WEW_7_10_2_FD_132992 | JGI IMG/M metagenome (GOLD analysis project Ga0187889, IMG submission 132992) | Peatland microbial communities from SPRUCE experiment site at the Marcell Experimental Forest, Minnesota, USA - June2016WEW_7_100 | ecosystem: Environmental > Terrestrial > Soil >... | reverse complement strand
CTCCAGGAACTCGTCCTCGCCGCGGACGAAGCTCAGGTGGCGCAGGCCGCGAGCGCCGGCCGCCAGGCCGAGCACGCCGACCGGCGTGTCGTCCATCATGGCGTACCGCAGGGCCTCGCCGCGACGTCCGGTGAGCGCGCCGAACGCGCCGCGCACGATCCGCTCGATGGCCTCCCGCTCCTCCGCCGTGGTGCCGGTCATGCCTCCCTCACTTTCAGCTTGAGCCGCCGCGTCGCCTGGTAGACGTTCGCTCTGGCTGCGGCCGCCGTGCCGCCGATGCGCTCGGCGATCTCCTCGTAGCCCAGCTCGTCGGCCACCCTGAGGCTCAGCGCGAGCCGCTGCCGCTCGGGGAGCCGGCCCACGGCCGCCCACAGGCCGGCCCGGTCCGCATCGCCCTGCCGCCCATCGTCGGCGTCGCGTGCCGCGGCCAGCTCCGCGGCGTGGCGCTCGAGCGCGGCGCGCTCGCGGGAACGGGACCGCTGGTGGTTCAACGACGCGTTGGTGGCGATCCGGTAGAGCCAGGCGCGCTCGTTCGAGCCCTCGGCGAGCCGTCCCACGGCCTTCCAGGCCCGCACCATCGTCTCCTGGAGCAGATCCTGCGCGACGTCGTCGTCGCGCACGATCCGCCGGATGTGGCGGGCCAGCTCCTCGCCGTGCTTGGCGAGCAACAGCGCGATGCGCTGCGCCCCCGGGGCTCTTATCGGCGATTCGCTCGTGCTCATGTCCGAGAGCTATAACACCGCGCGCGGCGGGACGTGAAACCGTCGGCTACTGGATGCAGGGAGCCGTGGGGTCCTGGCGCCGGCCATCGACGACGGGGCGGTGGTCGAGATTGCCGACCACGAGCACGACGTCGCGCACCAGCGCGGTCACGCGGGCCAGCTGATGGTAGTCGATGTACTGCGGCTCGTCGGTCACCTGGTGGTAGTCGAGGTGCTCGCCCGTGGAAAGGGACGCCGACGGGATGCCGTAGCGGGCATAACTGTAGTGGTCGGCCCGGCAGTAGTACTGGAGGGGATTCCCCGGCGCGTCATACGCGTAGTTGAAGCGGAACGGCACCGGCTCGCGGCGCCCGATGCTGTCGATGATGTCGCCGAACTCGGTCGAGAGGCGCCGGCTGCCGACCAGCTCCAGATAGCCCGGCCCTCCGCCCGGCAGGTCGGTCACGCCGCCGCGGCCCACCATGTCCATGTCCAGCTCGGCGACGATGGAATCGCGGGGCACCGTGGGATGGTCCGTGAAGTACTCCGAGCCCTTGAGGCCGATCTCTTCGGCGGCGTGGGACACGAAGAGGATCGAGCGCCGCGGCCGCGCACCTTCCGAGAGGACCCGGGCCAGCTCCACCAGCAGGACGGTGCCGGAGCCGTCGTCGTCGGCCCCGTTGAAGATGGAGTCGCGCCGCGGCGGATGGACCGCGCGCAGGCTGTCGAGGATCATCCGGATGCGGACTTCCTCTTCGGGCGTCGCCGGCCGCCTGGGTGAGTCGGTGCCCAACGGCCGCACCACCCGGTTGAAGGCGCGGAGGGAGTCGTGGTCCACCGAGGCGCGCATCGTGCCGATGTGGTCGTTGTGCGCGGAGAGCGAGACGTAGGTGTGGTCGAGGAGCGGGTCGGTGCCGCGCAGGATCGCGACGACGTTGCGCACCGGGCGGCGGCTGGCACTGGAGATCTCGTCGCGCCGGCTGGAGACGATCGGGAGCGTCTGGAAGAAGGACCCGTCTTCGCCCGCCGGCTCCAGGCCGTAGCGCCGGAACGCGGCCGCCACCCACTCTGCCGCTTTGGCGTCGCCGAGGCTGCCGGTGGCGCGGCCGCCCATCGAGTCGTCGGCGATGGCGAACAGGTGGGCTCTCAGGCTCTCCGCACTCACCGGGACGGGCGGCGTCTGCGCCGCGGACGGCGCGGCGCGCATCAGCAGCGCGAGCGCCAAGCCGGCGCGGATGGAGGCACGCATCACGGAGACCGGGACCTACGTTTCGTCGCTGATCAGACCGGAGCGCAGCGCGAGCCGCGTGAGGCCCGCGACGCTCTTGATGCCGACCTTCCGCATCAGGCTGTCGCGGTGGCTCTCGACCGTGCGCACGCTGATGCCGAGCTGCTGGGCGATCTCCTTGTTGCTCGCGCCCTCGGCGATGTGGCGCAGGACCTCGCGCTCGCGGGTGGAGAGTCGCTCGAGGACGTTCTGGATCTCCTCGCCCTCGAGCTTGCGGCGCAGGAGGTCGGAGAGCTGCTGCGAGACGGCGGGGCTGTAGTAGGACGCGCCGGCGCACACTTCGCGCACGGCGGCCACCAGCTCGGCGGCCGCGGCGTCCTTGATGAGGTAGCCGTGTGCCCCGGCCCGCACGCTCTCCATCAGGTACTCGGGGGCGAGGTGCATCGAGAGGATCAGGATGCGGACCTCTGGCGCGCGGGCACGGATCTGCCGCGCGGCCTCCAGCCCGCCACCCTTGGGCATCGTGATGTCGAGGACGGCGACGTCCGGTCGCCGGGCCAGCGTCTCGTGCACCGCGGCCTCGCCGTCGCCGACTTCGGCGACGACCGTGATGTCCCCCGCTGCGTCCAGGATCCGGCGCACGCCCTCGCGGACGAGCGTGTGGTCGTCGGCGAGCAGGACGGTGATCGGCTCAGCCATCGGTGTCCCCCAGCGGCAGTCGCGCCTCGAGCCGCGAGCCGCGGCCCGGCGCGCTCGACATCGTGAAGCGGCCTCCCGCGCCGACGACCCGCTCCTTCATCCCGGCGAGCCCATAGCGGGCGTCCCCCGGCGCGGTCGCGCGGTCCGGGTCGAACCCGCGTCCGTCGTCGCGGACAACCAGCACCACCTCACCGCTCTCCACGCCCACCACGATCTCCACCCGGGCGGCGGCGGCGTGCCGCGCGACGTTCGTCAGCGCCTCCTGCAGCACGCGGTACAGGGCGACCTGCACCTCGGGCCCCGGCTTCCGATCGAGCGGCGCCGCCCGGAGATCCACGGCGACGCCCGTCCTGCCCGCGAATTCCTCGGCGAGCGTGCGCAGCGCCGGAACGAACCCGAGGTCGTCCAGCACGGCAGGACGCAGACCGCGTGCCGTCGCGCGGATCGACTCGAGCGCTCGGCCCGTCAGGTCCGAAGCGCGGCGCGCGGCCGCGGTGCCCGTCGGCGATCCGGCCACCAGCCGCTCCAGCTCGGCCAGCTCCAACTTGATCGCCGTGAGCACCTGGCCCGTCTCGTCGTGCAGCTCGCGCGCGATCCGCAGTCGCTCGGTCTCCGCCGCCCTCAGCAGCGAGGCCGAGGCGCGCCGCAGCTCCGCGCTCCGCTCCTCGAGCGCCGCGTACAGCTCCGCGTGCTGGAGCGCGGCGCCGATCTGCTGGCCGAGCGCGCGCAGGAAGCCGCGGTCCATCGAGGCGAACGGATCCCGCGCCCGGGCGACGATGACGAAAGTGCCCGCCGCCCGCTCGCCCATGAAGACGGGAAGAAACGCTGCGTACGGGTGCCGCACCACCGATCCCGCGCCCCCGCCGGCCCCCGCCCCCGACGGCCAGGAGTGCACGACCTTGGCCACGCCGTCCCGCGGCGCGCCGAGGATCGGCGCAGAATCGGGGTTTGCGGGATCGGCCGTCGCGAGCGCGGTCGCCCCCCAGCCGGCGCAGACCCCCGAGCCGCCGCGGAAGACGAGCGCGCCGGCCGCATCCACACGGTAGAGCGCGCATCCCACCACCGGCCGCAGGCTCAGGGTGCGCTCGAGCACCGCGGTCACCACGTCCGCCGGACGCAGGCTGCGCTGCAGCTCCTCGGAGAGCGTGGCGAGCGCCCCCACTCCCCGCTGCTGGTCCTCCAGGACGAGCAGGAGCATTCCGCCGCCCACGGCGAGCTCGAACAGGACGTCGAGGTAGTACCCGTACGGCACCCACGCGCCGCGCGCCCGGAGGAAGGTGTAGTCGAGGTGGTGCACGCCCCAGAGCAGGAACGCCGCGGCGAGCACCGCGCCGCCCTTCGATGCCGCGCGGCGCCAGTACTGCGCGAACACGACGCCGGTGCCGAGTGTGACCAGGCTGAGGAAGACGACCGCCGGGATCGCCGCCAGGAGGAAGTTCTCGACCCGGTAGATCGCGACGTACGACCAGACCACCGGGATCAGGAAGAACGCGTAATACCGCCGGTCCCACGGCATCTGGCGCGAGAAGACGATCGCCGCCCACAGGAGCAGCAGCGCCGTCCATCCGGTGGCCACCTGGTGCCAGAAGAGCCAGATCCGGTTCGTGGTGAAGAGGTACAGCGCGATGATGCCGAGCCGCAGCGCGTACAGGCTCCACGCCCCGCCCCAGATCCCGAAGTAGCGCTTCCGGTAGGTGAGGGCGAGCGCGAGGAACAGGCCGGCGATCCCCAGGGTGACGCACGCCTGGAAGAGGACGAGCGAGGTCTCGAGCGACAAGGCGGCGGGGCTCACCGGGTCTCGAGGATCGCGCGGGCCACGTGGTCCGCGACGGCCATGATCGTGATCATCGGGTTCACGCCGCTCGAAGTCGGGAAGGCGCTGGCGTCCGCCACGTACAGCCCCCGCACGTCGTGCGATTCGCCGGTTTCGCCGACGACCGAGCGGGCCCGATCGACGCCCATCGCGCAGCTCGCCATCTGGTGGAAGGTGATGTACGACATCCGGCAGTGCCGGTAGCCGCGGCCGTCCATCGCGGCGCCGAAGCGCTCGAGCCAGCCCTTGTCGCCGGGCCGCGCGCGCGCCGGGGGCGTGTGGAGCGAGAAGATCTCCGTGGCGCCCGCCGCGGCGAGCAGCTCGGCGGCGCCGGTGAGCCCGCGGCGCGCGTGCTCGAGATCGAATCCGGAGAGCTCGTAGTGGACGCGGGGCCTCCCCTCGCGGCTCGTCTCCACCCGCCCGGTGTCCCGATCACGCACCAGGACGCCGACGATGCTGAGATTGCCCAGCCGCGACACGTCCTGCTTGAACTGCGCCGCGCTCCCCCAGCCGAAGCCCGAGGCCGGGAGCGCGAAGTGCACCGGCGCGGTCTCGAACTTCACGCCGTACCCGTCCCGCTGGTCGGCGAACTGATCGGAGTAGCGGGTCTGGAGGCCGCCGGTCCAAGGCTCGACGCGCTCGGGGAAGATCCCCGCCACCGCCGTCGCGGGATGGAGGCGCAGGCCCCGCCCGATGTTGCGGTTGGCGAGGCCCGACCGGGCCAGGAGCGCCGGCGTGTGGATCGCGCCGCAGGCCGCGACCACCACCGGGGCGCGGACGGTGAGCGAGTGGGGCTTCCCTCCGGGCGTGCGGACCGTCGCGACGGCGCCGGTGGCGCGGCCCCGCTCGATCAGGATCCGCTCGACGTCGCAGTGCGCCACCAGCCGCGCGCCGGCGATCGCCGCGTCCGCGAGGTAGGTGCGCGCGGTGGAGTTCTTGGCGCCGTGCCGGCAGCCGTACGTGCAGAACCCGCACTCGAGCCCTTCCTTGCAGCCGGTCACGTTCCGCGGAATGACGTCCACGTGCCAGCCGAGGGCGCGGCAGCCGCGCTCCAGGATGGCGTCGCGCGCGCCGGGCGTGGACCAGAGCGTGTTGACGTCGAGCCGCCGGCTGACGCGCGCGAGCGACTCCTCGAAGGGCGCGGCCCCGAAGAAGGGCAGGCCGCTCAGCCGCGCCCACTCCTCGCGGGTCGCGGCCGGGAGCGGGAAACTGGTCGTGTAGTTGATCACCGTTCCGCCGCCGAGGCAGCTCCCGGCCAGGATCGGCATCGAGCCGCTCTGCGTCATGAGGAGGCCGCCGTCGAGGTAGAGGGCGCCGAGCATGTCGCCCTCGACCTGCGTCATGTCCGCGGAGCCCGGGTTGCCGCCCTTCTCGAGCACCACGACGCTCCGGCCGGCCTGGGCGAGCAGACCCGCCACGACGCCGCCCCCGGCGCCGGAGCCGAGCACGACCGCGTCGCAGTCGAGCACGGTGTCCCGTTCCACCGCCAGGGTCGGCAGGGGTGCCACCGCGGCGGCCGGCTGCGGGAGCGGCCCCGGATAGCCCGTCGCGCGCCACGCCGGGTGACCGCCATCCTCCATCGGCCAGCAGTAGTACGCGACGTGCGCGAGGCGCTTGAGGGCCTGGAACCCGGCGCGGCGCAGCGGAATGGACGAGGTGGCGTAATCCCGGAGCGTCGCCTCGCGCGCCGTGGCGTCCATCGCCTGGAGCGACTTGAATCGTCCCGTCAACAGCAGGTTCGCGGCCGGCGAACCGAGCCCGGCGAGGAGCATCTTGAGCCGGGACCGGTCGAGCGGGTCCTGCAGGGAGGCGATGAGGCGCGTTACGCGCTCGACGGTGCGGGCCGCGCGGGCGCCGGCGGCGAACCGGCCGCCGGGATCGTCGTCGCGGCGGATCTCGGGCACCAGCGTCTCGCACACGGCGGCGAGGACGGCGCGCTGATCGGCGGAGAGTTCTTCTGGCAGCACTCGGTCCCGAACGGGGGACGTTCAACTTAAGTTGTGGCGTCCGCTACAGCGAGGCGTTGCGATGGGCCGTGCCGACGCGAGAATCTCGATGCTGCTCAAGGTCCTCGACGGGGCGTTCGTCGCGCGGGGGTGGCAGGGCGCGACGTTGAGCGGCGCGGTGCGCGGCCTGACGGCGAAACAGGCGCTGTGGCGCCCCGGTGGCGACCAGTCACGACACAACATCTGGGAGCTGGTCCTGCACACGGCCTACTGGAAGCACGTGGTGCGGGAGCGGGCGGAGGGCAAGGGTCGGACCGCGTTCCCGCGTTCGCCCCGCAACTTCCCCGGCCTCCCGGCTCGCGCGGACGCCGCGGCGTGGAAGGCGGACGTCGCGCTGCTGAAGCGCCAGCACGAGCTCCTGAGGCGCGCGGTGGCGCGCCTGTCGCCGGCCCGGCTCGACGCCCCCGTGAACCGCTCCCCCTGGGTCGTGGCCGAACAGATCTTCGGCGTCGCCGCCCACGACCTGTACCACACCGGCCAGATCCAACTTCTGAAGGCGCTCCAGCGGCGGAAGCGCTAGCGGTCGGCTCAGCGTGCCTGGCTGATCGTGATCTTGAAGCCGTCCGGGTCGGCGATCGCGAAGTCGCGCTCGCCCCACGACTCGTCCTGCGGGCCGTGGAGGAGCGTGCCGCCCCGCGCCTTGATCACGGTGGCGATCGTATCGACGTTCTGCCGCGTCGTGCAATAGATCCGGAAGCCCGCACCCTTCACGCGGTCGCGGCCCAGCTTCCAGTCGTCCTGGCCCAGGTAGAACTCCACGGAGCCCGCGCGGAGCGTGGCGCCGCGCAGCTCGCCGTCCTTCTCCCAGCGCTCCACGACGACGCAGCCCAGCACGTTCTCGTACCAGGCGACGCTGCGATGGATGTCGTTCACGGTGTAGCCGGGGGTCGCGGCCCGGAGCCGCAGGGTCTCCGGCTGCTTGCGGGAGGGGCGGGCCTTGGGACGCGCCGCCTTGCGGGTGACCTTCCTGGCGGGCTTGCGGGCGCTCTTCTTCTTGGCCGGCATGGCGTCTGTCCTTGGTGTTCGGTGGAGCTTCAAGCCTAGCGCGCCGCCCCCGCTCCCGCCAGCGACCCTCCTCGCGTATCACTTATCAGATGGATCCAACGCGCATCACGCCGCACTCATCATCCATCACTCATCAGGGGGGTTAGCGTCATGTCCGTTCGCAACGCATCGGCCGTCTGGGAAGGCGGCCTTCGGGGAGGCAAGGGGACGTTCAAGGCGGGGAGCGGCACGGTCGGCGGCAACTACGGGTTCGGATCGCGCTTCGAGGAGGCGCCGGGCTCCAATCCCGAGGAGCTGATCGCCGCGGCGCACGCCGCGTGTTTCAGCATGGCGCTCTCGGCAGGGCTGGAGCGCGGGGGGAAGGTCCCGACGCGCGTCGAGACCAAGGCGGCGTGCACGATCGAGAAGGTCGGCGACGCCTTCCGGATCACGAAGATGAGGCTGGTGGTACGCGCCAAAGTGCCGGGGCTCGACCAGGCGGGCTTCGCCAAGGCCGCCGAAGACGCCAAGAACGGGTGCCCGGTCTCCAACGCCCTCAAGGGCAACGTCGCCTTCGAGCTCGACGCGAAGCTGGAGTAACTCCCGCTACGGCCGCTGCGCCGGCCTCGGATAGGCCGGCGCGGGCGGCACCGGGACGGGGTGCTCCCGGATCTGCTGCTCGAGATACGCGAGGCCCGCCTCGAGCTGGGCATCGGCGCCGCCGAAGGTCGCGTGCGGCAGGTTGTCCACCATCGTGTCGGGATCCACGCCGTGGCCCTCGACCAGCCACGCGCCTTCCGGCCCGTACACGCCGAACTCGGCGGCGGTGGCGATGCCGCGATCGACCAGGACGTTGCTGGACGTGAGCCAGATCTCGCCGCCCCAGGTGCGCGTGCCGATGATGCGTCCTAGGCCGAGGCGCCGGAACCCCTCGCTGAACGCCTCGCCGTCGGACGCGGTGTTCCCGTCCACCAGCAACGCCAGGTGGCCGCGGAACGCGGACTGCATGTTCCAGTAGGGGTTGCCGACCCGCGGCTGCCAGTACATCCACGCCTTCCGGAGCAGGCGGCCCAGGATCCAGCTGTCGATGTTGCCGCCGTTGTTGTGGCGGACGTCGATGATCAGCCCCTGCCGGTTGAAGACCGGATAGAACTCGCGGACCCATTGCGCCATGTCGCTGGATGTCATCGCCCTCAGGTGCACGTACCCGATCTGGCCGTGACTGGCGCTGTCCACCAGGAGCCGGCGCGAGTACTCCCAGTCGTCGTACCGCAGTCCCTGCGCCCGCTGCTCCGGAATCGGCGTGACGATCACGTCGCGCGTCGTCGCGGCGCCGGCGGGCTTGATGCGCAGGCGCACCTGGTGGTCGGCCTGGTTGCGGAGGAGCAGCGCGGGATCGGGCACGCTCAGCGCTGCGACCCCGTCGATCATCTCAATGACGTCGCCCTCCTTGACGCTCACATCGGGCTGCGCCAGCGGCGCGAGCTGCGACGGATAGTCGGGATCCGAGCGATAGATGCGCGCCACGCGCCAGCCCCCGCCGGCGCTGTCCCGGTCGAGAACCGCGCCCAAGAAGCCGGGCTGGATCTGGTCGCGCCCGCGGCGCAGGTCGCCGCCGTACACGAAGGTGTGGAGGGCGGACAGGTTGCTCACCATCTGCGCCAGGAGATCGGACAGCTCGTCGCGATCGGTGACGCGGTCCACCAGCGGCTGATACTTCCGCAGGATCGCGGGCCAGTCGTTGCCGTGCATCCCGCGGTCGTAGAAGTAGTCGCGCTCCAGGCGCCACGCCTCGACGAACATCTGCCGCCATTCCTCGCGCGGCGGGTACGAGAACGCCCAGCCGGAGAGGTCCACCTTCGTCTTGGCACCCAGCGTCGCGTTCGCCGACGCGCTGGCGTCGATCACGTGCAGGTCGTTGCCCTTCCGGACGAGCAGCTTCTTCCCGTCGGCCGAGAGCTCGTAGCCGCGAATGTCCTCGACCAGCCGGACCGGGTCCCCGGGATCGCTCTTCACGTCCAGCGCCATCAGATGCCGCTTCCCGTTGACGTCCGACTCTTGCGTGGTCCAGAATAGGCGGCTGCCGTTCACCGTGAGGTCGCCGAGGTTGCCCGCGGGGACCGGCACCTCGTAGAGACGTTGCGCGATGCCCTCGAGCGTGACCGTGACCTGGTGCGTACTGTCGGCGGCGGCCTTCTTCGTCGTGTCGGCGCCCGCCCGACGGCTGCGGGATGCCACGGCGGCGGGCGCTGACGCCGCGGTTGACGGGCGGCGCGCGCTGTCTTCCTTCACCAGCTCATCGGCGGGACGGAAGGGGGAGCGCAAACCGGTCGTCAGCGCGAGCTGATAGATCCTGGTCTGCTTGTCGAAGAACGGTTCCGGCGCGCGCGGCCCCCACGGCGCGCCGACCAGGCTCTGGAAGCTCCGGTCGGAGAGGAAGTAGAGCCACTTCCCGTCGGGGCTCCAGGCCGGGCTGTACGAGTCCACGCGGTCGCTGGTGACGGGGATGGCGCGACCCTGCTCGATCGAATGCAGCACGATGCGCCCGAAGGTGGCGCTCGGCGCGACGTAAGCGAGCCACTTGCTGTCCGGTGACCAGGTGAGGTCGGAAAACTCCCCGTCGCTCGACGCCGCGATCCTGGTCGCCGTCTTGGCCGCGAGGTCGTAGAGCCAGAGCTGCTGGTTCTTGTCGGCATAGGCGAGGGACTTCGCGTCGGGGGACATGACGCCGTCGAACCGGAGCACGTCGGCCCCGCTGGTCATCTGCTCCGGCTCGCCGACGCCGTTCGCAGGGAGGCGCCACCAATCCGTCTCTCCCGTCTGGTCGGAGAGGACGTAGACGGACGCGCCGTCGGGGGCGAACCGAGCGGAGCGGTACCGCACACCCGGATGCCGCGACGCTTCGACGAGGCGGCCCGGCCCCACCGGCGCCACGAAGACCTGGCCGCGCGCGGTCAGCACGACCCGGTCGCCCGTGGCCGAGAGGTGGGCCGCGGAGAGGTACTCCATCGGGCTGGTGACCCAGTGCTCGCGCGCCTGGTCGAGGTCAGAGGCCAGGGTGATCGGGATCTCGTGGTCCTCGCCGGTCGCGATGGTGAAGAGGCGGAGGTCGGCGCCGAGCTGGTAGACGATGCGGCCGTCGTCGAGCGACGCTCCGCGGATGTCCCACTCGCTGTGGTGCGTGTGCTGCCGCAGGTCCCCTCCGTCCGGCGTCATGGACCAGAGGTTCATCGTCCCGTCGCGGTCGCTCAGGAAGTAGATGCGGCCCTGCCAGACCATCGGGTTCTTCGAGGTGCCGGCGTAGTCGGCCGTCAGCGGCCGGGCCTCGGCGTCGCCGGGCCCGAAGCGCCAGAGATTCTGCGCCGTGCCGCCGTGGTAGCGCCGCGTGTGGCTCCCCTGGAAGGCCAGGCGGGTGAAGAAGAGCGTGCCCGCGCCGTCGTACGCGCCGTCGGCCGCCTGCGCCAGCGGCACGAGCGCCGGTGCATCGGTGGCCGTGTCGAGGCGCACCAGCTGCGTATTCGGGAGCGTCGAGAAGTTGCGGGTCGCGTAGAGGATCGCGCCGTCGGGGGTCCATCCGACGACGGTGGTGTTGCCGGCGAACGTGCGACGGGTCGGGAGCCCGCCCGCGATCGGCATCGTGTACACGTCGGCGGGGCCCTCATAGGTCCCGGTGAACGCGACCGTCCGCCCGTCCGGCGAGATCGCGGCATTGGTCTCCAGGCCCGGGTTCGAGGTCAACCGCTGCGCGCGACCGCCCTGGGCCCCTACCACCCAGAGATCTCCTTCTGCGGTGAAGACGAGCGTGTCACCGTGAATGGAGGGGAAGCGGTAATAGCCGCGCGGAGCGGGAGCCTGCGCGGCCATGGGGACGAAGGCGAGGAGCAGGGCAAGCGCGATGGGCAGTCTCATGGCGCCCAACTTATGGAACGGCGTGCCGGGCGTCGAGACTGCGCTGGCAGTCACCCGCCGGGATCGGTATACTCGGCAGGCGACGGCGGCATTCCTCCCTGCACAGAGCGTCGAGATGGCTTCGGGCAACTTCCACATCGGCATCATGGGCAACCTCTTCTCCGGGAAGACGACGCTCATGAACGCCCTGGCCGGCGATCCCTACCGGTCCGAGCTGGCCGGCCTGCTCGGCACGGCGGAGACCCATTCATTCTCCGAGCGCGTCGAGAAGGGCTCGCTCACCGACCAGTGCCTGGCGCTGTTCTACAAGGACCGCGTGGCGAACATCTTCCCCACTGAGACCGCGTTTCTCTGGATGCGCGTGCTCCAGCAGCGCGAGATCCGGCACCTGATGACCCGGGAGGGGAAGAGCGGGGTCCTCATCCTCGAGGACCGGCCGTTCCTCGACGGGCCGGAAGTGTTCGTGAAGCGGATGATCGACTCGGGGGAGATGCCGGCCGCGCACGCCAGGCTCTACTACACCCTCTTCTACCAGCTGCTGCAGGTGGAGCGCGTCCGCCTGCCCGACCTCACGGTGTACCTGCGGACCGAGCCGGACCTGCTCGAGCGGCGGCGGGCGAAGCGGGCCGAAGAAGGCGACGCGTACGCCAAGACGATCACCGTCGAGTACCTGCGGGAGATCCACCAGGGGTACGAGCGGCTGGCGGCGCAGTGGCGCGAGACGCTGCGGAAGTACCAGGAATACGCGATCGTGCCCTCGGACGCGGACATCGTGATCCTGCCGGCGGAGATCGACATGTACGACCACCCCGACTACGTGCACGTGGCGGCGGGGACGATCCGCGAGAAGGTGCGCCGGATGGTGGCGTCGCGGAAGGCGGGTTCGTGAAGGGGGCCGGCCGGATCCTCGAGGTGCG
>Ga0187889_10004112_pt1 | contig 12259 bp, 10 predicted proteins | sample June2016WEW_7_10_2_FD_132992 | JGI IMG/M metagenome (GOLD analysis project Ga0187889, IMG submission 132992) | Peatland microbial communities from SPRUCE experiment site at the Marcell Experimental Forest, Minnesota, USA - June2016WEW_7_100 | ecosystem: Environmental > Terrestrial > Soil >... | reverse complement strand
TGAAGGTTCGTCAACCGCACATTGCCACGCTGAACAGGCAAGCTATCCTTGATCTTCTCGTACTGCTCCGCAGTGATCTCCATTTGAGTCAATTATACCATAGATAGTGTTAACACGCCCTAAATAGTTTGCCCGTTTGCTTCCGCTAGGCCGACTATTGAGGACTTATCCGCTCCTCATTAAGCGCATTGGCGATAATGCGCCACCCCTGTAAAAGCGGCATCGCTCAGCTTCCAAATTGCCACGATATATTCATAATCACGTTTTGACAGGCATAAAGTCGCTTCTTCGCATTACATTGCAGACAAGTGCCACCTTGTCTGCATCTTTATTCGGCTAGATCGTGTACCAGATATATACGCAGACTGTTTTTCCACAAGTCCGACAAGAGAGATTTCTCATTAGCCACACGCACCCACCGAGTTGGGCGACAATAGAGACGATCGGTAGTTCCAACCGACTGAGGCCGCCGAAATCGGCGGGAGAGTGAAGGTTGTGGCGGACAATTATCCGGAAGCGACGAGGAAACACGTGCTCGATAGCGAAACATTACTGAGCGCAAAGCGGTACGACGGCGCTGGATACTTGGCAGGTTACGCCGTGGAATGTACTCTGAAAACCCTGATTTTCGTAGAAACTCGTGGTGGGGGTGGGGGCCATGATCTAAGCAGACTGAGTACTAAGGCATTAAGGTTGCTCAGCCTGCCCGGCGCGAGGACCGCGTCCTATGTGAAACAGTCTCCGATCACTTCTCTTTCTTACGGACCAGCAGGGTGGCGCGAGACCCTTCGTTACGAGCCTGAAGGCACTCTTTCGCAAACGGATTCTGAGGCCTGGGTTTCCGAAGCCCGAAGATTGCACGATGAAGTCATTATTCCCATGAAAAAGGACGGGGTTATCCCATGATCCACTTCCGGCAAGCGCAGTCTGCTGCGAGAGAAACTCTGATTGCAAAAATCGGGAAAAATAAGCCGATTGAACGTGCAGTCATCATCGATGACATATTCGGCAAGGTTCGGGCGCTCATTTGGCTATCTGATCTTGCGCCCCATGACTTTGCGGATCAATTCGGGACTCTGATGAAGGAGCAGTTAGTAGGTTATTGGAGCGGGCTGTGGGTAGCGAACAGGGCCAGCGCAGCAGATTCCAAGCTCTACGACGAACTCTGGCAGGAATCGAGCGAGATTGCCCCGTCGCTGCGACTGTCTGAGCGAGTCAGGTCGCGTGGCTTTTGGATGAAGCCCCCAGATGGACCCGCCTGGACGGTCGACGAAGACCATCCGCCGGTAATTGCCTTTTACTCGTTTAAGGGGGGCGTAGGGCGGACCACAGCGCTCGCCTCGTTCGCCATTCAACGGGCACGAATGGGGGAGACCGTCGTTGTTATCGATTTGGACCTCGACGCGCCCGGAGTCGGAACATTGCTCGACTCAGGGTTGCCCGATACGGAAGAGCAATTCGGCATAGTTGACTATCTTATTGAATCGCCAATCCTCCCAAAAGCCAATTTGAGCGACTACTATCATCTCTGCCGCAGCGCGGGCGATCGTGGTCAGATTTTAGTTTTTCCTGCTGGCCGTATGGACACGGACTACCTCGCGATACTGGCGCGCCTCGACTTGGAGCCTGCATCAGATAGCGCCAAACATCCACTTCTTTCCCTGTTGAATCGCGTTCATGAAGAGCTAAATCCTAACTGGATTCTGCTCGATTGCCGAGCTGGGATTTCTGAAGCTTCCGGGTTTGCGCTGAGCGGACTCGCGAACTTGACGGTCTTATTCGGAACTACATCGACTCAAAGTTGGCAGGGACTTCGCTTGGTCATCGAAAGACTGGGCGCACAGCGCATTAAACGTGGCCTATCTCAAGCTGATTGCCTTATCGTGCAGACGATGATACCGGAAGACTCACGTACTGCTCAATCGGCTCAATCGACTTTTCTTGCAGAGGCAGAAAACATATTCCAGGAAGTGTATTACGCCGCAGACCCGAGTGACGAGGACTGGGATATAAGCGATATGGAAAGCGCGGACGCACCCCACCAACCAAGCGTTCTTTCCTACTCCCAGAAACTTGCGTTCATCCGCTCTGTCGCGGACGTAGCCGATACTCTCGCCGGGGAAAATGCCGAATACTTCAAACTGGCCCGTCGCATTGCGAGCCGCTTCGGCAAGGAGCCTGAATGAGCCTGAAGAGCAATGAACGCCAAAAACTTCTCACCGCTCTTTCCCAGATGGGCAGTTCTGGAAGCGCTGAAAGGGAAAAACCCGAAACATTTAAGCACACGTACTTGCCGGTACCGGAACATATTCGCGCATTCGATCCCAGTGTTGCCTTGGTGCTCGGCGTTCGGGGTGCGGGCAAGAGCGAACTGTTTCGCGCTGCCGTCGACGAACATCTGCTGCCTGCAATCCTCCGTACTACTCCAGAAGTACGTAACCTTCGCATTAACGAAAAGATTGAATGGCTGAAAGGTCATCCGCTCGGTAAGGACTTTCCCGATCCCACCGAAATGCGCCGTTTCTTCGACTCACAATCGAATAAGGCTGAAGCCGAGCGCGATCTTTGGTTTGCCTACCTAGTGCGTACCGTCCGAGTTCACCTAAGCGCATCACCGATCAATGGGTCGGATATGTTGCGATTACCAGGCGCCGAAATCAGTAAGGTAGTCGAGGCGTTTCGATCTCTGGAAGCTAAACCTTTACTCGCACTCGACGACCTTGATCGCAAACTGGAAGAGGAGGATCGCTGGCTTCTGGTCAGCTATGACGAACTCGACGTTATCGGCGGATATGATTGGGACTCGATGATCGCTTCCATCCGAGGTCTGGTTGGGTTCTGGGCTAACTACTCGCGGCGATGGACGCGCATCCGCCCCAAGGTTTTCTTACGAACGGATCTGTTTCGGAGACACGGTCAGTCGTTCGGTGCGGATTTGATTAAGCTTGCGGCCAATCGAGCCGAAATCAACTGGAGCGATCGGAATCTCTACGCCATGCTCGTTAAGCGCATTGCCAATACGAGCGAAGGCTTGGCAGAATACTGCAAACAGAGCCGTTTGAAGTTTATTGAGGATCCAGATCTTGGCTTGATTCCGATTTTGAATAAGGAGACCGATGCCAAGCCGCTGATCGAGAGGATTGCGGGCCAGTTCATGGGCGCGAATTCGAAGAAGGGCCGCACTTTCCCGTGGTTGCTGACGCACGTCCGAGATGGCAATGGGCATGCTATCCCGCGCGCATTGGTTCGGCTAATTGAAGATGCAGCGACTCAGGAGGAGGATCGACCATTGGCAACCTATAGTCGTCTCATTGATCCTCGTAGTATTCGGCGAGCACTCGATAAGGTTTCTGAGGAATACGTACTTTCAGTCAATACCCACGAGTTGCCCTGGCTACCTGGCGTAAAACAGCGATTGGAAGGCCAAGGAGTACCGATGGATCGCCGCCAGATGGAGAATCTGTTGAATAAGAAATGGGAACAGCCGTGGAGCAAAGATCAACCGCTCGTTCGACCACCTGCTGAAAACGCGTCATTACTAACAGATTATTTGCTGGAAATTGGTGTTTTGGGTAGTCGTCCAAATAACCGCATTGACGTTCCGGATCTTTTTCTCGCCGGCTTGGGATTGACCCGCAAAGGTGGTGTTCGTAAAGCATAACCTGTCTTAAAGTTACCGCAGAACAATTGAAACCAAAAGTGTTTCCGACCATACATGAACCATACTCGATTCCTGGTATATGGGTAAACCGGGTATTGTGCTCGGTTTCTGCAAACAGCCCAACGCTCTCATTGATATCGTGTTAGGCTTCCGGGCAAGGATTAAACCGGCAAACGCCCTTTGAGGAAGTTATCCTCGGCCTTACCCCTTGCGGCGGTAGAGGATTTGGAATTCGTAGCCTTGGTTGGCGGGGAATAGGGTGGCTACGTGGCGGAGGCGCTCGGCGAGGGCGTTTGCGGCGAGGAGGGGGTACTCGCGCTCGCGGAGGTCGTGGTAGTCGAAGTCCACGGCCATGGAGAGCATGTAAATTGCCAGGGTGTCAGAGAAGGCGGACTCGTAGTAGGTGTTGCGGGAGCGCTCGTCGATGCCCTTCTGGCTGTTGCGGCTATCCTCGGCGCGGCGGCGGGTCTCCCAGGCGTCCTGGCTGGTTTCGCCGCGAACCTGGGCCTCGGACTGCGACCAGACCAGAGAGGAAAAGCTCTCCGGAACGCCGGCGGCCTCGACAAAGTTGTGGGCCACGTTGATGAAGAACTCGAAGGCCAGGCCGAAACGGTCTTCGACCAGCCGGGTGGAGAGAAAAACCGCCTCGGTCGAGCCGAAGATGGCGTTGCGATGGCAGATGGCGCGGTCGCCCAGATCGACGCTGTAGCCGGGAGCGATCATGATTTCGCCGGTGTCGGCGATGGCCAGGGGAACAAAGTAGTAGGCGCGGTGGGTGAGCGCCGCGGAGAGCGTGGCCGGCACGGCGCCGACCAGCCGCTCCATGTCCGGCTCGGAGACGCGGGTCTCGCCCCAGGCGGCGTAGTGAATCCCGTTGGCGGCCTGAATCACGGTCACCTGCGTGGCCACCTTCTCCGCCGGCCAAAGTTCGATTTGTGCAGAGCTGGCCATGCGTCTGTATTCTAAGGCATGACCAGGCACATTGTGTCCTTTCCGATTTCGTGCAGGGTCGACGCTCTCTCCACCCCAACGACGAAGACCTGTCGTTGGGGACCCCGGCACTGATGGTCGCGTCGACTGAATTGTTGTGCTTTCGGGATAGATTGTCCCTGGTCATGCGTCGACGAAAGAGGCCGTGAAGATGACAGAAACTGCAAAGAGCGAACGCACCGGAGGCGGAACGGTTTTCGGCTTTCCGCTGGCGGGATTCGGCCTGTTCACCAGCCTGCTGCTGGCCATTGCAGCGGCCTTTTTCACCTTTTTCGCGACCACCTGCATTGCGATCTTCGCGCTGCTGGGGTGGAACCTGATCGGCCACCACGCGGTAAGCTACGCGGACAGCTATCGCTGGGTCGGGTTTCCGGCCGGGGTGCTAGTGCTGGTGGTGGCATTGCCTGTATTTGGCGCGTTGTGGGTGCGGGCCAGGCTGCGCAAGTAGAATTTCTCCGGGGCTATTGGTTCCTGCATCAATAATGTCCTTGCGCCGTCCCTACGGGACTCCGTAACGAACTTATGAAATCCCTTTTCCCCACGCTGAAGCGCGGGGCTAATAAACTCTGCGCCTCCGGCGCGTTTGTGCGGAGATTACTTATGCAGTCCTCAATAAAGCCCATGTTTATGGCGCGTTGGTGCGGAGATCGCCTTCGGCGCGTTTGCGCGGAGATTACTTACTTATGCAGTCCTCAATAAAGCCGTGCCCTTTCAAAACATTGCCCGTTTCGTTTTGTTCCATTGCGGCTAAAGCCGTGCCCTTTCAAAGCCGCGAAGATTTCCGCAGCCGGAAAAAGGCGGCCAGTTCCCTGGTGGGAAGGCCACCTTTTGCTTTGATGAGCTTGCTGCCGCTCGGGCGCAGCGCCGCGGTCAGCTTGATATCCCCGCCGGCTTAGGATTGGCGCGGTCGTATTTGGCCACGAGAATCTTGCGGGCAAGGCCAACCTTGGAGAGCAGCCAGATGCCATAAAAGTTGGGATCAACCTCATACCACCGGAGGCCGTGGCGCGCGGAGACGGGATGAGCGTGGTGGTTGTTGTGCCAGCCCTCGCCGCCGCTCACCAGGGCCACCCACCAGTTGTTGCGCGAGTCGTCGCGGGTCTCAAATCGCCGGCTGCCCCACAGATGGGTTGCCGAGTTTACCAGCCAGGTGGAGTGGAGGCCGAGGGTCACGCGCAGGAAGGCTCCCCACAGCAACATGCCCACGGCGTTTGACCAGCCGCCCCAGATCCAGCCCAGGCCGAAGAGCGCCACGCCGCTGGCGACCAGCGGAATCCAATGGTACCTGCTCAGCCAGACGAGGAAGCGGTCGCGGCTCAGGTCGGGGACATAGCGGTTAAGAACCTCGGTCTGCATGTGCAATGTGTTGCCCCAGAGCAGCCAGCCCGTATGCGCCCACCATCCGCCCTCGCGTGGGGTGTGGGGGTCGCCATCCTGGTCGCTGAGCTGGTGATGGACGCGATGGGTGGCTACCCAGAAGATGGGTCCGCCCTCCAGGGCCAAAGTGGCGCAGGTAGCCATGACGTACTCCAGCCACTTGGGAACCTGATAGCCGCGATGGGTGAGCAGCCGGTGATAGCACATGCCGATGCCGAGATTGATGGCCACGACGTAGAGCACCAGCATCACCGTCAGGCGCTGCCAGGTGAAAAAGAACAGCGCCGCCAGAGCGCCGAGATGAAATGCGACGATCACCGACAGAGTCAGCCAGTTGATGCCCGCGCCGATGGATACGGCGCGTCCCATGCGAACCTCTTCCCGCGCGGGTACAGCGCGGACGGCCAAAGGGGCGCACGTTGAAGACTCCGGCGATTCTGGAACCGGTAAAGTCAGGCCTTCGTTTAGGACTGCAGGAGGGGAAGCGGTTACCTCAGAAATCATTCTGATCAGACATCCTCAGAGAGTGGCAACACGCCCACCCATATGCCCAATTATATAGGAGGCGATACTATAAACTCAGCCCTGAACCGCATGGTTATTGACGAAGCGATAAAATTTCTTTCATAGAGCGAGCAATATTGCTCATTCTATGAGGCGATATAGATTTATCGTCTAATCCGGCCAAAGACGATTTACACGATATCCGCCTTTTGTTCCCCGTCGGGGTCCCCAGCAAGCGGTCTATGCTTGCTGGGGTGATTGTCGGGGTCTTGGCGCCACACCGGCAGTGCGGCCAGCAGTACGGTCACAGCCATGATGGCCGGCTGTTGATTCCCACCCAGAGCAGTTTGAGATGGGGCACGCTGTTTCATCGACAAAATTCCTGCCCTGCGCAATGACATTTGCCGCCCGCCTCGGGAATAATCGTACTGATGGCCGCTGTGGGCCCTCCATCCAACCTCAAGAGGAATTTCCCCATGGAACTCAACAAGAAGGTCGCCAATTTCACCCTGCAAACCGACGAGGACAAAACCACAAGCCTCTCCGATTATGCCGGCAAACCCGTTGTACTTTTCTTTTACCCCAGAGCGGACACTCCCGGCTGCACCATCGAGGCCTGCGGCTTTCGCGATACCTTCAAAAAGCTTCAGGAGGCCGGCGCGGTGGTGCTGGGCATCTCCCGCGATACGCCCCAGACCCAAGCCAAATTCCGCGCCAAATTTAACCTGCCCTATACGCTGCTCGCCGATGTGGACGAGAAGGTCTGCAATCAGTTTGGCGTGCTGAAGGAAAAGAATATGTATGGGAAGAAGGTGATGGGCATCGAGCGGACCACATTCGTGATCGGCCCGGACCAGACTCTGCTGCACATCTTCCCCAAAGTCACGCCCGAGGGCCACGCGGAAGAGGTGCTGGCCCTGCTCAAGGAATGGAAGAAAGCGCACAAGTAAGGCGAATCCCAGGTCTCATCCGCCGCGGCGGACGAGACCTGGGGCACCCGGCCATCCCACCCTTCGAGCAAAAGGCGCTCGGAGGATGGGGCACCTTGCTGCCGCGCGCCTTCTTTGCGGCGTCGCCGGAGCTGGTGGCCCCGCGCCTGCTGGGCAAGCTGCTGGCGCACGTTTCGGCATTCGGGCTGTTGGCCGGAAGGATCGTGGAGGCCGAGGCCTACCTGGGTCCGCACAACGATCCGCCCGACCCGGCCGCCCACGCCCATCGCGGCCCCACGCCGCGGAACTCCGTTCTCTTTGGTCCCGCAGGTCACGCGTATGTATATGCAATCTACGGCCGCTACTTCTGCATGAACATCAGTTGCGAGACGGAGGGCCGGGCCGGATGCGTACTGGTGCGCGCGCTGGAGCCGGTGGCCGGCGCAGATCAAATGGCCCGGAATCGGGGTCTTGCTCCAGGCGCGCCGGCCAGCAAGCTTACCTCCGGCCCCAGCCGGCTCTGCCAGGCGCTCGGCCTCACCCGGCTGAGCCACAATGGCATGGATCTCGTCGATTCCGCCTCAACGCTCCAGTTGCGCGACGATGGCTATCAAATCTCCGCGGTGCTGGTGACGGCCCGCATCGGCATTCACGAGGCGGTGGACTGGCCCTTGCGGTTCGCTCTGCCGGGGCACAATTGCGTCTCCGGCCCGAAAAGTTTAACCGGTAAACGCGTTATGCCTGGATAGATAGAATTCGGCCCGGATAGAGCAGTTCTCTCAATGGTGTAGAGGAGCTTGGCAAGCTGTTGAACGGAGGGAGCGTGGGGCTTTAGCCCCACGAAATTCGGGCGCAAAATCATGAGGCCTTCAGGCCCGGGGGTAAAGCCCGCGTGATTTCCCCGCCCGGTTGAGGGGCCTGAAGGCCCCTGCTCCCTCCGTTCTAATTGCGCCCCTCTACACCAATACGCGAACCGCTTTAGAAATTGGCCTGTGAAGAATTCCCTCTATATGGGGTTGCTCAGGAAAGCAACAGGATGCGGGCGATTGCGCCCGCCTTAAGGCGATGGGCCTCTTCAGGCACGACCAGGAAGCAGTTAGAGCGGGCCAGGGAGGCCAGGTCGCCGGAACCCTGCGTTGGCACAAGCGCAACCTCAGGCAACTGCCCTGCCGTATCACCAAAGGAGCAGCACGCGGGCAGAAAACGGGTGAGGCCCGGCTTGCCGTGCTTCTCAATGTCATGTACCAGTCTCGCCAGGGCGAAGCGCGGGCCGGACTCACGACTGCCCGCCAGCGCGGCCAGCACCGGAGCAGCAAAGAGCAGAAAGGTGACGGCCGAGGAGACCGGATTGCCGGGAAGGCCGAAGAACGGGAAGGCGTGGGCCTTGCCATGCGCCTGGGGGGCCGGCTGGTGTTTGCGCGGCAGTTCCCCAAAGACCATCGGCTTGCCGGGCTGAATGCGCACGCCGGTGAATTGGAAGCGCGCGCCGGCGCGGGTCAGGGCCGGCTCTACAAGGTCGAATTTGCCCGCGGAAACGCCGCCGGAGATAAGCAGCAGGTCAGCCTCCGCGGCCTGGGCGAGCGCGCCGTCGAGAGATTGCGCGTCGTCCGCGGCAGTGGGCAGCACCCAGGGCTCGCCGCCCGCCGCGGCCACCATCGCGGCCAGCATAGGGGCGTTTGAGTTGCGTATCTGACCGGGAGCAGGCGAGGAGTCCACGGGCGCCAGTTCATCTCCCGTGGCCAGAATCGCCACCCGTGGCCGGACAAAAACGTCCATTGCAGCATAGCCGCAGGCTGCGGCCAGGGCAATTTGCGCGGACTTGATCGCGGTCCCGGCGGGAAGCAGCTCATCTCCCTTGCGACCCTGCGCGCCCTGGGCCACGATGTTTTCGCCGGGCTTCACTTTGCGGGTTGGGAGCAGCCGGACCTGATCCCCAGCAACTTCAACCTGCTCGAACATGGCCACGGCATCGGCTCCGGCAGGAACCGGGGCGCCGGTCATGATCTCCCTGGCAGCGCCCAGCGGCAGCGGCCCGGCCGGAGCTTCTCCGGCACGCGTGGAGCCGGCAATGATCAGCGGCCGGTGCGTTGAGACTTCAGCGGCGCGGCAGGCAAAGCCATCGCGGGTGGAGCGGGTGAACGGAGGCTGATCGCGATCGGCGAAGAGAGGCTGGGCGAGCACCCGGCCTGCCGACAGATCAAGCCCAATGTGCTCCGCCGAGGACCGCAACCGGCCCAGTTGGGCGGCGTAAGCGGCAACCAGCGCCGCGGCTTGCTCGTAACTCGGCAGAGCGGGGCTCATGGAATGGATTGTAGAGGGTGGAAACGCCGTAGGGCGCAACTGGGGATAGGAAGCGCGGAAAAACGAAGGGCGCCCGCCTCGGCGGACGCCCTTCGGAGATCATGCATCGAGACAGCTTACTTCTTGGGAGCCTTATTGGTGGTTGCGGCTTTCTGGCCGAAGCTGGCGAGAATGTCTTTCACATCACTGGCAAACGGGCCGTCCGGCGCCAGTTCCAGATACTTCTGGTAGGCTTCCAGGCAGCCAGGAGGCGCAACGTACGCCTGCGTCTTGGGATCGACGGATGCTTTCGCGATAAGCCCCTGGGCCTTGAGGTAATAAGGGATAGGCTGTTTTGGATCGGCCTTGATGGCCTCGTCCGCGGCAGCCGCCTGGGCTTCCGCATTGCCCATCTGGGAGAAGATCACCGCTTCATTCTTCAGGAAGGTAGCTGCCCGCGATGGATCGGCCTTGGCGGCTGCGTCGAAAGCAGCATTCGCCTCGGGAACCTTGCCGGTGCGCGCATAGACCTCACCCAGGCTGGCGCTGGCCGAGCCTTGAATACCGGAATTCGGCTTCTTGGACGCGGCCTCCATAGCCAGGGCCTTCTGTAAGTTCGTCACCGCGTCGTCATACTTCTTCGGATCGTTGCGCACATTCGCCAGGCCCACCTGCGCCAGCCCCAACTGTACCCACAAAGTGGAAGCATCCGGCTTGGCCGCGGTGTCTTTGAGCATCAGGGTTTCCGCTTCGCCGTACTTCGCGGCCTTGATCTCCGCATCCTTGGTATTGACGGCATCCGAAAAATCCTGAATAGCAACCTTGATATCGGCGTTGATATTCTTGACGACCGCGTTGTCCTTCAACACCGCTTCGTTCTGCTTCTTGAGCACTTCCAGTTGCTTTCTCTGCTCCGGGGTCAGCTTGTCGAGGAATGCCTTGCGGGACATGTCGATGTCCTGCTGCACATCCTCACCGACTGTGATCTTTATCCCATCGAGTTCGTCGACAACTTTGTTGGCCGGCGTATCCGGCGCGCGGAAGACCATGGTGTACTTGCCGGGAGCCGCATTGCCTGAATAGCTGCCATCCGCGGTGAGCGGGAAGGAAAACTTTGGGGTCATGCCGCCGTCGGACGAGAGGCTCACTATGCCGGTGGGCGTGATGTCCCCGGTCGGACCGATGACGCGGCCATGGATCTTGCCCATGGCTCCCTTATACGGGATATACATTTCCAGGTGACCCATGTCGATGTCTTGCAGCATATCCTGGCCGGCAATGATCTTTACCTCGATGTCGCTGTGGTTCTGCTCCAGGAAACCGTTTTGATCTCTAAACATGACTCTCACCAGGTAGGTGCCTGGAGGGACATCGCCGGCATAGTCGCCGGTCTTCGAGATATTGAAGACGTGCTCCACGTTTTTGCCGCCTTCGAGAGCGAGGGTCACCGTGCCGCTGGTCGCGGGCGCTTTGGTGGAAGCGGCGATGACGCGGCCGTGAATTTTACCCGTGGTTGCCGCGGGCGGTTGCGTAGTCTCGGGCGTTTGCGTTGTAGCGGGCGTTTGCGCGGGCGTTTGCGCGGGTGTTTGCGCAAGCGCGGGCAAGAGGGCAAATGCCAGCAGGCCCGCCGCGGCGGGCAGGCCCAGCCAAAGTGAAATCGTGCGTTTCATGTTCTTCTCCTTGGGAGCGGCGCGAACGAAGCTGCCCGCGGGCTCAAAAAAGTCGTAAATTCCGGCCACACACAGGTCGGCGCCAACGGCGTTTCTCCAGTAGGCGTGCCCTTGCAGCCGTGTGCCAAAGGCCATGCAGGCAGAACCCACGTTAAATCCAATCGGCTGCCCAACACAAGGGCGCCCGGCAGGATATGCAATGCCCGCCGTGCCTCGAGTGGCTCATAAGCCGAATCGAATCGAACGTTGAGCCTGGCCGCAGGAGGCATTACTTCGCCGTCAGGAATTCTTCCTGGATCGTGCCCTCGTGTTTATCTTTCCATGTTAGTGCCTCCGGCGGGCGGCGGGTGTGGCCTGTATCACACTCTAAAATAGGGGGCATGGCAATCACGATTCGCACCGCGACCCCGGCAGATGTCCCGCAGATTCTGGCCTTCATTCGCGCACTGGCCGCCTACGAGCGAGCACCGCAGGCTGTGACGGCCACCGAAGCCGGACTGCTGCGGGACGGCTTTGGCCCCAGCCCCTTCTATTTCTGCCTGATAGCCGAGCACGACGGCCATGCGGCCGGCTTTGCCTTCTATTTTTTTAACTACTCCACCTGGATGGGACAGCCGGGGCTCTACCTGGAGGATCTCTTCGTTCAGCCGGAGTTTCGCGGACTGGGTATAGGCAAGGCGCTGCTGCAGAGGGTTGCGGCCATCGCCGTGGAGAAAGACTGCCCGCGCCTGCAGTGGGAGGTGCTGGACTGGAATACCCCGGCCATTGAGTTCTATCGCGCCATGGGGGCCGAGTTCCTGGACGAGTGGCGGAATGTGCGCGTCAGCGGCGAGGCGCTCGGGCGGCTG
>Ga0187889_10004107_pt1 | contig 12272 bp, 10 predicted proteins | sample June2016WEW_7_10_2_FD_132992 | JGI IMG/M metagenome (GOLD analysis project Ga0187889, IMG submission 132992) | Peatland microbial communities from SPRUCE experiment site at the Marcell Experimental Forest, Minnesota, USA - June2016WEW_7_100 | ecosystem: Environmental > Terrestrial > Soil >... | reverse complement strand
GGGGAAGCCAATACCCCAACCCCGCGGCCACATGGGGGGAGCCCAACAAGCTGCAAACCTGGACTTTCAATGATACCTACACCATCTCTCCCAACATGCTGAACAACGTCATTGTGGGAATCAACCGCCACGACATTTCCGTGACGAATACCTACACTCCCGGCCACGCCCCGTTCGACTCCGCGGATTTGGGTGTCGGCGCGGTCGGCGATGTGAAAGCTCCGGACGTGCAACAAATCTGGTTCGACCGGGCGTTGGGCCAAGGTCTTTATAACGGCTACATCAATCCTATGACCCAGAATTCTTGGTACATTGCGGACAACTTTACACTGACCAAAGGCCGCCACACGCTCAAGGCCGGGGTGGAAATCCGCCATTACCGCTCGATTTCCTACGCAACCTGGGGTGCTGGCGCCAGCATTAGCTTTCACGACTCGAACGCGGTTTATGGCGGAAGCGGAAACAGTATTGCTGATATGCTGCTTGGACTAGCGCCCAGTTTTTCTCAGAACAACACCTCGGGAACCAACATTCTTTACCCAGCCAGGGAAGCTTATGTGCAGGACACCTTCAAGGTCAGCAGACGCTTAAGTCTGCTGTACGGAGCTCGTTGGGAGCCGTTTTTCGGGATTTCCTCTGCCACCAATGAGGATGTGACGTTTGTGCCCGGCCAAGCCTCGACGGTGTTTCCCACTGCCCCGGTTGGTTTAGTTACCCCCGGCGACCGAGGCATCCCCCCGAACTTAGTCGGTGACAAATGGGGCGACATAGGGCCGCGAGCATCCGTAGCGTGGGACATTTTCGGGAACGGCAAAGCAGCATTGCGAGCCGGCTACGCTCTGATGTCTACGTACCAGTGGGTGATGAATTTCACTTCGTTTGCCAGTATCGCGCCATTTGGGGTCTCGTACTCGCCCAACCCGGCGGCCGAGGACTTAGTCCATCCCTACGTCCAATACGGGAGTGTACCCTTTCCTTGGACAACTCCCAGAGCGGGAGATCCGAACAACAGCAGCATTGTTTTTCCGGACTATTTGAACACCCAGGGGACGGACCGGCGTTATAACAACTCGGCCGTGCATCAATTCAACTTCACCTTCGAATTCGAGCCTTTCAATACGTACCTTTTTTCCGTTGCGTACGTTGGGACAAGGGGGACGCATTTAGACGAATACCACGATATGAATTTCCCGCGCTTCGTCCCTGGCGTCAGTACCAATGACTTTGCCAATGTCATGTCTCGCCGGCCATGGGGTCCGGCTATCCAGACCATTAACATGGACTATTCGGATTTCAACTCCATGTACAACTCGCTCCAGGTGCGCTTCACCAAGCACTACTCACACGGACTCTCGTTTTTGGGGAACTACACTCTAAGCACTCTCGCGCAAGAGCGGAACGGTCCTCGCAACTTCGCTGACACGGCCTTGGACTATTACAGCCCGGGCGCCACGCAGAGTTTTGCCATCGCCTTCTCCTACACTCTTCCGATCCCCACCGGCAAGACGAGACTCTCCAAAGCGTTACTCGGTGGCTGGACGTTCGGCGGGAACGTGTCGGACACCTCGGGGGCCTATGGGGCAGTGACCGACACTAACTGCACGGCCTACAACTTCAGCTCGGCCAGTTGTGACGCCACGTTTACCGGTGGAAGCCCGTATTCCACCAGCCGCAAGGCGCCACAGCTATATAGCGGCACTCAAGTAGGGGTGCAGTGGCTGAATCCCAACAAGTTCCTCCCCGCGGACCAGTACTTGGTGAACGGGGTGGCCACCACCAGCCCCAACCTCGGCCAGCAACTGTTCCTCGGTAACGCCATCACCGGCGTCTTCAAAGGTCCGTCCGATTTCATGTTCAATGCCAGCCTCAGCAAGACGTTTGCGATCACGGAGAGGTTGAAGCTGAATTACCGGATTGAAGCCGTAAATGCATTGAACCATACGGCTCTGAATACGCCTGCTGACCTGACGGTGCAGCCGGACATGTCCCAATTCGGCGCCATCACCACGGCCATGAACCCACGGCTTGTCCAGATGTCAGGGCGGTTCATTTTCTGACGCACCTGTTGTAATGCCAATAGAGAGCGCCGCTCTCACACTTCGCAGCGCGGTGCTCTCTTGGCCACTTCGACCCCGCAGGTCCGGGCGCTGCAACCCGGGCCCGTGGCTTTCTTAGCGGTAGTGAGCGCGGATGGTCGGAAGCTGGTGCCAGGCTAGGACGGCGTCCGGGACCTCCCGCGGGATGCGAGAAAAGTCTCTTTTCCCATCCTGACTGCCGCTGAGCTGTACCACCTCCATGGCCTGGAAGGGTTCGATTGCATTATAGTTCGATCTTGTGGGATATAGGGACGAATGACGCGAGGGACTTTCTTGCCGGACTTCAACCTGACCTTCGTCATAACGCTCGTCTTCTTGTTGAGCGTGGGAGCCGCCCGCCCACTCTTAGGGGCACAGAACGATGACTCCGACTCCCCACCCGAGGTCGCTGAGGTACACGTTGGAAAAGGTTACGAGCTTATTAAGGTATGCAGAGGCAGCAAGGGAATTTCAAGCGGCTCTTACTCTGGAACCTCGTCTGGTTCGCGTCCGTTATCAGTTGGCTGTCTGCCATTTCAATATGCGCAAACTTAAACCCGCGCGGGATGAATTCGCACGGGTGGGGAGAGAATCCGGCGGTGACCCCAGCGCGACCTACTATTTGGGAAGGGTCGATTTGCTGGAAGGAAGAATCGAGTCTGCTATTCGCGAACTCAAAAGCATCGTCTCCGCACCGAGGCCGTCCTCGCAGAAGGCTCCGCATGACCCGCGGCCAGTCTGGCTCGCTATTCCCTCACTGTATAAACGTGTCATTGCCACACCGCACCGGTTTAACCGGTACACGAGGAGAGTCCTATGAAAAAGAGGCCTGTTGAAATTGGAAGTACAAACGAGACCGGGCTCCTTTCGCGCCGGCGATTCCTCGGAGGTGCCTTGGCGGGCGCGGCCGCTGCCACCGTTCCTGCGAGTCTGGCAGGTCAGGGCATAAGTCCGCCACGTCCTCCTTCAGAAGCTGTTCCTGAGATGGACGCAAGTAAGCCCAGTGGCTCCACGCGCATCGGCAATCTCCATGCATTCATGCCAGGTGGAGTCGCATTCATTCAGGACGACGCAATTGGGATCGTCCTAAATATCGGCCCGGCCACGCGCAGCAAGTTTATGACCGCCGCACCGGACTTTTCCTATAACCGACTTACTTGGCAGGAAGGAATTTCGACCGTCGTCTGCGAGTGGGGTCGTGTTCACTCCGATTCAGCCGCGTGCCGGTTGACGAGCGACAGCCCGGTCCGTGTGAAGCTGACTTTGCCGCGCAAGACATGGTTTCCATTTAACAATGTCTACTATTCGGTGCGGGACGGAGTAGACGCCACCGCCATTACTCCTGATGGCCGCTTTGTTTCATGGAAACTGCGTGTTGCTCCAGTTCCCGTCGTGAACGATAACAACACCGTCCCAGAGGCCTTCGTCATCGTCGAAGTTATCCCCCAGAAACCTGTGCATATCAGCGCAGGCTTCGGCACCCTGCCAGAGCTGTCCTCGGTCGATACTTTTCTCGATCGGGCAGCTGCCAACTATGCGGGAACTCGCGCGAGCGCAGTCGGGGAATGGGGAGACTTTGTTGCCCCTATCGCTGAAAATCTAAATAACTCAAAGCTCTACAGTAGCGTAAGTCGCCAGGTCATGCACATCGTGGGGCGCGGGGACGAGTGGGTTGCTGACCCTGATTATCCGCCGATCTTCTGTTGGGACAGCTTCTTCAATGCGCTTCTTGCGTCTCTCGAGGATCCACGCGCAGCACGGGACACAGTAAGAGGCGCGTTTCTTTATCAAACGCCTGAAGGCATGGTTGCCAATGTTTCCGGATGGAGTGGGCCCAACACTCGCAGCGGTACGATGTCCATCGGGAATTCCCAACCTCCTGTGGCCTCACTTTGCATCTGGAAGCTACACCAGCGCTGGCCCGATCGTTCCTTTCTGACGGAAATCTATCCCAGGTTGCTGAAGTGGCACGACTGGTGGCCGCAGCATAGCGATGGCAACAAGAATGGACTGCTCGAGTGGGGATCGAGCACGGGCATCTTCCAGGAAGCGCGTTTTGGCACCGGATGGGACGACTCTCCGCAGTGGGAAGGCGTGCGCATGATCGGCACTCAGATGAATGTGGACGCTGTGGACCTCAACTCGCTTTGGTCAATGGATGCCGAGTACCTTTCCCTCATCGCGGCAGAGATAGGAGAAACGAGAGATGCACGGCGGCTGCGAGAAGAGCACAACGAAATCAACGGGCGGATGAATCGCGAATTATGGAATGAGGACGTAGGCACCTATTGTCACCGTTTCTGGGATGAGGATGGAACTTTGGGGAACTTTGTAACACGTCTTAGTCCAGCCAATTTTTACCCGCTCATTTGCGGAGCGCCGGATGAGAGAAGGGCGAGTCGCATGGTCGAAATACTGACGGATCCGAATAAGTTCTGGGGAGAATGGATGGTTCCAACGTTGCCCTATGACGATCCGGACTGGGCAAAGCAGGAGTACTGGAAAGGACATATTTGGGCCCCGGTCAACTATCTCCTCTGGCAAGGCGTGCAGCGCTATTGCTCGCCCCAGCAGAAGGCGCAATTTAGCCGGCGGAGCGTGAAGTTGTTTATGCGAAATTGGCTCAAGAACGGAACATGCAATGAAAATTACAAAAGCACCGATGGCAGCGGCGATGACTATCCTCACTACACCTGGGGCGCACTGTTGTGTCAGATCGGGATAGAGAGCCTCTATTCAATCGACGAGAAGCACAGGCCGGTTCCAACCGAGGCCATAGATATAAGCGAGCATCTCACCCTCCGCAACATGCCCGCTGGGGGAAAGTTGTTTCGTATCGAGCGTCTGAACGCCAGAACTGTGATATCGCTGGAAGACAACCGTGGCTGAGGAGCACAACCAATATGCTTTTCGGGAGTGGCAGCAGGCGGGGCTGGTGGCTTTCTTAGCGGGAATGAGCGCAAATGGCCGGAAGCTGGTGTCCGGCCAGGACGGCGTCCGGGACCTCCCGCGGGATGCGGGAGAAGTTTCTTTTCCCACCCTGACTGCCGCTGAGTTGTGCTACTTCCATGGCCTGGAAGGGTCCGATTGCATTGTAGTTCGGTCTTGTGGGATGACCGGCCCCGGTATTTTTGAAGCACTTTGAAGGTTGGTTTCCGGAAAAATCTAATACCCGAAGGAGGGTAATTTGCCGTGAAGCAAAAACGATTCAACGTGGAACAGATCGCGGCGGTATTAGAACAGACGGAAGCGGGGGTCCCACTCGCTGAGATGAAAAGAAGACAATTCCTTCAGAATTGTGCGCTGGCGCCGGCCCTTCTAACTGCCCAAGGGGCTTATTCCTTGCCAACCGCCCAGACTGACCGGATGGTCATCAAGAACTCCGCAGGCTTGCGGTGGGAATTCGAGCGTACTTCGAAGGGGTGGGCTCTCGGCTGCATTCTGTTGAACGATGAACCTGTGGGCGAGCCCATAAAGTCTGGCATGTTATTCCTGAGGAACATGAATTCTGGACAAGAGAGGTGGTTATTTGCTTCGAGGGCTGAGCAGGTCGACGAGAAAAAGGCCCATTTTATTGGCGAGGATCAGGTGGATGGCATTTCTTGCCTGTTTGAAATGGACATTGTGCTGGCCAATGAATCACCGGCTGCGGACGTCCGAACTCGATGGTCCGTTAGCAAGGACCTTGACGGTTGGGAAGTCTGTTTGGCATTTCAAAATACTAACAGCACTGATTGGCGCTGTACCCTGTACCCGTTTGCCGGGAACTCGACTGCTTTGAGGCGGCAAAAACTGAATTATGTTGGTGTGCCTGCTGCATTGTTGTTTCGCAGGGATTTATCGCTTGTGGCACTCTTTGGCATTAGCCCGGCCTCAGATTACCTTAACCCCACCACCTGGACACGGGCCACAGGGTTTCACTTCAGAGACAGAGCGGTTGTTCCGCAATATCGTGTGGGAGGAGGCAAGCTGTCGGGGGGACTGAAGTATGAACTCCCGCTCCAGTTGGTCCTGTCAGGCGCCGGTGAGTCGATTGCGGCCATCAAGTCCCTGGTGCGTGATTGGATCACTATCAATGATTACAGGGTCGAACCTTTGTTCGTGCGCACGGCGGAGGAAGCGCTCGCGTTGTTCATTGATGGTCGCCGCACTACCAGTCTCTGGAATCCGGGGGTGGGTTACCAGATTTGTGACGACTGGAAAGTTGTCTACACGGCGGAGTCACCCATCAATGCTTGGTTCGATTATCTCGTGTACGAACAGAGCGCTCAGGACTTTTGGCGCAAACGCGCCTTCGAGCAAGTGGATTTTATGCTCAGGGCACAGCACCTTGATCCCGATGACCCGGACTACGGGGTGATCGAGACCGACTACGAATTGGATAACAAGGTGTTTAACAGCAAGGACCACAGTCCTAACGTTGGTTACAGAATAGACATGAACGCCTTCGCCGCGCGCTACATGTTCAAGTTGTGGCAAAAGGTCAAGGACAGAGAAGGGATTGACCGGAGAGATTGGTACCAGGCCGCTGCCCGGATCGCTGATTGGATTGTCCTGCAACAGAACTCCGACGGAGGCTTACCACAAGTTGCCAGCGGCGCAACCGGAACCCGGAGTGTTTCAGTCGTGTCTGGTCGGGCTCTTGTTGCCATACCCGAAATTTACAGGATTACGGGCGATGAAAGATACGCCAAGGTTGCTCAGGACATCGAAAGATTTCTACGTGAGAGGGTTGAAGGCCAATACTGGTTTACCGGACAACACCCCGATCTCTGGCCGGCGGATTACGAGGCCGATAGCGTATGGTGCGCGGTGGAATACCGGCTAAACAAATACGATCGCACTGGAGATAAGCAGGATCTGGCGCGTGCGGAGGCTGACGCCTATTTCGCTTTCCTGATGTTGTGTCCCAAGCAGTTGAGTTGGGTGAGGAATCCCACACAAACCTGCCATACGGAGCAGGAGCACTATCTGCAATACTCCAATTACTGTTACTGCAACCAAAAGATTCGATGCCTTGAACGCCTGGGAGCGCACACCGGTGACGCCCTTTTCACGCAGTTGGCTGACCGCATCATGCAATCCTGCTTCTGGGCTCAACAGGCCCAGGGTCTCTATAAAGGCGCACAATTCGAACGTCAGGCGGACCCCTGGCTGGAGGTTTCAAATGAGTATGACTCCAAGGGAGTGCTATACCTGACAGAATTGGCGCTCGACCTGAATCTTCAGCTCCTGGAGATGGGGAAAGCGCGGGCGGGTTGAGGTTGGCGCCCATGGCATCTCGCAGAACCTTCCTGGGAAGTGCGGCGGTCTTCGCGGTACTCATTCATGAGGCGTTCGACATTGCGGGTTGCGGGCTGCCGCGCTTCTCGCCACTGCCACGGGTGAGCTTGAGGACGCAGGGAAGTGGTCACCTCTATCCAGTGAACTCTCCGGCGTCTACGACAAGTGTTTTGGCGGTGGACTTGCCCACGGGTATGAGGGCTACTCGGTGTTGTGGTCTTGTGGGATCGATCTGTTCTCTTCGACCAAGGTGCACTCGCAGTTCGGATCGATCAGAGCACAAAAGCCGGAAGGCTGGGGGTACTTCCCGCTTGCCCCTGCACACCAGGGCCTGCTCATGGGAAGCCGGGAGACCGGGTATGGTACGTTAGTGCTCCGCCTGGATCATGAGCAGATGCGCGGCAGGTTCGCGTCTGATGAAGGTGGAGGCAGCGGGTCGGGCGGGTGGTATCGAGCACGAACAACCTGGCCGTGCAACAAGGAGAGGCCGGGAGATAACCTCAGCGTTGCGATGCCGCACGGATGGGCCATCGCTGACCTCGGACTGCTCATGCAGGACTCAATTGTGCGTGAAGATGACGACCCGCTTGTGCTCCTGGCTGGCATAGCCCCGAAGTGATTCTGGCATCCAACGGGAATGAGGGCGGAGAGCTTACGGACGCACTTCGGATCATTCTCGTTTGAATACAGGCCCGGGCCAAAGTCCACCGTGATGAGCCCGACCGGGAGCACGCAGCCGACGGAGGGTCATATATCGCGCCTGCCTGTGAATCTCGTCGCCGGGGTGAGCATGGATACCCGCAAGTTGGTGCCCTGCCAGGACAGGATATGGGCTCTCCCGCGCGAGGCAAGAGAAATCACCATTCTGTTCCGACTTTCATGACTCAAATGGCTTTCTCACGGCGCTTCAAACAGAACTTGCTCATCACGGTCGTCCTTTTCTTGAGCGTGGCGGTCGCTCGCACGGTCTTCGGGACAAAGAACAACGCCTCCGGCTCTCCGCCTGATGCCGCTGAGGTACACGTTGGAAAAGGTTACGAGCTTGTTAAAGACCGAAGATATACAGAAGCAGCAAGAGAATTTCAAGCGGCCCTTACTCTCAAACCTCGTCTGGTTCGTGTCCGTTATCAGCTTGCTGTCTGCTGGTTTAACGTGGGCGAACTTAAACAATCACGGGATGAATTCGCGCGGGTGTGGAGAGAAACCGGCGGTGACTCCAGCGTGACCTACTATTTGGGAAGGATCGACTTGCTTGAAAGGAACACTGAGTCTGCTATTCGCGAATTCAAAAGCATCGTCTCCGCGGGGCGCTTCGAAGACGCATACTATTACCTCGGGTTAGCCTACTTTAATAGGAACGACCTTGAAAGTGCCAAGCTATGGCTTCAGAAAGCAGCCAAGGCAACGCCGCAGGACCCCCGTGTTCACGATCACCTAGGAGGCGTTTACCAGAAGCTGGGGCGGCATTCGGAAGCCAAGGAAGAATTCAGTCTCGCCTTTCAATTGCGCCAACGCCTCGCTGAGGCAGCCGGGCTTGCGGTAGACTGCGATCATGACTTGGCAACCCAGCCTCTTGCAAAGGCCCAAACAACATGCCAGCAGCTTGTTGATCCTACCGACGAATATAACCTCCTCACACTCGGCGTGCTTTACGGTCGCTATGCGTACTACGAGCAGGCCTTAGAGCCTTTGGAGCTAGCTGCGCGGCTGGACCCGGAATCGGTAGAGATACAATACAATCTAGGGCTTTCGTATTTTCGCCTTCGGCGGTATCGCGAGGCACGTGCGCCCCTGGAGAAAGCCGTGGCCTTGCAGCCTGATTTCTTTGGGCCGAATGCTTTGCTGGGCGCGACCTTGTATGGCTTGGAAGAGGATGAACTTTCCTATAAGGTGCTTCAACACGCCCACAGGCTCAACCCCCAGCACCCAGAAACCGTGGGGTTGCTTTTCAGAGTTTCGTTAGGTCTTGGACAAAAGGAATTCCTGGCAAAGAAGTATACCCAAAGCCTGGTTTTCCTGCAGGAGGCAACCGCGCTCAATCCGTCTTCACCTGAAGTCCACAGGCTTTTGGCAGAAGTTTATAGTTCACTGGGCCAGGGAAAAGAGGCAGCACGCGAAAGTAAGGAGGCTCAGCGTCTTGAGCGGACCAACCCGCGATAGTGTTGCACTGCATCTTCGCCTTGTCCTTCGGGAAAAAGTCGTCTGGCCTTAGTTTGATTGATGCGGGTCGGCAGAGAATTCCGAATGGCCTATTTGATGACCTGAATCTGCTGCGGACCATATTCATGTCATATTGCATCGGCGTGTTATTGTCTACAGTACTGTTGCTACCTCAAGTTGCTGATTCCGCTCTTGTGTTTTCAGGCGCTTGCCGGGGGGCGCTCGGGGGCTCTTGTGGCCAACCTTTTAGGTTCCTCCAGCACCGTCGTATACTGAGGTCCGCTTCATTCTGTAGGCCATGACGAGGTCAGGCAGAGTGGAGCCGCTTACATAAACGAATGCTAAAACCACCGAGGGATGAATGAATGAGACGTCGGACTTTCCTGCAAATGACGTTTGCACTTACCCCCGGAATCAACACATCAGCAAGTCTGTCTTTTGGCCAAGAAAAGATCGATTCAAGTTGGTCGAGCAAGGAGTGAGGCAGGAAAAAGATACGACGTCAAATCACCGGCCTGGCTCAACTGCAAATTGACAGCACTTGGCAGGTGGGTGATCAACACAGAGAAAAAAGAGGAGCGAATATGTACTACAAGCCCGATTGGGACCGGGCCAAGAAGCGCTTCGAGGCCTTCTGGCAGAACGAGGTGATCGACAGATGCTGCATCGCCGTGTTCGCGCCGAGGAAGACTTCCAAGCTGCCGGCGTTTCCGGAACTACAGTGGGGGCCATGGCTGGGCGGCCTGGAGTCGATCCCGGATGATGACCAGGACTTCATACGGAAGTGGTGGACCGACCCGGACGCAAACTACCGCAGGCTGATGACGTGGTTCGAGAATACCTATTTCGGCGGCGAAGCAATCCCTGCAACATACGTGAACTGGGGCGCGATGCCGCTGGCCGCCTTCTTCGGCAGTCCGGCGGTGTTCAACAAAAAGAGCGTCTGGTACCCGGAGGTGATCTCGGACTGGGGTTCGTGGAAGTGGCAATTCGACCAGGCCACCAACCAGTACTGGCAGCAGATTCTCGCCATCAACCGGTGCCTCATCGAACGCTGCGGCGGGCGATATTTCATCGGGTACCCGGAAGTGGGGAGTGCAGGGGACGTGCTGTCGTTGATGCGCGGCATGGACAAGCTCTGCCTCGACCTCACGGATGACCCAGAAGCGGTGAGGCATGCGATCACCATTCTCACGGACACCTGGATTGACTTGCACGAGCAACTCTACGTGATGGGGTCCGAGGCAAACGGCGGCGCGGGCATCCTGGCGTGGATGAGCCTCTGGGCGCCCGGCCGGCATGCGCAGGTGGCCTGTGATTTTTCGGCCGTCGTCTCGCCGCGACTGTTCCGCGAGTTCTTTGGCGAGGAGATCAAGCGCGAGGGAAACTGGTGCGAATACTGTACCTACCACCTCGACGGGCCGCAGGCGATGAGGGCTCAATTGCCCGTACTGCTCTCGTTTGACGAGATTGACATGATCGAGTTCACGCCGGGTGCGGGTTGCGCACCGACGTTCTCGCCTCAGTACATTCCCCAATACAAGAAGATCCAGGAGAAAGGTAAACGGCTGTACCTGCTCGCAAAGCCGGAGGAGATCGAGCCGCTCCTGGCTGAGCTTTCCCCAAAGGGGCTGTTCCTCTGCACGCAGGCTTCCTCCGAGGAGGAGGCGGACAACTTACTACGCAGCGTCGCAAGGTGGTCCGCAAGTGGGGACGTTTTCCCCGTGGCGTGAGCGAGGCAAGCCATGTTTATTCCGGAATCGTTCGTCGCCGCACTGCTGATGATGCTGGCTGGCATGATCTGCTGGGGGTCGTGGCCCAGCATTCAGAAGCTGACCACCAACTGGCGCTTCGAGTTGTTCTATTATGACTTCGCAATAGGTATCTTCGCCGCAGGCGCTTTGATTGCCGCTACTCTCGGCGCGCTCTTTGGGTCGCCGACCTGCTGGGAGAACCTGGCGGCAGCTCACCGAAGTGTGATTGTACTAGCTCTCCTTTCCGGAGTGATCTGGAACGTGGCGAATGTTCTACTCGTCAATGGCATCGCGCTGGTTGGAATGGCCGTGGCATTTCCAGTAGCAATCGGCTTGTCTCTGGTTCTGAGCACGATTGGGGGGTATCTCGTGATGCCACGGGGGAACCCGGTGCTACTCGCCGCCGGAGTCGCCTTCGTATTCGCAGCAGTGATTGTAAATTCCCTCGCCTACAGCACGGCGGACGCAGAGCGCAAGCAAGGGTCACGCAAAGGGCTTATTGTGTGCCTATTGGCGGGTGTCCTCATCTCAACCGTCGGACCTGTGGTTGGTAAGGCGCTTTCGGCCAGGCCTCAACTAGGCCCATACGGCATCACGCTCCTGTTTACGGCCGCGGCGTTCGCCAGCACGTTTCCCATCCTGTACGTGTTCATGCGCCACCCACTCGTGGGCTCACCGACTTGCGCTGCCGGGTATCGGAAAGGCACCGTCGCCCAGCACGCAGCAGGCTTTTCGGCCGGGGCGGTTTGGACACTCGGCACGGCGCTGACATGGACGGCGGCCAACCTAGTGGGCATCGCGCTCGCGATGGCTATCGGCCAAGCGAACCCGTTGGTGGCCGCCGTTTGGGGTGTATTCGTATGGCGCGAGTTCAAAGGTGCCCCACGGCGCAGTAAACTGCTACTCGTGCTGATGTTCGCTTTGTACGTAGCCGGGCTCGCGCTGCTCGTGTCGAGCAGAAGTTGATTTGCTTGCTATGCTCTACGAACATAGTTCGACT
>Ga0187889_10004099_pt1 | contig 12290 bp, 10 predicted proteins | sample June2016WEW_7_10_2_FD_132992 | JGI IMG/M metagenome (GOLD analysis project Ga0187889, IMG submission 132992) | Peatland microbial communities from SPRUCE experiment site at the Marcell Experimental Forest, Minnesota, USA - June2016WEW_7_100 | ecosystem: Environmental > Terrestrial > Soil >... | reverse complement strand
CTTCTTTATTGTTTACATGCTACTGTTCTGGATGAATTTCCGCAGCCGAAATTCAAGACTGAATTTTACCTTAGCTTTCGTTTTTGCCGTCTTTTCCTTTCTGTCGTACGAAATCTCGATTATCATTTTGCCTCTTCTGATCCTCTTTGACATTTTTATTAGTAAAGTTAAAATTGCCAAATTAAAGACAATTTTAAGCTATCTGCCGTTTGCGGTTTTGACGGCTCTTTATCCGATCGTCAGAATTGCCAGTCACGTGGCTGCCTATGGCGGGGATTATGCTTATAACCTTGCCCATTTGATCCCAAATTTTGTCGGTAACTTTATCGGTTATTTCGGCTTAATGCTGGTTGGCGAACCGTTCCTGCCGTTGTACACCGCTTCAAGGAATCTTTTTAGACAGGAGGTGCTACTTTTTGCCTTACTGTTGGGACTGGTAATCTTCGCTTTGGCTACCACTTTGTTCTTTAAGAGAAGAGCCTTCAGCGCTATTTATAAGCATGAAACATTTCGGCTGGCGCTGTTTGCCCTGCTGTTCTCGTTTATCAGTTTGGTGCCCTTTTTGGGACTGGGAAACCTGGCCGAAAGATATGCAGGACTGGCGGCGGTCGGTTTCGCGCTTTTAGTGGTCGTAATTTTTGCCAAGATTGCCGCTTTGGTCAAAAACAGCCAGTACCAAATTCTGATCTTGGTTATCCTAACTGCTGTTTTGGGCAGCTGGTATTATTTGCAAAGTAACCTCGAAACAGGACAATGGTCTGAAGCGGGCAGAATCACCAACCGGACACTGAGTTTCTTAAGGTTGTACTACGACGGGAACCATCCTAATGCCAACTTTTATTTCGTTGATTTACCAACCAGAAAGGGCCAAGCGTGGATATTTCCGGCTGGATCGCTATCGGACGGCATGTGGTTTATTTATCGGGATGATACAATTAAAGTTGATAAGCTAACTACGCTTTCAGAAGGAAAAACGATCGTCGCGACCAGCGACCCAGCCAGAAATTTCGTTTTTGCTTTTGATAAAGATGGAAATATTTATGCAGTTAAATAAGCTTAAGATTCTCGGAATCGGTTTTTTGCTATTAGTCTTTGTTTTGGGATTTGCGGTCAGGCTTTACCGGTTTAATGGTCCTGTTGCCGATTGGCATTCGTGGCGCCAGGCCGACACATCCTCGGTTTCGAGAAATTTTGTCAATAACGGCTTTGACGTTTTGCATCCAACTTTCCAGGATCTTTCCAATGTTCCTTCCGGTTTAGATAATCCCAATGGCTACCGGTTTGTCGAATTCCCGATCTATAATGTTTTGCAGGCCGGGGGTTATGAGCTTATCCCGCAGATGACCTTGGAAGAGTGGGGAAGACTAATCACCATTCTGGCGTCGCTTCTTTCCGGGCTATTTCTTTACCTGATCGTGAAAAAACGTTTTGGAGCTCTAGTCGGAGGCTTAAGTCTTGTTTTCTTTCTTTTTCTTCCCTTTAACATTTACTACGACCGGACAATTTTGCCGGACCCTTCAATGGTCGCCGCCAGCCTGGGCGGAATTTATTTTTTCTATCTCTGGATCGAAAAAGAAAAAACCTCACTTTTCAGTTTTAAATTCCTACTATCGTTACTCTTCACTGCTGTAGCATTGCTACTTAAGCCTTATGCTTTGTTTTTTGTTTTGCCGATGGCCTATTTGATGTGGGAAAGATTTGGACTGGGATTTTGGAAAAAATACCAGCTCTGGCTTTTTGTGATTATTTCTCTGCTTCCGCTTCTTCTGTGGCGAGTCTGGATGACGCAGTATCCGGCGGGAATTCCCGTCAGCGGCTGGCTGTTTAACGGTAACAATATTCGTTTTAAACCAGCCTATTTTTACTGGATTTTTGCCGACCGAATCGCCCGTTTAATCTCTGGCTATTGGGGGGTCGTTTTTGTGGCTTTGGGCTTTCTCAGAAAATATAAATTAAAAGATTTAGTTTTTGTGCTGTCATTTGTCGTTTCTTCACTCACTTATCTGGTGGTGATTGCGGCGGGAAATGTTCAACACGATTATTATCAAATACTGATCATCCCCAGCTTAGCGATGCTGATGGCGCTTGGCGCTGATGCCCTTTTAAAACCGTTTGATAATTACCATAAAACAGTTGCTTATTTGGTTTTCATAGTCTGTTTTGGCTTTACGCTTTTCTTTGGTTGGTATATTGTCAGGGATTATTTTAATATCAATAATCCTTCCATTGTGGTGGCCGGGGAAGCGGTCGATAAACTAACGCCCAAAAATGCCAAAGTAATCGCCAATTATAACGGTGACACGTCGTTTCTCTACCAGACGAAAAGAAGCGGTTGGGCCAGTTTTGAAAAGCCTCTGCCGCAAATGATTCAGATGGGCGCAGATTATCTTGTCTTGGCAAACCCAACGCCGACCGATGTGCAGTTGGGTAAAACCTATAAAATCGTCGCCCAAACTGCGCAGTATGTACTTTTTGATTTAAGGCAAAAACCATGAAAATTTTAATGGTCTCCTCATATCTTCCTTTTCCGCTTAAGTCTGGTGGAGAGATCAGGCTTTATAACCTGATGAAAAATATTGCCGAAAAACATGATATTACCTTGATTTGCGAGAAAAGAGATTATCAAACAAGCGAAGATGTCGAAGAAGTCAAAAAGATTTGTAAAAAGGTGATTACCGTGACGCGCAAGAAACAATGGAGCGCTGTCAATATTCTCAAGACCGGTTTATCGCTGGACCCGTTTCTAATCGTAGGGCACACATCGGAAGAAATGAAATTGGCAATTAAGGACGAACTAGTCAGGGAAAAATATGATCTAATCCACGTCGAAACATTTTATGTCTACCAAAACCTTCCTAAAGTTTCCATCCCGGTCATTCTGGTGGAGCATAACGTGGAGTATCTGGCTTACCAAAGGTACGCTAAATTAGCCAACCCCCTTTTGAAGCTATTTTTTACTATCGATGTGCTGAAGTTAAAAAGCAAGGAAGAAAAGGCCTGGCGGAAAGTAGATAAGTTAGTGGCCGTTTCCAACATGGAAAGAAGGCTAATGAAACGGGCGGATATTAGCGTCGTTCCCAACGGCGTTGATCTAAATAATTTTCAATTTCGAAGCTCTCAAAATCTGCCTGATGAGAAGAGAATTCTGTTTATCGGCGATTTTAAATGGTTTCAGAATGTCGATGCCGCCGAAGTGATCTTAAAGCAAATTTGGCCAAGGATTGGTTTAAGACTGGCGGAAGCCAAAAATCGAACCGATGTCAAGCTCTGGATTATCGGCCGGAATATTCCGGAGAAGATTAAAAGACTAGCGGCTTCCAAACATATTATTTTGGAGGAAGACAGTAAAGAAGACACGGTGGAAATTTTCCGCCGGGCCTATCTGCTTTTGGCGCCGATTAGAGCCGGCGGAGGCACAAGCTATAAGATACTGGAAGCAATGGCTTCCGGCGTTGCGGTCGTAACGACCAATTTGGGGCTGGAAGGGTTGGAGGCGAAAAATAATATCCATGCTTTGGCCTCCGAAAAAGAGGACGAGCTAGCAGAACTGGCTTTAGTGCTAATTCAAGACCACAGCGTCTATCGAAAATTGACGTTAAACGCCAGGAAACTAATTGAGGAAAAATATGACTGGAGAATAATCGCCCAAAAATTGGACGAGGTTTATATGTCCTGTTTTTAATATGGATTTATCAATCATCATTGTTTCTTATAACACCAAGGAATTTTTAAACGGTTGCCTTGAGTCAATTTATCAAACGACTAAAAATATCAATTTTGAAGTAATTGTGGTGGATAATGCTTCTTCCGATGGGACGGTAAAAGCTCTCAGAAAGCTTAAAAATGAAAATCTAAACTTAATTGAGAACAAAAAAAATCTGGGATTTTCCAAAGCGAATAATCTTGGGGTAAAAAAAGCTAGTGGAAGATACCTGCTGTTTTTAAATCCCGATATTGTCGTCCACCCAGAAACTTTACAAGGAATGGTTCAATTTATGGATCAACATCAGGACTCGGGTGCGGCTACTTGCAAACTGCTTCTGCCAAACGGAAAAGTTGATGATGCTTCACACCGTGGATTTCCAACGCCTTGGAATTCATTCTGTCACTTTTTGGGACTGGCAAAGATATTTGGTAAAACAAAACTTTTCGGCGGATACAATTTGGAATATCTAGATTTAGCAAAAACGCACCAAATTGACGCTTTAGCCGGAGCCTTTATGTTGGTGCGAAAAAAAGCCGGGGAGGAGGCTGGCTGGTGGGACGAAGATTATTTCTTTTATGGCGAAGATTTGGATTTTTGCCTTATGCTAGAACAAAACGGTTGGAAGATTTATTACGTGCCCGAATATTCAGCGCTTCATTACAAAGGGGTTTCCGGCGGAATTAAAAGGGTTTCTAAAGACATTACTACTGCGGATGAACAAACAAGAATAAAATCGCAAAAGGAAAGGTTTAGAGCAATGCGCCTCTTCTACCAAAAACATTATGAACAAAAATACCCGTGGCTTATTACCCGCTTGGTCTATTCGGGAATTAGCTTGAAGCAAAAACTAGCTGCCTAAATTACCGGATCAAAGGACATTTGGTCGCTAATCTCTTTAAACCTTCCGATAGCCGCTCTTACTCCCCATCTTTGGTCGGACGGAATTTCCCTACTTGAGATTACAGCTTCAAATAATTTTGTTCCACTGGGGTCAGTAGTTAATAAATCTACAGCATTTGCCTGTTCCATTGCTCCGTCGTTGCCTGGACTTATGGTAGGAGAAGAGAATATTTTTGTCATCAGCAGAAAGCCTTCGATTATCGCTCTTTTTCTGTCGTCAGTGTCTTTGCCATCTAGTTTTTCAGTAAGTGTTCTAGTAGCTTCATCAATCATTAGCAAGGCGATGCCTTTTGTAAGGGGGACTCTTTCTAAAAGCTCTCTATTTGGTCCCAAAGGCGCTACAAGCCATTGCTCTTGGTCGTCTGATAGCTGTCCGTGAGGACATATCTCAGCGTCAGGGCATTGGGGAGAAAGCTCGACCATAATATCAGCATATTAACGGTAATGTTTAAAGTCAAGTTTTGATGTTATAATTTAGATTATGAGGATTGGGATTGATTGTCGCCTGTGGAAACAGACCGGCGTTGGTAGATATACCAGAAACATTGTCTTAAACTTACAAAAAATTGACCAGAAAAACCGCTACGTACTGTTTGTGAGAAGCGAAGACTACGAGGGTATAAAAAGACGAATTAATAATCCTAAATGGAAAATTGTGCAAACCGAGATAAGGTGGCATTCTCTTTCGGAGCAACTAAAATTTCCCACTATTATTAGAAGAGAAAAGCTCGATTTAATGCACTTTCCCTATTTCTCGGTGCCGATTTTTTATAACCGTCCTTACATTGTTACCATCCACGATTTAATTATTAACCATTTTTCCACCGGGAAGGCTTCAACTCTGGCTTATCCTTTATACATTGGGAAACGCGAGCTATATAAATTTGTAATAGCAAAAGCAGCGAAGAAAGCAATTAAAATTATAACGCCTTCGAATGCGACCAAGCAGGAAATAATGGACCATCTCAAAATTGCCGAAAATAAAATTGACGTTATTTACGAGGCGGCAGAACTCCATAGCCAGAATTCAAGCGTAGGGTTTAAACAGTATAGTCACTATTTTCTGTATGTTGGGAATGCCTACCCACATAAGAATCTAGAAACGTTAATTAGAGCTTTCGGCAGGATTGCCAGCGAACAAAATGATTTGAAATTAATTCTAGTCGGTCAAAAAGATTATTTCTATCAGCGGTTGCAAAAAGAGAATCAGTCCGACAAGATAATTTTTTACGGAAAGGCCAATGACAAGGAATTAATAAATCTCTACCAAAATGCAATTGCCTTGGTAACGCCGTCTTTAATGGAAGGATTTGGTTTGCCGGTTCTAGAAGCAATGTCGTTAAGATGTTTAGTTTTAGCTTCAGGTATCCCGGCCCTTAAAGAAATTACGGCTGATAATGCGATTTATTTTAATCCGCAGGACGAAAACGATATTTATCTAAAACTGAAAGACTTTTTGGAAAACGTTGATAAATACCGAGAAGAAAAAATAGACAAGGCTCTAAAAAAGTCACAACAATTTTCATGGGAAAAAGCAGCCGAGCAAACTTTGAATATTTATGAGAGTAGCCTTAGTTTATGATCGGGTTAACAAATGGGGCGGGGCGGAAAGAGTTTTACTGGCACTGCACAGAATATTTCCGCAGGCGCCTTTATTTACCTCGGTTTATAACCCGGGAAAAGCATCCTGGGCTAAAGTTTTTGATGTCAAAACGTCTTTTTTGCAAAATTTTCCCTCAGCCACTACCGCGCATGAACTTTACGCCTTGTTAATGCCACTAGCTTTTGAAAGCTTTAATTTTGACGCTTATGATTTGGTAATTTCCGTTACCAGCGAAGCGGCCAAAGGGATCATCACCAAACCGCAGACGAAACACCTTTGTTATTGCCTAACGCCTACCAGGTACTTATGGAGTGGCTATAACGATTATTTTAAAAATCCTGCCGTTAGATTATTAGCTAGGCCTGCGGTTGCCTATTTACGAAGTTGGGATAAGGTGGCCGCTCAAAGGCCGGATGAGTATGTGGCAATCTCTAGCGAAGTACAAAGCCGGATCAAAAAGTATTATGGTCGGGAATCAAAAATAATTTACCCGCCGCTGATGATCGATATTCAAGATAATAAACCGGAAGCCAGCGAGGACTATTTTCTGGTTGTATCCCGCTTAACCAATTTTTACAAAAAAGTAGATCTGGCAATTAAAGCTTGCAGTCAGTTACAGCTGCCTTTAAAGATTGTCGGAGATGGTGCGGACCAAAAAAACTTGCAACGCATGGCTGGTCCGACGGTGGAATTCTTGGGCAATTTGACTGATGACGAACTGGCAGTTTATTATAAAAAGTGCCGGGCTTTAATCTTTCCGGGTCGTGAAGATTTTGGCTTGACTATGGCTGAAGCTCAAGCCTTCGGTAAACCGGTCATCGCCTTTAAAGCCGGAGGCGCCTTAGACATTGTTGAAGAGGGGCTCACCGGAGAATTCTTTGCTGAGCCAACAGTCAGTAGTTTAAAGGGCGTCTTGAAAAGCTTTGATAATAAAAGATATAATATGAAGCTATGCAGAGAAAATGCGAAGAGATTCACCTTTATGCAGTTTGAAAGAAATTTAGATAGTTTTCTAAACCAAAAAATATGAAGGTAATTATATTTGCCGGTGGGGTTGGAACCAGATTGTGGCCACTATCCAGGAAAAATACTCCCAAACAGTTTGAAAAAATCATTGGTGATAAATCAACACTGCAGCTGGCAGTTGACAGATTACAGCCTGATTTTAAATTCGCAGATATCTATATCTCCACAGGAGAAAAGTACGAAGCAATCGTCCGTGCGCATTTGCCGCAGATTCCACCTAAGAATTTTATTTTTGAACCCGAAATGCGGGATGTCGGCCCGGCAGTAGGAGTGGCGGCGGCAATTATTGCCAGACAAAATCCGGATGCGCCGGTAGCGATTATTTGGAGTGACCACTTTGTCAAAAAAGAAAGACGTTTTCGGGAAGTCTTGAAATTTGCCGAAGAACTGGTAACAAAGGATAATGAATCGCTTATTTTTATGGGACAAAGAGCCAGATTTGCCAATCAAAATTTAGGCTGGCTTGAATTTGGCGAAAAAACAGCTGAAATCCGCGGAACGAAGATCTTCCAATTTAAAAAACTAATTTACAGACCAAGCCTTGAGCAGGCGGAAAAATTTTTAGAAAGTGAAAATTTCGCTTGGAACCCCGGCTATTTTGTGACCACACCAAAGTTTCTCCTTTCCCAGTATCAAAAATACGCTCCTTCTCTGTGGAAAAAAATCATGGAAATTCAAGCCGCTTATGGAGAAAGTAATTATCAAGCGATTTTGCGTAAGGTTTATCCGACGATGGAAAAAATTAGTTTTGATGATGCGGTACTGGCAAAAATTGACCCCAAACACCTGTTCGTGATTGCCGCCGACTTGGGCTGGAGCGATGTCGGAGCATGGGAAGCATTAAAAGAGGCTTTAAGCGGGAAGACGGAAGAAAACGTCACTAAAGGAAAAGTGCTTCTCGAGGATTCTTTGGATAATTTAGTTTTTAATTATACCGATCAATTGGTAGTGGGGATTGATATGCAGGAATTGATTGCGATCAATACGGATGACGTCTTATTAATTTGTCCCAAAAATTCAGTGTCTAAAATTAAGAAAATCGTCGAGAGCTTAGCGGGAACCCCTAATGAAAAGCTGACTTAACTTATGCCAATTACCATAGTCAAAAAAAGCGGATTTTATGAATTAGCAAAAAGACTAGTCGATATTATTTGTTCATTTCTGTTGATTATAATTTTTTCACCGGTAATTCTAATTATCAGTGTGGCCATTAAACTTGATTCCGAAGGTCCAATTTTAGCCGATACACCAGAAAGGGTGGGAAGAAATGGCAAACTTTTCAAAATGTATAAATTTAGGAGTATGATTGAAAACGCGCATGAGATTTTAAGGGTGAATCCTAAATTCACAAAACTTTATGAGCGTTATAAAAAGGGCAGTTATAAATTAAAGGACGACCCAAGAATTACCAAGGTGGGACATTTCATCCGAAAGCATTCCTTGGATGAAGTGCCGCAGCTATTTAATATTTTGCGGGGGGATATGAGCTTGGTGGGACCAAGAGCTTATTATCCGGACGAGCTAAGAGAACAGCAAGCAGAATATCCGCAAACCAAAGAAGCGGTGAGCATGGTTTTATCGATTAAGCCTGGGCTGACAGGCTATTGGCAAGTTTCGGGAAGAAGCGAAATAAATTTTGACAAGAGAATCGAAATGGACGCGACCTATGTTAGGAAAAGATCAATTATTTACGACTTGTGGATTATTCTGAAAACTCCTTGGGCAATGATCTCCGGCCAGGGCGCCTTATAACCTTTCACTGTTGACAGTGGGAGCAATTTCCAGCTATTATAGTCTGTATGGATGGATTAAGTAAGATCGATTTCAACTTGGAAAAAAAGCCTGATGTTGCCGGTTTTTCCCCCCAGTCTTTTTCCCGCAAAAGAGCAGTCAACTTCAAAAGTATCTTTAAAAGCAAGAAAATGTTGGGAGCGTTAGCTATTTTAGCGGTTTTGGTTCTTTTTGCGGTTTTTGGAGTTTATTTGCCGGCGGCTAAAGTTTATAAAGCGGCCAAAGTTACCTACGCCGATGCACAATCGGTGGCATGGGCCATCAAACAGCAAAATGTCAGTTTAGCTTCCGATCAGCTCGTTAAAACCAAAACCGATTTAACCCAGACACAGAATGATTTACACGCAATGAGCTATTTACAGTTTATTCCGCTTGCCAATTGGTATTATGGTGATGCCGATCATTTGCTTAATGCCGGATTCCACGGCTTAAACGCTGCCACTTTGCTGATCGATTCAATCAAGCCCTATGCCGACCTGTTAGGCTTAAAAGGACAGGGTAGTTTTGTCGGCGGGACGGCTCAGCAAAGGATTGAGACCGCCGTCAAAACAATTGGGAAAATCACGCCAAAAATTGACGATATTGCTAATGAACTATCCCTGGTTAGAACCGAAATCGATAAAGTAGACCCTAATCATTATCCGGCCATTTCTACTGGGAAAAAAGTCCGTACTACTCTGGCTAGTTTAAAGTCAATTACCGATCAAAGCGTCAGTCTGATTAGCAGTGCCAGACCCTTGATTAAAACGTTGCCGAATATCTTGGGCGAGCCGAACGAGAAAAAATATCTGATTCTTTTTCAAAACGATAAAGAGTTAAGGCCGACCGGCGGTTTTATTACCGCCTACGCGGTTTTCAGACTGGACAGCGGAGTAGTGCATGTTGATACCTCAAGCGACATCTACAGCCTTGATGCTACCATTACCAATAAACCGGTGGCGCCGGCGTCGATTTTAAAATATTTCCCGAGTGTCCCCCAGTTTAATTTAAGAGACAATAATCTTTCTCCCGATTTCAAAGTGTCGATGGACAGTTTTTACAAAATGTACCAAACAGCCGGCGGATATACCAAAGTTGACGGCATTATCGCTGTCGATACGCAGGCTTTGGTCTCGGCGATGAATATTTTGGGCGATATCAACGTCGACGGTACGACTTTTACCACCAAAACCGACCCGAGATGCGATTGTCCCAACGTCATTTACCAAATGGAAGTTTTTGCCGACCAGCCGACCAACACGGTTAGAACAGACCGAAAAGGCATTATCGGTGATTTGATGTACGCGATTATGACTAAAGCTTTTTCTTCTTCGCCAAAACTGTATTGGGGGCCTTTATTTCAGACGATGCTGTCGGAAATGAACCAAAAACACATCCTTTTCTATATGAATGACACTAGCGCTCAAGCCGGTTTTGAAGGTCTAAATGCGGCTGGGAGAATCATGCCTTTTGCGGGGGATTACCTGCATATCAATGAAGCCAATTTCGGCGGAGAAAAATCGAATCTGTTTGTCAGCGAAGCGGTTACTCAGGATTATGCTTTGCAAAGCGATGGCTCAATTGTGAAAACCGTCACGGTTAACTATAAGAATCCTTATCCGCCGTCCGATTGCAATCTGGAACGAGGGAATTTATGCTTAAATGCGGTGTTAAGAGACTGGTTTCGGATTTATGTCCCCCAGGGCAGCCAGCTAATTTCCAATCAAGGTTCGGAAGTGAAAATGACCACTTATGACGATTTAGGCAAAACCGTCTTTGATGGTTTCTTAACCGTTAGGCCGCAGGGAGTAGCCAAGTTAACCGTTTCCTATAAATTGCCCTTCAAACTGGCACAAACTTCATTATTGCCTTTAATGGTACAAAAACAACCGGGTACCGATGACAGCGCTTATACGATTACAGTTGGTGGCAAAACTGTCGAGCAATTTAATCTTTCTTCCGATCAAACCTTTAACCTAGAACTGAGATAACGTATGCGATCTTTTAAAACCGAAGGGATTGTTATTAAGCGCAGTAATTACTCCGAGGCCGACCGCATTGTGACTATTTTTACCAAGAAAAACGGTAAAATTAAAGTCAAAGCTACCGGTGTTCGAAAAATTGCCAGCCGGCGTTCTCCGCACATCGAACCTTTGAATTATTGTATTTTTGGTCTGTATCAGGGCAAAGGCATGCCCATTCTAACCGAAGTTGAGTCGAAAGAATGTTTCCCACTTTTAAAAAAAGATTTAAAACGAATCGGTTTTGCTTATCATGTTTGCGAACTAATCGACGGATTGTGTGCGGAAAATCAGGAGCATCCGGAAGTGTTTATGTTGTTGGGCAGAACTTTGCGGAAATTATCAAAAGAAGAAAATTTACCGGATGTTATTTATGAATTCGAACTGGAACTGCTAAGATTATTGGGTTTTCAAAAAGTAACTCTGTCAACTACAAAAATAAACACCCAAGATTTAATCGAAGAAATTTTAGAAAGACGACTGAAAACCAAGCAAATGCTTCCCCAGCTTTCATAACTGCCGCTTTTTTGCTATTATTGCCTTATGGAGAACTTGATGGATAAATTGGTAGCGCTTTGCAAGCGGCGCGGCTTTATTTTTCCGGGGTCGGAGTTATATGGTGGCTTAAACGGCACTTGGGATTTGGGGCCGGTCGGAGTCTTACTTTCCAACAACCTTAAAAATGAATGGTGGAATTCGATGGTTTTAAAAAACGATAATATTGTCGGAATTGACTCTTCAATCGTCTTAAACGCCAAGGTTTGGGAAGCATCTGGCCACGTTTCTTCGTTCACAGACCCTCTAATCGAATGTAAAATCTGTCATGCCAGGCTGCGGGCTGACAACAACAAAGAAATTACAGAGCATGAAAAGTTGCATGTGGATAAAAAAGCCTGGACAGAGGTTAAAGCCTTTAATCTGATGTTTAAAACTTATGTCGGTCCGATTGACAACGAAGATAATAAAACTTATCTTCGTCCGGAAACGGCGCAGGGAATTTTCATCAACTACAAGAGCGTTTTGGAAAGCACGAGGATAAAAGTACCTTTTGGTATTGCACAAATTGGTAAAGGTTTCCGAAATGAAATTACCACTGGCAATTTCCTATTCAGAGTCAGAGAGTTTGAGATGATGGAGCTGGAGTATTTTGTCAAGCCCGAAGACGCTGCCAAGGCGCACAAAGACTGGATCGAAAAAAGGTTTGACTGGTATGTTAATTTAGGAATTGACCCGAAAAATCTTAAAAAAGAAGAATTAAAAAGAG
>Ga0187889_10004097_pt1 | contig 12297 bp, 5 predicted proteins | sample June2016WEW_7_10_2_FD_132992 | JGI IMG/M metagenome (GOLD analysis project Ga0187889, IMG submission 132992) | Peatland microbial communities from SPRUCE experiment site at the Marcell Experimental Forest, Minnesota, USA - June2016WEW_7_100 | ecosystem: Environmental > Terrestrial > Soil >... | reverse complement strand
GCGATAGCCATCGGAAAAGCGCGTGCTCGCGTTGTGGAATACACACGCCGAGTCGACCGCGGCCAAGAAGCGCGCGGCCGCCTCGGCATCCTGGGCGACGATGGTGTCGGTGTGACGCGAGCCATGGCGGGCGATATGGTCGAGCGCGGCACCGAGGTCAGGCACCTGGCGCAGGGAGAGAATGAGTGCCCCATATTCCGCGTCCCAATCGGCCTCGCTGGCCGGGAGAACCCGCGGGTGGCGCTTACGCGTCTCGGGACAGCCACGCAGCTCGACCTTATGCTCCGTTAGCGCCTCGACGCATGCGTCGAGCGCCGCCCCCGCCCCGGCGTCCCAGAGCAGGGTCTCCACCGCATTGCAAGCGGCCGGGTAGCTGCACTTGGCATCGACGAGAATCTTGGCCGCCATGGCTGGATCGGCCGAAGCGTGCAGATAGACGTGGCAGATGCCATCGGCATGCGCCAACACGGGGATGCGAGTGTTGCCGCGCACGTAGCGGATGAGCTCTGACGAGCCGCGGGCGATGAGCATCTCGACCAGGTCGGCCTGGGCGAGGAGACTCGCCACCTCGGAGCGGTCCTCGAGGAGAACCATTGCCCGCGTGTCGATGCCGTGCCCGGTCAGGACACGGTGAGCCACGGCACACAAGGCGCGGTTACTGTGCGCCGCCTCGCGCCCCCCTTTGAGCACGATGGCATTGCCGCTCTTCCACGCCAGACCCGCGATCTGTACCAGAGCATCCGGCCGCGCCTCGAAGACCACACCCAGAAGTCCCAGGGGTGCGCTGACTCGCTGGAGGATGAGGCCGTGGTCCAAGATGCGGTGAGTAAGCGTGCGCCCGACCAACTCGGGCATGCGCGCCAGCTGCACGATGCCGAGCGCGGTGGTGGCCAGCTTCTTCTCATCGAGTGACAGGCGCTTGATCAATGCCGGACCGAGGTGGCCAGCCCTCTCCTCCTCCGCGGCGCTCGCCAGGTCGGTGGCGTTGGCGGCTAGGACCGTGCGCACGGTCTGGGGCTCGGATAGCGCCGCCGCAAAGTCTTCGAGGAGGGCACTGCGCTCCGGTCCCGCCAGAGCCGCCAAGGTTCGAGCCGCAGTGCGCGCCGCCTTGAGAGTCTCACGAAGATCCATGCCGAGAATTGTACTCGCTTGGGGGCGGTGGTTGTACCGCGAACCGATAGCTGTGCTAGCGAGCGCGAAATCGGCTAACGTTCTGGCTGTGCCCACCGCGGACGGCGAGCCTAAGCGCGTTCTCATTGCCGACGACGAGATCAACATCCGTCGCGTGCTGGAGGCCATCCTACGTCGCGATGGATACGACGTGGTCACCACGGCCAATGGCGAGGAAGCGCTCGCCGGCATGAGCCGGGGCATTCACACCGTCATCACCGATCTGAAGATGCCGGTTCTCGATGGCATGGGCCTTTTGCGCCGTCTTTCCGTGGATTTTCCCGATGTGCCCGTGGTGATGATCACCGCGCACGGCTCGGTCGAAAATGCGGTCGAGGCGGTCAAGTTGGGCGCCTTCGACTACGTAGAGAAGCCCTTCGACCAGGAACAAATTCGCCAGATCGTGGCCAAGGCCTTGCGCACCCACATGTTCGCCCGGCGCGATGCTCGTCCGGAAAGCCCGGCCGCGCGCGGCCGCTTCCGCCTGGTGGGAGAGTCGACGGCCATACAACAGGTGTACCAGGTGGTGGAAAAGGTGGCTGACACGCCGTCGACCGTGCTCATAACCGGCGAGTCGGGGACGGGCAAGGAATTGGTCGCCCGCGCCTTGCACGACAATTCCTCGCGCACCGGCGGCCCCTTCATCAAGATCAACTGCGCCGCCATCCCCAAGACCCTGATGGAGTCCGAGCTCTTCGGCTACGAGAAAGGCGCCTTCACCGGCGCCGTCGGCTCGAAGCCGGGTCGTTTCGAGCTGGCCCACGGCGGCAGCCTCTTTCTCGACGAGATCGGTGAGATCCCGGTCGAGATGCAGGTCAAGCTCTTGCGTGTCCTGCAGGAGTCCGAGTTCGAGCGCGTGGGCGGCATCAAGACCATCAAGGTCGACGTCCGCTTGATCACCGCCACCAATCGCGACCTCGCGGCCGAGATCGCCGCGGGCGGTTTTCGCGACGACCTGTACTACCGCCTCAACGTGGTGCCGATTCACTTGCCGCCCTTGCGCGAGCGCCGCGAGGACATCCCCTTGCTGGTGGGCCATTTCATCGCGCGCTTCAACGAGCGCCTGAAGAAGCAGGTCGCCGGCGCCGAACCGGAAGCCATCGAGCGCCTGGTCGCCCACCATTGGCCGGGCAACATCCGCGAGCTGGAAAACGTCATCGAGCGCACGGTATTGTTCTGCGAGAGCAGCACCATCGGCCTGGCCGACCTGCCCGCCGAGCTCGGCGGCAGCCCTCGCGCCGCGGTGGGAGCGCCTCCTCCTGCCGAAGATCGCCTGCCCGGTAGCGGAGCCTCGAGCGGGGCTCTGCCCTCGCTGCCGGGGCAAACCCCCACGCCCTCTTCCTCACTTCCTCAGGTGGGCGAGGAGGTCGGCTCGCTCAAAGAGGCGGTGCGCGCCGAGACCGAGCGAGTCGAGCGCGAGCTCATCCAGCGCGCCCTCGACGAGACCGGCGGCAACGTGACCCAGGCGGCGCGCAAGCTGCAGATCTCGCGCAAGAGCCTGCAGACCAAGATGAAAGAGCTCGGGTTGCGCGATAAGGAACAGGTCTGAGGTTGGGGAAGCGGATGCTTCGGTGGGCCACCGCCACCGCCATGACCACCGCCATGACCACCGCCATGACCACCGCCACGGGTAGGGGCAGGGCTGCGACTTCGCTCTACTGGCGCAGGGCGAGCAGGAGCTGATAGATCGCGCGCCGGGGGAGCGCAAACTCCTCGGTCAATGCGTCGGTGGCATCGCGTAGCGACATGCCGCTTACCAGCAGGGCGCGCGCGCGGTCGCGCAGGTCATCGCCTGCGGGCTGGCCTTCGGGCAAGGGTGACTTGGCCGCCTTGGCCACGTCCGGGCCGGCCACCACCAGGGTAACTTCTCCTAACGGCCGCGCCTCGGCATAGCGGGAGGCGAGCTCACCCAGCGTCCCGCGCACCATCTCCTCGTGGGCCTTGGTGAGCTCGCGCGCCAGACAGGCTGGCCGGTCGGGTCCCAGCACGGCCGCCAGGTCAGCCAAGCTCTTGGCCACGCGGCGAGGCGACTCGTAGAACACGAGCGTCGCGCTCAGCTCTCCGAGCCGGCGGAGGAGCGCCTGGCGCGCCCCACTCTTGCGCGGCAGGAAGCCGCCGAAAAAGAAACTGTCCGTCGGCAGGCCCGACGCCACCAGGGCGGCCAGCAGCGCCGAGGGGCCCGGGATGGGGACCACCCGGGCGCCGAGCTCGACCGCGGCCCGCACCACCCGAAAGCCCGGGTCGGATACCGCCGGAGTGCCGGCCTCGGAGAGCAGGGCCAGGTTCTTCCCTGCCTGCAAGAGCTCGCCCGCGCGCCGGGCGCGCTCCGCTTCATTAGCGTCGAAGCATGACTCCGTCGGGCGTTCCATGCCGTGCGCGGCCAGCAGCCTCCGCGCCTCGCGTGTGTCTTCGGCCAGCACCACGTCAACACGGCGCAGGGTCTCGATCGCCCTTGGGGAGAAATCCGCCCCGTTGCCGATAGGCGAGGCGACCACGAAAAGGGTACCGAGGGCAGGCGCAGCCACGCTGGACTGGATCGCACGGATCGACCGGCACGGCAAGCCATGCCCGCCCTGCCGCCCGCTCTTGCCGCCCACTCGCCGCCCATCTTGCCGCGCCTCTGCCGCGCCTCCGCCGCGTCTTTTGCTGTGTCTTTGCCGTGTCCTTGCCGCGCCTTTGCCGCATCCTTGCCGCGGCTTTGCTGTCTTTTCCGCCCGCGCCTCCGCTCGCCCGGCCCGGTTCTTGCCCCGATCACGATTGCACGAGGGCACGGCTGGCGGGCGACGCCAGGCTCCGCTCTTGCTATCATGGAGAATTCCCAATGGATCTCATCGACGGTCCACCGTCCCCTGACCCGCATAGCCCGGAGTCGCTCATGCACCGCTTCCGCAAGTTGTTCATCCTCATCGGCGCCGTGGCCCTGGCGCTCATTCTCACGGTCGAGCATCGCGGGCACGAGCTGCACATAGCCGCGGATCCCTCGCTCAGCGCTGCCACCGCGGCCGAGGAGGGCGATTACCAGCTGTCCCAGGCGCAGATCTTCAGCAAGACGCTGTACTACGTGAACAGCCAATATTTCGACCGCACGCGTCCCGAGCCCAAGCGCATGTTGGTGGGGGCGCTTGACTTTCTGCAGCGAGACGTGCCCGAAGTGCTGGTGGATCGCTTCCCCGAGCACGATCCCCGGCAAGTGACCGTCAAAGTCAACGGCGAGCAGAAGATCTTTTCCATCGAGCGGGTCGATTCGCCCTGGAGCCTGCGCAGCACCATGAAGGACATATTCGCCTTCATCGAGCCTCGGCTGCGTCCCGTGGCCGCCAAGGATCGCGCGCGCCACCTGGTTGACATCGAGATGACGGCAACCAACGGCATGCTCTACACGCTCGATCCCCACTCCGTTCTCCTCGACGTGGACAGCTTCAAGGACATGCGCACCACCACCCAGGGCAAGTTCGGCGGGCTGGGCATCGTCATCGAGATGGACCACAAGGGTCGGATCACGGTCAAGAAGCCCATGCCCGACACACCCGCCATGCGCTCCGGCATCAAGGCCAAGGACCACATCGTACGCATAAACAACGAATCCACCATGAACATGACCCTGCAGGAGGCCGTGGATCGGTTGCGCGGCGACGTGGGCGCGCCCGTGGACGTCTACATCGACCGCGCCGGCCTGAGCGCGCCCAAACGATTCACCATCGTGCGCGATTCCATCCGTCCACCCGCCATCGATCCACCCCCACGCATTCTCACCGTCCCCGCTACCGCGGGCCAGCCCGGAAGTAAGATCGGGTACTTCCGTATCGTCAGCTTCTCGGCCAATACCGAGGCCGACCTGACCAAGGCCCTTGGCCTTTTCGAGCGCGAGAAGGTGAAGGGCCTGATCATGGACCTGCGCGGCAACCCGGGCGGGCTCTACGATCAAGCCCAGAAAGTCGCGGACGCGTTCATCGAGTCGGGGGTACTGGTGTCGATGGTCAGCGCCGGCGGAGCACAGCGCAAAGACGAGCACGCGACACGCAACGGTGACACCAAGGTCCCGCTGGCGGTCCTGGTCAGCCAGACCTCGGCCAGCGCTTCCGAGATCGTGGCGGGCGCGCTCAAGAACCTGGACCGCGGTGTCATCATTGGCGAGACCACTTTCGGCAAGGGCTCGGTGCAAATGCTCTTCGATATCCCCTCGCCCATCCCGTTCGGCAAGCACAGCGACGACGACAAGCTCGGTCTCAAGCTTACCACCGCCCAGTACCTCACCCCGGGCGACGTTTCCATTCAAGGCGTCGGCGTAACCCCTGACATCGAGCTCGTGCGCATGCGCGTGGAAAAGAAAGGCGACGAGGCCTGGATCACCATGCAATCGTCGACCCGCAGACGACAGGAGTCCGACTACGAATGGCACCTCGAGAATCCCAACGCGCGCAAGGATAAGCCGCTGGAGACGGTGTCATATCTTTTCACCCCTCCCCCTGACAAAGACAGGGACCACAAGGCGGTCGAGGAAGAGGATCCGGAGGCCGACCCGGACGAAGAGAGCGCCGAGGAGACCGACGATACCCGCATCGACTTCCCCATCGAGCTGGCGCGCGACCTCCTGGCCCAGGCCAAGTCGGCCAAGCGACAAGACCTGGTGGCACAGTCGCGCCAGTTCCTGGAGCGCGAACGCTCGGAGCAGGATCGCAAGCTGACCGCCGCGCTGGAAAAGCTGGGGGTCGATTGGACAAACGGGGTTTCGAGTGAGGGCGAGATCCAGACCTCGCTCGCCTTGCAGGGCGGCGTGAGCAAGGCCATCGCCGGCGAGCCGATCAAGATCCGCGGGATGGTCAAGAACACCGGCAACACGACCGTGTACCGCGTGCGCGCGGTCCTGCGCTCGGACAATCTCCTGTTCGATGAAAACGAGATGGTGTTCGGCAGGATCGCGCCCGGAGCCAGCAAGACCTACGATCTTGCCGTCAAGATCCCGAAGAGCAGCCTCACCCGTACCGATATCATCCGCGCCGAGTTCTCGGGTCCGGGCAAGCTCCAGTCCAGCCACGCCGAGATGACCCTCAATATCGAAGGCAAGCCCCGACCCTTGTTCGCCTACGCCTACCAGACCATCGATGATGTCGCCGGCAATCGCGACGGCCTCGTGCAGAGGGGTGAACGGGTGCGCACCCTGGTCAGGATCAAGAACATCGGCGCCGGCCCGGCCCTGAACGCGGAGGCCATCGTGCGCAATGGCGCCGGCCAGGAGGGCATCCTGATCAGCGCCGGACGCTTCGAGACCAAGAACCTCGCCCCGGGGGCGACCAAGGACTTCTCCTTCGTCTACGAGGTGGGCAACGACTTCCAGGGCGACGAGTACCAACTCGAGCTGATGGTCGCCGACACTGTCCTCGGCGAATCCATCACGGACAAGATCAAGGTCAAGCTGGCGCCGGCGTCGGCCGCCGTGGTCTCCGACGACACCATGGTGACCGCCAAGGGCGGTGCCCCCATGCGCGAAGCGCCCGAGCCCGACGCCCTGGTGGTGGGCTTCGCCAACCCTGGCAGCTCCTTCCACAGCACGGGCAAGGTCGCGGGTTTCGACCGCGTCGAGATCGAGCCCGGCCGCCCCGCCTTCCTGGCGGCCGCCGACCTCTCACCCGGCGGGAGCGGGGCCCCGAGCTTCCGCGAGCACTGGGATGCCACCCCGCCCGTGCTCACGGTCACGGCGCCCACCATGGTGAGCGGGACCACCGTCCGCATCCAGGGAGTAGCCACCGACAACACCGAGGTCAAGGATCTATACGTGCGGGTGTGGAATCGCGAATCGAAGCTGCCGCCCAAGAAGGTCTTCTATCTGCCCAACCGGGGGGACAAGACCAGCCTCAGCTTCGCGACTGACGTCCCGCTCTGGCCCGGCAGCAACCTCATCCAGGTCTTTGCCCGCGAGGGCAACGAGGTGCAATCGGTCCAGACGCTCATGGTCCTGCAACGCGACCCCCAGGCCTTTTCGAAGAACTGATCGAGTCCCCACCCGGGACCATCGACCTCGTCGGCCAGCGCCTCACACCGCCGGCCAGGTGGTTTGCGTGACCGAGTCGTCGAAATGGAGAATCCGGCCCTTGCCCGCGCGCTTGCCCACGAGCAACGCCCGGTCGGCTCGGCGCAAGAGCTCCTCCTGGTCGAATGCCGACAGCGTCGGATCGAAAGTGGCCACCCCGAAGGTCGCGCCCACCGTCGCCGGCTCGTCGACCGGCTCGCCTATTACACTCTGGCGGATGCGCTCGGCCGCGGCGCGCGCCTGCGCCCCATCGGTCTCCGGCAAGAGGATCACGAATTCGTCCCCGCCGTAGCGGGCCACCGTGTCGAACTCGCGCAAGCTGCGCCGCAGTCGCTCGGCCACCCGCAAGAGTACCCGGTCGCCCACGTCGTGGCCTAGCCGATCGTTGACCTGCTTGAATCCATCCAGATCCACGACGATGAGGCTCAAGCTGCGCATGTGGCGCCGCGCGCGGGCGAACTCGCTTTCCAGGCGCCGGACCAGGTGGCGGCGATTGTAAAGCCCGGTCAAGGGATCGGTCACCGCCAACGCCTCCACCTCCTTGCGCGACTGCTCCACCACGCGGATGAGCTGAGCACCCTTGAGCGCTGCCCCCAGCACCAGGCGGAGGTCCTCGTAGATCATGGAGTCGGAGGCCCCGTAATCGAACAGGGCCAGGCCCAGGCATTCCCCACGAAATCCGAGCGGCTCCACCACCACCGAGCGGCCGTCGAGAAAATCCCCGGGTGCGAGGAGCTTGGCCCGATAGCGAACGGGGGCGTGCTGCCGCCCCTCCTCGGTGAAGACCAGCGCGGTTTCGAGCTCTTCGCTGACCTTGCCCGGTTCGGTGAAGAGCGCAATCACCCCCGCGTGGATCCCGAGCCCGGGCAAATGAGCCACCGCGGTCTCCGCCAGGGCGTGCACGTCGGGAGCGGCCAGAAGCGCCGCGGTCGCCTCGGCCAGCACCGTGGTGCGGTCGAGCAGCGCGCTGCGCAGGCGGGACTGCGCCACCGCGGCCAGATCGCTGGCCACGAGCAGCGCTTCGCGTACCAGATCGTCGATGCGGGCTCGCACCGCCGGCTCGCTCGCGCAGGCGATCACATTGCGGCGGAAGACCACGAGCGCGTCGCGGGCCAGGCCCACCTCGCCACCACGCCGCAAGAGCTCGTAGCAAATGCCCTCGACACAGTCGAGAAAGCTGTCTTGCGCGGGGTTGTCGAGCTGGAGCAGGAAGGAATCTATCATGCGATCCTCCCAGCCTCCGCCCACCGCTCCCCATCCCTCGTGCGCGGCGCGGCCGAGCTCGCGGACGATGGCGTCACGCTGGGCGCGCAGGGTGGCGCTGAAGTCGGCCGTCGTGCCCTCGGCCACGCATGGCGGTACCGGCTCACGGTGGCGCATGGGGCAGCCACATGAGCGGCGACGGACGAATTCGGTGGCAAAGGTCAGCGCTTGCGTTCGGCCCTCGGCCCCCCGCACCGCCGCGGCCAGCACGGCCACCGCCGCCCGGACCTGCTCGTCGATAGGTTGGCGCACCGTCGTCAGCGGCACGCGCGCGTAGCGCGCGAATTCCGTGTCGTCGAAGCCGGTGAGGGCGATCTGCCGCGGCACGTTTATGCCCCTGCGATCGAGCTCTTCGAGCCCGCCCAGCGCCATCAGATCGTCGGCGCACACGATGGCATCGATGCTAGCGGGGGCAAGGCCTCGCTCGCCGAAGAGCATGGCCACCGCGCGCGCGCCGCTCTCCCGCGTGAAGCTGCCCGACACCACGCAGCGCGGATCGACCTCCAGCTTGCGCTCGGCGAGCGCCCGCAGGTAACCCCGATAGCGAGCCTGGGCTTCCTCGCTACCCGTGGGTCCGGCCACAAAGGCGATGCGCCGAAAGCCGTGGCCGTCGAGCAAGTGCTCGACCACATCGTGCATGCCCATCTCGTTATCCACCAGCATGGTGGTGACCCCGGGCAGGGCGACCCCGAGACACACGCGCGGCACGGCGGAAAACCGCCCGACGAAATCGCCGAGCTCGGCCAAGGTGGAGTGATGGCCGATGGTGTGCGTGCAGATGAGCAGGGCATCGACGGAGTCTGGCCCTATGAAGTCGTAGACGAAGCGCTTGGGATCGCGGGCAGCGATCCCAAGGACGCCGCCCGAGACCGCAATGAAATCGAGGCCGAGCTTGCGCGCGGCACGCTCGGCAGCCACCAGAACTCGCACCTGGAATTCGAAGTCGTAGCCATCGGCCAAGAGCCCCAGGCGGGGCCCCCGACAGCGAGCACCGAGTTTGTTCTCCGCCATGGCGTGAAAGGGATGCGTGCCCCTGAAGCTAAGTCCGCTCGCTGCAGCTCGCAAGCACCATCCCCTGTGCGCGCTGGTACTACATCGGCGTAACGGTGATCTGGTAGATCGGTCGGGGCGGGATTGCGGGGTCGACTCGCGCGCTCGCCGTTTGTATAAGGACGACGTGGAAACCGGGCAACCTCCTTCGCTTTCGTCGAGCCCAGGCGCATTTTCGGCACATGCGCTGAGCCGCGAGCTCAACCCACCCCAGGTGCAGGCCGTGCTGTGCCCACCTGGGCCGTTGCTCGTCATCGCCGGCGCCGGCTCGGGCAAGACCCGCGTCATCACCTATCGTCTGGCGCAGCTGCTGTCGCAGGGTGCGGATGCGCGTCGCATCTTGGCCGTGACTTTCACCAACAAGGCCGCGCGCGAGCTGCGCGAGCGGGTCGAGGGAGTCTGTGCCACCTCGAGCGCTGCGCCCCCGGCCCGGGCGGCAAGGGCGGGCTCGGTTTGGGCCGGCGGCGGTGGTACCGGCATGTGGCTGGGCACCTTCCACGGGATTTCCGCCCGCCTCCTGCGCCGTCTGGGTGAGGCCGTGGGTCTACGCAGCGACTTCGTGATCTACGACGACGACGACACCCGCCGTCTCATGACGCGCGTGCTGGCAGACATGGAGGTGGCGGAGAAGGCCTTCCCGGTGCGCCAGGTGCTGTCAGTCATCGATCAGGCGAAGAATCGAGGCATCCGAGCCAGGGACTTTCCCGCCCACGACTACTTCGACGAGGTGGTGGGCAAGGCCTATCGCCTCTACGAAGAGCGCCTGCGCACGGCCAACGCGGTCGACTTCGGCGGGCTCCTCCTTCACGCCCTCGAGCTTTGCCATGCCGACTGCCCCGCCGCGCCCGAGCTCGCGCAGTTTTTCGACCACGTCCTGGTCGACGAATTCCAGGATACCAACAGCGTCCAGTACCAGCTCGTGCGCTTCCTGTCCCGGCGGACCGGCAGCATCACCGTGGTAGGGGACGAGGACCAGTCCATCTACCGCTGGCGGGGCGCCGACATCCGCAACATCCTGGATTTCACCCGCGACCACCCGGGCGCCACCGTGATCAAGCTGGAGCAGAACTACCGCTCGACCAGCAACATCCTGAGCGTGGCCAACGCCATCATCGCCCGCAATACCGAACGACGGCCCAAGCGGCTGGTGACGGAGCAGGGCGCTGGCGCACCCGTCACGGTGTTCGAGGGGGAAAGCGAGCGCGAGGAGGCCGAGTACGTGGCCAGCACCATCGCCGCCGATATCGCGCGCGGCCAAGCCCCGCGCGCCTTCGCCATCTTCTATCGCACCAACGCCCAGTCACGCGTTCTCGAGGAGGGGCTGCGGGCACGCAATATTCCTTATGTCGTGGTGGGCGGTACCCGCTTCTACGATCGGGCCGAGATCAAGGATCTGCTGTCGTACCTGCGGGTGTTGCACAACCCGGCCGATTCGATCGCCCTTTTGCGCATCATCAACGTCCCGACCCGCGGCATTGGCAATACCACGATCGACCGCCTGATCGCGGTGGCCGACCAGCACGGGCTGAGCCTGTCGGCGGCGCTCGAGGTGGCCATCGCCGACACCGCCATCCTGGGTCGCACCGCTCAGCGCAAGGTGGCGGAGTTTGCCTCGATGCTGGCCGAGTTGCGCGGATCGGTCGGCCCCTCGCCCGCCGCATTGGCCGAAAGAGTGCTCGCTGTCTCGGGCTATCAAGAGGCCTTGACCGCCGAAGGCACCATGGAAGCCGAGGGTCGGAAGGAAAACCTGCTCGAGCTGGTAACCCAGATCCGCGAATACGAGCGCGAGAGCCCTTCCCCTTCGCTGGCCGACTTTCTGGAGCGCATCACCCTGGCCTCCGACGTCGACGCCTACGATGCCGAGCAAGGCGCCGTCGCCCTCATGACCGTGCACACCGCCAAGGGGCTCGAGTTCGATGAGGTGTTCGTAACCGGCATGGAGGAAGGCGTCTTTCCCCACCAGCGCAGCATAGACGGCGACGACGGCGCGCTGGAAGAGGAACGCCGCCTGTGCTACGTGGCGGTAACCCGTGCGCGCAAGCGGCTGGTGCTGTGCCGAGCGCGTGGCCGCCGCTTGTCCGGCCAGACCTACCTCGGAGTGCCCAGCCGCTTTCTGCGCGATCTGCCTACCGAGGGCATCGAGCATTTGGTTACCCCCCGGCGCGAGTACCTGGAGGGGAGCTCCCAGGGGGCGGGCCCTTGGCAGGGCGGCTGGAATCGTGCGGCTCCCTTCGCTCGCCCGCGCGTCAACACCCCACCGGCCGCGGCGCCTGGGGAAATCACGGTGCATTATGACCACGATTACGGCCCAGACGGCGACGGCGACGAGCTAGCCCTACGCGCGGGTGTGAAAGTTCGCCATCAGCAATTCGGCACAGGTGAGGTGCGCGCGTGCCACCCTTCAGGCTCCGACTTCAAGGTCACCGTGGCATTCCCCGGAGTCGGCACCAAGACCGTGCTCGCTCGTTTCCTGGCCCGTAGCTCATAATCCGAGCTCCGGAGCGCCCGCGGAGCCGGTAGCCCTTCCCCTTCCGCGCCTACGCGTACGAGATTTGCAGGGCACCGAATAGCAGTCTACTCTGTTACGTCCAATGCTTCGGGAGGCAACCTTATGACTCGAAACCCACGTTGGCTCTTGGCAGCTCCGGGCTTGGCCGCCGCGGCTTTGGCTGGCTGCGTGGTCCGCACCGCCGGGCCACCCCCTGAGCCGGTCTATTACCAGCCCCCACCCCCCCCCCCCCCCCCCCCACCCCCCGCCCGTTTTCCCCCGCCCCCCCCCGGGGGCG
>Ga0187889_10004068_pt1 | contig 12354 bp, 12 predicted proteins | sample June2016WEW_7_10_2_FD_132992 | JGI IMG/M metagenome (GOLD analysis project Ga0187889, IMG submission 132992) | Peatland microbial communities from SPRUCE experiment site at the Marcell Experimental Forest, Minnesota, USA - June2016WEW_7_100 | ecosystem: Environmental > Terrestrial > Soil >... | reverse complement strand
TGTCACACTGTTCGTCACGGCTGAAATTGTCGTCGTGCCCCCGCCCTGCCCGGTAGCCAGGCCACCCGGCGAGATTGTCGCCACCGAGGTATTCGACGAGCTCCAGGTGACGCTCGCTGTCACATTCGCGTTTTGCTGTTGGAGTATGTCGCGGTTGCGGTAAATTGCTGCGTGGATCCATTTGCGAAACTCGGATCCGAAGGAGTCACTGTAATGGCGGTCAATGTGGACGCGGCAACAGTTAATGTTGTACAGCCCGCATGCCCGCTCAGCGTAGCCGAAATCGACGTGCTCCCTGGCGACTTGGCCGTTGCCAGGCCAGCCGAATCGACTACGGCCACCGCCGTGTTTGTAGAAGCCCATGTTGCCGACGCGGTTACATTGCCGGTCGAGCCGTCGCTGTAAGTTGCGGTGGCGGTGAACTGCTGGGTCGCACCTGTGGTGATGCTCGGAGATGCAGGCAAAACCGCAATCGAAGTGACCGTCACGGTCGCCGCCGTCACAGTCAGTGTCGCCGTTGTCGTAAATCCATCCGCTGTTGCTTTGATGGTTGTCGTACCGGCCGCAACTCCAGTCGCCAACCCAGCCGAACTGACCGTCGCAACGGCCGTATTCGACGAAGTCCATGTAACACCCGAAGTCAGCGCGCCCGTCGTGCCATTACTGTAAGCGGCGGTGGCCGTGAACTGCTGGGTCGCACCCGCGCTAATGCTCGAAGTTATGGGCGAAACCGCGATCGAAGTGACTGTGATGGCTATCGGCATCACGGTGAGTGTCGCCGTTGCCGTAAATTCATTTGCCGCTGCTGTGATGGTTGTCGTGCCGGCCGCGACGCCTGTTGCCAATCCAACCGAACTGACCGTTGCAACAGCTGTGTTCGATGATGTCCATGTGACGCCCGAAGTCAGCGCGCCCGTAGCGCCGTTGCTGAAGGTGGCATTGGCTGTGAACTGCTGAGTTGCGCCTTTGCTAATGCTGGCCGGCGCGGGCGACACCGAAATTGCGGTCACGGTCGGGGCCGGGGTCGTGGTCGGAGATCCGCAACCGTCAACTGCTATCAAAGCGACAGGCAGAGCAAGAGAAATGAACTTAACGCAGCACCGCAACAGATTCATGTTGGCCCTAGGAAGATATCTAAATTATTTTCGTATCGACGGCTTGAATCCCCTCAAGATCGATGGACACTCGTGTTCGCCAATTTGGCATGGGGGAGAACATGCCTCTATGAATCATTTTGGTGCGAGAGCACAAATGGGAGTTGTCTCCCAACAATGTTTTTCCGGCCATGCCACGGTCGATATCTCGCAAGAAATTTGGATCCAAATCGAGCCCCGGCGATCAGCTAAACGCAGGAGCAGCCGTGCACATAGCTCCGTGACTGATGTCACATCGAAACTCTCAAACGTTTCCGTAATGTAATCCCCAATTAATCTGCAGGACCTTCCCGATGCGGAGTTATCGGGAGGCAATGTGGTCGAGATCATTGAAACGGCTTGCGATTCCGAGCGCCGGGAAGCTAAGTACTTTCGTAATGATCTCGATACAACTTTCGAGCAAGCGAACGTAATGCACTTCTCTGTTACGATCTTTTCAATTCAGTACTTATAGCTAAGTCACGACCCTTCGTTGTGAGCCTATAGCTCGGTGACTGGTACGGTCCAACTAAGTTTCAGGACTGAGACAGACACAGACACAGGCGCCAAGCTGCCGCAACCACATCGTCGCGTTAGCCCGAAGCGGCAAATCAGAACGACGCATACGCGCCGACAGGTGTCGTGTGCGCGAAGGCAGATCGAATGGGACGCATGCCAACTTCCCGTCGCGAACGATGGGCGTGAGCGCTGGCCGATTCAGTAGGTGAGTCAATGAAGTACCCTCGTTCACAATTTCTTTTGGGGCTCCTAAGCCTTTCTTTCTTTTGTCTGTCTGCCTGTTCGGCAGGAATTGTGAATCCTGGAGCCGGGTCTGCCGGGTCCGGATCCGGATCATCAGGGTCCGGTTCATCGGGGTCAGGTTCAAGCGGATCAGGTTCAGGCGGTTCCGGCTCGACAGGATCCGGATCAACTGGGTCAGGTTCAGGTGGGTCCGGGTCAACGGGGTCAGGTTCAAGCGGTTCCGGGTCAGGTTCATCAGGGTCTGGGGGCTCGGGATCATCCGGGTCAGGTTCAGGCGGTTCCGGCTCGACAGCATCGGGGCCGGTCATTCCCTCTAACGCCGTCAGCGTCAGCGGTATCCAGACGCTGAACAACTGGATCGCCATCGACGATCCCGGAACCGATGGCTCCGCAAAGGGCTCGATGTCGATGGTCGGGTCTCCATCGCTCAGTGGCAATGCCCTCGAGTTCTACACCACCTACACGTATTACGGTGGCGAGCTTTACTACGCCTCCTTCGGCGACGACACCACTTCCAGCAATTTCGTCTACGACGGCTGGGCTTACCTCGATAATTCCTCAGGTTCTATAGCCAATCTGGAAATGGATATGAATCAGGTGATGGCGAACGGGGAGACCGTGATCTTTGGTTTCCAATGCGATGGCTGGTCCGGCACCTGGGATTACACCGAAAATGCGGGTACGCCCACCGCACCGATCGATCACTGGGTAAACTCCAGCGCCGCCTGCAATGCGCAAACCTGGGCTCAGAACACCTGGCATCACGTCCAGGTCAGCTATTCGCGCGATGACGACGGCAATGTCACGTATCAATCGGTGTGGCTTGATGGAAACCAGCAACAGATCAACGCCATAGTGCCTTCAGCGTTCGCTTTGGGCTGGGCGCCCACCCTTCTCACCAACTTCCAGGTGGACAGCATCGCGCCCGGCTCGTCTTCCAGCACCGTCTATCTCGACAACCTCACCATTTCACGCTGGTAAGCCGCTGCTGGTGTCCCATGAACATCGTGCCTCCAAGGGGAACGAAGGAACAGTCCTGCGCTGCAACTAGTTCATCGTGATTGCGTTCGCCTCGTATCGGGTTCCATCGTAAATCGCCGTCACAGTTACATTCGCTTGGGTGCGGAGAGACTCGCTCATCGGCAAACTGGCGGAATCAAAGCGGATCTGGTAGCTCTTTCCGTCGCGCGGGTCGACCAGGACCATGATTCCCGTATGCATGTCGAGATAGGTGACATTCCCACTGAAAACAAATGCCGCGCCTGGCACCGCCAGGACTTTGATTTGCGTGGCGACATTGCGGTGCGCGGCGGCCGATTCAAACGAGACCGAGATCAGACTCCCCGGCACAAGATCAGATAACCCGGACTGGCTCGCTTCAAAACCGGGCTCGCCCAAGCGCTCAATACTTGCGTTGGCTTGAACAAGCAATTTGACCGGCGCGGGCGACATCGACGACGCCACCGTCAGCTCACCCGTATTCCGGTCGTACTTGAGCACACGCCCCTCGCACTCGCCTTCTTGTGATCCCGCCAGGATATGGATGCTGACTGCGAATACGCTGGCTCCATCCAGAGTCGTCTGAACAGAAGCGTGGTCTTCGAAACCCAGGTCGCGCACGGGAATCCTTACCCCATCGCGGTAAACCTGAGTACGTTCGTCGAACAAAATCTTCATCGGCCGCTGGCCATAGATTCGCAGCGAGAACTGATCGCGCACAGGATCGAAGTTCCGGATCTCACCGCCCAGGATTGTGGTCTTTCCCGGGGGAAGTGGAGGCAAAGAAACAGAATCCTTGTCCGGCTCGGCAGCCGGCTTCGTGCCCACAACGCTCACAATCTGTTGTGAGCGGGCGCAGGTCGCCAGAAACACAATCGCGGCGCCGCAGAGCACGACTACTTCAAGTAGCTTCTTCATATCCGTCCACCGTTACCGCTAGATTCCCAACAGACTATTGAATTTAGATGTGTCTTCGCCATTTCCGGTGGCCTCGGGCACACGCGCTTGGAGAGGCAACGGGGGTAGGCGTGACGCATCTAAGCATGTGTGTCACCGTGAAGGCGCTCTGAGCCGGCCTATTGTCGACTGTGATGAGAGGAACAATGCGTTTCAGCTCATGCAAATCCGTCTTGACCATCGCCGCGCTCCTGAGCTTGGGGCTTCACGCTGCATGGGCCCGAGATACCTTGACCATCACCATTCCCAGGCACAGCAACCTGACCTTTGTTCAACGCCTTAACCGTGAAGGGGTTCTGGCCGTTCGAAGGCACGATTACGCGGCCGCCGCGAATTTGTTCTACAAGGCATATCTCTTTGATCCTTCTGACCCCTTTACTTTGAATAACCTCGGCTACATCTCCGAGTTAGAAGGGCAATTGGATCGCGCGAACAAGTTCTACAAGCTCGCTGCCGAGCAGGGGTGCAACGCGAATATCGATTTGAGCAATGTAAAACGCCTTCAAGGCGAGCCCATGCAGGCAGCCTTCATCGGGCTCCAGGATCTCCCCATGCGGGTGAATCGTCTCAACCTTGACGCTGTGAATCTATTGTCGGAGGGCCGGAACTTTGAAGCCGCAGGCCTTCTTCAGCAGGCGTTAACTCTCGATCCTCGGGACCCATTTACGCTGAACAATCTCGGTGCGGCCGATGAGGCGATCGGAGACCTCGGCGGCGCTATGAAGTATTACACTGTGGCCGCTTACTCTCAATCTTCTGACTCCGTCGCTGTCACGCAGGATCGATCATGGCAGGGTAAGTCCGTGAGCGAGATGGCCGCAGCCAATGTCATGCGGCTCGAAGGCCAGTCCCAGGAAAGCGGTTCCAGTGAGATGCGAGCCTCCCTGCTCAGTGAGCAGGGAGTTTTTGCCGCGAATGAAAACGACTGGCCCACGGCGAGACGCGATTTCATGCAGGCTTACGCTCTCGACCCAACCAATGCGTTCTCACTCAATAACCGCGGATATGTCGCGGAACACGATGGCGATCTCGAGTCAGCCGAATTCTTCTATCACAAGGCCGGCCAGGCTGATGGCGCCGGCTCTCCCGTCGGGCTCGCGACCAACTCGTCGGCACACGGACAGGCGCTTTCGCGGGTAGCTGCACAAAGTCGCCTGCAGGTGGATGGCGCTCTTGAAGTCTACAGTCAGGAACGCCGCGGGCAGCCCGGTTCCATCGAACTAACGCCTCGAGGCGCTGCCGCCGCGGGCGAGTCAACCGTTCCGCCTCAGCAGCCTTCCTCGCAGGATGCGCCTTTGCCCGAAGCTGCGCCGCAAGACCATCCCTGATCGATAAAGGATAAGCATCTATGAACGCACGCGTCGCAGAATTTCCACCGCTCGGCTCGCTGATCTTTCTTTCGCGGCTCTTGCTGCAGCCGGCGAGCGGCTCTGTGCCCTTTGCGCCAATGCCGGATGCTCCGGCGCTGATGCCATCGCGCGATGAGTTCGAGGACATTCTCGCTTTGGCTCATTTGAATCATGTCGTTGTGCGTGCGTTAGAAAGGTTCCTCACACAGGTGCGCGAGGAGCAGAATCTTGCCTGGTTTCAGTTGGTGGATAGCGCACTCTCGTCCGAAAAGGCTCGCATCGCGGCGGCCGTTAACGTCCTGCATGAAGTTTGTGCCGCATTCCAAAATCGCGGATATACGGTCATAGTGATTAAGACCCTCGATCACTGGCCGGACTTTGGCAGCGACATGGATCTTTTCACGAATGCCAGGCCCCACGAAGTTTCACGGCTGATGGCAGAATGCTTCAACGCGCGCATCGCGCCGCGAAGCTGGGGCGATTATCTCGCCAACAAGTGGAATTTTCTTATCCCCGGCCTGCCCGAACCGATCGAAATTCATGTCGGCCGCCTCGGACAGACGGGCGAACAGGTGGCAATCGCTTCCTCTCTCACAACACGCGTATGGCAGATTGACGCGGGCGGTTACCGATTCAGGGTTCCATCCATTCCCGACCGTTTGATCATTTCCACTCTCCAGCGCATGTATCGGCATTTCAATATTCGTCTTTGCGACATCCTTGATACCGCCGCCATTGCCGACGCCGGCCTCATCAATTATGACGAGTTGAGCGTATTGGCTGAGTCCGCTGGCATCTGGGAAGGAGTCGCGACTTATCTCGCGATTATTTCGGACTATGTGAAGGACTATCGCGGCACTTGCCTCAACTTGCCTCACTTTGTCCTTGACGCGGCGCGGTTTCGCGGCGCCGAGATTTTCTACGACAAAGGCTTCTTGCGCGTTCCGCTCATGCCGCACTCCGCTCGGCTCTACGGATCCGAATTGGCGCATGTCTTGGGTCGCGGGGAACTGCAAAACTGCGCCCGCTTAAGTCTGTTGCCATTGCTTGGCACCGCCGCCATGGCGGCACAGAGAATTACCGGCAGCGATAAAGGCATCTGGTAAGCCCGCAAATGAAGACTTGTAAGAGAGGTGTTGGAGAAGTGACCAGTGAGCCGGATATTCACACCAAACCCATCCGGCTTATCGATTGAACGAATCATAAGAATGATGGGGGCCTGCCCTTAAGCGAACCGGGCCAAAGGTAAATATTATGGGGAATTTGATATTGAAACTACAGGGACCGGCCTCACGCTCGAACCGCTCGGCGGATTCATCCCGCGGCCGCGCGCGCGTTGAATATCCATATAGTCGCTCATCGGCAGCCCCGGCACTTCGCGACACCTTCCCGGAGCCGCAGTCCCTCCCCCAACGGCCGCTCTCGGCGCGCGGTCGTGCCGCGCTCGTCCCGCGAAGTAACTCCATGTTCCTGGGCCTCGACCAACGCATCCGCCGCCGCTCCCGCAGCTCCACCGTTCTCTCGGTTTTCTTGCATGTCGCATTCATCGCCGGCATCCTGTGGCTCGCAATGGCGGTTCACAACCCCGTTGTCGATACCTCGCAAACAACGACTCCGATCCAATTCACTCTCTACGATCCACCGCCGCCGCCTGTAATGCCCGTCGCGAAAGTGCGTGGAGGGGGAGGCGGCGGTGGTGCGCATCAACTGGTCGCCCCAGTCCGTGGATCCCTGCCCAAAGTGGTTGCGAGAACTCCGCTCATTCCGTTGGAGCCCCCGAAAATCAACACTCCGAAGCTGCTGATTCAACCCACAACCTCTGTGCAGTTGCCTCAGGACAACCCGATGCCCAAGCTTGGCGCTCCCCACTCGCAGCAGGTGGCGATGGCTTCGCAAGGTCAAGGCGGTCCCAATGGTTTCGGCTTCGGTATTGGCGGAGGCATTGGTTCGGGCCACGGCACCGGTGAGGGACCGGGCAGCACCAATGGCTTTGGCGGCGGCGTCATGAGCGTAGGGGGCGGTGTCAGCGCTCCCGAAGTCATCCACTCCGTTCAGCCGCAGTTCACCCCGGAAGCTCGGCGCCAGAATTTTCAGGGTGTTGTGGCAGTTCAACTCATCGTCGATTCACAAGGCTTCCCTCAAGATGTCCGCCTGGTCCACCACCTCGGCATGGGGCTCGACGAAGAAGCGATCGCGGCTGTGAAGCAGTACAGATTCAGGCCTGCCACGTATGAAGGCCGTTCCGTCTCCGTACAGATGGTCATCGATGTGGATTTCCGCCTCGACTGATTGCACAGACGAAACAGAGAGAGCAGGGACATTCAGGTTCCTGACAACCGCACCCGCAATCTGCCCGCCTTTAGGGCGGACGCCTTGAAGGTTTCGGACTTGACCCTTACATTAACCTCATCAAAAATATTTCTGTCTTTAGATTCGGAAAGGCTTTCTCAAACTACACCGTTCATTGCTGCGCATTCTGCAACGGTTGAGTCTGCTGTTCCGCCGTCTTCTGCTCCATCCTCGGGTAGTAGCCGCGCTTCGTTCTCACCACCATCGGGCCCTGACGCGGGGTACTGGCTTCGACGCGCACTGAGCGGTAGCCGCCCTGAGTGAACGGTTTCGATGAATGGTAGTCAACGACATACTGCTCGCGAATATCCCTGGCGACCTCTGCGGCGATACTGTACACATCGTCGAGCGAACGAGCGAAGTAGGCAACGCCGCCTGTTTCCTGCGACAGCCGCTCCAAGTCATCTTTGGCTTGCTGCGATTCACGGGGTTCGTCATCGAATAGCAGTCCGATGGAATAGACAACGGGCCCGGCGAGACCTTGCACGCGGCGGATTGCTTCTTGCAGGCTGAGCCTTGACGCATTGTCTGCTCCATCGGTAATGATCAGCAACACCTGCTTTCGATTCTTACCGTATTTGGCCAATTCGTCCGCTGATGCAGCCACGGCATCGTACAAAGCCGTGGTGCCCGCGGGATCGAAGCGCGACAGCCCGCGGCTCAATGCCACACGATCCGTTGTAAATCCCTGGTCGAGATAGGGGCGATCCGAGAAGTTAACCACAAATGCCTCATCTTCGAGATTGGAGGCGTTGAGCAGGTGGTAGGCGGCAGCATTCACAGTCGCGCGTTTGTCGCGCATGGAGCCCGAGTCGTCGATCAGGATACCCATCGATACGGGCAGATCCATATGTTGAACCGAATTGACGGTTTCCGGAACTCCATCTTCCCAGACGCGAAAATCGTCTCGGCTCAAAGCCATCACAGGCTGGCCCTTGGCGTCAATCACCGCGCAGTTCAGCAGTACCTCATCCACATTTGCATGAAGGACATACACGCCATTTTGCTGCTTCTCGATTCCAGTGGCCTGATTCGGCGCAGATTGATTTGCCGTTGAATTTCCGGTTCGGCTCGCGGCAATCGAAGTTGCGGGCACGCTGGCGGCAGGCGGTAGCGCCGTTGTCGTGGGGCTTACATCGATATCAGGCGACGGGATGGGGTCCCGGTCGGTATCGAGCGGTGGTTGCGTCTCCGGCCGCGTTGGATCGTTCTTGGCGGCCGGATTCCCGCTTTGCGCCTGTGGCGAAATGACCACCTGCGAGAACGAAGCCGCCCCGCCCCATCCGAGCAGCAAGAAAGCAGCGAACATCGTCCTTGGCGCGGAATGCCTTTTCAGCAAGGAAGTCAAGGTCATAGTCGTCGGCGAACTGCAGGAAACGCCTTCTACATTGGATGCAAAGAGCGGTTGCCGCAGCAGGGTCGAAGTGCAATCTTTATTCTGCCTCGTAGCCTATTCTGGCCCGTAAGTTGTTCAGGCCTCTGGTCCAGCTCGCCCCTTTTATCAGCAAATCTCGCATAGGCGGCGCGTTCCGGCATTCGAATCCCCCGGCTGTCCTGGAATTGCACTACCCAACCATCCGAACAAGCACTTGGCGGAGAAGGGAACTGCAGGTGACAGGGTGGTGTTCTGAACATTCTGTATCGATTTCCGCGATGAGGAAGAAGCGAATTGCCTACGTCGTTCGTACCCAGCGATCAAGCGTCACATCTGCAGTACGGGTTGATGGTCGCTCTTCGTGAAAATGCGGTTCGCGTTTGTCAACTCGACACCTGCATTGGCGCTGGAATCGAATGCTCTGGAGCCGGGGAGAAAGACGTGGAAACAAGTGATGCACCCCTTGCTGGTGCTCACGCTTCGACACGCGATTCGCCCGTTGTATTTTTGCACGATGCCGTTGCTGATCCACAGCCCCAGTCCAGTGCCCTTTGTCGATTTCGTGCTGAAGAATGGCTGAAACAACTGGTCGGCGATCGTGGGATGAATGCCCTGACCCGAGTCGATCACTGAAACCAAAGCGCCGCGCAGATTCCTTGACCAGTCCGTCGCTTCTCTGACACGAATACCAAGCACGCCCCCTTCGGGCATCGCCTGGATCGAGTTGTTGATCAGGTTGAGAAAGACTTGCCTCAGTTCCACCGGAAATCCTGTGACTGTCACCGGCGAAACATACTCCCTGCGAACCGAAATGCGCTCTGCAGTCAGACCGCGCAGTTGCAGCTCGAGGACATCGTCGAGCATCTCAGGCAAGACGACCTGGATCGGTTGCTTGGACTCCCTGTAGAAGCTCAGAGTTTGACGGGTAATATGGCTGACGCGCTGCAACTCCTGCTCCGCCATATCGGCGTAGGCTCGAGCGTCGTCGCTGAGCGAAGGATGATTCCGCAGCAGATAGAAGAGGTTTGTGATCGCCTCCAGCGGATTGTTGATCTCGTGCGCAATTATGCCCGCTACGCGCCCCATGGCCGCGAGCTTCTCTGACTCGCGCAACGCGTCTTCCGCCCGCATTGAAGCCGTCATATCGCGGCCCACCTGCAAAATTGCGTCTCCCTCCTGATTGATGCTCTTCCGGCAAGCGACCACGATCTCAGTTCCGTCCTTGGTTTTCTGAGTCACATTGCCATGCCACGTTCCGAATTCTTTAAGAGCAGCCCAGATCGTTTCCCGAGGAGCCGGGAACGTCGTCTTCAGAAGTTGGTGCATGTCGAGGCCCATCACTTCGTCGCGCCGCCAGCCGTAAAGATTCTCAGCGCCTGTATTCCAGAACTGAATGGCGTCGTCCAGATCATGAACGATGATGGCCTCAGTAGCGATATCAAGCAGCTTGGCGCGCATTCTGAACTGAGACTCGCTTGTTCTCAGCTCATTGGTTCGCTCCTCCACCAGCTGTTCCAGATCCCGATTCAACGATTCCAACATGCGCGTCTTGCGGTGCAGGTCGACAAAGATGCTGATCTTCGCGCGCAAGATTTCAGGTACAACCGGAACCGAGATGTAATCGACTGCGCCCTGCTCATATCCCCGGATCATGTCGGATCCCGTGAGGTGAACGCCGGAAATGAAGATGATCGCCGTCTTCTGGAACCGGGGATGCTGTCGAATCACGTCCGCCAGCTCGAAACCATCTACATCGGGCATGCTTACGTCCATCAGAACCACGGCAACGTCGGTCTTGAGCAGAGTATTCAAAGCCTCGCTTGCCGACGTCGCTTTGATCAGGTTCTCACCGAGATCCGAAAGGATGACTTCGTAGCTCAAGAGCTTGGCTGGCTGATCGTCGACCATCAGGATGTTGACCTTCCCGTCACCAGTCATCGTTGCTTCTCCTCGGCGATAAGCTCTTGCAGGTTCGAGCGCGCCCTACCGGTGTAACCACATGCGCAAGACTGACAGCAGTTGCTCCGTGTTGACTGGCTTCGCCAGGTACTCAGATGCACCCGCCTCCAAACAGCGCTCGCGGTCGCCTTTCATAGCTTTAGCCGTGAGCGCAATGATCGGCAGCCTGCGCAGCGAGGGATTCTGGCGAATCGTCTGCATGGTTTCGTATCCATCCATTTCCGGCATCATGATGTCCATCAGCACGATGGCCAGCTCGGGAGTTGATTCGATAGTTTGGATCGCTTCCCGTCCCGTGCCCGCCGAGAGCACTTCCATGCCGCGCCGCTCCAGAACACTGCTGACCGCAAAAATATTGCGAACGTCGTCGTCGACCACCAGCACTTTGCGGCCAGTCAGCGCGTCGTCGGATCGATGCAGGCGATCGAGCATGTTCTGCTTTTCTTTCGGCAGATCTGAAATCACGCGGTGCAGAAAGAGCGCGGTTTCGTCGAGCAGTCTTTCCGGCGACTCAACGTCTTTGATCACCACGCTGCGCGCGAGTGTGTGCAGTTGAGCGTCCTCCTCCGGTGTCAATTCGCGTCCTGTGAATACGACAACCGGCAGGTCTTTGAGGGTAGAACTGTCGCGAAGCTGCGTCAGAACCTCAAAGCCGCTCATATCAGGCAAGCGGAGATCGAGAACCGCGCAATCGTAATTTGCTTCAGAGAGCGCACGAAGAGCCGCACCGCCCGATTCCACCACATCGATATCTATATCTTCGTAACCCAGCAGCTCTTGCGTGCTGAGCTGTTCGGCCGGATTGTCTTCCACCACTAAAAGGCGTTTACGGCGGGGTTGCGAGTATTCCCGGATGCGAGTGAGTGCGACATCGAGTTCCTCGGTGGTTGAGGGTTTGGTGACGTACGCAAACGCGCCGCGCGATAGACCGAGCAACCGGTCCTCGTCCAGGGTGAGCATCTGAACAGGAATATGGCGGGTCGCCGGGTCCTGCTTCAGATGGTTCAGCACGGTCCACCCAAGCATGTCGGGCAGGAAGACGTCGAGCGAGATGGCGCTTGGACTGAACTCGCGCGCCAGTTCGAGCGCCTCGGCGCCCGTCATCGCAACCAGCACTTTGAATCCCTTGTCGCGCGAAAGATCGAGGAGGACGCGCGCGTAGTGCGGATCGTCTTCGACGATCAGCAGCACTGCGTCGCCGGCCTCGATGCTGGAGCGATCATCCTTGATACGAACTTCCTGCTCAGCCGCAGCAACAGTTGCGAGGATCGCCTGAGTGTTGAATGACGCGCCGTGCTCCGCTGTCTTAGCTGCGGGAGGAGCCACGGGTCCAACATAGGTTTGCGGCAGATACAGCGTGAATGTGCTTCCCTGGCCGAGCGCGCTTTTGAGCTGGATTTCGCCGCCCAGCAGGTTGGCCAGTTCTCGGCTGATGGCAAGTCCCAGACCAGTTCCTCCAAACTTCCGGCTG
>Ga0187889_10004066_pt1 | contig 12359 bp, 12 predicted proteins | sample June2016WEW_7_10_2_FD_132992 | JGI IMG/M metagenome (GOLD analysis project Ga0187889, IMG submission 132992) | Peatland microbial communities from SPRUCE experiment site at the Marcell Experimental Forest, Minnesota, USA - June2016WEW_7_100 | ecosystem: Environmental > Terrestrial > Soil >... | reverse complement strand
CACGCCGTTGGCGTGCAGAACGTCCAAACCTCAGTCGCGGCTTTCCCGCCGACAGAATCCGACGAGGCGCGAGAATTGACAGGAAGGGATGCACAGATGGTTCATAGCAGTCTGGTGAACAAATGTGCTCGCCACTCTTTCGCAGTTTGATGCAATACTATCGTCTCCCAACTCGTGCCGCAGAGTAGATCGATGGCGGCTATGCAGGGAAACTCCGTCATCTCAGTGATCCCAACACCTCCCAGTATTGTTGTGTCGTGGACCCCACGATCCCTCCCCGTGGGCCACCGCTCCCATTCGTCATGGTGCTTGAAGTAGTTGGCTGAGGCGTTGATGAGCTGCATGCGTGTCACAACTCCCTTGACGGGGGGCATCGGGTCACATGCGTAGCATGCTAACTTTTCTCTCTTGCCCCTGCCGCGACTTGTCGCAACGGCATTCAGGTCTGACACTGACCCCAGCGCGTAGCTTTGAGCGGCGACGAAGGCAAGGCCCAATAACGGTTCTACGTGCTCGCGCGCGCTGGTTCCGTCGAACCCTTCTTCGCTGTTCAAGCGTTCATGAATGGCCGCAAGCCCGGCATCAATGCCGACGATGACATCGTGAAGCGGCCCGACTCGCCTGTCGATCTCTCGGATATGCATAATATACTACTGTATATGCTACTGTAACTCACCCGCGAAGCGCCAAGAACCGGCGGTGCGGCGAAAAAGCACATTCCTGTGTGCAGCTTTCAACCTTGGACATGCTCGCAGGTGAAAGAGTATCAGATTTGGCGCAAGCATAATTTGGAAAAAAGTTGTTGGTGGACACCGCGGCGGTCACCGTTTGTGAACGGTTTATGCGCATTTAACGGGGGCGTAACCGTTGATCAAAGATCGGACCCGAGACGGGGGAAGGCTGATGGCAAACTGACCCCGCCCGGTCTGCGGACTAGTGCTACGAGACCCCTGGAGAGTTCTCCGCCGGAACCCCTGAGAGCAGCTCCATGGTCTAAGTATGTTTGAGCAGCACCGCCACGCCAGCGAGGCGTGAGCGGGGAAAGGGGAGGCCAGTTGGTAATCTTTCACAAACAGCCGGTATCCACACCGCTGTGGTCCTACCTGAACCACTCCGGCCTACCCCCCGCCCCGGATCCTCCTTCAACCGCGCCGGCGACGCACCCTGGATTGAAGCCTTGCCCTCAGGCTTTGGCGCTCCGAGAGCGCTGAGGTAAGGGCAAGGAAATTGAGTAGATGTCTTGCACCATCGCGCGCCACTTTCCTAACGGGGTATCGGCCGCAAAGACCTGGGCCAACGGCGCTTTGGGTTGCCACTTGATTAAGAGCTTGGGCCAGAGGTCCAAGTAATAAGCGGCTCGCGCCGAGGCGCAGGACTCGGGCGCATACAAGTCGGGCGGCAGGTAAAGGGTTTGCCGCTGCATCAACGATTTGCCCAGACCCAAGAGGTCTTTGGCCACCACGAAATCGGCATGGCTATTGCGGGCCTGGACGTCGCGGTAACGCTGCTGAAGTTCTGGCGGGCCCATTTGCCCCATTTTGTTGGCGGCCTGGACGAGGTAATTTTTCAGGTGATGATTACAACGGTGGCGGACGCCCAAGACGACGGGGGCCTGGTCGGGACCGCCGCTCTGTTTGGTGGCGGGAACGATGCCCGCATAGGAGCAGAGCAAATCGAGGTTGGGCAACTGGTCTGGCGGCCCCAATTCACCGGCGATGCCTGCGGCCAAGGTCACGCCGATGCCGGCGATCGAAGTCAAAACCGCGCCCGGGGTTTTCGCCAGCAAGGGGGCGATTTGATGATCCAAACCGGCGATGATTTGTTGGAGGGATTGACCTTCGTCGGCCAGGGCTTTGACCAATTGTTGCCAGGTAGCCACGTATTGCGGGCAGGGCGGTAAAACCTCGCGGGCCAGAGCTTGGAGGGTGGCGGCAGCCGTGGGAGCGTCGGGCAAGCCCTGGCGCTGGAGTCCCTTGATGAGGCTGGCAGTGCGGCGCTGAGCAACCTGCGGGGCGCTGAAGCGGTCTTGCAGCAGCCACCAACAGGCGGGCGTGAAAGGCGGGATCCCGCTCTTGTTGGGGTTGAGGAATTGGGGGAAGAGCCGGTCCCCGTAATTGTGAAGGCGGTTGGTCAGAGCGGTGGCGGCGGTGACGAAGCCATGACGTTCCCGGCACAGGTCGCGCAGGTGGCGGTAAGCGTCGGCGACGGGAGGATTGAATTTGCCGCGCTGTTTGAGCAGGCACTGAGCGATTCCCAACAAGTCCAGCGTGTCGCTGGAGGCTTGAAAGTTTTCGCGTTGCTTCTTGGCTTCCCAGGCGTTGACGCGAGCGACGGGAAACCCCTTGACCCGGAGGGCGGCGATAAAGTTTTCCGCCCAGGCCGGGACATCCTCGCCCCCGAAGAAAGCGCTGGTGCGCTCGAGATGATGATGACGGCAGGTGGCGTTTAACTGGGCCAGCAGGTCGGTTAAGCCGGTGGGCGAATTATCCACGCTAAAGGCCTGCTTGAGGATGTCGCCCACGCCGTTGCAGAAGAGGACGATGTGCTTGCGCTTGGCATAATCAATGGGAGCGCAGAGAACCTTGCGCGGGTCGCCGGCGCGGTCAAAGAGGTTGCGCAATTCAGGTTGAGGCTTAGCATAAACGGACGCAGTCATATAAGCATATTGGTTCAAGTTTGAGGCCGCGCGGTTTCGACGCGTTGCCGATTAATCTTAACGGGCTTGGACTGATTAGCTTCCGCCAGCTCGTGGGTTAACACCACCGGCTGGCGGTCTCATTTGGGGGGAAAAGCGCTCAGAACCGGCCCAGGCCTGTCCCCTCGTTGGGGAATGGGTTGGCGGGCGAGCTTCGCCCGGGGGGCTCGCCCGCCAACCCATTCCCCAACGAGGGTGAAGGTACTAGTCCCTCCAGACTGAACATGCACGACAACACGAAAACATGAACAGTGACCCAGGACGAAAGGCCTGGGTGGGAAGGTCTAACCAACCGCCCCAACCCGAGTGTTGCCGAGGGGAAGGACAGGCTGAGGCCCCGGAGAAAGGGGTCGCGGTCGAACAACCTCTTGCAAAAGGGGTCAAGCCTTTACATTGTCTGTTTCTCTTGACAATGCGGGCTGGACGCGGCCACAGTCGCACCATGCCGCGTCAACTGCGCGTTCAATATGCCGGCGCGATGTACCATGTCATGAGTCGTGGAAACCGGCGGGAGGACATCCTCCTGGACGATGTGGATCGCCAGGATTTCCTCAAGACGCTCGCTGAGGCCTGTCTGAATTACCCTTGGAGCAGTTTCGGGTGTTACCTGGCCGCCCCGGAGCATCGACCGCAGCGGGTGCGGGTGGACCGGCTGTTGGGAGAACACGGGCTTGAGCACGACAGCCCCGCCGCCCGGCAAGAATTCGAACGGCGCGTGGAAGCCCGGCGCTTGGAGACCGGTGACGAACAAAGCCTCAAAGCGCTGCGCCGCGGCTGGTGTTTGGGCGGCGAGGACTTCAAGAAGCGAAGGCTTGCGGAAATGGAGGGCCAACTTGGGGAACACCACCGCGGAGAATTGCGCCAGGAAATGGCCGAAGCCAAGGCCCAGCGAATCATCACCGAGGAGTTAGGCCGCCTCGGTTGGACGCCGACGGACTTGGCGTCGCGGCGCAAGAGCGACCCGGCGAAGCTGCGAATCGCAGCGCTGCTGCGGAGGGAGACAACACTCTCGGTCAAGCAGACCGCCGGGCGCCTGCACTTGGGCACGCCTCGGAGCGCCACCGTGCGCTTGCACCTCGCTATGGCGCAACTCGCCCCTGCTCAGCCAGCCCAAGCCCATCTGGGAATATGAAAGGAAATGCATTTTGTAAAGGGTTGACCCCTTCTATCGTTTCCGGTGGGCTTGTCTTTCTGCACCCACCACACCGCTCAAAGGCCGTCCGGCCAGAAGCGTGACAGACGGGGGACCCGCTCGCGGGAGCTAGCGAGCCTGCGAGCGCGGCGGCGGCTGGCGCGATTCTGGACCGGGGCGGAGCGCACTCAGCCGGCGGTGCGCGGAGGGGGAAAGTGGCCGCATCGACTCACGCGGCCACAGCGGAGCCTAAACGAGCTGGGGGGAATTCACAGGATTCCCCAGCGTTGCCTGTGGTGGGTGCGGGTGAGCGGGGGTACTCCATTGGCGCTCTCGTGAGTTTCAAAAGCGGGAGGCGGAGCGTAGGCTAGGCCGCGGGCGTAGGGGATAGGGCGCCGGGCGGATGGCCGTAGCGGAGCCGGAGCGATTGAAAGCTAACGAGTGCGCACCCTGGGGGGAGCCGAGTCTTGGGAGGACCTGGCGGGGGAAAGCAGGGGGCCCTGGCCGGAGCAGGTCTCGGTTGAACCAATCCCAGTCCACGTCGCACCGTACGTATCTCTTGAACTCGGGGAACTTGGGGTCCCTCTCGCTCAGCCGGAATGTGAAGTGCATGTTCGTGTGCTCGATTCCACCGACCTTGTTCACGAATTCCACGGTGGCGCTGGCCTTCCACTTCTGCGGGCTGTCCCCCATGTCATCGAAATATCCATCGACGAGCCGGTGAAACCCGACTACCTCCTTCTGATAAGCCTCCTGCCACACCTGCTTTCCCTCGGCGTGGTAGCGCTTCGCGGTTGCCTCATACGGTTCCTTCGGCGGATGAACCAGGGCGTCCCACTCGCGCCGCTCCTTCTCGGCCTTGTGCTGGCTGTAGGCCACGAAGCCCCACACAGCTACAACCAGCACCGCGAATAGCGCGAGCGAGGGTAGCGCCTGGCGAGCACGCTTCGTGAGGTCGCCGATGGGGATTTCCATGTTGAGTAGCTCGGCTGGGTCGATGTGCTTCTTCGGCGGCTCCGGCTCCGGCTTCGGGATGCAGAGCAATGTCTGTTCTGCGCAGAGGGGACACGTGATTTCCTCTCCCGCGTGGTCCCCGTCGAACTCCAGGTGGCCACCGCAATGTGAACAGTGGCAGGTGAAGCACATGCGGCCAGATTACGCCGGCGCTCGATGGTGGCAAGCGGAAAAGGTCGCTACTTCCAGAGCAACCACACCCGGAGCGCTGCAAACAGGGCCGCGAGGGCTGAGACGGCTAGGGCTATTCTGCTAAGTCTGAGGGCTCGCCTGGAAGTGTGGTGTTGCATCAAGTGCTGGATGACAACCAGGTACCGCTTCGTCTCGGACTCCACATCATACTGGGCCTTGTCCGGTTCGTCGGACAGATGCACCAGATACAAAAGGAGTTCATACGGCGTGGCGCTGACGATGTCGCCCATCCGAAATCGGCTCCGTAACCAAGTGCGCCGATTTTCCCATGATTGACTTGCCCAATTTGGGGTACCGCAATGAATCTTTGTGCTCATATAACCCGCTCTCGCACGTCGCCGAATAGTTGGCGAGAGAAAAAAACGGGACCTGATCCGCATGAAAAAACGTCCGCCATGAGCCGGACGTTCTTCGAGCGGTACGAACCGCAAGTGCTACTCAATTTCGTGCGGCGGCAATTGTGGCGGCGGGTCGTACGGCTTAGCCTGCGGGGCCTCGGGCTCCTGCTTCGATGGCAGGGGTTGACCCTGCGGCTCCCGGAACTGTACTCCACCAGAGCCGCTAGAGCTGGCAGAAGCGCTGCCACTGCGGCCCGTCGTGCGAAAGGTGGCCGGAAGCTGGATGCCCAAGCTCCCGCAGGTGATGGCAAGCTCGTGTCTGACGCAACGCAACGTGGCCTCGTGGTCACTGATAGGAATTTGGTTTTTTGCCGCGCCGCCGGTTTTGACGCTACGCGGGTGATGCGTTGCTGTTATCGTGGGCTTGGCAGGCTTTCTTTCCATGGCGTGACTCGCCGTGCTTTACTTTCCAATCACGTACGTAGCGCAAACTCCTCAAGTCATATTTCCAGAGTTCATGCGCAACATCCAAATCAGAAGTCCATGATTGGATGGCTCCGTTGATCAGTGTATGGCCATCCTTGGGTGAGAAACGGCAGACATCGAATACAACCCATCCAATGAATCCCAAAATGTCCCCGATCATTGTCACAGCTTGCTCAACCTCAAGAAAATCGAACGCAGATGGATATTCTCGGCCCCCAACGAGTCTGGGTTCGGCCTTAGCAAAGCCCGGATGCATGAGCACGTCGAGACCTTTAGGATGCACGAGTTCATTGCGGCACTTAATCACCTGCTTTGCCTTGCCATATCGGCCATCGCCTCGGTCTATAAGTTTCCCATGAACCAGCGCAAACACTTCGAACTTATTGAAAGTGTTCAGCTTATCGATCTCATCGGTCAGGGATTGAGACAATTTGCCACAATTCGCCAGTACTGAATACGCACTGTTTTCGAGCGCGTTGCAGGGCAAAAGAAACGCGTATCTGGCCAACACCCCAGAATCACGAAGCAAGCTATCCGGACCGTGCGTATCGTCCCCATCCGTTCGCATCTGCATCGCCCCTTCCTTCAGGCGATGGGCTTGGACCACAGCGAAAATCGCTTCTCCCAGTAATCCGCAAAAATAGTGAGCCGCCACTCTCAGCATTGGTTGTTTCGTTTTTGTTGCGCGAGCTTGTGTTGTCATGTCGAGTTCTTCGTTCAGGGTAGAACTGATAGGTATTTGATTTTTTGGCGCGCCGGCGGTTTTGACGCTACGGGGGTGAGGGAGAATTGGTTTCTGGCCGCATTCATCACGGGGGGATGATGCAGGAGCGGGACGCGCCCGTCAACCCGCAAATTCTGCCGGTTCCTGGGCGGTTTTGGCGGCGGCGGGGTCGGAAGCGGCAGCCAGGGCAGGAACCTGCGCAGAAATGGGCTTGGTTACCCCCCGGCCTGGGCGTCGAGGGGCCGTCGCCGGGCAAAGTTGTTCGGTCCCGAGGGCCTTAAGCCAGCGGCGCTGAATCTGTCAGCACGTTCTCGTAATCCGGGGTGGGTCCACGTCGTCGCTGAAGCGGGGTCTGGCCGCGCTTCGACCCCCGGCTACCATCTTTCATCCCTCCGGGATGAATCCGGCACACCGGAGGTCGGCCCCGTTGGGCTGCTCCCAGCCTCGGGGCTGATTCAAGATTCCCTCCAGAATGTAGGGGCCGAAGTGAGGAGGCTCACTTTAAAAAAAGCAGAGATCAGAGCCTTCTTACGTCGGCTCCTACACACTCTTGAGTCGGTCCTGTCCCAGCTTGCTCAGATCGAAGCGGCCGGCCAGTTGCCTGAGAAGATGATCTTCGGCCCGCTTCATCTGGCGACGTCGGCGCGGGCGCCGGTCATCGAAGCCGCGCAGGTGGAGGATGCCGTGGACGATATAGCGGACCAATTCGGATTGCCAGGTGGTGCGGAAGCGGCGGGCCTGCGCTACGGCCTCATCCACGCAAACGACGATGTCGGCTTGCAAAGAGGCGGAGGAATCGGCCGGGCAACCCGGCAGCGGGCGGCCGGGCGGCCCTGGCTTTTGCCGGTAATCGAAGCAGAGGACATCGGTGGAGCCGGCATGATGCAGGAAGGTCTGGTTCAGGCGGGCCATCTCTGCCGCGTCAACCAGCAAAAGGCCGAGGTCAAAATCATTCAATCCCATCAAGCCGCGCAGGAGCGTCGTTGTAATCCGGCGCGCCAGCGGCAAATCGAGGCGGCGGGCGCGCTGCCGGTTGCGCAGGGTGAGGTTTGGATTTCCTGCCTTCACTCTTTCTCGCCGTGGGAGCGGGCCTGGCCGCGGTGCTCTTCGTAGGCGGCGATAATCCGTTGAACCAGGGGATGCCGGACCACGTCGCGTTTGGTGAATTCGACGATGCCGATGCCCTCGACATGCCTGAGGGCGCGGTGCGCCTCCAGCAGGCCGGACTGTTTGTGGGAAGGGAGATCGATCTGAGTTTCGTCCCCGGTCACCACGGCCCTGGAACTGATGCCCAGGCGCGTCAGAAACATGAACATCTGCTCGGAGGTCGAGTTCTGCGCTTCGTCAAGGATGATGAAGGCGTGGTTGAGGGTGCGCCCGCGCATGTAGGCCAGCGGGGCGATCTCGATCACCCCGCGCTCGGTGTGTTTCTGGATTTCCTCGGCGGGCAGCATGTCGTGCAAGGCATCGTGCAGCGGCCGCAAGAAGGGCATGATCTTCTCGTAGAGATCCCCGGGCAGGAAACCCAGCGCCTCGCCCGCCTCGACGGCCGGGCGGGTCAGGATGATGCGGGAGACGGCCCCTTCCCGGAGCGCCGCCAGGGCCAGGGCCACTGCCAGGTAGGTCTTTCCGGTGCCCGCCGGCCCGATCCCGAAGGTCACGTCGTGACGGCGAATGGCGTCGATGTATTTCTTTTGGCCGATCGTCTTGGGGCTGACGGTCGGTTTTTTTTCGGAGGTCTGGATGCGGTCCGAGATAATGTCCTTGAGCATCGAGACCCCTTCGTGCTTGACGATGTTCAGGGCGTGGGTGAACTCGCGGCTGCGCAGCGTGGCGCCGCCCTCGAGCGACCCCTGCAAGAGCAGGAACAGGTGTTTGGCCCGGTCAATGGCATCGGCTTCGCCCTCGAGCTTGATCCAACCTTCCCGGGAAGTGGCCTTGACGCCCAGTTGATGGTCCAGGGCCTGCAAATTGGAAGGGTCGTTGTTGTAGAGCTGTTGCGCTACTCGGGCGCTCTCAAAGTGCAAAGTTTCCGTTGGCATAGAAGTTTTACCGGGCAACAATCGACTCTGCCAGGGCGGCGCGCAACTGCGCCGCCAGGTCGCGCAGGGCCTGGGGCACGACCATCGTGCCCGCCAGCACCGGCATGAAATTGGTGTCGCCCAGCCAGCGGGGCACCACGTGCACGTGCAGATGCTCCAGGATGCCGGCGCCGGCTACGCGGCCCAGGTTCAGCCCGATGTTAAAGCCGTCGGGCCGCATGACCCTAGTGAGCGCATTCTGGCAGCGCCGCGTCAATCTAAAGAGTTCGCTCAACTCGTCCTCCGTCAAGTCGTTCAGATCGGGGGTTTGCTTGTAGGGCACGACCATCAGGTGCCCCCCGGTGTAAGGATAGGCATTGAGCAACGCATAACAGGCGCGGTCGCGCGCGATGACGTAATTGGCCTCGTCGTCGCTGGATTGCGCAATGCGGGTAAAGAGGCTTTGGTCCAAGGCGGGTTTAGGCGCCAGGATGTACTCGATTCGCCAAGGAGCGTGCAACGATTCCATGCGCACAGATTAACGCCCCGTCCCCACACTGGCGACACTTTTGCAGCACAAAAGGGGCTCATTGATCGAGCGTCGCGTTTCCCCTCACCCCGGCCCTGGCTGCTCCCTCTCCCTGGGGAGAGGGCCGGGGTGAGGGGAAACCGGCCGCCTCACAGGACCGGTTCCCAAGGACAGATCTGCGGCCCTTGTCTTCAGCCCGGGTCATCTTATCCTTTCGCAGGCTCTGCCGGTGGGGCATCTTGTCTTTATGCCAGGCTTGATTGCCATCGTCGGCCGACCCAATGTCGGCAAGTCCGCCTTGTTCAACCGCATCGTCGGCCGACGCATCGCAATTGTCCACGATCAACCCGGGGTCACGCGCGACCGCATTACCGCCGAGGCCGAATGGGCCGGGCGGCCCTTTACGCTGGTTGATACCGGGGGCATCGGACTGCTGCGCGGGGAGAAGGCCGGCGATGTCATCATGCAGGCCGCGCTGGCCCAGGTCCAACTCGCCATCGAGGCGGCGCACGTCATCATCATGGTCGTCAACGTGCGGGAGGGCGTGGTGCCGCTGGACCGCGAGGTCGCGCAGCGCCTGCGCCGCAGCGGCAAACCCATTCTCGTGGCCGTCAACAAGGTGGACACTGAGCGCGTCGAAACTGAGGCGCTGGAATTTGCCGAACTGGGCTTCGAGCAAGTCTTCCCTGTCAGCGCCATTCACGGCCTGGGTGTCCAACCGCTTCTGGATGCGGCTCTGGCATTGTTGCCCAAGGAAGAACGGATGAAGGAGGATGTCGGGCGGAGCGCGGGCGCCCAGGGTGAAGCCGGGGGTGGGCAGGAGGCGCAAGGGCCGCGCGGGACACCCCAGGCGCCGCTCAAGCTGGCGATTGTCGGCCGGCCGAACGTGGGCAAGTCCTCGATCATCAACGCCCTTACCGAGTCCGACCGCGTGGTCGTCAGCCCGATTCCCGGCACTACTCGGGACGCAGTGGACGTGCCTTTCGAGGTCCAGACCGATGGCGTGCGGCAGTCTTGGGTGCTGATCGACACCGCGGGCCTGCGCAAGGAGCGGCGGATTGACGATGCGATCGAGTTCTTCAGCCTCAAACGGGCCGAAGACTCCATTGCTCGCTGCGACATCGCCATCCTGGTCCTGGACGCCCAGAGCGGCATCACCGAGCAGGACAAAAAGGTGGCCGACAAGATTGTCCAGGAGCGCAAGGCCTGCATCCTGGTCGTCAACAAGTGGGACCTGGTGGAGGAAGCCGTCCGCAAAGCGCGCCAAGAAGAGGTCGAGCGCCGACGGCGGAAAGACCGTGCGCGCGGCCCTAGAGTCATGACCACCCTCGCCGAGTTCGGCGCCTGGGTGCAGGAGCACCTGTTTTTCCTGGACTACGCCCCGGTGATCTTCACCTCGGCCAAATCGGGCTTTCATCTGGACCATCTCCTGGAGGCGGCGCGCTACGTGGCGGCACAGTTGCAGCAGAAGATTCCAACGGCCATCCTGAACCGCACCCTGCAGGAGGCCGTCGAGCGCCGGCAACCCGTCAGTGCCCAGGGCCACCGTTTGAAATTCTTCTATGCCACCCAGGTCAGACTGGCGCCCCCGACTTTTCTGCTCTTCGTGAACCGGGATGAGCTCTTTTCCGAGCAGTATAAGAAGCACCTCGCCGGCCAGATGCGCCGGGCCTTCGGATACGAAGGCTGCCCGATTGTTCTGGTGCCCAAACCGCGCCCTAAGACAATTGAAGCCGTGCGGGGCAGGCGCCGCGCAAAATCCAGGGCTGCGTGAAGCCCGCGAAAATATTCGGACTTGGTCGATTTAGCCTAACAACGGTCCTGGGCTGCGCCGAAGCTACGTAGCGCAGGTTTCCAAACCTGCTGTATCGCCGGCTTCCAGTCGGCAGGCTGTACCGGCTTGGGAGCGTCTGCGGATTGGAAATCCGCGATACAGCAGGCTGGAAGCCTGCGCTACGCCTTCCAGTTGGAAACCCTATGAAAACCCATCCGGGCTAGGTGCCCGGACGCCGAGACGGAGGATTCCAGCCCCAATGCCAATAGAGCTGCCAAAGCTGTTCGAGCGGCACGTATTGCACGTGGCCGTCGAAAGTTGCCACGTCAATTCCCCCGGGCAAGCGCCGGGCCGGGGCCTGGTTTCGCGGCGCCGAACCCGGAGCGACCCAACCATGACGGGGCGTCACACAGCGCTGGATGGCGGGCGGATTTACCGCCCCTCCACAGAGATAAAGGTCTGAATTGGGCCGGTCAAATTCCATCGGCCAAACGTCCACCCACACCTCGTCCATCAAGACCGGGGTCTGCGCCGGTTTCTGGATCGAGGCTTCCTTCTGAAAGACGCATCCGTTCGCCTGCGCTGCGGCGACGTCGGTACGAAACTCGGCGATTTGCGCGGAGTCGCCAGAGTACATCCAGCCATTGAAGCCATAGCTGCCCACGAGGTAGGGCGTGGTCGCACTCCAGCACCAGGCGGTGTCACACGCGCCGAACCCGCCGGTTGCGTCAATCTTGCCCGTCGCGCCTGCGGATGGACACAGTCGCACCTTTTCCACTCTGGCATCGTAGGAGATCAGGCTGCCCATCCAGAGGGAGTTGCCCCCGCTGTAATCCGTGGTGTCGGTATAAATCGGGAATGAGGACCCTCTCGAATCAGAGGTGTACATGATTTCGGAGAGCAGCAACTGTTTGAGGTTGCTCAGGCACGAGGTGCGCCTGGCCTGAGACTTCGCGCGCGCCAAGGCGGGCAGAAGCAGGGCGGCCAAAATGGCGATGATGGCAATGACCACCAGCAGTTCAATCAGAGTAAAGGCAGCGCGCGCCGACGACCGGATCGGGTGGGCTTTCATGGCTTCACATTGCAGGCTTTTGCCAATGGGGTCAACTGGTTTGCGGCTGACACCGTAAGGCCTCAGGCAAGGCGGGAGTGTCACGGGGGCAGACTCCTCACCCCGGCCCTCTCCCCTTCGGAAGGGGAGAGGGAGAAGCGTCGGCAGTCTCTTGAACTTCCAAGCATCTCTGGTTCCTCCAGCGGCTGCGGAGAATTCTCCCTCTCCCCCGGGGAGAGGGCCGGGGTGAGGGGTCGGCCGGGCACTCTGTTTCCGCGTTCACTGACCGGTTAGCCCGGATATTTCATAAGGCTCCTGACTTTTCGCCTCCGGCATGATTTTTTTGGAAGAATTTGCCCGGATCGCGGCATTTTTTCGACCCGGCTGCTCAACAGGGCGCGAT
>Ga0187889_10004064_pt1 | contig 12360 bp, 17 predicted proteins | sample June2016WEW_7_10_2_FD_132992 | JGI IMG/M metagenome (GOLD analysis project Ga0187889, IMG submission 132992) | Peatland microbial communities from SPRUCE experiment site at the Marcell Experimental Forest, Minnesota, USA - June2016WEW_7_100 | ecosystem: Environmental > Terrestrial > Soil >... | reverse complement strand
GCCCGGATCCGCGGCGGAGCTCTCATCCCCTGACTCCGCTCTTCTCCACGGGGATCGACCGCGTCCCAGCCCACCATAGTCCAGTCGCCTCGAGAACGCTACTTGACATTTTCATGCGTATTCAGAATCGCCAGAGTCAGGCGTTTGAGCGCATTACTGGGCTTGTTCACACATCGACGAGCGGCGATGGTGCTGCAACGCGGTTCCCGGCCAAGAATGGCGCAGCCGGGTTGACGCGGCGACCCAACAACGTCACAAGCTCCAGAGGAACCCTCCCCTCTGGCAGACCCGCCATCCTATGTCAAGAGACACCCGAAGGTCGGCGATCCACCACGTCGCGGCAAGTAGTGCTATCGAGCAACTCCCTCAGCCGGTCCGTGACCCAGTCGAGAAAGCCCGCTCACTCATGCCGGACCCCAGGGTGCCGGCGGAGCTGCCGCGCTCTCCCCCAGAGCCACCCGGCGCCGACCCCGAACGTCATGATCAGCACAATCCACGCCACTGTGCGGCCGGTCGGAGGCAGGAGTCTTTCCGCAAGCATGCCGCAGCCGAGGAAAGCCACCAAGTCCGCGAAGAGGGCCGCGTACCACGCGCCCGGCCCACTGGCTCGCGCTGGCCCGGCGGCCCTCGCGGGACGGGCCGGAGCGTCGCGGCGATCGGCTCCAGCCGTGTGCGGACCAGTCAGGCTTTGGGTCGGCCTGTCCCCGCCCTCGAGAGCCTCACCGCGCCTCTGAGCACGGGGCCCTCGCCTCCTCGGGGTTGTTCGTCTCCGGCGAGTCTGCGGCATGGGTGAAGGGTAGCTTGACGCGACAGGTCCTGTAAGTGCGTCACGAGAGCCGATGGCGCATGGGCGATGGAGCGGGAGAAGGGGCTCGAACCCGCGACATCCAGCTTGGAAGGAATGTTCACGGAGTCGAGTTCAGACCGGCGCCGAAGCGGCACTGGAGCGCGTTTCCTGGGGTTCTGACGACTGGGTGAAACTGAGGTAGGCACGGACGGCACCCGTGGCGTCCGCTTGGGCTCACAGATTGGGGGACCTCGGCAATCGACGATTGGGGCGTTCGTGCGCAGTTCCCGGGCCAGCCCCACCCGTCTAGGCCCGGTTGACTTCTACCGTCTAGTTATATAACCTGGAGGTTATGTTAACCGACGACCCCCTGAGCCGCGCCTTCGCCGCACTTGCAGACCCCACCCGCCGGGCGATCCTCGAGCGCCTCGCGGCCGGCGAGGCCGGCGTCGTCGAGCTTGCGGAAGCCTCGACGCTCACGCAGCCTGCCATCACCAAGCACCTCAAGGTGCTGGAGCGGGCCGGCCTCATCGGTCGGGCCCGTGACCGCCAGCGCCGCCCGGCGAGGCTCCAGCTCGAGGGCCTGATCCCGGTGGACGACTGGCTCCGCCACGCCCATGCCGAATGGTCCGACCGCCTCGACCGTCTCGAGGCCCATCTCGCCGCCCAAACCGAAGCAACCATCGCAAAGGGAATGACATACTTGACACACCGGGAGGCGTCGGGGTAGGATGAGTAGGCGATGGCGATACAACTCCCAAAGCCGCTCCTCGTCTCTTGGCGTCCAGCCATGGAAATGCCCGTCACAGCTGCCAACTCGTTCTTCGTGCAGATCGTGGCAAACGGGTCTGGCGAGCCAGAGGAGATTGTCCTGAATGTCGGCTTTCTCCCCCCTATTCCCGTTTGGGGTGATGCGGAAGTCCAGGCTTCTATGTCCGCTCAGTTGTCGGAAGTTGCGGTTCAGCCCATCGTACGGCTCACCTTCTCGCGCGAGCGTGCCGCTGAACTCCGGGACATCTTGGCGGGGCTCGTGGAGTATTGGGGTCAGAGGGATCGAGAGGTCCAGGGGTGATCGGCTACCAGTCGGGGCAAGTCACCGTTCCGTCCGAGGTGGTGTTGCCCCCAGGGCAGGACACCGTCCCTCGCCAATCGAGCGGGATCAGTTCGTCGCCGACGACCGTCCTCATCGATTTCCCGCCGCCGGTAACGCTTAGTGACATCTCGGTGCGGAACGTCCTCGTGATGGCTACTGCCAGGCAGAATCTGAGGGTTGTGACTCCAGTCGCCATTGCCCGCCCGGTCACGCTAGAGGTCGAAGTGACCCGAACGAAGGGTGACGTGTGGGTCGGGGTGTGTCCCGAGTTGACCCTTGCCACGGAAGCGGACGATCTGGAGACCCTGGTCGCCAGGGTTCAGAAAGCGGTCGAAGGTTACTTCAACTTCCTCAACGCTCATGGAACCGAACTCAATCACGAGTTGGAGGCCCACCTCGGTCTCCTCAGAAGTGGATGGTCCTTGCGCTTTGAAATCAAGAACGCAAGGCGAGTGAGACGGCTTGGCCGAGCCGTCGTCGCGTGAGTTCATAGCCCAACTCCGCCGCGTAGGGTTTGTCGAAGATCCGGGACGTGGGCAGGGATCGGAGCACTACCTGAGTTTCAGCCACGCGGGGCGCATCGTTACGTGCGCCACCGTTCCGAATAACCGTCCGCATATCGCCTCGCTCACGATGACGACGATTCGCACACAGATGGGCGGGATCACGACTGCCGAGTGGCGCTCGGTGCTCGCCGCCACCGACCCTCGGGACAAGTACGTGAAGGTGCTCACGCGCAAAGGCAAGATTCAGCCGGCGCCCGCAGCCCTTCCTCCCCCGAATAGAAGAGCCCAGCCTCCGCGCAGGAGACGCGGGGGCAGGCGTTCTCAGGGTTGAGTTAGTTTGGGAGGGGACTTAGGGCGCTGACCGCCCCGTCGTTGTCGGCGCGCTTCTATCAGAGCATCCACTTCGCCCTTAGGGACGCGAAGGATGCGCTTCGTGAATTGCTCAAACTGTGCGCGCGACGGCGGTTGTTCGATGCTCTTGTCTGGTTGCTCTATCACACTCCCACCTTACCCGTAAGCTCCTTGTACGTGAGCCGCCGGCCAGCAACCCGGGCTGCTGTCTGCGTGAAGATGGCACTGTCGGGCAACGCGCGGTTGTTGAACCGTCGCACCGCCTCCGCGAGATAGCGGTCTAGGTGGATCGGATCGACGGAGTGGTGCGTTCCGTAGACGATCCGCTTGAACAAGCTCCAGAAGTTCTCGATGCCGTTCGTGTGAACGCGATCCGCGACGTACGCCTCCGAGTGGTCGATGACCTCGTGGACATACTCGTCGTCCAGCCCGTCGTAGGACTTTAGCGCGTCTGTGTAGACCACAGAGCCCTTGGCCACATTGGCTCTGATGTTGCTTTGAAGTTCGCCCTTCCTGCGGCTTGCCACTACCTGTGCGCGCACCACGCTGTGCCCGTCCGGTCCGTGACGGTCCAAGAGGCCCATGACTGCGACCTTCCCGATTGGCCCCCTTCCCCGATGCTGCCTCCGGTTCGCGTGCTTGAACTTCTCTTTGCCGCCGACGAAGGTCTCATCGGCCTCGATCTCACCCTCTAAGGGGTCACCAAAACTCTCGGTCTCCATTGCGAGCCGGATGCGATGGCCGATGAACCACGCGGTCTTTTGGGTGACGCCGAGGTCCTTTGCGAGCTGGTGGGAGCTACGGCCCTTCTTGCCTGCGCAGTAGAGCCACATGGCGGGTAGCCACTTGGAGAGCGGGATCGGACTGTCCTCGAAGATGGTGCCCTTCTTCACCGAGAACTCCTTGCGGCAGACCCGGCAGCGCCAGAGGGAGCGGGTCCGAAGGAAACCGACCTTGTCGGAGCCGCAGGCAATGCAGACCACCCCGTTGGGCCAGCGGAGGCTGGCCAGGAAGTCGCGGCAGACCGCCTCATCCTCGAAGTAGCGGACCGCCGCGAGGAGGGTGGTGGGGAACTCGTCTGTTGCCATGAGGTGAGTGTACTACCTAAGTGGAGGTGTGTCAAGTGCCTAGCACAATCGTCTTGGAAGAGCAGGTTATCCAAGACCTTCCGACCGGGATCACTATCCGAATCCGTCGCACCGCGGCTGGGGAGGGCCGCATTTGGCTAGAGGGTGACGGCCTCCCCTTTGGGAACCGCGACCTCCAATTCGACGAGGGCGGGAAGCTCGTGGGTTCGGGGACAGCCGTTGGGGTATGCGCCCATCCCCTCTAGTGCGGTCTTCTAGCCCAGACGCCCGTTGCAGCGGGGGAGCTTCCCGTGCTTCTTGCGGTACTCCTCCAGCAATTCGACCTCATAGGGGCCTGCGCGCTTCGCGGTGGTCTCCTCGCGCTTGTAGTGAGTGGCCTCTTGGGTGCATCGACCCTCATCGCCCCGGTAGTGGGCCTGTAGGCGAGACCGAATGGTGACCTCGCCTTTTCCGATGTAGATGACCTCGCCGTTCTTCGACAGCTCGTACACCCCGGGGGTCTCCGGGGACAGGTCGACGTACTTCTTCGTGAACTCGTAGGAATCGCCTGCGACTGGCATCGCCCAGTCCTCCGCCGGGTCGGGCGCACGCCTTGTGCGCCTGCGACTCGCTAGGATTGTAGCACTCATCCGTTCGGTGCAGGTGTTCGGTGTGTCTAGTATATCGTTGCCATCGCAAAGGAGAGCCCCAATGCCTGAGACCCACACCGCAGTGGACGTCCGCTCCGCAACCCCGACCAAGCAACTCGTCCTCGAGCGCACCATCAAGGCCGCGCCGGAGCGGGTCTTTGACGCCTTCACCGACCCGGACCAGCTCAAGCAATGGTGGTGGCCCCATGGCTTCACCTGCCCCGCCGCAGAGGTGGACCTTCGCGTCGGCGGGAGGTACCGGCTCGCGATGGAGTGGCCGGGCCCCATTCCTGCCGAGGCCCAGTTCTCCCACTACCTGGGGGGTGAGTACTACGAGATCGATCGTCCGCATCGCCTGGTCATGAGCGGCCGGGCCGTCAACGACGAGCAGGGTGAGCTCTTCGCCACGCTCATTGAGGTGACCTTCGAGGCTCGCGATGGGGGCACCGCGCTCACCATACGACAGTCCTACTTCGAACCGATGCCGCCCGCCGATGCGATGGCCGGAGCCGAGCAGGGCTGGTCCGAGCAGCTCGACAAGCTCGAACGGATTCTCGCGGACTGACCGAGAGAAACGGGCATGAAGACACACACGCTCAAAACCGCCGACGCGGACATCGTGTACGACGTCCAGGGCCGGTTGCCCACCGCCGACGGACGCCCACCGCCGACGGACGCCCACCGCTGTTCATGATCGGGCTGCCGATGGACGCCAGCGGCTTCCGCACGTTGGCGTCGTACTTCCCCGACCGCACCGTGATCACCTATGACCCGCGCAGTCTCGGCCGCAGCATCCGCAAAGACGGCCGGGTCGACAACGTGCCCACCACCCAGGCAAACGATGTGCACGCTGTCATCAGGGCTCTCAGCGTCGGCCCGGTCACGATGTTCGCGAGCAGTGGCGGCGCGGTCACCGCGCTCGCGCTCGTGGCGGTATATCCCAACGACGTCACCGTCCTGGTGGCACACGAGCCGCCCCTCGCGCCGGTGCTTCCGGACGCGGAGGCCGCCGAGCGCGCCCTGGCCCAATTTCGGGATGGGTACGCGGCCAAGGGGCGGGGCGTAGGCATGGCGACCTTCATCGCCATGACGTCATGGCGGGGAGAGTTCACCGGGGAGTACTTCGCACGACCGGTACCGGATCCCGCCCAGTTCGGGATGCCGACCGCGGACGACGGCTCCCGTGACGACCCGCTGCTCTCCGACCGTTCCTCGGCGGTCAGCAGCTATCGCCCCGACTTCGGCGCGCTGGCCGCCGCGCCGACACGCATCGTGATCGCTGTGGGCGAAGAGTCCGCCGGGACCTTCACCGGACGGACGTCCGTGGCCACAGCCGAACTACTCGGTCAGCAGGCAACGGTCTTCCCCAGCCATCATGGTGGCTTTGTGGGCGGCGACTCCGGATACGCCGGCCAGCCCGAAGCCTTCGGCCGCAGGCTGCGCGAGGTCCTCACCGAGGACAACTGATGAAGCTTGGGTCGGGCCCCGGTCATCGGAGTCGTCCCTGTCTCAACCGGAGGCGGCCCATGCCGCCCACCCGGGAACACTCTATTCGCGCCAAGCGACTGCTCCAGCATTTGCCGACGCCTGTGTGGATCGATGCACCAACGAAGGAGGTGACATCTCCGACCCAAGGTGTCTGATCGGGCTTGGTGGCCCGGACCTTGAGATCGCTGTGGTAGGACTGCGCAATGATATGAATGCTATGGGTCAGCGCACGGGGGTTCCGACCATTCGTTTTGAAGGCACGCTGTACACGATCGATAGATGGACAATCTTGCGCTTGCCTGAGAGAGCGAGCCGGAAACTGCCGTCGCGCGGGCAGGTGGCGGTACAAGGAACGATCAATGGCCATGGGTTCCAGACGGTATTGGAACCAGACGGCTGTTTTGGCCACTGGATGAGGATCGATGGGAAGCTGCAACAAACCGCTGCCCTAAGCGCGGGTAACACCGCGACGCTCGAGATTGAATCACTCAAAGACTGGCCGGAGCCGAACGTGCCGCAGGATCTTGAGACAGCTCTGGCAGCTGCCCCGCAGAAGATCCATAGCCTATGGAGGGAGATTACGCCGATGGCGCGCTGGGAATGGGTTCGCTGGATCAATGCAACCCAGAACCCTGATACGCGCAAACGTCGGGTCGAAGTAAGTATCTCGAAAATGGAGAGCGGGAAGCGACGGCCCTGCTGCTTCAACCTTGCCGCATGCACCGACCCGAACCTGTCAATAAACGGCAGGCTCATTGAGCCAGTGTGATTTGCCGTGTTCGACCTGGTCTTCATCGGACTACAAGAGAGCAGGACGTATCAGAGAGAACGCGATGACGAGGGAGGGTGCAAGGAAGACGCCCCACGTCTTTCTGTGAGGACGAGGCGTGATAGCCGACCCAGCTCCAATCGAGACGGGCTTCGGCACCGAGGAGCGCCTTCACTCCCAAAGCCGAGGGTAAGTCAGAATCGGGCGTGCCATGGAGCGGGAGACGGGGCTCGAACCCACTACCACTCTTGCACCGGCTGAGCATGCCGGCTCGGCAGAACTCGGATCAAGGCGATTGGTGCAAATGTCACCGACGCTGGAGGCGCACGTGGATCACTGAGGGCGAGTTGATCCGTTCGACACACTCGTAGGCGTCTTGCCCCAGGTCAACATCCTCGAAGAGACGTTCCCCGCCGCCGAGAAGTAACGGGACGAGCACGAGGTGGAGATCATCGATGAGGCGAGCCCGCAGGTACTGGCGAATCGTCGCCACCCCACCGCCCACCACCACGTCCCTGCCCTGCGCAGCCTCTCGCGCCTGTACCAGCGCGGCCACGATCCCGGCGTCGACGAAGTGGAAAGTCGTGCCGCCCTCCAACTGGATCGACGGGCGGGGATGGTGGGTGAGGACAAAGACGGGGTGGTGAAACGGCGGATTGCTACCCCACCAGCCGGCCCACGAGCTGTCACCCCACGGGCCGCGCAGCGGGCCGAACATGTTCCTGCCCATGATGGTGGCGCCGACACCTTGATCGCGTCGGCTAAACAGCTCGTCGTCGACCCCCGTCTCCCCGTCGGGGTGGCCCCGCATGCTCCGCCCGGAGCGGGTCAGGAAGATCCAGTCATGAAGCCGCGCGCCGCCACGACCCAGGGGATTGTCCGCATCCTGATCGGGTCCGGCGCCAAACCCGTCCAGCGAGATCGAGAAGTTACATACACGAACCTTCGCCATCCTGTCATCCTGATCTCTGTGCTGGGTGGCGTCCAAGAGCTGCTACGTTAGCTGAACAACTCCTCGACGTCGCGCGGTCGAGCCAACAAGTCGCCCCCCAACTCATCTCCGCCAGCTCGCTGACGGGGTTCGGCGGCCCGCATGCATCACACGTTCTCAGGCTGTCGACCGTCATTGCACGCTCTGTCGGACCGCTGGCAGGGATGGCTGCTCAACTCGAAATCGATGCAATGGAGCAGGAGACGGGGCTCGAACCCGCGACATCCAGCTTGGAAGGAATGTGCTCGAAATCGCATTCAGGTTGGTCGATTGGGGCAGCGGGAGCCCGTTACTTGACCTTCTGGCGTCAAGTCGAATCTGGGCACGACTTCCCTCGCCTAAGTTGATCAGGAGGCGAGCAAACGCACCTCTAACACAGCTTCGAGCGCAGCCGCCACTCGCTCCAAGGTGACCAGGGTGGGAACCCTCTCGCCAGCTTCCAAGCGGGCTATGACTGACTGGGTCGTGCCCATCCGCTCAGCCAGTTGGGCCTGGGTCAACCCGCGTGCCGCCCGCAGCTCCCGCATCTGCTCCCCGAGCATGAAGGCGCGTCGGGCACGCTCGTAGCCCTCCCGCTGCCCCGGCGTCATCGGACGTCGCCCCTTGATCTCATCCCAGCTTGCTCGCTTCGCCATCACTCAGCCCTCCGTCCGATCCGTGCGAACGTGCTCCTCGATACACCGCACCATCGCCTGCTCGGCGCGGTCGATCTCAGCCCGCTCACGCCGCTGCCGCTTCAGGAACACCGTGAGAAGGACGATCCGCCGACCCGGAGCGATGAAATACGTGATGCGCCACCGGTCGATGCGGAGCTCACGAAGCTTCCCGCGAAGCTGCCGGGTATGCGGCTCGCCGAGATGGACGCCCCGTTCCGCGAGCAGGTCGATGTGAAACCGCGCCTGGCCGAAGGTCTCGTCGTCCAGACCAAGCAGCCATGCCTCGACCTCCGGTTCGAGCTCCACCTCGCCCCATGACTCCCCTAAAGCCATCGCTCCAATGCTATATAGCATAGGTGCGATTGTCAACCCCCCTCCCCTTCCTTCGTCAAGACGCCCCATCTGGCGTTATGGTCGCAGGGTGATCAAGTCCTACCCCTCGCGACCCTCATTCAACTGGCGCCTCCTCGGTGGGGCGGTGGCGCCGATTCTGTTCGTTGCCACCTTCACGGCACTTGGACGCCATCGACCAGGTTATGACTGGCGGCGTGATGCTGTAAGCAGTTTGGCCGTACCACCCGGCGGCACGCCACAACGATTCAACTTCATCGTCACCGGCCTGCTACTCACTGCCGCGGGCGACGAGCTACGACACCGACGCGCAATCCCTCGCGGAGCTGCCTGGTTAACTCAGGGCGCCGGTGTCGGGTTGCTTGGATCTGGCGTTTGGGTCACGGACGCAATCGCCGGCGAGCCCGCTCACCCGGCGTTCACACGAGCTAGCCATCTACATAACATCAGCGCCCTGCCCATCTTCCTTGGTATCCCCGTCGCTGCCCTCATCTCCAGCGTTTCGGCGGCCAGAGAGAGGGCTTGGCTGTGGAGCGCAATCTCGGGAGCCGCCGGCATCCTCATGCCTGGTTTCTTCATCTGCTTCGGCCTTTCGACTGGTCCAGCGCCCGCCCTCGCCGGAAAGGGCGGCATCTTCCAGCGGCTCTCTATAGGAGCTGGCTTCGGCTGGGTTGGCGGCGCATGCATTCGAGCCGTGCAGGCATCGAGGCGCTGAGGCCGCCGAACCCGCAGGCTGACTGCTCATGGGAGCGGGAGACGGGACTCGAACCCGCGACATCCAGCTTGGAAGGAAAGACGCCAACGCGCAGGCGGTGCGCGTATTCAGAAAGGCCCTCGACGCCAGTATGGCGCACTTTCTGGAGCCTCTTCTCCTCTCTCTCAGCCCTCCTCGAGGTCCGCTTCACGGCGCACAGGATATCGCTGCTGGACGGGCCGAGACGACACCCGGCGGCCCACGCAGCACGTCCACTGTTCGTCCGCGCGCGGGCACCCTTTGACGTCATCGCCGCCAAGGCGACTTCGCCACTGCGAGTCGAGGTCGATTCCCCCGATTCGACGCGGGGGCGCCTACACGCGCCCGTCGGATGTGCTCAGGCGGCGGCGCGTTCATTGACGGGTCGGCGGCGCAGCTCCGAGCGCTGGATGGGCGGGGGTAGGTACGCCTGGTCGAGAGTGCCGACGTCGGTGCCGGGTGGGACGATCTCATCGATCCGGTCGAGGATCTCGTCGGTGAGCGTGACGTCGATGCCGACGAGCAGGTCGTCGAGTTGCTCCATGGTGTGCGGCCCGAGAAGCGCGCTAGTCACGCCGGGGTGAGCGATCGCGAATGCCATCGCGAGGTGCGTCATCGGCAGACCCGCCTCCTGCGCGAGCGGGATCAGCGCCTCGACGGCGTCGAGGCGGCGCTCGTCGTTGAGATGGCGGAACAGGCCGGCCCGGCGCAGGTCGTTGTGCTCGCCCTTTCGCACACGGCCCGTGAGCAGGCCCTGCGCGAGCGGGCCCCATACGAGCGTGCCCATGCCGTAGCGCTGCGTGGCGGGAAGCACCTCGCGCTCGATGGCACGGTTGAGGATCGAGTACGGAGGCTGCTCGGTGCGGAAGCGCTCCAGACCGCGGCGCTCGGCGATCCATTGGGCCTCGACGATGTCGGACGCGGGAGTATTCGACGAGCCGATCGCGCGTACCTTGCCGCTGTGGATCAGGTCCGACAGCCCCGACAGCGTCTCCTCAATGTCGGTCGTCGGATCGAGTCGGTGGATCTGGAACAGGTCGATATGGTCGGTCTGCAGGCGGCGCAGCGAATCCTCGACCGCGGTCATGATCCAGCGCCGCGAGGTGCCCTGCCGGTTGGGGTCGTCGCCCATCGCGCGGCTGAACTTCGTTGCCAGTACCACGCTGTTGCGGCGCCCCTTGAGCGCCTTGCCGACGATCTCCTCGGAGTCGCCGTAGCTGTCCGCGGTGTCGACGAGGTTGATCCCCGCGTCCAGCGCTTTGTGGATGACGCGGATCGAGTCGTCGGGATCCGGGTTGCCGATGGACGTTGCGAACATCAGCGTGCCGAGGGCGTAGGGGCTGACCTTGATGCCGGTCCGACCGAGGGTGCGGTACCGCATGCGGCTTCTCCTGGGATTGTGGTCGAGAGGTGGCGGGCGCTCTGTTGATGCGCTATCTTCGTTGAAGTGGAAGGTTCTTCCGGTATGATACGGAATGGCTTTCCGGAACGCAACCGGAGGAGTGTGTGACCGAGAACCAAGAAGCGGCCAGGGTCGACTCGACCAGTTCGGCAGGTCCGGGCACACCCCACCGAGCGCCGCATCGGTTGCGAGCCGACGCGCAGCGCAACATCGACTCCCTTCTCCAGGCAGCGAAGACCGTCTTCGTCACCTCGGGCGTCGACGCACCCGCGAAGGAAATCGCCGATCAGGCTGGTGTCGGAGTCGGAACGCTCTACCGGCACTTCCCGCAGCGCTCCGACCTGGTCAAGGCCGTGCTTCAACGCGAGATAGATGACTGCGCCGACGCGGCTCCGGGGTTGGCAGGGACGAACCCGCCAGGAGCAGCACTTGCGAAGTGGCTGCAGCGGTACACCGAGTTCGTCGCGACCAAGCGAGGACTCGCCACGGCCCTGCACTCTGGCGATTCGGCCTTCGAGGAACTGCCCCGATACTTCTGGCAGCGGTTCGGACCGGCCCTCGCGTCGCTGATCGAAGGCGCGACAGCGAGCGGCGAGATTCGTGCCGACATCAGCCCGAAGGATCTCCTGTACGCCATCGCCGGTCTGTGCGTGCCCATGGGCGAGGACGGAATCGAATACAGCCAACGGATGGTCGGGCTCCTCATCGACGGATTGTGCTACGGGGCCAAGGCGAGCCAACCTCGCCTCTGAAGTCCGCGCGGATCGGTTCCCTAGAAGCTCCGGGTCAACTCGAAATCGAGGAATGGAGGGCTTGTTGCAAAGTTTGGTAACTTTGCAACAAGCCTGGAGCGGGAGACGGGGCTCGAACCCGCGAGATCCAGCTTGGAAGGCATGTTCGCGGAGCCGAGTTCAGAATGACGCAGCGGAGGCGCTAGAGCGCATTACTTCGGCTTCTGCGTGCAGGTTGAGACTGGATGGATGACCTTGACCGACCACGCATCTGCGCCCTCGGGGCTCCCCAGGCGACCTGGGCTCAGGTCGCCGCCACCGGAACAACCGTGAGCCGGGAGGCGATTTCCTCAACCTCCACGGCGCCCTCGGCGTCATCCATAACCAGGTCAAAGGCGGCATCGTCGTCCAGATCCGGGCATGCCGGTTCAGATCCAGAAAGACCACCGTGGCCAGCCAGGCCAGCCGCTTGTTTCCGTCGACGAGAGCGTGGTTGCGGGCTACCGACTGGAGGAGCGCGGCCGCCTTACTTGGTTTCGAGTTGAGCAGTTTCCGCCACCAGCCGATCGGCGTGACGTTCTGTGCCGCGATATTCAGGCAGCGTCGATGGAGCGGGAGACGGGGCTCGAACCCGCGAGATCCAGCTTGGAAGTCATGGTCGTCTAGCAGGGTGCGGAAGAACCTGCCTGGGGGCTTGCCGGGTTAAACACAGGTGTGAGAGTCTTGCGGGGACGCGTCCCAGCAGGAGATCTCGAATGCGTGGCAGCCCCGATCTGCAGATGACG